>Ga0075434_100000755_pt1 | contig 25512 bp, 19 predicted proteins | sample RhiMethybrSRZTD3_FD_75298 | JGI IMG/M metagenome (GOLD analysis project Ga0075434, IMG submission 75298) | Populus rhizosphere microbial communities from Tennessee, USA - Rhizosphere MetaG P. TD hybrid SRZTD3 | ecosystem: Host-associated > Plants > Roots > Rhizosphere > Soil | place: USA... | reverse complement strand
TATTGGAAGCGACGATCAGCTTCATCGGCTTCAGCATGACCCAGTATCTTTTCAGCGGCGATATTCCAAAGAAGAGCAGCCGGCTTAAAACTGCCGGCGTGTATGCGTTGGTGGCGGGCGATGGCAAGCCGTTCGTCATTCACTTATCGCATCCAGCGAAATTTTGGATCGGCGTTACTGAAGTGATCGGTCGGCCCGATCTACAGACTGATCCGCGCACCAAGGACCGGCACGCGCGAATAAAAAGTTACGACGTCATTCATGAAATCTTATCGAAGGCGGTGCAGAAGGCCCCTCGGGAGCACTGGTTGAGCGCGTTGGAAGAAAAGGACGTGCCGTGCGCGCCGATCAATAATTTTGCCGAGGTGTTCGAGGACCCGCAGGTCAAATATCTCGATCGTCTCGTCAGGGTCGACGATCCCGAGTTCGGCACATTTCAACTGGTCCGAAACGGTGTCAATCTCAGCGAAACGCCACCTCAGATTCGGTTGCGACCGCCGAAGCTCGGTGAACACAACGAAGAAACGTTGCGGACGCTCGGATATAACGGCGCGCACATCGAAAGCTTACGAGCGAAAAAAATAATTTAGCAGAATCAACGCGCAAGCGCGGACGAAAATAGGAGCGGAGAATGCAGACTGCATTGCTCAATGGAGTGGAACTCTACTATGAGACAGAGGGAAACGGCGAACCGGTCTTGTTGGTGCCGCCGTCCTGGTGGCCGAGCGCGACCTGGAAAGTCGGCGTCGTGCCGGCTCTGGCGAAGCGCTATCAGACAGTTATTTTTGATTGCCGCGGTACCGGACAAAGCGGAAAACCGGCGACCGGCTATACGGTGAGCCAGTTTGCCGACGATGCCATTCAATTGCTGGAGTCTCTCAAAATTTTGCGGTGCCACGCGATCGGTTTCGCGCTCGGTGGACAAATCGTGCAGGCGATGGCGATCGCTCGGCCGGATCTCGTCGCCACCTTGACCATGGCTGCCGCCGGACCCGGATCCAAAACGCTCAGCGGCACTCCGCGCGATTTGTCGCCCGAGGCGGCGCGGGAGATCCGCGAAATGGGGTTCGAGCAATATATTCGCTCTCACGTCGACAATGACGGCATGGCATACAATCCGAAGTATTATCGGGAGCACCGCGATCTGGCGACAGCGCTCGCTTCGGCCCTTTGGTCCGGGCAAAGCACCGTCGAGCAATTTCGGCTGCACGAACAGGCTCGGCTTACGTGGGATGCACTGGCAAGAGCACCGGAGATCAAGGTACCGACGCTGATATTGTGCGGCGAAGACGATGACGTCAATCGGCGCGGCAGCACTCCGGTAGGAACGGCGCGTCGTTTGGCTGAATTGATTCCTGGTTGCGAGCGGGCGCTCATTCCTGGTGTGAGGCATATGACGTTTTGGGATAGCAACGGCGCTTTGATTGCGCTGCAGGATTTTTTGCAGCGACATCCGATTGGCGGCTAGTGTACTGGCACCGAAGTTCGCAACATAATTCGAACGTCATTCCGGGCAAGCTGGCGATAGCTAGCGCGACCCGGAATCCAGGAATTTCAGATGCTTCTGGATACCGGCCTGCGCCGGTATGACGCGAAAGGGAGTAATAACTTGTTCAACGAACTTTTGAGACACTACATTAACCGAGCAGCATGCTGTATGCAATTCGGAAATTTCTCCTGGAAAGAATGGACTGAGCAAAGTCGAAGGGGCCAAGGCCGCAGAGAAAATAGAATCTGTCATTTCGACCGAAGGGAGAAATCTTTCCCGTCCAGTCTTCTTCGTTTGAGAACTGTGACTTCCCGAACCAACGAAATAAAACTGCTTTTAGGGAGATGACGATGATAGCAATACGGCACACGAACACTGTCATCTACCGCTCGATCCTCGCAGCGATTATTTTGCCATTTTTGCTTAACGGTACCGCTTACGCCCAAGACAAAAACAAAGCCACTAATGAAGCGATCGCTCAGCTTTATAACGCCGCGAAAAAGGAAGGCACGGTGATCATCTGGGGGCCGACCGATGCGATCATTTATCAGCGCATGCAGAGCTACTTGGACAAGCAATATCCCGGGATCAAAATTCAGCACTTCGAAAGCATTCCCGAGCCGTTAGTGCAGCGAATCATCGCCGAGAGCCAGAGTGGAAAACCAGCCGCCGTCGACATCATTCAGTCGGGGTCGCTACGCGCGCTCCGTCCGCTGATCGATCGCGACATGTTGGCGACCTTCCCGGGGTGGGAGAAGGATTTTGGACTCGATGCCGTCTATGCGAATCAGCGATTCGTCGGCGCATACAATCTCACTTTACCGATCGCATACAACACCAAGTCGGTGAGTCCGCAGGAGGCTCCCAAGAGCTGGGAAGAGCTCGCCGAGCCGAGGTGGAAAGGCAGAAAAATTATTATCGAAGCCCGGTTGGTGCCGTTTGCGATGCTCGGTACGGAATGGGGCAAAGGAAAAGCCGCTGAGCTGGTGAAAAAGATTCTGACGCAGCAGCCGCTGGTGGTTCAGGGTGGTACCACCGTGGCCAATGCGCTTGCCGGCGGACAGGTCTCAATTGCAGTGGGGACCTACGCCTATACGATTGAGCGGCTTAAGAAACAGGGTGCGGCGGTGGATTGGGTTGCGGTATCGCCTCTGCCGGTACTGACCTCTGCCGAAGGTGTTTTGAAGACGGCGCCCCATCCGAATGCGGCACGTTTTTTTGCCGGATGGATGGGGACTCCGGAGGGGCAGAACATTCGTTACGCAACGCAAGGACAGGCGATGGAAGTGGGCAAAAACGCGATCGGCAATGTGGCCGAGCGAATTAAGAGCGACAAGCCCTCCGTCATTTTAGAAACCGACAAAACCTTTGCCTCTATTTTGGAAATTCAACGCGAGCTGGGCAAATTGCTCGGTGCTCTTCGTTAACTCACGGTTATATTCGCGAAACACTGGTAGCAACAGCATGAATTGTAATGATGTCGCTTGTCATCCTGAGCGAAAGCGAAGGATCTTGTCATGGGTTGAGATGCTTCGGCTGCGCCTCAGCACAGGCATCTCACCTGCGAGGCCGACGGATGAGTGTTGCGGTTGAGAGTGGAAACCCTGCCGTTCGGATTCGGACGAGGGCTCAATTTTCCACGCGTTCGGTGGTTCTCGTTCTGACCACCGGTATTGTTTCCTATCTGGTTTTGGTGCCGCTCATCATGCTTCTTTACGCGAGCGTGAAGAGCACGGAAGATAAACTCCCCTTCGAATCGACAGCGACAACTCTCGGGAACTACGTCGCTGTATTCACAAGCCCCGCAACTTTGCCGATTTTCTTGAATACTTTTATTTTCACCATTGGATCATTGGCGGTGGGCCTGCCGACGGCGATTCTTTTGGCCTGGCTGTTGGAGCGCACTGCGACTCCAACTAGAGCGTGGATCGCAAATCTGATTCTCGTGCCGATGACCATTCCTTCGCTGTTGTCGGCGATCGCGTGGATTCAATTGCTGGACCCGCGGATCGGACTGGTGAATGTAATATTGCGCGGCGTTATGGGCTCCGACAGCGATACGGGCCCGTTCGACATTTACACGCTCACGGGCATGTGCTTCGTACAGGGAATGCGGCTGGTTCCGTCGGCCTATCTGATGATTGCAGCATCTTTTCGGGCCATGGATCCGTCGCTCGAGGAACAGAGCGCAATGGCGGGACAAAATACGGCGCGGACGACACTGCGCATCACGCTGCCGATCATGCGCCCAGCGCTGCTCGCCGCGCTAATCTATTTCATTATCGTGGTCATCGAGTCATTTGATATTCCCGGACTCCTCGGATTTACGGCGCGGATTCGAGTGCTCAGCACGGCAATCTATTGGGCGACGCACTCCGAAGTCGGGCTTCCGGACTACGGTTTGGCCTCCGCATTGGGGGCCATCATTCTTTTTGCTGCATTGATTCTCATGTGGATTTACTGGCGTCTGACATTGCATCAAGAACGGTTTGCCACCATTACGGGAAAAGGCTATCGACCGCGGCAAATCAATCTCGGTCCATGGACGGTGCCCGCGGCATTGTTTTGTTGGATCTATGTCTTTGTAGTGGTGCTCCTGCCGTTCGTGATGTTACTTTGGACGAGCATTCAGCCATTCTACGCGCCCCCGTCCGCGGAATCTTTGCGCCGCGCAACGCTGGAAGGCTATCTCAACATTTGGCATGACGGCAGCATCGTGCGCGCGCTCTCGAATACTCTGGTGCTTGCGCTGGCGACGTCCGCAGCGACGATTCTGCTGGCCGTGCTCGTCAGTTGGTTTGTGGTGCGGCAACCCCGGACCGGGGGAAGCATAGCAAATTATCTCGCAACGGTTTCGTTTTTACCTCAATGCGTACCCAGCATCGTGATCGGGCTCGCGCTCATTTTCGTGTACGTACGGTTTCCGATACCGATCTACGGCACGCTCTGGATTATCGCGCTGGCGATGACCACGCGTTATCTCGCGTTCAGTTCCCGCGCGACCACTGCTTCGCTGATTCAGGTGCATGGCGAATTGGAAGAGGCGTCACAGATGGCCGGCGCGCCATGGCTCAGAACTTTGCGACGAATCACGATGCCGCTTTTGGCGCCGGCGATGATCAACGTGTTTTTCTGGGTTGCGGTGCACGCGATGCAAGAGCTGTCCATGGCTTTGATGCTGTACACGCCGGACACGGTCATGATCTCGACCATGATTTGGAGCATGTGGCAAAACGGACGCACGGCGGACGCCGCAGTGCTCGGCGTCGTTCTGATTTTGCTCTCGGCTCTGTTGCTGCTCGGCGCTCAAGCGGTTGTCAGCCGACGGAGCGCGCGCCTGTCGTAAAATTTCTCAATGATCCGGGTGCAAAATCTAGAGAAGACATTCGCCGGAGCGAAAGGCGACGTGCGCGCCTTGTGCGGTGTATCGTTCGAAGTTCGCAAGGGTGAACTGTTCACCCTGCTTGGCCCGAGCGGTTGCGGCAAGACGACAACGCTGCGCTGCATTGCCGGCCTGGAACAGCCGGTCAGAGGCGAGATCAGCATAGATGATCGAACCATGTATAGCGCGGCGAAGGGCATCTTTATCCCTCCGGAAAAACGCCGGATCGGGATGGTATTTCAGTCTTATGCGATCTGGCCGCATCTGACGGTATTCCAGAATGTCGCTTACCCGTTGGCAGGACAGGACCGAGTGGCGGATCGTGTCATGGCAATTCTGGAACGTCTAACTCTTGCTCATCTGGCGGATCGGCTCGCGCCTAATCTCAGCGGCGGACAGCAGCAGCGCGTGGCGTTGGCGCGTGCTCTTGTGGCGCAACCCGAAGTGCTCTTGCTCGACGAGCCACTCAGCAATTTGGATGCGAAATTGCGCGAGCAGATGCGCTCGGAACTCAGATCTGTGCAGGAGTCGTTCCAAATTACCACCGTGTATGTCACGCATGATCAGGAAGAAGCGCTGGCTTTGTCGGACTGTGTGGGCCTGATGCACGAGGGAGCGCTACTGGAACTCGGCGAACCGCGCGATCTTTACTTGCAACCGGCGCGTCGCATGACCGCAGCTTTTCTTGGCGCCGCTAATTTCATCGCTGCGACGGTCGAGCGCCATCGCGAGACAGCCGGAGAAGCTCTGACGGTGACTACGCCGCTCGGTGTTTTTGCTGCACGAGCAAGCAAAGAGTGGGAACCGAGTTTGCCGGCGGAACTGTTTTTTCGTCCGGAATACGTCGATGTGATCGATAACGACTCAATCCAAGAGGGGACCAATTACGGCACCGGAACGGTCGAGCGTGTGACTTTTCTCGGCAATTCAGCCGACGTGCTCATTCGTTCCGGCGAATTGCTAATCAAAGCGCGAGTCCATCCGTCGCGCTTGCCGGCGGTCCACAAAAAGATAAAGTTTTTTGTCGCACCGGATCATTGTACTGTGTTTCCAGCGAATGGAGGCGGCTAGTCGCCGACGATCGTTACACACAGTGTTCCGCGCATTTCGAAGGGGCGTATGGCATGCGCCCCTGGTCGGCTCGGCACGAAGCTATTGTGAGAATCGAGCAGTATCACGATGTCAATCCCGGAGGCCAGCAATCAGCACGTCGGCATAGAATGGCAGCTGTACCGCAATATGCTCGTGACCCGGTTGCTCGAGGAAGCGCTTGTCCGCTGGGAAGAGGAGGGTAAGATCTCAGCGCAGACGTTTCCCAGCAAAGGACAGGAGGCGATCGCGATCGGTTGCTGCGCCGCGCTGGAAAATGGCGATACGGTGATCCCTTCTTTTCGGACGCGCGGTTCCATGATCGGCATGGGCGTCAGCATTGCTGAGCAGCTTCGGGAGTTCATCCACAGTCCGCTTGCCGCGGGCGATTCGCGCGATGCCCCGCATCACAGCTCATGGCCGGACCGTGGCGTAATGCCAGGATCGACGATGATCGGCGGGCATCTAGCGATGGCGGCCGGACTCGCCTTGGCGATGCAAATCGAGAAACAAGATACAGTGAGCCTGGTGTTCTTCGGCGATGGCACTTTGGGGTCTGGGGATCTTTACGAAACAATGCACATTGCCGGCATGTGGCGGCTCCCTTTAATTTTGGTTTGCGAAAACAATGGATGGGAGATGGCAACGCCCTTTTCACAGGTACGGAGGACGCGCGCGCTGACGCCATACGCGGAACCGTTCGGCTTCGTGACGAGAAGTATTGACGGGAACGACGCGCTCGATGTTTACCATTCAACTCGCTGGGCATGCGCAACTGCTCGTGAGGGCCAGCCGGTATTTCTCGACTGCATGACCTTTCGTCTCGGGCTTTACAGCTCGCATTTCGGTGAAGTGCGCTCGAATATCGAGACCGACTTAGCGGAATGGGAAAAGCGCGATCCGTTGAAACGCATGGCGGATTGGCTGATCGGCAGGGAAATGACGACCCGTGATGAACTGGCAAGCTTAAAGCGGGATGAAGAGCAAAAAATTGAAGACGCCTTTAACGACGTGAGGGGTGAAAGGTAAGGGGTCAGGCGGACGACTTTCTTATTCATGACAATTTACGGTTTCAATGAGGAACTGATGACCACGATGAGTTACCGCGACGCGATGGGAAAAGCTCTGGAAGATTCCATGCGCGAGGAACCGCGGCTGATTGTGATCGGTCAGAATATCGCGGGACATGCGCTCAGGCAGCTCGCCGAAACCTACGGCGTCGAGCGGGTGCGCGATACCTCGATTAGCGAGAGCGCTATGGTGGGAATGGCGGTCGGCGCCGCGATGAAAGGCTTGAAAGTCGTCGTCATGATCGCGTACGCCGACATCGCTTCGGTTTGTCACATGGCGATTGTCCAAAGCGCTGCCAAGCTCCATTACCTCAGCAATGGTCGTTTGAACTGTACCGTGATCATTCGGCTGCCCATCGCACGCTTTCGTGGCCATGGCCCCGAAGGCAATGAAGTCGGCGTTTCCTGGTTCTACAACGTACCGGACCTGAACATTGCGATGCCGGCTTCTCCTAACGAAGTTTACTGGAATTTTCGCGAAGCGTTGCAGCGGCGGACTCCCACCTTGTTTTTTGAAGACCGTTCGATTCACGCTCGCACCGGTGAGGTCGCGGCCTACAATCCCGGCGGTTATGCGCAGATGACGCGATCAGGCGATCGACTGACGATCATCGGCGCGGGACGCGCCGCCGCTCTCGCCGAAGATGCTGCCGATCAACTGGCTGAACAGGGATACTCTAGCGCGGTCGAAGTGGTGAGCTTGGGTTTTGTCAAACCGCTCGACAAGAACACAGTGCTTCGCTCGACGAGCAAAACCGGACGGGCGCTGATCGTGCAGGATGAACCGGTATGGTCGGGATACGCACCGTTTGTCCGTTGTTTACTCGACGAGTTGCCGGCCGCAAAGCTGTGTTGTGCACCGTGTATTCTTGCCGGTGCGGATCGATTTCTACCCTTTTGGGACGAGCGGCCCTTTCTACCATCCACCGAGAGCGTTGTAGCCGCGGCCCGAGAATGTCTCAAATAAAACAATCTTTATCCCGTTGATGTTTACTCAAATTTGAAAATCCGTATGAGTCAGAACTTAACAGACTGTCTTACTGGTTGAAGTCAGGAGTAGGACGTGAAAAATCCAACCGGCATTTTGTTGCTCACGCTTGTCTGTATGTCGCCCGGAGCGGCGCGCGGCCAATATACTAAGCCGGTTTACATATCATTGCCGTCCGCCGGTAGCGTGCAGCATCTGGCGCTGGCAGCCGCCAAATTCAAAGGCTATTACAACGAAATGGGTATCACCAACGCGCAACTGGTCTTTCTAAGGGGCAATGCCGTAAACGTGCAAGCGCTGGTGGCGGGCAGCGTTCACTTCGCGTCGGCGTTCGGACCGTCAATGCACGCGATGTTTCGCGGTGAACAGATTCGCATTCTTATGCCGATCTTCAATCAAATTCCGTTCAGTCTGGTGACCCGTCCTGAAGTGAAACGACTCGAAGACCTCAAAGGGAGCAAAATCGCCGTCACTTTCGGCGGTTCGACTTATAGCGTGCTGATCGCAGTGCTGGCCAAGTACGGGATTCCCACCAATTTTGCCGATTACCTGAACATTCCCGGCGACCAGGCAAAAACCGCGGCGTTGATGCAGGGACGGGCGGCGGCAGCTTTGATGTCGCCGCCGGCCGACCGGAATCTGCTCAAGGAGGGATTTAAGAGGCTGCTTTATGTCGGCGATGTGTTCAAGAACGTCCCGTTCAGCGCCATGCTGACCAACGCGAAGCTGATCCAAGAAGAGCCCGACCTTGTCGAACGCGCGGTCAAGGCGGTGACGAAAGCGCTGCTCTTCATCCACGATAACCGCGAGGGCGGCATCGAAATGATCATGCGTCACAGTCAGGTGGACAAAGAAGTCGCAACTGCGCTCTACGACCTGATGCGCGATGCGTATTCGCCGGAGCTTACTCCGGACGGTGTTATGCAGCGCGCTGAGCTGGAGATCGCGACATTAAAGGAACGGCCGAAGTTTGATCCAAAAGCCTTTATGGATGAAGCATTTTTGAAGTCGGCGCTGCGCTCGCTCGGCCGCTAAAGGCGGAATTTGGTTCCTGCAAACGAAACGCATGAAAGGCTGCTTCCCATGAGGCGATTGGTTGCGGCAGTTTTTCCACTTCTCCTGTTCTGGCGCCCGGTCGCGGCGCAAGTGGCTAGCCCTGAAGTCATCGCGCAGGCGAAAAAAGAAGGACGGGTAACCTGGTACACGACGGTTTCGATTCCTGAAAGCAAGCAACTCATCGATATTTTCGAAAAGCAGTATCCATTCATCAAAGTCGATTTGCTGCGCTCTGGTTCGGGCGCGCTGGTGAATCGGGTGCTGAGTGAATACGGAGCAAGAAATTACGCCGCCGATGTTTTACAAGGCACATCGACCCGGGGTGGCTTCACGTTGTTGAAATCAAAAAACGTCCTCGGTCGCTACGAATCGCCGGAATACAAATTTTTGCCGCCTGAACTTAAAGACAAAGCCGGATATTGGGGCTCAAATTTTCAGAATACTTTCGTGCTGGCGTACAACACGCGTAACGTGAAACCGGCTGACGTGCCGCGGACCTATGACGACCTGCTCAAACCCATCTGGAAAGGCCGCCAAATCATCAACGACACGGAAAATTTCGAATGGTTCGACGGATTGATGAAGTATTGGGGACATGAAAAGGGACTGGCCTATTTCCGCCGTCTGGCCCAACAGGACCAGATTTTCCAACGGGGCGCACGCGGCCGCATTCAGTTGGTTGCCGCCGGCGAGGCCCCGCTCACGATCGGCTACGGACCGCACGCGCAAAGCTTCGTCAATCAAGGCGCGCCGATCGAATGGGTGCCGCCCGAGCCTGTGGTGGTGATCATCAACACCGTCAGCCTCACCTCCCGGCCGGCGCATCCCGCGGCAGCGAAATTGTTTGTCGATTTTTTATTTTCCAAACCGGCGCAGCTAAAGCTCCGCGAGTTGAATCGAATCACGTCGCGGAGTGACGTGGAGCCGGACCCGCCGAGGCTCATCAAGGGCTTCAAAAAAGTTATTCAAGACATTGAGAACGAACACATGGGAGAATCGATCAAGCTATTTCAGCAGGTTTTTGGATTAGCGCCGGGATAAAATCCGGAAGAACGACAGAAGCAACCCGCCGCAGAGCGGCAATTATAACCAAACAATTCACCACGAAGGCACGAAGGTCACGAAGGCTTTCATGTAGGGGCCGAAAAATTTTTGCCCTACTTCTTCGAAAACAGAACAGGAGAAAGATCTCTCACTTTGTTCGAGATGACAGGCGCTTGTCATTCCGAGCAGATGCGAGGAATCCTTCTCCTGGCATTTTCTTTCTCCGGCGAGCGTAGATTGTAGATTCCTTCGTGGTTTTGAGTTTGGTTCCAACCCTTAGGCAAACTTTGCCGTCGCTGTCATCGTTGCGTTGCCGTTGGCGTCGATCGACCAGAGCGTCGCTTCATTTCCGTCCGCCTTGGGTGCGCCAGCGATGGTGAAATTGCCGGTATCATACGTCTGCCGCGCGGTCTGAAAGCCGAACGCGCTCAGTGTAGAATTTGGCATTTCGCTGCGGCACATCTCGATCATCAACTGGCAAATCAGCGAAGTCTGAACCACCAGTCCCGGCAATTTTTCTACTTTGGTGACATAGTCGCGGTCATAATGAATGCGATGGCTGTTGAAACGAATCGCGGAGAAACGGAAAAGCAGCGTAGGTTTGGGCTCGAAAACTTTTTTCCATTTAGCCTCACCAGGGACGGCGGGGGCTGCTTTGGGCGCGGCGTCGGCCCGCGCTTCGCTGAGCATGATCATATCGCGCTCCTCGACAACGCCCAGACCACGACTGCTCGAAATGCTGCTTCGCTCGACAATAGTGACCATCGCACCGTTCGGCCCATCTTCCACCTGAAGGTCGGCGATCTCCGTGACCTTCTTGATTTCGTCGCCGACTCGGAGCGGTTCGTGAAAGGTCATACGGGTTCCGCCGATGCGTCGGCGTGGTAGCGGAATAGCCGGCATGAAACCGCCGCCGGACGCCTGACCATCCTCACGCATCTGGGTAGGCCGGTGCGACGGCGGGAAAAAGCCGCCGTGCCAGCCGGGTGGAACAATCTCGCCCTTGTCCAACGGCGCCTTTTCCAGTCCCAAGGTTGCGGCGAACTTCAACATCGTTGCTGCCGTGACGACATCGAACGCGGTTTCGCTTTTGCCGATATAGCTTTTGAATTTTTCCAGCGATTCAGCCATGGATTACCTCCGGCATCATTGGTACTGCCGAGACTATTCTGTGGTGGATGGCGGTGTCAACCCAATCAAGATTAGTCGAAAGCAGCGAGAGCCTTCACTCGGTCAGTCGCAGACTTCTTACCAGAAAAATCAGGAACCGAATCTCAGTTCAGTAAGTCTGAAGCAGCCGGTTTGAGGTGATTTTTTGGTAGGCCGACAAATCCGTGACTAGGAAATGGGTTTACCGGATCGGCGGGATTATTTTGCGTATATCTGCCGACGATCTGACCTTTGTTATTGATGCCGCTGACTTCAGTCGTGAAGGTATTGGGTAATCCCACATTGAGATCAGTGAACTGATCGTTACGAAAAAGAAAACTATGGCTGATGAAATCAGCGTCCGAATAGATTCCCACGATGTGACCAGAATCATTGATATCCGCCGGGAACGTCGGGAACGTTGCCAACCCATTGGAAAAATCGAACACACTGAAGCGACCATTTCGATAAATAAAGCCGTGGGTATGGCCGTTGGGAAATGTTTCCGAGACGTCACTGTCAAAGTAATAACCCACGATTTGGCCCACGTTGTTGATTGCCGTAGGGCCGGTGGTCGTCGCATCAGGAAAGGCAATCGTCAAAAACAGACCGGCATCCCAAAAAAAACCGTGGAAATTTCCAGCAGTATCCTGATAGTCGCCGACCACTTGGCCATCGTCGTTAATCCCAACTGCTTCTGTAAGTCTTGCGCTCGGAAAATCAAGCAAAGTGCAGCGACCTCTTTTATTGCGATAAAAGCCGCTCGTTTTTGTGATAAGAATCTCGAACGGTGGGTCCTGAATAGGAATCCGCTCAATGACCACGGTCGCCGACCCGGCGATCTCGCCGTGTTTGTTGATCGCTTGCGGGACCGTAGCGATGACGTCTTTCCCGCAACGAATTTGGACGGGTTGCATTTTCTTGTCGAGGATAAATCCATATGGACCTACATTGGTATCGGTGAATCCTCCCGAGATTTCTCCGGTTTCGTTGATGTCAGCCAGGGTTGTGAAACCGAGCTGTCCTTTAGGAGTAGGGATATCAATCGTAATGAAGCGGTATTCTGGTCTGCCGGCGTCAGCCAGCACGACAGCCGATGAGATCTGAAACCCTAATGCTGTCAAAAAACCGAGGCAGACAATCCATCTGGTACGTTGCATAATTCTCCAGTGAACAAATTTACTCGCCCATAGCGGCACGCTCGCTTATAATGCCCTGTGCTACCGTTAGTCAATAAAAATCCTAGAAACTTACGTTTTGTGTGCAGAAGCGGCCTTAGTGACCAAACGACCTAGGAAAAAAACAAAGTTTTCGGTAAGTGGCAGCAGTGCGTAAAGCTTGGACCGAGTTTCCAGTAATGCCAGTAACTTACCTAGTGCGGTTATAAACATAATCTTCACGTTCCGTTGTTCCCACTCGTAATTCAGCAGGCAGCGGCGCACGCGTGGCGTTCGCTTTCGCATGTACGTCCAAAGCCGCCTGATCGGTCCATCGTTCCAAAATCGCAAGCTTATCTGGACTGACAACGCTCTGGAAAACTTCAAATTGCTGGCAGCCCGGCTCGCGAGAGATTTCCGCGCACCGAGCTTTGTATAGTTTCGCGAGCTCCGAACCTTTGCCGGGCGCGGCATTGATTCCGACGATCAGTCGAATCGACATAGTTTTCCTCCGTTCACGCCGATGACCGGCTTGGATGCGACGAATATCATTAGGTAGTGAGCTGCTGTCAAGCAATGTGCAACAGTTCGGGAGCGATTTGGATTGCAGTGAACCGAGGTAAGTGCGAAGAGAGATTTCTCGCCTTCGACTCGAAATGGCAGTTATCGATTCTCGATCTGACAAAACCGGTACACGTGAGTCGTGAGCGATCGAGCGGCTCAGATCGCCGTGACCCGGGTCACTAATTTAGCAGAGAGCGCAATACAGGTTCGAGCACCTTCCACACGGTGGCGGCGACAATCTGCTGGCCACGCGCGGTCGGGTGCATACCGTCCGGCAGGTTAAGATCTCTTACACCGCCGACACCCTCCAAAATAAACGGGATCAGCGGCGCGTCGTTTTTTTTGGCCAGGGAAAGAAATACGGACTCGAATTCTTTGCTATAGCTGTTTCCCATATTCAGTGGGACCTTCATCCCAGCAATGATGATTTTTGCAGCGGGATATTTGGTCTTGACCCGATCGATGATGGCCTGAAGGTTCTTCAGGATAGTATCGGCGGGAACGCCGCGCAAGCCATCGTTAGCACCGAGCTCAAGAACTAAAACATCGATGCGGCTACGGAGCAGCCAATCGATCCGGTTGACACCGCCCGCCGTCGTGTCGCCGCTCTGTCCCGCATTGACGACTTTGAACGGCCACTGTTGAGCATCGATCTTTTGTTGAATCAATGCTGGGTACGCCTGGCTGATGTCGAGCCCGTAGCCGGCTGTGATACTGTCACCGAGAAACAATATGACGCGGGCCGGGGGAGCAGCTCCGATTGATAGGACAACTGAAAGGAGCAGCGCGAATGAGATGCAAGCGATAAATCTGCCGCGCGACTTGAGTTGTGTCCTTAGCATAAAAATTCTACAGTTGATCTACCTTGCGATACATTGCCGGATTTTTCCTCTTTCAACCCCTAAAAAACTTTGATGAACGGCACGATTTTAAGCGTAGAGCATTTGGGCAAGCGGTTTAAGAGCGGTCAACAGATCGTCGACGTTCTGAGCGACGTTTCCTTTTCCGTTGAAAAGGAAAGTACGTGCGCGATCATTGGCCCGTCCGGTAGCGGCAAAACCACACTGATCGCGATTTGTGCGGGCCTGGAACGACCGAGCGAAGGAGCGGTGTTTCTCGATGGCGTCGCGCTGCATCGCTCGAGCGAGGAAGAGCTTGCCCGGTTGCGTAACCAATCGATCGGCTTTGTTTTTCAGAATTTTCAATTGTTACCGTCGCTGACTGCTCTCGAAAATGTCATGGTCCCCGCTGAGATTCGCGGCGAAAATCACGCTCGGAGCCGCGCCTCGGAGTTGCTCAAACAAGTCGGCCTCAACGGCCGTTTCGATCACTATCCAGTTCAGCTTTCCGGCGGCGAGCAGCAGCGCGTTGCTATCGCCCGAGCGTTCATGAATCAGCCCAAAATTCTTTTTGCCGATGAGCCTACCGGTAATCTCGATGCGGAAACCGCCAAAGACATCATTAAACTGCTGTTCGACCTGAACGAGCGTCGGGGAACCACGCTGCTTTTGGTTACCCACGATCGCGAGCTCACCCGCCAGGCGCGCCGCTTGATCCGTTTGCGCGGTGGCAGGCTCGTGTTGGACAGCGACGAGCCGAAAGCCAAGCCCGCTCAGGCATAACTTCGGACCATGAAATTTCCTTTGCGACCTTGGGTCTGGCAACTCGCGCGTCGAGATCTACGACGCGGGGTGAAGCCGTTGCTGCTATCGATGTTGAGCGTAATTTTGGCCGTTGCGGCAGTGGTGGCGGCGTTTTCTTTCCGGGAAAATTTGCAGTCAAACATCCAAACACAATCCAAGAGCTTGCTCGGCGCCGATTTGGCGCTGGACAGCCGGGAGCCGTTTTCTGCGGAAGACGAAGCGCTGTTTCGTTCTCTCGGCGGCGATCAATCGCGGCAAGTTGGTTTTACCTCGATGGCCTTTTTTCCGCGAACGGGCGATTCCCGTCTAGTCCAGGTTCGAGCGGCTAGCGGGCGTTTTCCGTATTACGGTGCTCTGGAGAGCGAGCCACCGTTTTCGCGCGATCTGTTTTTCCGCGGAGCAAATGCGCTGGTCGATCAAAACGTCATGTTGCAGTTCAATGCGCAGGTCGGCGACTCGGTGAAGCTCGGCGACCGGGAGTTTCGCATTGCCGGCAAGCTACGCAAAGTGCCCGGCGAAAGTCTGGCATTTTCATTGATCAGCCCGAAAATCTATATTCCGATGGCTGCTTTGGAAAGCACCGGCTTAGTACAAAAGGGAAGCCTGGTGCGCTATCGGGTCTATTTTCAATTCGCTCCAAATACCGATGTCGATCGTCTGGTTGAAAAATTAGCACCGGAGCTGGAGCGGTTGCGTTTGACCGCTGATACCGTGACCCGGCGCGCTCGCTCGATCGCTTCAGCTACGGACAACCTTTCTCGTTACTTGACACTCGCTGTATTTGTCGCGGTCCTGCTTTCGGGTGTCGGTATTGCAAGCACTGTCCACGTGTTCGCCTCCGTCAAAGCGCGGTCGGTGGCGCTTCTTCGTTGTATCGGCGCCGGGTCTCACGAAGCACTTTGGGTTTACTTGATCCAGGTTCTAGGGATGGCTTGCTTTAGCGCGTTGATTGGAACCGCTCTCGGTGTTGCGGCGCAATTCACTCTGCCCTATGCGTTCAAGGATTTTCTACCGGTGAGCACGACGCTGAAAGTAGCGCCCGCGGGAGTTATCGCGGGATGTGGCATCGGTCTGGCAGCGGCGCTTTTATTCGCGCTCATTCCTTTGCTGCCGCTGCGGAAGGTTTCGCCGCTGCTGGCTTTGCGCGCTCCGGTGGAAATTGCCGAGGGTAAGCGTGATCGTATTGTGCAGGGCTTATTTCTTTTGATCGGCCTTGGCGTCTGGGCATTTGCTGTGCTGACGACCGGCAGTAAAATCCACGGATCTTGGTTTGCCGTCGGTGTATTCGCGGTTTTTGCAACACTGCTACTTCTGGCGCGCGGCGGGTCGGCATTGATGCGCAAGCTCGTACCGGACTATTTCTCTTTTGCCTGGCGGCAAGGCTTGGCGAATCTGCACCGGCCAAACAATCAAACTGTCGCCATCACGCTCGCGATAGGGCTCGGAACGTTTTTACTGGCGACCCTCTATGGCTCCCAGCGCATGTTGATCAATCAGGTCGAGAGTCGTGCCGAGACGGGTAATGCGAACCTCGTGCTGTTCGATGTGCAGCGGGATCAGCGCGCACCGATCGCAAAACTGGTTAAAGCGCAGGGGATCTCTTTTATAGATGAAGTGCCGATCGTGACCATGCGGCTCGCCGCAGTTAAAGGCCGCTCAGTCGAGGAGCTCCGTGCCGACCCGCGATCTAGGATCGCTCAATGGGTGCTGCGCAGAGAATATCGCTCGAGCTATCGCGCTCAGTTGAGCAGCACGGAAAAGATCGTTGCCGGCGTCTGGCAGGGCAAGGTCGCGGCCGATACAGAGCCGATTCCCGTTTCCGTCGAGAAGGGGATTGCCGAAAATCTCAAGGTAGGATTGGGGGATGAGCTTGAATTCGAAATTCAAGGAGTACCCATCAAGACAACGGTAGCGAGTATTCGAGAGGTCGATTGGCAGCGCATTCAACCTAATTTTTTTGTTGTTTTTCCTGAAGGCGCGCTCGAGAACGCGCCGCAATTTTATGCTGTCGTGGCGCGCGCCGACTCCGCTGAAGCGGCGGCACGGCTGCAAAGAGCTGTGGTTGAGCGGTTCGGCAATGTTTCGATGATCGATCTCAGTCTAATTCTGAACACGTTGAACGCCATTCTCAGCAAAATCTCGGCCGCCGTGCGATTTGTCGCGCTATTCACGATCGTGACCGGCTTTGCCGTACTGGCGAGCGCAGTAATTGGCAGCCGGGCGGAGCGGGTCAGAGAAAGTATTCTGCTGAGAACCTTGGGGGCGCCGCGCGCGCAAATTCTCGGTGTAATCGCCGCTGAATACCTATTCTTGGGGGGCATAGCCGGCGCAGCCGGCACGCTCCTCGGCATCGCTGCAACCTGGGGATTGAGCCTCTATTTCTTTGCTGTGCCAGCTCTGATTAACCCAATACCGATGGTCGTCATTTTTCTCATCGTCACGGGCGCAACGGTCATCACCGGCGCGCTCGGCAGCCGGGGGATTTTTCAACGCTCGCCGCTGGAGGCGCTGCGCGCAGAAGCGTGATCGAGCCCCATAGCGGCACAAAGATAAGCCAGTTTATGAGAGATCGAAGGAGTGCGCATGGCTGAAGATAAACTGTATCGCTTGCCCACATCGGTACTCCCGGAACGCTATGAGCTGAGATTGAGTCCGGACCTGACCCGTTGGACGTTCACAGGTCAGGAAAAAGTATCCATAACCATTACCGAACCGGTGCGCGATATCATCCTGAATGCCGCGGAATTGGAGCTCCATCGAGTAGCGCTGAAATGCGCCGATGGGAAAGTCCTGGAAGGCCGGGCCATTTTGGATCCTGCGAATGAACGAGCCAAATTGAGCTTCCCGGAGGTTCTGCCGACCGGTAGCGCTGAATTGCTGATCGAGTTTTCCGGCATCCTGAACGACAAACTGCACGGTTTCTATCGCAGCACGTATAAGGGAGCGGATGGCGAAGACAAGCCGCTGGCATCAACGCAGTTCGAATCCACCGATGCACGGCGCGCATTCCCGTGCTGGGACGAGCCGGCGCTCAAAGCGGTATTTCAGGTGACACTTGTCGTCGATGAGAAGCTCACCGCAATCTCTAATACTCGCGTGGTCCGCGAAACGCATCTCGACGGCACAGGAAAAAAAGAAGTGATCTTCGCCGAGTCGATAAAGATGTCTACGTACCTGGTGGCCTTTATCGTCGGTGAATTCGAAGCGACTGAGGCTGTGATGGCAGGCGGTGCTCCGCTTCGGGTCTGTGCAGTCCCGGGAAAAAAATCACTGACGCGCTTCGCTCTCGATATTGGCAAAGCGTCGCTCGATTACTTCAGCCATTATTACGATATTCCGTATCCCGGGGACAAACTGGATTTGATCGCAATTCCGGATTTTGCTTCCGGCGCTATGGAAAATCTCGGCGCGATTACCTTTCGCGAAACGGCATTGCTGGTCGACGCCGAAAAAGCAACCCGCGCAGAGCTGGAGCGGGTTGCCGACGTGGTATCGCACGAAAATGCTCACATGTGGTTCGGCGATCTGGTGACTATGAAATGGTGGAATGGACTTTGGCTTAACGAAGCCTTTGCCACTTTCATGGAAATGCTTGCAGTCGATGCTTGGAAACCCGACTGGCGGCGATGGGACAGTTTCACGATATCGCGTGCGGCCGCCATGCAGGTGGATGGACTGAACAGTACACGGCCGATCGAATTTCCAGTCGCGCGGCCCGAGGAAGCCGCTGGAATGTTCGATGTGTTGACGTACGAGAAAGGCGCGTCGGTGCTGCGTATGCTGGAGCAATATCTCGGCGCCGCTGCATTTCGCGACGGGATTCGTGTTTACTTGAAACGTCACCAGTACGGAAATGCGGAGACGACGGATCTCTGGGACGCCCTCGAGAACTCAACGGAGCAGCCGGTGCGCACTCTGATGGACAGCTGGATTTTTCAGCCCGGTTATCCGCTCGTTACGGTGGAAAAGCACGGCCGGGGCGTGCACTTGAGCCAACAGATTTTTCGCTATCTGCAGGACGGCTCGATCCCGAGTCGGCGCTGGTACGTGCCGATTTTTCTTCGCGCCGGCAGCAAATCGGGCATCGTTCAACAGACGCTTCTGTTGACTGAACAGGAGCAGACGGTGGAGTTTGAACAGTCTCCCGAATGGGTGGTGGTGAACGCCGGCGGTCATGGATTTTACCGCGTGCGTTACAGTCATGAGCTTCTCGATACGCTCAAGGGTTCGCTTAAGCAGCAGCTTTCTTCGGTCGAGAAGTTCGGCTTGGTCAATGATACTTGGGCGGCAACGCTGGCTGGCCTGGTCGGGCCTTCGGATTACCTGAGCCTTGTCGATTTGATGGGCGACGAGCGCGATCTCAACATCTGGGCGACCATCATTGGCTCGTGTCATCATTTGGAGCGGATCCTCGACGATGACCAATGCGGTCGACTGGCGGAACGTGTGCGGACGCTGGTCGGGCCGGCAGTGGAGCAGTTCGGCTGGTCGAGAAAAGAACGGGAAAGCGAGCTCGAGAGGCAGCTGCGCGGCGATTTAATCGCCGCCCTCGGCACCATTGGCGAAGAACAAGGGTGCCAACAGCGCGCGCGCGAGCTCTTCGCCCGCTATGAAAAGGCGCCGGATGCGATCGATCGCAACATCGTACCAGCGCTGGTCGCGATCGTCGCGCATACCGGCACGATCTCCGATTACGAAAATTTCTACCGAAGATTCAAGGATGCCGTGACGCCGCAAGAAGAAACGCGCTTCCTATTCGCACTGGCAAATTTTCGTGAGCCGGAGTTGATCGAGCGCACGCTTGATCTCACCATCAACGGCGAAGTGCGTACCCAAAACGCGCCATATTTATTACGAGGCATTCTTCTCAATCGTAAGGCTCGAGCCAAAGCCTGGTCGTTCATGAAACTGCACTGGGAGGAGATGCTGCGCCAATACCCCGACAATTCGATCCCGCGGATGTGTGAAGGGATCGTCGGATTGGTCACACCGGAACTGGAAGAAGACGCGCGAGCATTCTTCGCGGCGCATCCCGTGAAACAGGGTAGTAAACAGCTTGAGCAACACCTCGAAAGGCTTCAAGTTGCGGTTGCACGTAAGCAGCACTGGACAGATTTTCTACGCGATTAGGTATCTCACGAGCGGTGAGGCTCGCCCGACGCACAGAGGTAAGACACTGAAATTAAACCACACTCTGACGAATTCCTGATCTCAACTCCATCTGGAACCGAATCAGTTAAATCTGCTTGACAGATTCGGTTAGTAAATGCTAACTAACTTCGGTGGCAAACAATCCGAGACTCTCCGCGGAAGCTCGTAAAGAAGCGATTGTCGAAGCGGTGCAGGACGTGTTTGCCGAAAAGGGCTTTGAGGGGACGACCACCCGGGAATTGGCCAAGGCTGCCGGTGTCTCGGAAGCGCTTCTTTACAAGCACTTCCCGAGCAAGGAATCGCTATACGCGGCTATGCTCGACGGGTGCGCGAAAGGGCCGACGTTCGCGGAAGCGAGCCGAATCCTCGAGCTGGAAGCGTCGACTTCAACGCTGGTCATCATGGTCCATTTCATGATCTCACATTACGTGCTGGGTCGGCCTGGTGATCGACACCGCGCCGCAATGAATGTTTTGTTAGTACGCAGCTTGCTGGGTGACGGCGAGTTCGTTAGGTTGATGCATAAGAAGCTCGCGTCGGCTTGGCTCAAGAAATTCGAAGCCTGTTTAGTTGCCGCGGCGAAGGCCGGAGAAACGCATGAAGTGCCGCTCCGTCGCGATCTTTGCGTCTGGTTTGTTCAACACGTGGCGTTTTCGTTGATGTTGCACTTGCAACCGAAGACGCCGGCAATCAACTACAAGGTTTCTAAAGAAGAATTGGTTTCCCAAGCAACCTGGTTCGGATTGTTGGGTATTGGTCTAAAGGAAGAAGCGGTACGGCGCTACTACAGCCCGAAAGCATTGCAGCTGTTGGGCTAGCCGGTAAAGTAAGTAAGAATTCACTAAATCAAGGGTTACACCATCAAGTGGAGGACGAATGATACTCAAGGGCTCAGGTGAAAGCGGCACAGTCAAGACGGCCGCGATCGAAGAAAGAATTGGCTCATTATTCCAGCCGGACACTTTGCTGGGCGAAGATTATGCGGCGAATTTCCGCCGCAAGCTCCCGCTCGAACCGGAGCGAACGCTCCTGCTGGCGATTCTCGAAGACGGCGTTCGCTGTTATCAGGAAAATATCTACGCGTCGGGCGGCAAGCGCCGCACGCTCTTCGAGGAAGCTCGCGATTGGCTGTTTAGCGACGACACCGGATGGTTCTGCTCGTTCGTTTCCGTTTGTACGCTGTTGAATCTCGAGCCCAATTACATTCGCCGCGGCTTGCGACAATGGGAATTGCGGACTCGCAAGACATCCCAGAAAAAATCTCACGGAGCGGTGGTCAACGATCAGCGCATGGTCGCTTGAGGTAAGACCTGGTGAGACGGACTCGTTCAGGCGTTAACCACCTGCTCGGGTTTCTGGCGGTGGTTGCGCTAGCTACGGCATGCCAGCGCAGCCAACAAACCACATTCGAACGTCCGCCTGCGCCGGTGACGGCTGCAACTGCAGCAGCGCGCGACGTGCCGGTGTATATCGATGCTGTGGGCAAAGTAGTCGCCCGCGAAGTGGTCTCGATTCAACCGCAAGTCTCCGGACGCATCACAAAAATTCACTTCACGGACGGCGCGGAGGTCAAGGTCGGCGATCTGCTCTTTACCATCGACCCGCGCCCGTACCAGGCCCAACTCAACCAGGCGGAGGCAAACCTGGCGCAAGCCGCGGCGGCCGTTAATCTTGCGAAAGTGAACTTCGAGCGGGTAGAAACCGTCAATGATCCGCGAGCGGTGTCACGCCAGGATTACGACACCAAAAAAAATGCCGTAGAAACCGCGCAAGCAACGCTCCAGCAAAACAATGCGGCGGTGGAAACCGCGCGCTTGAATCTCGAATATTGCTTTATTCGATCACCGATCAACGGCCGCGCGGGACAGCGGATGGTCGACATGGGTAATGTGGTGTCCGCCAATACCGGATCACTCTTGGTGATCCAACGGCTCGATCCCATCTACGTGGATTTTACCATTACCGAGAGTGCCCTGGATGACGTCCAGCGAAATATGGCAAATCGTACCCTCTTGGTGGAGGCGAATTTGCCTGATGACAATCTTCCGGGACGAGAAGGCAAACTGACATTCCTCGATAATGCCGTGCAAGACGGCACCGGAACCGTAAAGCTCAGGGCGACGCTCACCAATGCCGACCGGCGGTTTTGGCCCGGCCGCTTCGCCAAAGTTCGTCTTATTTTGAATACGCGCCGAGACGCGGTGCTCGTTCCCGCCGATTCTCCCCAGCTCTCGGCCAAAGGCTCGTTCGTGTACGTTATTAAACCAGATTCCACAGCCGAGTTGCGGCCGGTCAAGCTCGGGCAGCGGCAGGGTGATCTTATCGTGATCGACCAGGGTCTCAAGGCCGGCGAACGTGTCGTCGTGACCGGACAGCTCGGCGTCACGCCCGGAGGCAAAGTGAGGATGACCACTCCGGATGCGGGCACGAAACCGCAGCCAACGGAAAATCCGCCGGCAAAATCGTGAACTTTTCGGAACCGTTCATACGCCGGGCGGTCATGACCACCGTCCTGACTGTCTCGGCAATTCTCTTCGGCATTCTGGGCTACTTTCGTCTCGCCGTGAACGACTTGCCGGCCGTCGATTATCCGGTGATTCAGGTTCAGGCGGATTATCCCGGCGCCAGTCCCGAGACCGTAGCCAACAACATCGCTACGCCCCTCGAGCGTCAGTTCATGCAGATCAATGGCCTGGAAGTGGTGACTTCGAAAAGCACGCAGGGGCACACGAGTCTGACATTGCAGTTCGTTCTGAGCAAGAGCATCGATGCTGCGGCGACCGATGTACAGACGGCGATCTCCCAGGCAACCGGAAGTTTGCCGGTAGATCTGCCATCGCCGCCGACGTTTTCCAAAACCAATCCCAACGACCAGCCGATCATGTACATCGCGCTTACCAGTGATTCGGTCACTCGCGGGCAGCTTTACGATTACGGCAGCACGCAAATCGGCCAGCGCATCAGTATTTTGCCGGGCGTATCCCGGGTGAGTGTTTTCGGGACGAAATCGGCGATTCGCATCAAAGCGGATCCTTCGGCCTTGTGGGCGCGCGGTATTTCGATCGACGATCTTTCGGCGGCAATCAAGAATGGCACCAGCTATCTCGGCGCCGGACAGTTTGACTCTGACAGCGGGACGATGCTGCTTCGGCCGCAAGGCCAGCTCGATAGCGCGAGCCAATACAGCAATCTGATCATCGGTTCGAGCAATGGGGCGCCGGTGTATCTTCGTGATGTCGCCCAGGTTCGCCAGTCGGTGCAGGATGAACGTTTGAACATGCGTTTCTGGGCGCGCGGTTACCCGGTGCCGGGTGCGACGGTCGTGATGGCAGTCTACCGTCAGGCCGGTGCGAATGCGGTGGAGGTTGCCAATAGCATTCGCGCATTGCTGCCGCAGATCAGCGCCGAGCTGCCGGGCTCGGTACGAATCACGCCCCTGTACGACCGGTCGCGCGGCATCGTCAACTCGGTGCACGATGTGCAGATGACGCTGCTGATCGCATTCGTGTTGGTGGTGCTGGTCATTTTTCTTTTTTTGGGACGCGCGACGGATACATTGATTCCGACGGTCGCTCTGCCGATTTCGTTGCTGCTCACGTTCATCGTGATGCGCGTCCTGAATTACAGCCTCGATAACCTTTCGCTGATGGCGCTCACGCTCGCGATCGGCTTTTTGGTGGACGACGCGATCGTTTTTCTCGAAAACACGGTGCGCCGTATGGAACACGGCGAGGGCGCGCTCGAAGCGACTATCCACAGCGCCAAAGAGATCAGTTTTACGATTTTATCCATGACCATATCCCTCGCGGCGGTGTTCATTCCGCTGGTTTTCATGCCCGGACTGGTCGGAAGGATTTTCCGCGAGTTTGCAATCACCATTGTGGTGGCGATCATCGCATCCGGCCTGGTTTCCCTGACCCTCACGCCGCTGATGTGCGCCCGGCTGCTCAAAGAGCGGGGACCCGGGTCGAAGCGGACCTGGATGGAACAACGGATCGGCGGGGTCGAGCGTCGCTTTCTGGCTCGCTATGGGCAATTCCTCTGGTGGTTTCTCGATCACCGTTGGATCTCGGCCCTCATCTGGGTTGTTTGCCTTGCCGGCACAGTGTGGCTGTTTGTCGTGGTGCCGAAAGCATTTTTGCCACCCGGGGACAGCAGCGTCGTTACCGGAGTCTTCATTGGCCGCGAAGGCTCTTCGCCCGAGCAGATGCAAGATATTCAAGACCGCGTCGATCAAGTGCTTCTGGCGGACCCGAACATCCTGGCGTCGATTGAAGTTACCGGGTTGAGTCAATTTATTTCCTCGAACCAGGGGATCATGTTTACGTTTTTAAAACCGCCCGATGCGCGTCCGCCGATCCAAGCGGAAGTCGCGAAGCTAATGGGCAGCATTGGATCGATTCCCGGAGTGATGGCGTTTCTGCGGCCTTTTCCAGTTCTCGAGATCAGCACGGGCGCAACTAATCAGAATCAAGGCCAGTACGCGTTTTCGATCTCCGGCGTGAATCCGGAGCAGGTATACGACGCGGGCACAAACCTGACCGCCAAGCTGCGCGAATATCCCGGGTTTCTCAGCGTGCAGTCGGATTACTATAACAACACGCCGAATCTCGACATCGGGATCCGGCGCGAAGAAGCCAAGGTCTACGGCGTTTCCGAAACGAGAATTTTGAGCTTGCTCCGAAACGCCTACTCGCAAAATTATCTGTATCTCATCAAGAAACCTGCTGACCAGTACCAGGTTATTTTGGAAGCCCAGGACAACGCCCGCGAAACGCCGGAGGATCTGTCATTACTCTACATCAAGTCGGACGACGGCAAACGCCTGGTGCCGCTTAATTCCCTGGTGACCTGGAAATCTTCCATTGGCCCTCAAGCGGTCAATCACCTCAATCAGTTCACCAGCGTGACCATTTCGTTCAACCTTAAACCGGGTGTGGCGATCGGCGATGCAACGGAGTTTATTACCCAAGCCGCAAGCGAAATCGTGCCGTCGACATTGCGTGCTGAATTCCAAGGCGAGGCGCTCACCTTTCGCGATACCGTGCGCAATCTGACAATTCTGATGGCGCTGGCGGTGTTCGTTATGTACGTGATTTTGGCGATTCTCTATGAAAGCTATCTACATCCGCTGACGGTTCTGTCGACTTTACCCACCGCGCTCGTTGGCGGGCTCCTGACGCTTTACCTTTTCGGCGAGCAGGCTTCACTTTACGCTTTTGTCGGCATGTTCATGCTGATGGGCATTGTCAAAAAGAACGGTATCATGATCGTCGATTTTGCGTTGCAGCGAGTCGATGCAGGCGAAGCCGCGACCAAGGCGATTCATGATGCCAGCATGGATCGGTTTCGGCCGATCCTGATGACCACGCTCGCCGCCGTCTTCGGCGCAATTCCGATCGCGCTCGGTTTCGGGACCGATGCCGCATCGCGTCGCCCCCTCGGTCTGGTGATCGTCGGCGGCCTGGTGGTGTCGCAATTTATCACTTTGTTCATTACGCCGGTGATTTACCTGTACCTCGAAGATTTCCAGGAAAGAGTTCTGAACCGCTCTTCTTTTTTCCGTTCCGAGCATGGCGCCGCCGCGATCAGGTCGGCCCGGCGGGCGGATCAAGGTGAACCGCTTTAACCCGCGACATTGTCCTATTGACCGGCGCGGACGTCGGCGTGTCACGACGTGATCGTATCCCGCCACGGAACGCACCCTGAATTAGGCGCCGTGTCCTACAC
>Ga0075434_100000754_pt1 | contig 25527 bp, 16 predicted proteins | sample RhiMethybrSRZTD3_FD_75298 | JGI IMG/M metagenome (GOLD analysis project Ga0075434, IMG submission 75298) | Populus rhizosphere microbial communities from Tennessee, USA - Rhizosphere MetaG P. TD hybrid SRZTD3 | ecosystem: Host-associated > Plants > Roots > Rhizosphere > Soil | place: USA... | reverse complement strand
TCTGGAAATGGACCCTGAGGCGGCTCGTGAGCTCGTCCCAGAGCGATCGCGGATACAGGAGCTCCGACGTCACCTTGACGGCCCGGCCCGAGTCCACGAGATAGCGGATCAGCTCCCCGGGACGTTCCCCGGGCGGGATGCCCCGCGTCAGCTCCGAGACCTCGGGGACCTGGAATCCCTTCCCGACGAGCCGGCGCTCCAGCTCCCCCACCGCCTGTGCCTGCTTGGGGCTCAGGGCCGGCGCCGCCTCGGGGAGCGTCACCCGATCTCCCCGGACGGCGAGCTTCCCTCCCCGGGTCAGGATCTCGAGGGCCTCGTCGAAGACCGGCCCAGGCAGCTCCCGCGCGAGGAGACTCTTCAACTCCCCCTTCGGGATTCCGTCGCGAAGCTTGTTCTCCTCGCCGTAGCGCCGCACCGCCCTCACCACGTCCTCCAGCGCCTTCGTCCATGAGGCGGGGGTCAGGAGCCGGCCGTCCCGGAGCCGCACCAGCTTGGCCTCGGCGGCGACCGAGATGGCCGCGGCCACGGCGGCCGACGCCGCCTCCGTGATCGATTCCGCCACGGCGCCGAGACGCACCGCGGCCCCCTCTCCCGAGATTCCGGCCGACCCTGCCTCCTCGGCCAGGACGGCGAGCTTCTCGGTCGGGGAGCCTGAGTAGAGGGCTTCCAGGCGGGCCAGATCCCCGGTCTTGAGCCGGGTCCGCTTCACCGGCGCGGGCGAGACGACCGTGGCCCCCGCCATGGTCGAGGCCGGCGAGTAGGACCGGATCACGATCCGATCGCCCGCGCTCGCGGTCGCCGGCGCCTCCAGCCGGAGCTGCGCCCAGGCGGAATCCCCGGGCTCGAGGGTGTCGCGGTCCAGGAGGACGGCCCGGCCCAGGATCTCGCTCGCCCCGAGGTGGCAGCGGAGGCGCGTCCGAGAGCCGAGTGGCTTGGGAGCGGAGTCCAGGAGCTCGAGCTTCACGTCGAGGAGATGCGAGGGCGTGAGGTGCCCCGGGGTGGCCAGCCAGTCTCCGCGTGTGACGCTCTCGCGGGGCACCCCATGGATGGCGAGCGCCACGCGCTGCCCGGCCTGCGCCTCGTCCACCGTTCGGTCGTGGACCTGGACCTGGCGCACCCGGACGCTCTTCCCTGTCGGAAGGAGCTCCAGGACGTCCCCGGGGCGGACCGCCCCGCTCCAGAGGGTCCCGGTCACCACCGTTCCGATTCCTTCCACGGGGAAGACCCGGTCGACGGGAAGCCTCGCCGTTCCCCGGGCGGACCGGCCGGCGGTGGCCTCGACCGCGACCTCGAGGGCCTGGATCAGCTCCTCCAGCCCGGCGCCGGTCACCGAGGAGACCGCCACGATGGGAATATCCTCGAGGGGGGTGCCCCGAAGCAGCTCCTCCACCTCGGCCCGGACGACGGCGATGGTCTCGGGATCGACCAGGTCCGACTTGGTGAGGGCCACGACGCCTCGCGTGACGTGGAGCAGGCTCACGATCGCGAGATGCTCCCGGGTCTGGGGCATCACGCCCTCGTCCGCCGCGATGACGAGCAGGACGAGGTCGATCCCGGTCGCGCCGGCGAGCATGTTCTTCACGAATCGCTCGTGCCCGGGGACGTCCACGATCGCGATGCGCCTTCCGGACGGAAGGGTGCGGTGCGCGAATCCCAGGTCGATCGAGATCCCGCGCTCCTTCTCTTCCTTGAGCCGGTCGGTGTCGATGCCGGTGAGGCGTTGGACGAGCGCCGTCTTGCCGTGATCGATATGTCCAGCTGTTCCGATCACGACCGGTCGCACGGACCCCCCCGGACTAGCCTCGGACGCGGCGGATCGCGGCTCCGAGTCCTTGCAGCTTCTCCTCGATCTTCTCGTAGCCGCGGTCGAGGTGGTAGATGCGCGACACGCGCGTTTCCTGCTTGGCGACGAGGCCGGCAAGGATCAGCGCCGCGGAAGCGCGGAGGTCCGTGGCCATGACGGGAGCTCCGCTCAAGGAGGGCACGCCCTGGATCGTGGCGGTGTTCCCCTCCACCCGGATGTCGGCGCCGAGGCGCTGGAGCTCCGCCACGTGGGTGAAGCGGTCGGTGTAGATCGTGTCGGTGATGGTGCTCGTTCCACGCGCCACGGAGAGGAGCGCCATGAACTGGGCCTGCATGTCCGTGGGGAATCCCGGAAAGGGCGCGGTCGTGACCCGGAGCGGATTCAGGCGCTCGGGCGCGCGCAGACGGATGCTCCGCTGTTCGACCGTGATCTCGGCGCCGGCTTCCTCGAGCTTCCCGATCACCGAATCCAGATGCCTCGGCTCGACCGAGGTCGCCTCGACGTCGCCGCCGGTGATCGCCGCGGCCGCGAGGAACGTGCCCGCCTCGATCCGGTCCGGGATCATGGTGGCGTCGGATGGGTGCGGGTGGCTCGTGCCGGCGATCGTGAGCCGCGAGGTCCCGATCCCGTCGATTCCGACCCCCATCGAGGCGAGGAACTCCGCGAGCGCTTCGATCTCGGGCTCGCAGGCCGCGTTGTCGATGACGGTCTCCCCCTCCGCCGTGGCGGCGGCCATGAGGAGATTCCCCGTCGCCCCCACGCTGGAGATCTCGAACGAGAGGTGGCTCCCCGTGAGCTTCTTGCACTTCGCCACGATGTAGCCGTGCTCGATCTCGACGTCCGCGCCCAGCTCCTGCATCCCCTTGATGTGGAGATCCACGGGGCGCGGACCCCAGGCGCAGCCTCCCGGCAAGGAGACGCGAGCCTCACCGAACCGGGCGAGGAGGGGACCCAGCACGTAGACCGAGGCGCGCATCGTCTTCACCAGCTCGTAGGGCGCCTCCGCGTTGTGGGCGTTCGTGGAATCGACGAGGAGCGCGTGGCCGTCGTCGCGTCTGCTCCGGACGCCGAAACGTGACAGGAGCTCCAGCATGGTGGAGACGTCGCGCAGCGCCGGGACGTTCTGGAAGCGATAAATGCCCGGAGCGAGCAGAGTCGCGGTCAGGATGGGGAGCGTCGCGTTCTTGGAGCCGCTCACCGAAACGGTGCCCCGGAGCTTCCGACCCCCTTCGATCCAGACTTCGTCCATGCTCGGCGCCTCGCTTGTGTCCTGGGTTCTGGCCGGCGCGACCTTGGTCTTCGCCGTGTCCTTCTTGGTCCTGACATTCGCCTTCATCGCGTACCCCGTCGTCTTCCGGTCAAGATGCGAGGATGCCCCTCCAAGTCGCGCTCCACGCGCGGCTTGGTGAGGTGCGGCCCGAACAGCTCCATGCATGGATCGGCCTGATCCTCCCCGATCTCCACTGCAAGAAGCCCGCCGGGCTTGAGCCAGGACGTCAGCGCGCCGGCCACGGCACGGAAAGCATCGAGACCGTCCGACCCACCGTCAAGGGCTTCCCGCGGATCGTGGTCGCGCACCTCCGGCATGAGGCCGGCGATGACGCCGGTCGGGATGTAGGGCAGGTTGGCGACGAGGACGTCGGCGGGGGTCTCGAGGGCCGTGGGCGGGGCGTCCCGAAAATCCGCGTTCGCCAGCGTGAGCCGGCGCGCGACGCCGTTTCGCCGCCCGTTCCGGGAGGCGAGGGCGATGGCCCGATCGGACCGATCGATCGCCCCGGCCCTCCAGCCGGCCGGCAGGGAGAGCAGGAGCGCGATGGGAATCGCGCCCGTGCCCGTGCCCAGGTCGAGAATCGTTCCCCGCTCCAGGATCTCCCCGCTCCCGCCCTCGAGCTCCTCGAGCACCACCTCCACGAGGCGTTCGGTCTCGGGCCGGGGGATGAAGACTCCGGGCTCCACCTCGATCTCCGCGGCATGGAACTCGACTTCGCCCAGGAGGTGCTGGAGCGGAACGCGACGGGCGCGGGCTTCCAGCAGCCGGGCGAAGCGCGCGCCATCCTCGTCCGGAACCCGCGCGGCTCGATCGGACCAGAAGCGCGTGCGCGAGATTCCGAGCGCGTGGAGGAGGAGCCGCTCGGCGTCGGACTCGGGCGAAGGCACTCCCGCCTGGACCAGCGTCTCCTGGGCGTGGACCAGGAGGGCGGCGCGCGTGAGGGTCGCGGTGGCTCTCACGTGACGTCCGACGCGGCCAGGCGCTCCGCCTGCTCCGCGTGAAAGAGCCCGTCCACGACTTCGTCCAGGTTCCCCTCGAGGACATCGGGCAGCCGGTAGAGCGTGAGCCCGATCCGATGCTCCGTGACCCGCCCCTGGGGGAAGTTGTAGGTCCGGATCTTGGCGCTCCGGTCCCCGCTCGAGACCATGGATTTCCGTGTCTGGGCCAGCTTCTTCTCCCGCTCCTGGATCTCCATGTCGAGGAGCCGCGCGCGTAATACTTTCAAAGCCTTCGCCTTGTTCTTCAACTGGGAGCGCTCGTCCTGGCACTGCACGACGATGCCGGTCGGGAGATGCCGGATCCGGACCGCCGAGTCGGCCGTGTTGACGCTCTGACCCCCCGGGCCCGAGGAGCGGAACACGTCTACTTGTAAGTCCGAGGGCTTGAGCTCCACCTCGACCTCTTCCGCCTCCGGGAGCACCGCCACCGTGACGGCCGAGGTGTGGATCCGCCCGCTCGCCTCGGTCTCGGGAACCCGCTGCACCCGGTGCACGCCGCTCTCGTACTTGAGGCGGCTGTAGGCGCCCCTCCCCTCGATCGAGAGGATGGCCTCCTTCGCGCCCCCGGATCCCGCCGGGCTCATGCTCATCACCTCGGCCTTCCAGCCGTGGCGCTCCGCGTATTTCATGTACATCCGGAGCATCTCGGCCGCGAAGAGCGCGGCCTCCTCGCCTCCGGTCCCCGCGCGGATCTCCACGATGACGTTCTTCTCGTCCAGCGGGTCCGCCGGGAGAAGGAGCTTCGGAAGCTCCGCTTCCAGCTTCGCGCGCTCCTCTTCGAGCTCCGCGACCTCCGTCTTGGCCATGCTCAGGAGCTCAGGATCCTTCTCCTGACGCAGGATCGCCGTGTCCTCGGCCAGCCGGTGGAGCACCTGATCGTAGCGCCGCGCGGCGGTGACCAGATCCTCGAGCGAAGAGCGCTCCTTGCTGACGCGGCGCAGCTCCGCCGGGTCGTGATGCAGATTGGGATTGGCGAGCCTCTCGGTGAGCTCTTCGAATCGGGCCTTCGCCCGTTCCAGTGCCTCGCGCATGGGATTCCTCCCTTAGAGAACAGCGCGAAGGGCGGCGATCGCGACCTCGAGCATGTCCTTCGAGGGCTCTCGCGTCGTGAGCCGCTGGAGCTGGAGTCCCGGCTCGCTGATCCAGCGCACCCAGGGCTTGTCGTAGTGGGCGCCCGCGAACCGAATGATCTCGAAGGAAATGCCGGCGATCACGGGGATCAGGGCAAACCGGAGCACCCGCGCCTGCCAGGTGTCGGGGCGTCCCAGGAACGCGAAGACGAAGAAGCTCACGATCACCACGAGGAAGAGGAAGCTGGTGCCGCAGCGCGGGTGGAAGCGGCTGAAGCTCTGCGCCGTCTCGGGGGTCAGCTCCTGCCCCGATTCGAGGTTGTGGATCGTCTTGTGCTCGGCGCCGTGATACATGAAGACCCGCTGCATCTCCTTCCAGCTCCCCACCGCGATGATGTAGATCAGGAAGAAGACGAGCCGGATCAATCCGTCGATCAGGTTGAAGATCAGGCCCTGCCGCACGCCCGTCAGATCGGTGAGCTTGAGCGGCAGGTAGAAGAAGACCAGGAAGCCCAGGAGGAACGAGATCGCGACCGTGAACCCCATCCCCAGGCCGAGCGTGCCGAAGCGCCGCTCCTTGGCCGGCGCTTCCTTGGGGACCTGGACCGCGGCCTCGGCCGAGAACGCGAGCGCCTGGATTCCGATCCGCAGCGACTCCACCAGCACGACGGCGCCGCGGAGGATCGGGAGACCGAAGATCCGGGCGCGCCGGGAGATGGAGACGAATTCCTTCGTCTGGACCTGGATGGTCCCGTCCGGCAGGCGGACGGCGGTCGCCACCTTGGCGGGCGAGCGCATCATCACGCCTTCGATGACGGCCTGCCCACCGATGGGCGAATAGCGATCAGGCATCGAGGAAGTGGTTCCGGAGGGACGGCGGAAGGACTAGGCGCCTGCCGGCGATTCGGCGCCGGCCTTGTCCTTGTCCTTGATTCCGTACTTCCGGCGGAACCGCTCGATCCGGCCCGCGGTGTCCACGAGCTTCTGCTTGCCCGTGAAGAACGGGTGGCAGTTCGAGCAGATTTCGACGTGCACGGTGTCCTTGACGGTAGCGCGCGTCTCGATCACGTTGCCGCAGACGCACACGATCTTGGTGTTGAAGTAACCCGGATGAATTCCGCGTTTCATGGCTCGGCGCTCCTTACGTGTTCATCATCGCCAGGAATTTCTTGTTCGTCTTGGTCTGGCTCATCTTGCCGATCAAGAATTCCATGGCTTCGACGGGGTTGAGCTCGTTCAGGAACTTGCGAAGGATCCAGACTTTGTTCAGCTCCTCCTGGCTCATCAGGAGCTCTTCCTTACGCGTGCCCGAGCGGTTGATGTCGATGGCAGGGAAGATACGCTTGTCCGCGAGCTTGCGGTCCAGGACCACTTCCATGTTTCCGGTGCCCTTGAACTCCTCGAAGATGACGTCGTCCATGCGGCTCCCGGTCTCGATCAGCGCGGTCGCGACGATGGTCAGGCTCCCACCGTTTTCGATGTTGCGAGCCGCCCCAAAGAATCGCTTTGGTTTTTGGAGGGCGTTGGCGTCCACGCCACCCGAGAGGATCTTGCCCGAGTGCGGGACCACGGTGTTGTGGGCCCGCGCGAGGCGCGTGATGGAGTCGAGGAGGATCACGACGTCGCGGTTGTGCTCCACGAGCCGTTTCGCCTTCTCGATGACCATGTCCGCCACCTGGACGTGCCGCTCGGCGGGCTCGTCGAAGGTGGAGGAGACCACCTCGCCCTTCACCGAGCGCTCCATGTCGGTGACTTCCTCGGGGCGCTCGTCGATCAGGAGCACGATGAGCATCACCTCGGGGTGATTGTCCGTGATCGAGTTCGCGATCTTCTGGAGCAGGACCGTCTTGCCCGCGCGCGGCGGCGAGACGATGAGCCCGCGCTGTCCTTTGCCGATCGGCGTCAGGAGATCCATGATGCGGGTCGGCATGTCGTCCGCCCGCGACTCCAGCCGCAGCTTCTCTTGCGGGTAGAGGGGCGTCAGGTTGTCGAAGAGGATCTTGTCCTTCGCGGCCTCGGGCGGCTCGAAGTTGACGGCCTCCACGCGGAGCAGCGCGAAATAGCGCTCGCCATCCTTGGGCGGGCGAACCTGGCCCGAGACGGTGTCCCCCGTCCGGAGATCGAACCGCTTGATCTGCGACGGCGAGACGTAGATGTCATCGGGGCCGGGTAGATAGTTGTAGTCCGGGGAACGGAGGAACCCGTATCCCTCGGAGAGGATCTCCAAGACCCCTTCCGCGAAGATGAGACCGTTCTTCTCGGTCTGGCCCTCGAGGATCTTGAAGATCAGCTCCTGCTTCCGGAGACCGCTCGTTCCCTGCACGTTGAGCGAATGAGCGAGCTCCATCAGCTCGGCAATGGTCTTGCTCTTGAGCTGGATGATGTCGAGGCCCTTCTGGGAGGGCGACGGCGGAGCGCTGCTCGGAGCGGGAGCGGGTGGCGCTTGGGTTTGCTGTTCCATGTCGTTCTGCGGCTCCTCGGTGTTGATCGTCGTGGCGTCGGGCGCGTCTACGCCGCTGGGCGCATCTGCGCTGCGTCGCCGTGTGGGGGTTGTGGTTGTGCGGGACATTGTGCCAGCCGAACTGGGGTCCTCGAGGTAGAGGGAAACTAAAACACTTCGTACTTCTTAAGAGGGTTGTGGTGACTACCGGGTGTGGCTCAGTGCGTGACCGCACACAGGCGATCCAGCATCGGGGAACTGACCTCAAGGGCTCGTAAACCTATCTGGCCCTAGGACCCCCTGGTTGGTCCGTGACTCTTAGACTACCGATCCAGCCAATCGGTGTCAAGGTCAATTCGGCTTTGAGCTAGCTGGACTTCTTCGGAGGGAACGCGCCTTGCGCGAAAATCTGTCCCTCCAAGAAGGTGACCGATTTCCCCTTGGACCAGAAGAACCAGGTCTCGAACATCTTGTTCTCTTCGCTGTAGGTGTAGACCTCTTCGGGGTAGCTCTCAGCCTTGAGGACCGTTTTGCACTGGTTCTGGGGCCCCAGACGGTTATCGGCGGAGTCGACCCATGCCTTGAGGTTGGTTTTCTTCGTGCCCTGGGAGAGCGCCTTGTAGATGGTGTACTCGGCGACGGAGTTCTTCTTGTCCCCGGTCTGATTCAGCGCCAGGAACAGGAACTGGTGGTTGGTCGCGTCCGTGGGATCCAGCTCCAGCGCGTGCTTCAGGGCGGTGATCGCCCCCGGATAATCCTTCGCCTGGAATTTGGTCTGGCCGCCGACGGTCCAGATCTCCTGGCTCTTGGGGAACGCGGCGCCTGCCTTGTCGAACATCGCGATCGCCTTGGGATAATCCTCCTGATTCGCGTAGATCACGATCGCGTTGTACATCGCGTTCTCTTTGATCGAGTCGGACGCGGCCGGCATCCCCAGAACCGTCGCGAAATCCATCGCGGCGCTGTCGTAGGCTGCCTTCCGCTCGGGCGACCCCTTGGCCAGCTCCTCGGCGTGCTTGAGGCGCGCGTCGGCGATCCGAAGCTGGTACTGCGGCGCCACCTTGGTGTCGGGATCCTGCTCCATGGCGTGCTTGAACTCAGTGATGGATTCGGCGTATTTGCCGTCGTTGTAGAGCTTCAAGGCCTTGCTCATCACGGCCGCACGCAGGTTCCGGAGAAGTTTCTCGTCTCCGGGCTTCACATCCAGGCCGCGGCGCGCGGCGCGGATGGCGTCGTCCGTGCGCCCGAGCCCACTCATGACATAGGCGAGATTCTGATAGGTCTCGACCGAGGTCGGGTCCACGTACGACGCCAGCTCGAAGCTGTACGCCGATTCCTCCAGGCGGGAGGCACCCGTGTAGGGCGCAAAGACGGTCGTGTCGGTGATCCCGGTCTGGGGATCCGGAGCGCCGGAATAGGACTTCGCCAGATACGCCGAGCTGTCCGAAGGGGCTTCGGCGCTTGCCCCCGCGCCGCTCAGCGCCTTGACCCCGGCGTTGAATAGCTGCGCGTTCACCGCGAGACGGTTCCGCTCGAGGTCTTGAATCCTCTTTGGATCCTTTTTCTTCGCGGCGATGTCCAGCGCGATCTTGAACGCGGCGCCCGCCGAGACGTACTGGCGCTGCTGCGCGCGCGCGACCGCCAGCAGGGCGAGGGCATCGACGTTCTCCGGCTCTCCCTTCCGGGCGCACTCGAGGAAGTAGGCGGCCTTCTCATAGACCTTCTGCTGCATGTAGACCTTGCCGCTCGTGAAGCAAATGCTCGCGGAGGCGGGCTGGGAGACGAGGAGCCCGAGGGCCGCCAAGGCCATGAGCGCCACGCCCGTACTGCGACGAACGGTCGAGAATTCCATCAGCCCCTCCGGGAAAGTCGGCGTCCTAGGAATCGCGCTTCTTCCTTCTATATACCCGCGGGCGGGCGCGCGCGTTCCTCACCTTCTCTCGATTAGAGCCTTCGATGCGTGCACTGTCAAGCGGGTTCGAGGGGAAGCCTGGCTGCCGTTTGGCCCGTTAACGTATTGCTACCATTTGCCTTACAGAATATGCCTCGGATCGACGTCCACGGACACTCGAAGGCCGGAGCTCTTGCGGCCCCGAATCGTGGAGAGCGCGCCCTGGAGGAAGGACTGGACTGAGGCGCGCGACCCCCCGCGGACCAGGATGTGCCAGCGCTCGCTGCCCTGAATCCTGGAAATGGGTTTCGGCGCGGGCCCCAGAAGCTCCACCCCCACGCGGCGCGCGAACGGCGCGAGCGACTCGCGCAGGGCTCCCGCTTCCGCGACGACACGCTCCCGCTTCGAGCCGCGAATCTCGATCTCCACGAGATGCCCGAACGGCGGATAGCGGAGCTCGCGGCGCTCGGCGGCCTCGCGCTCGTAGAACATCTCGAAGTCCTGGGCGGCCGCGCATCGGAGCGCCGGATGCTCGGGATCGTAGGACTGCAAGATCACCTCGCCGGGTCGGTCCCCTCGGCCGGCGCGTCCCGACACCTGGGTCAGGAGCTGGAACGTCCGCTCGGCCGCGCGAAAGTCGGGCAGGTAGAGCTGCAGATCCGCCACGATGATCCCGACCAGGGTCACGTTCGGGAAATCGAATCCCTTGGCGACCATCTGAGTGCCGAGCAGGAAATCGGTCTGCCCGGTGCGGAACTTACCCAGGATCGAAGCCGCCGAGCCTCGCTTCCGGGTCGCGTCGAAGTCGAGCCTCGCGATCCGGGCGAGGGGAAAGCTTCGCTCCACCTCGCGCTCGATGCGCTGGATCCCCACACCCCCGAACCAGAGATTCGACGCGCCGCAGCCGGGACAGGAGGGTCTGAGCTCCCGCTCGGCGCCGCAGTAGTGGCAGAGAAGGGTCTGGTCGGCCAGGTGCACCGTGTAGGAGACGTCGCAGCGGTCGCAGCGGGCGACCTGGCCGCAGCCGCGGCACTGGAGATAGGTGGAATGGCCGCGCCGGTTCAGGAAGAGAATCGCCTGCTCGCGCCGCTCGAGCGTGCGAGCCATGGCCTCCACGAGAGGGGCGCTCAGGAATCGAGACGGAGCGGGAGCCTGGGGCGCCGTCGCCGCGGGCCGGACCCTGAGGTCGCTGACCCGTACCGTCGGGAGCGGCCGGCCGTCGATCCGCTTGGGCAAGCGCAGGAGACCGCAACCGCCGCGCTTGACCCGGGCGAAGGTTTCCAGGCTGGGCGTCGCGGAAGCCAGGACGGCGACGGCCCCCAGGCGCTGCGCCCGCACCAGCGCGACGTCGCGCGCGTGGTAGCGCGGAGCGTCCCCCTGCTTGTAGGCCGAGTCCTGCTCCTCGTCCACCACCACCAGCCGGAGATTCCGGAACGGAAGGAACACGGCGGAGCGCGTGCCCACGACGAGGTCGACTTCCCCCGCCGCGGCCGCGCGCCACACGTCCGCGCGCTGGCTGGGTCGGAGGGTGCTGTGGTAGAGGGCCACGCGCTCGAAGCCGGCGCGCCGGAAGGAGTCGAGGGTCTGCGGCGAGAGCGCGATCTCGGGCACGAGGATCAGGGTCTGCCCCGATCCCCGGAGCGCTTCCGTCGCGGCGTGAAGATAGACCGCGGTCTTGCCGCTCCCCGTCACGCCGAAGAGAAGGAATGACTGGAATGTCCGCGAGCGGATGGCCTGCTCCATTGCCTCGAGAGCGGCGCGCTGCTCCCCGTTCAACGCCTCCCGCTTCGGGGGAGCCGCGGCCAGCCAGGCCGTGTCGTCCTCGTCTTTCGCGCGCGTCGCGCGCCGCCTGAGCCCGCCCGGCGACGGCACCGCCGCCTGAAGCACGTCGCTGAGGTTGGCGGCGTAGTAGTCGGAGACCCACCGGCAGAGGTCCAGGAGCTCGGGGGTGACCACGACACGGGGCTCGGGGATGCCGGCGATCTTTCGGACTCGAAACTCCGGAGGCCGGGACTCGAGGCCGAGCACTGTCCCCCAGACGCGCCTCGGGCCCACCGGCACGAGCACGCGGAGCCCTACTTCGGGGGTCTCCTCCTCGGGGATCTCGTAGACGAGCGCGTCTTCACGGGCGAGCGGGATGGGAACGGCGACGCGGAACAAGGCCATGGCGCGCGCATGGTAGCACTCACTTGAGGATCGTGAAGCGGCCGTTCACGGGACCATCGGGGGTCTCGATGCGGTAGAAGTAGACGCCCGAGGAGAGCGGGCGGTTCTCACCAAGCGAGCGCGCTTCGATCGCCTGCTCGTGATCGCCGGCTGGAAGGAACGTCCTCCGGAGGATCGGGCCGAGCCTCCTTCCCTGGGCGTCGAAGAGGTCGATCGCGACGCTCCCCGGATGGAACAGGGTGAACGTGATCCGGGCGCTCGGGTTGAGCGGATTGGGCGAGACCTCGGCACAGCCGTCGCGGCAATCGCGGTGCTTCTGGATCTCGCACTCCACCTCGCCTCGAACGCGCGCCCCGGAGCGCAACGAGCCCTCGAGCCGGAGCGTGACCTGGGATCGACCCGGGGGAGCCGCGGCGAACAGGGTGCGCAGCGAGGGCACGCTGAAGCAGGTCCGGATCTCGGAGGCCCCGTTCTCGTCCGAGTCGGCGACGAGATGCGACCTTTGGGGCGAGGGCGAGACCTGGGCCTCTCCGAACTTCGCCACGAACGTCGAGGGGTCCACATCGCTCGAGACGAAATCCGACGCCATGGGCTCCACACCAAGGCAGACGGGATCCCCCTCGCGCTCCAGCTCGATCTTCTTGTCTTTGAGCTGGAACACCCTCGCCGCAAGTGCTTCCTGGATCGTGGCGTCCACGCAGGTGGAATCCTCGAGCGAAGGGCACCCCTCGTCTCGCACGCTCAGGCAAACCCGGTAGACGCCCGCGGCGCCGTACACGTGGGGGACCGAAGGCCCGCGCCCCTGGATCGCGTCGCCGAAGTCCCAGGCATACGCGAGCCGGTCTCCGTCCGGATCGGACGATCGGGACGCGTCGAAGCTCAGCATCTGTCCCACCGTGCCGGAATAGGGTCCGCCCGCGTCGGCGACGGGCGCGTGGTTGGGAGGCGCGATCTCGCCGGAGGCGACCCGCAGGTCGAACGATGCGGGATCCATGTATCCGATCCGGGGCTCTGCCCCATCCGCGAGCGCGATCGAGGGAGCCTCACCGAGGCCACCTACGTCCACCAATTGCTTCCACCAGATCCCGCGGTCCTTCCACGCGATCTTGAGCATGCGCGCGGTCTCGTCGTAATAGCACAGGAAGGGCCTCCCGAATCGGTCCAGCGCCAGGGACACGGCCCGATCGCCTCCGACCTCGGCCGAATCGACCGTCTCGATGCTCCAGGTCCCATTCAGGCGCGTTCGGTATTGGACCACCGGGGGCGAAACCAGGTGCGCCGCGAGGTGCGGAATCCCGTCGGCGCCTACGGCGAGCGCCCCGACTTCGGCGGAAGGCTGGCGGTCGATGACCCATCCCGTGCCGTCCCGGACCAGATGCAACGGAACCTGGCGGACCTGCGCGGTCACGTGCGGGCGCCCCTCAGGGTCGAACGCGAGCGAGAATCGCCCGGCCCCGGATCCCCCGGTGGCGAAGGCGGTCTCGCGCACCCAGCCCTCCGGGGTGCGCGTGGCGTATCGGATCACGAAGGCCGGAATGAAGGCGAAGTACACGGCGTGAAGGACGCCGGCGGGATCGAATCCGATGGAGCACTCGCCGGGAAACGCGTCCTCCTCGATCCGTTCGGTGGTCCAGATGTCCCCGATCTTCCAGGCGATCTTGGCGGAGGTGACGATCCCGAACGGCGTCTGCTCCTGGGCGCCGTAGCCGATGTAGGGGACGCCGGTGGGATCCAGGGCCAGGCTCAAGCCGTGCGACGCCCCGCGCTGGGGGAGGAGCTCGATCGTCCACTGACCCGCTTCCTGATGCGCGTACCGGATCTGGCTTCCCGTCGTGTTGCGGTAGGCGACGTGGGCTGAGCCTCGAGGATCGGTGACGATCGAGGTCTGCGCCCCCACGGCCCCCAGGGTGTCGACGCTCTCGAGCTGGAACGAGACCGGGCACACGGGATCGAGCTGGGCGTGGACCGGACGGGGCGCGCCGACGGCGAGCAGAAACAGGGCGGGAACGATGCGTGAGCGGAGGCGGGGGACCATGCAGAAGCTCCGGAATCCACGGGATCACCGCGGGCGACAACGATCCGAGATGCGCGGCCGGTTCCTACTCTACCAGGGCAGGCCCGAAAGGGGAACGGACGGCGGTGCCGTCCGCGGCTGCGGGTCGATCCGCGGTTACGCCGAGGGAGCGGGGCGTTCGGAGACGGTCTGGCCCAGGAGCTGGTTGATCCGCTCGACCAGCTTTCTCGGGCTGAACGGCTTCGTGATGTAGTCGTCCGCGCCCACGTCGAATCCCAGCTTCTGGTCGACGTTCCGGCCCTTGGCGGAGAGGAGGATCACCGGAATGTGCTGGGTCGCGGCGCTGGACTTGATGTTCTTGCACACCTCGTAACCGTCCAGCTTCGGCATCATGATGTCCAGAACGATGAGGTCCGGCTTTTCGCTCTTCACCTTCTCGAGAGCCTGTTCCCCGTCGAGGGCGGTGACGACTTCGTATCCTTCCATCCCCAGACTGAAGTCGAGGATGTGGACGATGTAGATCTCATCGTCGACGACGAGGATCTTGCCTTTGGACATCCGATTCACCTCCCCTTGCCTGATGCCAGGATTCCTATCGGCCGGTTAGGCCGCTTCTCCAGCACGAATTAACTTCCCATTCTCCGATGGCTCAAAGAGTTGCGAGAAAGCGTCCACGACCTTGGGGTCGAACTGCGTCCCCTTGCAGTGCTCCAGCTCCCGGAGGGCCTCCACGTGCGTCATGGCGTGGCGGTAAGGACGCCCCAGGGTCATAGATTCGTAGGCGTCGAGGACCGCGATGATGCGGGCCCCGATCGGAATCTGGCTTCCCTGGAGCCCCTTCGGGTAGCCGCGCCCGTCCATCCGCTCGTGGTGCGCGAGAATGATTTCGGTCACCTGCTCCTGGAACTCGATCGGTTTCACGATTTCCGCGGAACGGAGCGGATGGAGTGCGACCTGGGCCCAGGTCTCGTCGTCCAGGCGGCCGGGCTCCGCGAGCACCGAGAGGTCGACCTGTCCCATGCCGACGTCATGCACGCTGGCGACGTAGGCCAGGACCTCCTGGTCCTCCTCCGAGAGCCCCAGCTTTCGGGCCACCGCCACGGCGCGTCCGGCCATGGAGCCCGCGTTCAGCTTGAGGCGGCTGCGCCGCGCGTTCTCGATGATGGCGCTCAGGGCCTTCGCCGTCTCCTCGGTCTGGTCGGACGAGCGCTCATGATCGGAGACCCGCTTCCAGGCCAGCGCCACGCGGTCCGCCAGCGAGGAGAGGAGCGCGCGATCGTCCTCGGTGAACGGCGTCATCGAGATCTTGTTGTTGATGTTGATGACCCCGACCACGCGGCCGTCGATCTTCACCGGCACGGAGAGGAGGGATTTCGTCTCGTACTGGTGGCCGTTCGGCCTGCCGAACCGGGGATCCTCCTCGATGTTCGTGACCAGGAGGGGCTGCCCGTGCTTCGCGACCCAGCCGGCGATCGAGTCTCCGATCCGGACCCGCGTCCCGCACACCACCTCCTCGCGGAGCCCGCGCGCGGCCCGGATGTAGAGCTCCGATCGCTCCTCGTCGACGAGCATGAAGGACGCGGTGCGCGCGTTCATGACCTCGGCGATCATCTCCACGGTGAGCCGGGTCAGGTGGTTCGAGACGGAGCGCGACGGGGTCCAGGCCTCGTGCGTGATCACGTGGGCGTCCCCCGCGGTGATCGGCAGGACCACCGTGAAGCGCGAGCCGACCCCGGCCTGGCTCTCCGCCGTGATCTCGCCGCCATGCCACTCCACGATGCCCTTCGAGATCGTGAGGCCCAGACCGACGCCCGGGTACTCGCGCGAGAGCGAATTGTCGATCTGGTAGAACTTGTCGAAGATCCGGTCGATCGCCTCCGGGGGAATCCCGATCCCCGTGTCCTCGACCACGATCCGCACGGCGCGACCCTCGATGGTGACGCGGAAGGTGACGGTGCCGCCCTCGTGGGTGAACTTGATGGCGTTGCTCCCCAGGTTCGTGAGCACGCGGCGCGTCAGCTCGCGGTCCGCCTCGATCACGATCTCGGGGGCCGAGGTCTCCACCGACACCCGGATCTTCTTGGCCTCGGCCATCGAGCCCAGCATCGCCGCGACCTCCTGGGTCAGGGAGGCCAGGTTGAAGGGCTCGCGGGTCATCCGGAATCGCCCCGACTCGAGCTGCGAGAGCTCGAGGATCGAGTCGATGAGGTGCCGGAGCTTCAGACTCTGCTCGTCGATCACGCCGAGAAACTGGCGCTGCATGTCCACCGTGGTCGAGCCCACGTGCTCGAGGAGCGCCTCGGCGTAGGCGCGGATCGCCGTGAGGGGCGTCAGGAGCTCGTGGGAGACGGTGGAGATGAACTGGTTCTTGAGATCCGCCACCTGCTCGCTCCGTTCGGTGGCCTCCTCGAGCCGCTGCATGCTCTGCCCCAGGAGCTCGTAGAGGGAGGCGTTCTGGATCGCCACGACGGCGTGCGTCGCGAGGATCTCGAGCGTCTCGATCGTCTCCCGCGAGGGAAGCCTTCGATCCACCGGGTCGTCCACCGAGAAGTAGCCCACGGCCGCGCCGTCCTTCGCGTAGAGCGGCACGAAGAGCACGTCCTCCTGGTGCCACTCTCCTTCCTGCCGCACGCCCAGCTCGGGCGTGTATCCCTCCTCGTCGGCCTCGCCCCAGAATTTCTTCTCGTGGCTGATGAAGTAGGAGTGGCTGACTCGGAACTCCTCCTTGAGCCAGCTCTCGAACTCCTGACGCGGGATCGCGTGCTGCTCCAGCTTCCGGATCGCCTCGCGGCCCAGGCCCGAGAAGGCCCGCGCCTCGAAGTGCGTTCCCGCCTGGTTCAATACTCGCAGGAGCACGATCCGGAACCCCGCGGCCTCGGCGACGGCGTGGACGATCTCGTGCAGCACCACGTCGAGGCTCAAGTTGGAGTTGATGCTGGTGGCGACCTCGAGAACCTTCTTGATCCGCGCGGCCCGGTTGCGGCTGGTGAGGAGCTGGTAGCGGTAGAGGTCCCCCATCCGATCGCTCGCCTGGGTCAGCTCGTCGTTCCGGTGGATCGCGGCGTCGTAGGACGAGCGCAGCGACTTGAGCTCGTGCCGGAGCGAGCGCCGGTGCCGGACCTGCTCCACGAGGAGCAGCACCGCCGCCGAGAGCGCCCAGAGAAGCTCGATCGAGGGAATCATCGCGAAGCTCCGGTCCGGGCCTTCGCCGGGGCCTGGTCGATGCCGCGCTGCGCCAGGAGCCGCTCGAACTCCTCGACCACCCGCGGGTCGAACTGCGTTCCGGAGCAGCGCTGGATCTCGGCCAGCGCCTCGGCCTCGGGCATCGAATCGCGGTAGGGGCGTCCGAGCGTCATCGCCTCGAACGCATCCACGACCGCGAGCACGCGCGACGCGAGCGGGATCTCCTCCCCGGAGAGCCCGCGCGGATAGCCGTGGCCGTCCCAGTGCTCGTGGTGGCTCAGGATGATCTCGTTCACGCGCGAGGCGAACTCGATTGGCTGGAGCACGCGGACGCTGTCCCGGGGGTGCGTCTCCATGTGCCGGCGCTCCTGCTCCGTCCAGCGGCGGTTGCTCAGGATCATCTCCTCCCCGATCGAGAGCATCCCCACGTCGTGGACGCGGGCCACGTAGCCGAGCACCTCGAGCTCCGGGTCGGGCAGCCCGAGCCTGCGGCCGAGATCGGTCGCGAGCTTGAACGCGCGTCGGGAGCTCCAGAGGGCGTAGCTGCGCTTCGCCCGGATCACCGTGCGGATCGTGTTCAGGGTCGTGAAGACATCCCCCGTGGCGCCCGCCGAGCGCACGCGCTCGAGCGCGGTTCCGACGCGCTTGCTGATGGCGACCAGAAGGCCCAGGTCGTCCGTGTCGAACGGCTGGCCGGTCGACTTGCTGCTCACGTTCACCACCCCCACGACCTCGCCGGAGATCCGGAGCGGCACGCAGAGGAGCGACTTCGTCTCGTACTGCGGGTGGTTCAGCTTCCGGAACCTCCGGTCGTTCTCGATGTCGTTGACCAGGAGGTTCTCGCAGGTTTGCGCGACCCAGCCCGCGATGGAGGCGCCCGTCTTCACCCGCGCCCGGGCCACCATGTCCGGGTCGAGCCCGTGGGCGGCGCGGATCATGAGCTCGGTGCCGTCCTCGTTGAAGAACATGATCGAGACGTTCCGGGCCTCCATCACCTCGGCCACCATCTCGACCGCGCTCGAGAGGACCGTCTTGAGCTCGGGCGTCTCGAAGAAGGGCTCCAGGGACCGCATGAGATTCCGGAATCCCCGCTGGATCAGCGGAAGATCCACCACGAAGCGGCTCCCCTGGTCGAGCTCGCTCTCGACCCGGATCGATCCACCGTGGAGCTCCACGACGCTCTTCACGATGGCGAGCCCGAGGCCGGAGCCGCCCACCCGCTCCGCCCCTCCCTCCTCGACGCGGTAGAACCGCTCGAACACCCGGGCCAGCTTGTCCGGCGGGATGCCCATGCCGCGATCCTCGATCACGATCTGCATCCGTTCGTCGGTGGTCCCCGCGTGGATCGTGATCGGAGTTCCCTCGCGCGAGAACTTGGCCGCGTTGTTGATCAGGTTCACGAGCACCTGCTTCAGGAGATCCGGATCCGCCTCGATCGGGGACAGCTCCGGCGCGAAGGCGCGCACCACGTTCAGGCTCTTGGCCGTGAGCTGCGGCTCGACGGTGGGGATCACCTCGTCCACCAGATGGTTCAGGTCCAGCCGCTCGGACTTGAGCCTCCGGCGCCCCGAGTCCATCCGGCTCAGGTCGAGGACGTCGTTCACGATCCTCGTCAGCCGGTCGCACTCCTCGTTGATGATCCCGAGGAACTTCTCGTGGAGCACGAACGAGGGGTTCTTCACGTTGTCGATCAGGGTCTCGGTGTACGCCTTGATCGAGGTGAGCGGCGTCCGGAGCTCGTGCGAGACCACCGAGATGAGCTCGGACTTCATCTCGTCGATCCGCCGCAGGGAGGCGCTCGCCTCCTCCAGACGAAGGCTCTTCTGCTCCAGCTCCGCGTGCGTGCGGATCCGGTCCACCGCCAGCCCGATCATGTCGGCCAGGAAGAGGAGAGCCCGGCGGCGGCGCGCGTTGGCGCGGAGCGGTCGGTTGAATCCAAGGAGCGCGATCCCGAGGAGCGACGTGCCCACGATGAGCGGAACCCCGACGAGCGCCGTCGGGGCGGGGTCGTCGCCGCGAAGCTCCCGCCAGTCCGCCTCGTCGAGATGGCCCGTGTCCTCGATGATGAGGGTCTCGCGGCGCAGGACCTGGGCGAGGAAGCTCCCCGTGCGCGGGGTGACGCGGCAGGATCCTCGCGGCGTCTGCCGGCCGCGGTCGAAGTGCTCGCCCTGGAGCTCGCCCGTCTCGTAGTCGAGGAGGAGCAGGGAGAACGAGTCGGCCCGCGCCAGCTCCAGGACGTGCTGGGCGACGGCGGCGACGAGACCGGAGGCGTCGAAGGCGGACTGAACCGCGAAGCTGAGGCTGGAGAGTCCCGGGAGGAGTCGGAACGCGGATCCCTGGGGCCGGCCGGCGGGTTTCGAAGGGCGGTCGGGGTTTCGCGCGGGGCGGCTCGGCATCAGGAGGTTTCCGGCGGCAGGCCCAGGTCCGCGGTCGGGATGATCGGGGATCCGTCCGACCGGCGGTCGGTGATCACGACGCTGCCGCGCATCGCCTTGCCTTGCTTCTTGAGATCCTTCGAGATGTCGATGACCTGGGCGCCGTGGTGGATGTCGCGTCCCACGTTGCTCACGATCAGGATCGTGATGGACATGATCTCGAATTCCTTCACACCGCCCTGGCGGCTGGAGAGCACCATGATGTGTCCGCGCTTCCGATCCTGCTCGTCGTACTGGCTCGGGATGCCCGTGTCGAAGTTGGAGCGGATCGCGTCGCCGATCGGCGCGCCGCGCTCCGGCGTCGTGATCACCACGAAGTCGTCGCCGCCGATGTGCCCGACGAAGTCCCCCGGGAGTCCGTTCTTCTGCACCTGCTCTTGCAGTATCGAGGCCACGAAGCGGATGACCACGTCGCCGCGCGCGTGGCCGTAGTAGTCGTTGTAGGCCTTGAAGTAGTCGAGATCGATGTGGAGGTAGGCGAACTTCTCCCCCTGCGCGATCCGACGCGAGAGCTCCGTCTCGATGAGCACGTTGCCGGGAAGCCCCGTGAGCGCGTTGGACTGGAGCTGCCCGCGGCGCGTCTTGAGCTGGTTCCGCACGCGGAAGAGAAGCTCGTTCTGCGCCCACGGCTTCGTGAGGTAGTCGTCGGCGAAGAGCTCCAGCCCGTGGATCTTGTCCTCGAAGGTCGACTTGGCCGTGAGGAAGATCACGGGGATGCGCGAGGTGAGCGGATTGGATTTCAGCTGCCGGCAGACCTCGTAGCCGTCGAGGCCCGGCATCATGACGTCGAGCAGGATCAGCTCGGGGGGATCGCGTCGGACTTCCTCGAGACCGCTCGCGCCGTCGGGTGCGGTGCGCACTTCGTAGCTCGCGTCCTTGGCGTCGGTGAGCTGCTTCTCGAGGATGAACCGAAGCTTGGGGTCGTCCTCGATCACGAGGATGCGTCCGGTCTCCGGCGCTGGTGCGGCCTGGTTCACGCGTACACCTCGAATTCCTTTCGGGCGTGGCGGTATGACTGCCGACTTCGAAACGGCCGAAGACGGGGAACTGGATATCGCTCTTGGGATTGATCGGCTTTGGGGGTGGGGATCTTGAGCCGTGTAGGACGGTTGGCGGGTGCGGGAGGGCCCCCGACCAGGCTATTGGAAGCTTGCGGTGCTCGGGAACACGACCGGCGAGTTATGTTACGTATTTGCTTTGACTTATCGCACTACTACTCGTCCCGGGACGAGTAAGACATTAGGGAGAACTACGGAGTGGCCGGGAGAGGCGCGAAGGAGTCCAGGTTGGCGATGGCGGATGCGTTGAAGGGCGTGGATTCTCCGCGGCGGAGCGCGAAGGAGCCGGCGTGGGCGATCATGGCGCCGTTATCCCGGCAGAGCTTCGGTGATGGGAATCGCGCGGGGATGCCTTTGGCTGCAGCGAGACGCGTCGTCTCCTCCCGGAGGAGTGTGTTGCAGGCGCAGCCTCCGGCCACGGTGATGGCGCGCGCCTGGTAGCGGTCGAGGGCGAGATCGAGACGCTCGATCAGCGCGTCCACGATCGCCTTCTCCACCGACGCGGCGATGTCTCGGAGTCGGGCGTCGGGAATGGGACGCGGCTCCTTCTCGAGGAAGAGCTTCGCCGCGGTCTTGAGCCCGCTCATGCTGAGGTCGAGGGTGTCGCCCTTGAGCCTTGCTCGCGGGAGCGGGATCGCGTCTGCGCGTCCGTCGCGCGCGAGCTTGTCGAGATAGGGGCCCGCGGGATAGGGCAGCCCCATGAGCTTCCCGATCTTGTCGAAGGCCTCCCCCGCCGCGTCGTCCCGCGTGGAGCCCACGCGGTGGAACACGCCCGCCTCGGGGACGTGGTAGATCTCCGTGTGGCCGCCGGAGGCGACCATGCCGATGTAGGGCGGTTCGAGTTGTGATTCCAGCCCCGCCGAGACGAGATGCGCTTCGACGTGGTTCACGCCCACCCAGGGGAGGTTGCGCGCGAGCGCGAGCCCCTTCGCGAATTCGATCCCCACGAGGAGCGAGCCGAGGAGACCGGGTCCCAGCGTCACCGCGATTCCGTCGATCTGGTCGAGGGTGGTCTTGGAGGTGGAGAGGGCTTCCTGGACGACGCGCGGAAGCAGCGTGATGTGCGCGCGCGACGCCAGTTCCGGTACCACGCCGCCGTACTCGAGGTGGATGTCCTGCGCCGCGACGACGTTGGCGAGGATGCGCCCGTCTTCCACGATGGCGGCGCCGGTGTCGTCACAGGAGGTTTCGATGCCGAGGATGCGCATGGCGGGAGTGTACCGGAGATCGAAGAAAAGCGCGTCCGAATGCGGTATACTCGAGGCGTTCCCCTCCCGAAACGCCGTCCCCGCGGAGCCTTTGATGGACTCGCGAAACCGAGTTCGCGCTGGCTGGTCCCCTCTACTTATCGCCGCCCTGGGGCTGTGCTTCGCCGTGCCCGCCCACGCTCAGTACATGTATCTCGATTCGAACGGGGATGGGAAGCACACGGACGCGGACGTGGTCGATGCTCGCGACACGACGCGTGTCTCCATCTGGCTGGTCCTGGATCGCAACCGGGATGGATCCCCGAATCACGATTCCCTGAACACGGGACTCCAGGACTACCAAGTCATCCTGGAAGCCGTGAATGGAGAGGTCCGCTGGGGTGCCTACGTTCCGGACCCCACCTCGCTCCCCTTCGGGCGGGCAACCCTGCTTGACGATTCCCTCCATTTGATACTGGCAGGAGACTTTCCTTCATACGGAAAGTTCCGGCCAGAACGAACCGCGAAGTATCGCTTGGGCTCGGTGACCGCAGTCGTCGTCCGCGGCACCCCCAGCATCCGGGTTGCGGGGCGCATACCCGATTACTCAGGACTCATTTCGATGTACTCCTTGAGGTACCGCTCACCTGTTTCCTACAAGACGTATTGGCTGGGACAGGTGTGGAAGGACACCGACGGACTGGCATTCGGGGGACGCGCCAACGGAATTCCCGTTCTTTCGGCTCCGGCGATATTCCCTGTGCGCGGTGGCACGACCGCGACGTACCGGATCGAGGCCCGTGACCCGGACAAGGACCCGATCACGTTCCGGGGGGTGGCGCCCGACTACACGGACCTGCCCGACTGGATCCGCGTCCGCACCATCGAATCAGGTCACGGAGACGCGGTCGGGGAAGTCGTCGTGACGGCCGACTCGTGCATCGAGGGAGTCACCGTCACCCTCCGGCTCGAGGCCTCCGATGGGACTTGGTTCGATCAGAAGGAGGTAGCGATTTCGATGGAGCGCGACACGCACCCTGTGCCCCCCAATCCCATGGGACTGCCACGGCGACCCGCGGCGGCGCCGAGCGCTCGCTACCTCGCGGTGTCCGATTCCAAGGGACTGGTGGGCGATTGGGAATGGCTCGGCTCACCGCCGAGCCCGGGGTACTTCGGTCGGAATATGTTCGCCCCGGGGGGAGGGCCGATCCGAGAGGGCACCAGGCGGCGACTGGTTTTCGGCAAGGATGGAAGCTACGAAAGGTACGTCATCAATTCTGGGAAGGTGCGCGTCGTCGAGAGTGGCGATTACCGGTTTGGCGTGGAGCGGGAGCAGTGGTTCCTGGAGCTCGGCGAAACCAGGTACTCCGTGTGGCGGCACGAGCCCGATACGCTCGGCTTCCTCCCCTTCATGTCTCATGACGCGGGAGCCGATTACTATGTGCGGGTCCCGTCGATCCTCCGTCACGGCGAGCGACTCGACACGTTACGGCTCGTGGAGCCGCTCGGTCATCCGCGCATCGGATCGAGCGGCGAGGTCAATCTGAGCGCGGCGATGAGAAACGCGCTTCGGCTCTACGACCGAGAATTCCGGCCCTACACGGTGCGGGACTGGCCGGGGCCATCGAACTACGAATATGGACAGACGCAGATTCCCTGGGCGCTGATCGGAGATTTCGATGGAGACCTGATCGCGGATGCCGCTCTGTACGGCCGCTCCGGTGTGAACGACGTGGTCGTTGCCATTCTCTCGGGGCACGGCAACGTGCGCGCCTTGGAGGTTGCGAGGCGCGCCCCGAAGAAAGGCGCGCCCCAGCCCTTCCTCGAGCTCATCGCGCGTGGAACCGAGTACTCACCGTGCTGGGCGCGGAATGGCAGCCCCGAAGCGGACGCGATCGGGATCGTCTCGCCGGGTGTGGCTCGGTTTGACTATGGATTGCTCAAGGGAGAATTCGTCGTCTACGCGCCGGTGCCGTGAGGGAACATGCCCTGGGGCATACTGGCCCCGGGGCCAGTTGTTGCCGCAAGTGGTCTCACGGCAACAAGGGTTCTACGTATGTATGAACTTTCCCCGGGGCAAGTAGGTGCCGGAGCCGCCGAGCATGCGCTAGCCCATGGCTCGACTTGGGGATCCGAATGCAGACGAGACGGAGTGACGATCGGATCATGCTCGTCTCCGTCACGGCTTCCCTGGCCATCCCCAGCCCAACGTGAGTCCGTAATGGGTTCCGCCGAGTATCGGATCGTGTCGTACCTTGCTTGTGCGAACCGCAAAGCCAACATTAAGTCCCGATCTGTGTCGCCAGAATGCCCCCCAGGCAATCCAACGATGGTCTTCTGCATCCACGAACCTCCTATCCCGAGGGATCCCATCGACCTCAATGTGGAATCGTTGCGTTATCCGACCGACCCCTGCCCCCACATGAGGATGAAACGGCCCCACTGGCCATGTGCCCATCAGGCCTATTCCCGCTTCGTACCTCACATCGGTGAACGGGCTGCCGTCGGTATCGGTCTCGCCGGTTCCCCGTGAGCCGCTGGCATACGCGTTCAGCAGTACCGGCCATCTTACCAATCCGCACGATATGTCGAGGGCCCCAGCAAGGTGGTCACTGTCGCTGTACCTGAGCCGTTTTGCGCCCAGGAGAAAATTGATGTTCCCGGTTGTGCTCAAGGTTGCTCCGGCCTCAGGAATCCAGCCGAAGACCGCGAACAGGAGGGTGAGGAGAGTAAGGAGAAGGGCCGTCGAGCGGGTCATGATGCCGCTCCAGGATCGGCAACGCTGGAATCAGGGGCGCCGTTCCCAGCCACCCCGTTGAAGGGAGAAGGTTCCCGAGGCGGGCCCTACCCCGCCGCCGGAGTCCCTTCCACCACCGCCGAGTCCGCGAGAACGGTAGCGCGGTTGTCCGAGACCTCGAGGAACCCGCCGGTGACGTGATACGCGGTCTCTCGACCGCCCGCGTCCTTGACGGTGAGCTTCCCTTCTTGTAACGCCGTGATCAGCGGCGCGTGGTGCGCCAACACCCCGAGGTAGCCCTCGGAGCCGGGCACTTGTAGCGACGAAACCTCCGCCTCCAGCAAGAGCTTCTGCGGCGTGACCAACCGCAACAGGAAGGTATGCTCTCCCGCCATACGTGATGTGGCCCGCGGCTAGGCCGCCGACGCCACCCCCATCTTCTCCGCCCGCTCGAACACCTCGTCGATCGTCCCGGCCATGTAGAACGCCTGCTCCGGAATGTGGTCGCACTTGCCCTCGACGATCTGCTTGAAGGAGCGGATCGTGTCCTCCAGCTTCACATAGCGTCCCGGCTGCCCCGTGAACGGCTCCGCGACGAAGAAGGGCTGCGACAAAAACTTCTGGATCTTCCGCGCCCGGGCCACGGTGAGCTTGTCGTCCTCGGACAGCTCGTCGATGCCCAGAATCGCGATGATATCTTGGAGGTCCTTGTACCGCTGGAGCACCTTCTGCACCGCGCGCGCCAGGTTGTAGTGCTCCTCCCCGACGACATGCGGATCCAGAATCCGCGACGTGGAATCCAGCGGATCCACGGCCGGGTAGATCCCCAGCTCCGAGATCCGCCGCGACAGCACCGTCGTCGCGTCGAGATGCGTGAACGTCGTCGCGGGCGCCGGATCCGTCAAGTCGTCCGCGGGCACGTAGATCGCCTGCACGGACGTGATCGATCCCTTCTTCGTCGACGTGATTCGCTCTTGCAGCGCTCCCATCTCGGTGGACAGCGTCGGCTGGTATCCCACGGCCGAAGGCATACGGCCCAACAAAGCCGATACTTCAGAGCCCGCCTGCACGAACCGGAAAATATTGTCCACGAAGAAGAGCACGTCCTGGTTTTCCTGGTCGCGGAAGTACTCGGCCATGGTCACGCCGGTCAACCCCACCCGCAGCCGCGCTCCCGGCGGCTCGTTCATCTGGCCGAACACCATGACCGTCTTGTCGATGACCCCCGACTCCTTCATCTCGAGCCAGAGGTCGTTCCCTTCGCGCGTCCGCTC
>Ga0075434_100000752_pt1 | contig 25541 bp, 22 predicted proteins | sample RhiMethybrSRZTD3_FD_75298 | JGI IMG/M metagenome (GOLD analysis project Ga0075434, IMG submission 75298) | Populus rhizosphere microbial communities from Tennessee, USA - Rhizosphere MetaG P. TD hybrid SRZTD3 | ecosystem: Host-associated > Plants > Roots > Rhizosphere > Soil | place: USA... | reverse complement strand
GGCAACCACCGTGTCGCCAATCGCCACCGCGACGTCCACTCGCGCGTCGGCCGCGCTCGCCAGTTTCAGCAGCGCCGCCGTATCGATCGCCTGCACGCAGGCAATCGCCGAAATCGAATACAGATAGGTGCCGGTGAAGACGCGTCGTCGTTCCGGCTGCGGCGGTGGCGTAGATGGCGATGGCGCTGGCGGAGTTGATCACTGACGCGGCATCGAGCCAGAGACGATGTTCGAGCCGTGGCGGCGAGCGAAACGGGTCAGCGTCGTCCGCCGCCCCGGAAGCCTCCGCCCCCTCTGAACCCGCCGCCGCCGAAGCTGCCTGCGCCGCTGGGCCTGTAGCTTCCCGACCCGGTGCGTCCCGCGCGATTGAGATCGCGCGTTCGCTGGGCACCGTCGATGCGTGCGCTGCGATCGCGATTCAACTGGCTGACAGTGTCGCGGCTCACCCCGGACTGCGCGGCGCGGTCACCGACTTGACCGGAAGTGCCGGCCGGCCGCTCGGTGTTCGACCAGCTTCCGTTGCCATACTTCTGCCAGGTGCCGCCCTGGTTCCGGTAGATGCTTCCGTCATGGCCGGCATAGACATCTCCCGCGCCGGTCCGGCCGATCATGGTGTTGCCCTGCGCACCACGCCGCGTGAGGGCGCCGCCGCCGCCGCTGCCCTGCGTGATACGGCTGGTCGTTCCGGTCGCGTTCCGCGTCACGCGCGACGTCTGCGCCCATCGATCGCCGCGCTGCACAGCCGTCGAGCCCCAGCTCCCATACACATTCGATCCCTGAATCGACGTACCGATTGCGCCGGTCCTTGGGTTGTAGGCTTGAACGGCTCCTCGCGCGCCACCAGGTCCATACGCGGCGGCTCCGCGCGCCCACGTTCCGGTCGTCGGGTTGTACCTGGCGCCATACCCGGCCCCTCCGTACGGACCATAGACCGCGCCGCCGCGCGTGTAGGCGCCGGTCCACGGGTTGTAGCGCGCGCCGTATCCGTAGCTCGGGTAATACGGATAGTAGGAGGGATAGTAACTGCCGTACCCGTAATACGGTGGATAGTACCAGCCGCTGCCCCAGACCGCGGTTCCCCACGCGACCATCATTCCCGAGTACGCTGCCGCCGCTTCGAATGTCACTTCGTCCTCATTCGAGCTCTCGACGGTGACGTAGGTCACGTTGTGTGCGGGCGAACTGATCGGGATCTGGTAGATCTCTGTCGGAATCGTATCCGCGACTGTCCAGGGTCCGCTTGCTGATGTCGAGACGAACCACACGCCGTCGAAGCACATGTAGTACATGTCTGCGACCTTGAGAACGTCCTTGTCCGTATTGACCGCGCGCGCAACCGACGTCTTCTCAATCGTCTCGAACTGCGGCGGGCCCTGGTAGGTCACTGCAGGCGCTGCGATCTCGCGCCGATTCACCGTCGCGGTCTGCGGTATTTGCGCGAGCAGCACCGCTTCAAGGGCCTGTCGCGTCCCCGGTACCGATGCGAGCACCCGCGATCGTGGATGGTTCAGCGGGATGCGTTTGAAATCCTCGGGGAGAGCAGGCGTTGCGAAGGTCCACGGCCCTGAGAAATCCGGCGCCGAGAACCAGCGGCCGGACACGAGGTAATAGACAGCTCCATGCTGACCAACGCGAAAGACGTCTGCCTCGGTATTGCTGACCCATTGAAGACCGGTATTTGTGACCGGCAAGTACATGGGCGCGCCGGTCAGCAGCAACAGCTCCGCCGGTTTCTCGCTCACGAACACGGTCGGTGGTCTGCCCGTTGTCTGCGGCTGCAGCGCGGCGCGGACCTCGGTCCAATTGCCGTCATCCGGAAGGTTGCTGAAGCTCGCCGGGAGTCTGCCGGCCTCGCGCCATGGGCCTTGTAGTGAATTCGCCGTGAGCCAGCTCTTCTCCACGCGCAAGTAATAGCTTTGCGGCTCCGGGTACAGAAACAAATCCCAGTTGGTGTTGACCGCAAACCGCAGGTCGGTCCCGGGTATCGGGCTCCAGATGGGAGGACCATCGATGTTGACGAGCACCGCGGGCATCTGGCTGAAGAAGACCGGTGGAGGGTCTGCTTTCACGCCGTCGATATTGCGCAGCGTCACCTCGCTCGTGTCCACCATCGCGAGAACGCGATCGAGCGAGATGACGCGCGCATCGCGCGGAACCGACGCCAGAATCTCGTCCGCGATCATCTTGACGTCATTTTTGGGAACCGTCGGGAAGCTTGCAGCGGTAATCATGAACTCCGAAAAGCTCACGAGCCTGTCGTCGAGCGCGACGCTCGTGTCGCTTTCGATCGTGAGGGCGCCCAGCACGGGTGTCTGCTTGTCCTTCGCCACGTATGAGACCGCCGTGTAGAACGTCATGTGCTTCTGATCGGGCCAGCTTCCGACCTGTGGCTGGTAGAGCACAATGCGTCCGCCCGAGGGCGACTGAAACGCGCGTGGCCAGCCGCCATCTGCGGCCGGGTCCGCTGCCGCCGCCGTGCTGCGCTTCACGGTGGAATCCTGCCGCCCGGTACCTGGAGGCGACTGCGCAGAAAGCGACGCCGCTGCCAGCATGCTGAGAATTGTGAACTTCATGCCGAATCGATTCATGGTGTTCTCTCGCGTGAGCCCACCAGTGAAACGTTGCAAGTCGCGCACCCCGGTGAATGACGCGTGCGCCTGCGATTCCGACCTCTCACCGCAGCACGGCACAGGGGAGTGACGGGATGCGGTGAGCGGTGTCAGGCGCTGGCGGCATGCACGCCGGCGCGCGACGAATGCTCGCGGACGATGCCCAGCTTTTTCATGCGGAATCGCAGCGTATTGGGATGAAGGCCGAGCCGTTCGGCGGCGTTGCCGGCGCCGTTGATGCGCCACCCGCACGCACGCAGGACTTCCTGAATGTGCGTGCGTTCGACGGAGGAGAGAGTGGACGGATCCTCTGCCGGCGCGGTCTCGGCTTCGCCCTCAGTGTCGAGCAGCGTCAGGACTTCCCCCGTCGAGTGGATGAGCGCGCCTTCGATCACATTCTCCAACTCGCGGATGTTGCCCGGCCATGATCTGCGCTGGAGATCCTCCATCACCGTATCGGGCACGCGCTTGATCCGTTGCGGTCTGGCTCGTTCATGCTTCTGGATGATGTGCCACACCAGCTTGGGGATGTCCTCCCGCCGCTCGCGGAGCGGCGGGAGCCGAATCGGAAACACGCTCAGGCGATAGTAGAGATCCTCGCGGAAAGCTCCTTCGCCGATCATGCGCCGTAGATCACGATGTGTCGCGGCGATGATGCGCACGTCCACCTTTTGCGGCTGTGAAGACCCGAGCCGTTCGAACGTCCCTTCCTGCAGCACGCGCAGCAGTTTGGTCTGCAGCTCGAGCGGCAGGTCGCCGATTTCGTCGAGGAACAGGGTCCCGCGGTGCGCCAGCTCGAAACGGCCCTGGCGGGTCGTCACCGCGCCGGTGAAAGCACCGCGCGTGTGCCCGAACAGCTCGCTTTCGATCAAGGAAGGCGGCAGGGCGGCGCAGTTGACGACGACAAATGCGCTGGTGCGCCTGGGGCTGCGCAGGTGGATCGCGCGTGCGAACAGTTCCTTGCCCGTACCGGTTTCACCGCGCAGCAGCACCGTGGTTCGCGTTCCCGCGACCTCCTGCATCTGTCTCAAGGCCGCGCGCAGCGAGCGACTCTCCCCGACGATGTCGTGGAATCGCTCGACTGCCTGCGAAGCTGCGGCTCGACCGAACCCGGCCTGGCGCGAGAGGCTGCTGTCGTGCTCGCTCGGGAGATGCCGTTCGAGCTGATTCTGCAGCGCACGCAGCGCCACCGCCTGGCGGCGGCGGTGGAGTCCGAGGGTGATCAGCTCCGCGCACACTCGGAGGTGCGCGACGAGCGTTCGCGGCCACGTGCGGTATTCGCGAGCCTCGAGAGCAAGCAGGCACGCGCGCTCGTTGGCAATCGACACGGGAATAATCGCCGCCGACTGCAGCGCCACCCGGCGGAGGTAATCCAGGAGCTCGGGCGTGACCGATCCCGAAGGGAAGTCGGCAGGAATCCGCTCGAGCACGACCGGCTCGGAGTCCACTTCGAGGTATTCCCAGAGTCCCGCGCCCTGCGTGGAGGCTTCCTCGTCGGTCCCCTCAGGGGTCGAGGTGTATCGATAGGTGCGGGGTTGATCGTCGTCGCCGGCGCCGTCGATAATCAGGGTCGTTGAGTCCGCCCCGGCCGCCTGGGCGATGCGCGGCAGCATCGCCTCGATCAGCGCGTCAAGATCATCTGGATCGGTCGAGCACAACTCCGACGACAGTTCTTCGACGAGTCGTTCGGCTTGGCGACTGCGGTCGTCGTCGGGGATCAGCATCCCTTCCATAACAGTAGTCAGACACGGAGCCTTCGCATCGCCGCCGGTGCATTCCCGATACCGGCGAGCGCGGCGTCAGCCCAAGTGCGCGTAATTAACGGATCGCAGTAGCGTGGCGCTCGTTTCGGCCGAGGGGCTCGGCGATCCCGAGGCTCATGGAGGGGCGATGCGTTGTGACCAGGTTGACTGTATTTCGTGACGACGGCGGCGGCGGGCGGAAGCGCTCCGGTCACCACCTGTCGGCATGAACGCTGCCGATCACAACCCGCAGGATGACGCACGACGAGAGGTGTCTCATGATTCCGCTCGAGCCTGAGGGAGACCATCGGGCGCGCTGCTCTATCGTGTTGTCCGACACAGCGGGCTGGGACGTCAGGCTCGAGGTCGACGATCGCATCGTCGCCCGGATGCACTGTGCGGACTGGCATCACGTCGAACGGGTTTGCTCGACATTGACCGCAAATTGGTCGGAAGGTCACACCGAACCGTCCGCCCGCAGGTAGCGATTGTCGCGTGTGCGTCTGAGGAACCGGCTCTCGACGAGAGCAGCGAGCACCTGATCGCAGGCCACGCGATCAAGTCCCCACAGTCGTTGCGCCTGGTCGCGTGTCAGGTCCAGGCCTGGTACTTCGAGGTACTCGGCGCGAACGAGCCGCGTCCAATCAATGGCGGTCGCGTTGGTGTTGTTGTTATGCATGAGCGGTTCTCGCGTGGCAACCGCCGTGCCGAACGGTGCCCTGCCGACATTGGGGGTCTGGTTGCCCGGCAGAGTACGAGACCTGGACCGTATCTCACAATACGGTGAATTCTGTAGTTTGCATGACGTCGCCGTGACGCACCGCGCGCTGAGGACACGCGATCGAACTCTAGAGGTCTTGTTCGCGCATTGCAGGGCGATTGCGAAATCAGGCGTCGATAATCTGATTGCGTATCGCGTAGCGAACCAGTTCCGCCATCGAATGGACACCAAGCTTCGCCATCAGTCGCGCGCGATGCGTTTCCGCGGTTTTGACGCTGATACGAAGAGCGACCGCAATCTCCTTGTTCGACTTTCCCTCGGCAAGCAGCTGCAGCACTTCGCGTTCGCGCCGAGTCAGCATCTTGGTCGGTGGTGTCGAGTCGCGTGCCGGTGTCCGGCCATCGGCTGTCTCGCCGAGACGAGGCGTGAAAAATCTCTCACCTCTGAGGACTGCCTTCACCGCATCCACGAGCATTCGGCCGGTATCCGCCTTCAACAGAAACCCATGCACACCCGCATCGATGAAATCCTGAACCAGCTGATCGATCTCGTGGACCGTGAGCACGAGAATCTTGGCGGTGGGTACGGCGCGCCGAATCTGACGCGCGGCCTCGAGGCCGTTCATCTCGGGCATCGACACATCGAGAATGACGACATCCGGCCGGTCCTCGGTTGCCTTGGCCACTGCTTCCCGGCCTGTCACAGCCTCGCAGCAGACATTCCAGTCGGGATGCGCCTCGAGCAGGGAACGAATGCCCTGTCGCACGACCTCGTGGTCGTCGGCGACGAGGATTTGAATCATTGAGCTCGACCTAATCCGATCATTTTCGAGACGACGAAGGATTTCAACCGGCGATCGTCAGACCGGTGCATTTTTCTGTGCACCCGGTCACCGCATCGAGCCTTGCTGACTGCTGCCGGTCGATCCGCTCTCAACATTCCGTTGCGACGGGCGCCGATCAGCTGACAAAAGCGCAGAGCGGTGCGCACGAAAACGCACCATGATTTGCGATCCGCGCGCGCGCCGCGATACGGCCGATCGCTGGTGCCCCTCTTGCCCGTTGGTGAACGCAGGTAGAGGAGGCACACCATGTTCTGTCGTTCACGCGCGCACGTGGTTGCGCGTTGCACCGTTCTCATCATCGCATTGCTGGTCACAGGTCAGCGATTCGCATTCGCACAGGCGGATGCTGCCGCGTCGGGCCCGCCTCCGCAGGCGCCGCCGATCGCACCGGCGCGGCCAGAAGGGCTGATGAGCGAACCCGGCTTCCTGTCTTCGGCCGTTGGCTTTGCGAACCAATTCGGTGAGGACGGCGGGACGCCGAAGAGCGGCTTCTACCCGGAACTGTCGAACATGATCACGGGCTCGGGATGGGTCTCGATCGGTCCCGGGTACCGTCAATATTTCGCGAAGAACGACCGCGTGATGTTCGACACGTCGGCGGCGGTGTCGTGGCGCATGTACAAGATGGCGCAGATGCGCCTCGAGCGGCAGCAGCTTGCGGATGGGCACCTGGTCATTGGCGCGCAGGCGATGTGGCAGGACAACACGCAGGTCAATTACTTCGGCGTTGGCCCCGACGTGCTCGAGGACGACCGCAGCCAGTACCGCATGCAGTCGCATGACATCGTTGGCTACGGGACGGTCACCACCACAGACTGGCTGACGATGACGGCCAAGTTGGGGTGGCTCGGGCATCCGAAGTTGATGGACCCGGGCGGTACCTTCCTGCAGGATTTCCCGAGCACGCTGGACGCGTTTCGCAATGACCCCGCAGCGGCCCTCAGCGAGCAGCCGGCATTCCTTCACTCCGAGGCTTCGATTGCGGCCGACACCCGCGATCATCGAGGACACCCGACGTACGGTTCGTTGTACCGGGCCGCGCTCACGAATTACTGGGACAGAACGGATGGCGTGTTCACGTTCCACACGTGGGAGGCCGAGGCGTTGCACTATGTGCCGCTGGCCGACCGGCGGGTTGTCCTGGCGTTTCATGGCTGGACCGTCGCGAGCGCGCCGGACGCCGATCACGAGATTCCCTTTTACCTGCTGCCGTCGATCGGTGGCACCCGCACGCTTCGCGACTACCACGACTTTCAGTTCCACGATCACAACCTGCTTCTCGTGAGCGCGGAATCGCGCTTCGCGGTGTTCACCCATCTCGACGCCGCGTTGTTTGCGGACGCGGGCAACGTCGCACGGCACTTCAGCGATCTGAATGTCGACAAGACGTCGTACGGCGCCGGCGTACGCGTGCACAACGAGAGAACAACGCTGGCGCGGCTCGACGTCGCGCACGGCGCGCAGGGATGGCACCTGATCGTCAGCACGAGCGAGCCGATGCGGCTGCCTCGCGTGCGACACACGACCGCAATGATTCCGTTCACCCCGTGACAGAGGGCAGAGATGTTGCGCAAACAGCCGATCGTGCGCGCCGTGCTCATGACGCTTGTCGCCGCCGCGACGCTGCGTTGCGCGGCTGCGGTCAGGCCGGTCGAAACAGCGACCCCGACACCGTTGTCCTCGTGGTGGGAAGCGCCGCATAACCTGGCCGATCGCGATCTCTTCCACGGACCGTGGGGTGCGGGATACGCACCCGATCCGCGGGCGGAGTACACCTTCGTCCGGCCGAAGGTCGGTGGCTTCAATCCCGGCGTCGTCGTCCGCGATCCGCAGGGGCGCGAATGGCACGTGAAGCAGCCGTCGCGGCACGACGGCGACGAAGGTCCAGCCGAAGTGGTGCTGTCGCGCGTGCTCTCTGCGCTCGGCTATCACCAGCCGCCGGTCTATTACCTGCCGTCATTCCGGATGCGCGACAGATCGGGCGTGCATATCGAACATGGCGGCCGGTTTCGTCTCGATCTGCCGGCGCTGAAAAATCAGGGCGAGTGGTCCTGGCAACAGAACCCGTTCGTCGGCCAGCGGCCGTATCAGGCGTTGCTGGTCATCCTGCTGATGTTCAACAGCTCCGATCTCAAGAATTCGAACAACACGCTCTACGAGTACCACGGTGCGCCCGGCGGATCCCCCCTGCAGTGGTACGTGGTGCGCGATCTGGGCGATGCCCTCGGCCGGACCGGCCGCATCAGCCCGCAGCGCAATGACATTACGGTGTTCGCTCAGACGCGATTCATCACGGGCGAGAACCGCGGATTCATCCAGTTCGACTACCACGGTCTGCACAAGGAACTGGTGAGCGATCGCATCACGCGCGAGGACGTCCGATGGGCGGCCTCCCTTGCAGGGGGGCTCACCGAGCACCAATGGCAGGAGGCGTTCCGCGCGGGAGGCTACGCGCCGGACGCGGCGGCGCGATTCATCGCGATTCTGCGCGCCAGGATCGCCGACGCCCAACGCGTCGGCGCCATAGCCAGCAAATGACAGGGTGACACCATGCGCCGCATCGCGCTTGTTCTCCTGGCCGGCGTCCTCGCGATCGCGCCACCCGCGTCGAGCGCAGTCGAGGGATTTCCGGATCGCGCCGACTCGCTGAAATTCGCGGTTCTCGGCGACAACGGGACAGGCGACAAGCCGCAGTACGACGTGGGACGGCAGTTGGCGGTCGCGCACATGACCTTTCCCTTCGACACCGTCCTCATGCTCGGCGACAACATGTACGGGCGGCAGCAGCCCGAGGACTTCGTCAACAAGTTCGAACGGCCGTACGCTCCGCTGCTGGAGGCAGGCGTGCTGTTCTACGCGACGCTCGGTAATCACGACAACCAGAACAACCGCTTCTACAAGGCGTTCAACATGGGGGGCGAACGGTATTTCACGTTCGCCAAGAGGAACGTGCGGTTCTTCGTGCTCGACACGAACCAGCTCGATCCGCAGCAGCGGGCGTGGCTGGACACCGCACTCCAGCGTTCAGCCGAGGACTGGAGGATCTGCTACTTCCACCATCCGATCTACTCGGACGGCGGCCGCCACGGATCCGACGTGTCCCTGCGTGTCGCGCTCGAGCCGCTGTTCGTCAAGTACGGTGTGAACGTCGTGTTTTCGGGCCACGACCATGTGTACGAGCGCCTCAAGCCGCAGAAAGGCATCACCTACTTCGTCTCAGGATCAGGTGGCGAACTGCGCAAGGGCGACGTACGACCCTCCGCGATGACGGCGGCCTACTTCGACCAGGACCAGTCCTTCATGCTCGTCGAGGTGACCGGCGATGACCTCTTCTTCGGGGCAGTTGCCCGGACGGGTGCGATGGTCGACTCCGGCGTGATCCATCGCGGACGCGCGGACTCCGGAGAGTCGAGATGAGACAGCACGCCGTCGCCGCTCGTGGCGTCGCGGTGCATCGCCATCACAGGGGTGCAACGGCCCGGCTGCTCGACCGTGCCGTGCACGGCTATCTCGCACTGCCGATAGGGACCGCGATCGCGGTCACGTGGGCGAACACGGCGCCGGAGCCGTACTTCGTCGTGTCGCAATCACTCGCTTTTTTCGTCAACGACGTCGCAATGACGCTCTTCGTGGGTCTGATCACGCAGGAAATCGTCGAGGCGACGATGCCTGGTGGCGCTCTCCACTCATGGCGCCGCTGGAGCCTCCCGCTTCTTGCGGCAGCCGGCGGCATCGCGGGAAGCACCGGATTCTACCTGGCGTATGTGCAACACAAGTACGAAGCCCTCCTGCTGGCGGGCTGGCCGATTGCGTGCGCCATCGACGTTGCGGCAGCGTACTACGTGCTCAAGGCGATCATGCCGCGCAGCGGCGCGCTCCCGTTCGTATTGCTGCTGGCGATCGCCACGGATCTCTTCGGCATGCTCGTGATTGCACCGCGTCACCCGACTGCCGGTATGAACGGGCACGGAGGCGGGCTGATCCTGGCCGCACTCGGCATCGCCGCCGCAATGCGGGCGCTGAAGGTGCGCGCCTTCTGGCCCTATCTTGTGATCTGTGGATCGCTGTCATGGGTGGCGTTGTATCGCGAGGGCCTGCACCCGGCATTCGCGCTGGTCCCAATCGTTCCATTCCTGCCTCACGAGCCGCGTTCGCTCGATCTGCTCGCTGACGCTCCCGATGATGATGCCGTGCATCACTTCGAGCACGAATGGAACGCGCTCGTACAGGGTGTGCTGTTTCTCTTCGGGCTGGTCAACGGCGGCGTCCTGCTTCGCGGCTACGACACGGGCACGTGGGCGTTGTTGCTGGCGGCGCTGGTCGGCCGGCCTGTCGGAATTCTGGCAGCGGTGGGCGCCGCCGTTGCGGCCGGGTGGCATCTCCCGAGACGGCTCGGGTGGCGCCAGCTCGTTGTCGTCGCGCTGGCGTCGTCGAGCGGGTTTACCTTCGCGCTGTTCTTTGCGACCGGGATCCTGTCAACCGGCCCCATGCTCGCGCAGCTGACGGTCGGCGCGCTGGGCACGGCCGCCGGATCGTTGCTGGCTATAGGCGCCGCGCGGCTGTTGCGCGTGGGGCGTTTCGCGAGGTGAGGTCGAGGGGGGTGCGCGGTGGCGTTCCGGCTGAAGCGGGGAGCTCCCATATCCGCAGAAGTCCGTCGCATCGTGCTTCGTCAGCTGGAGGCGGCAATCTCCGAGCTGCACGCAGTCGGCGATCCGCAGAGTGACGATGCGGTGCACGACGCGCGGCGCCGCGTCAAAAAAATCCGTGCAGTGATTCGCCTGGTGCGCCCGGTGCTTGACAAGGATTGCCGCAGCGTCGATCGCGATTTGAGCACGGTCAGCCGTCTGCTGGCGCCGGTCGCGGATGGACGAGGAATCGTACAGACGCTCGACCAGCTTGCCAGTCGCTACCCCAAGTGGCTGCCGGAACGAACGATGGCGGCCGCCCGAGCGGGCGCCCTCCGCACCGGCGCCCGCGCGGACCGCGAGGCACAGGAGCGGGGTGTCCTCAGGGTCGCCGCCGGCACGCTGCGCGGCGATCGCAGCCGCGTGAAACGCTGGCGCATTCGCGGCGACGGGTTCCGGGCCCTCGCTCCGGGCCTCGAGGAAACCTACCGCCGGGCGCGGCGGATGATGATCGTCTCCTGGTCAAAGCCGAAGCCCTCGCATTATCAGACCTGGCGCCGCTACGTGAAAGACCACTGGTTCCACGTCCGCCTGCTCGAGGGACGCTGCGGCAATCATCTGGTCGCCGACGAAAGGCGGATCGAAGCACTCGACGGCGTGCTCGGCGAGTACCACGACCTCGTTCTGCTTCGCGATGTGCTGGTCACCGACAAGTCGCTGTCGAGCGAAGAGGCGGCGCAATGCCTTCGCGTCGTGGTGCGCTATCAGCGTCTCCTCCGACGGCACGCGGAGATGCTGGGCGTTCGGATCTACAGGGAGCGTCCGCGACGATTTGTGCGGAGGGTGCGATCCCTGTGGCGCAAGCAGTGCGGCACGGATCGCGACACGCGGTGATCGAACTCACAAAGTGCTGAGGTCGGCGGCAGAAATCCCGCTGGTTTCCGCCGGTTCTTGCGGGTTCACCGCTTGCAAGCTCGTGCGGTGCCGGGCAAGGGCGTGCGCGATCGCCATGGCTTCAGGAATGACGTGCAGGCTTCGAGCCCGGCCTCGACAGGAGCGACGCGCGTCATGACAACCCTCCAGCGACTCAAGAGCCTGATCCGACGTGCCCTCTGCGGCGTTCTCGGGCATGACAACCTGCTGCAGTTCGAGCAGCATCGCCTCTCGCTGCGCTGCGCCGCATGCGGCCACCAGACGACGGGATGGACGATTGGCGACGTGCCGCCGCGCGCGGACGCCGGTGGGGCGGCCGCGGCGCGTCCGTTGGAGGCGCGCCATGCCGCATGATCGTTCTCTTGTGCTTCTCGTCGACAATCACACCGACACGCGCGAGATGTACGCGGAGTACCTCCACGTCCGCGGCTTTCGTGTGATTGCCTGTTCCGACAGCACCGCGTCGATCGAGTTGGCGCGCATTTCAGCGCCGGACATCATCCTGCTCGAACTGCGGATGAACGGAATGAACGGCGTACAAGCGCTCGCGGAGTTGAGGAAGGACCCGTCACTTGCGCACGTTCCCGTGGTCGCACTGACCGCATCGGTGATGACGACCGAACGCGCGGCCGCGATGGCCGCCGGGTTCACGGAACTGGTGCCGAAGCCGTGTTTTCCGGAAGATCTCGCCACCACCATCACCCGCATCATCGGCGCGTCGAAGGTCGCGCCTGCTCCTCACGACGGGTTGACACTCGGTCCCACGTGTTGTGACGAGGGGCCGGTTGACGGCGCGGACACTTCTCACGACCCCGGCCACCGAATGTCCGCGCCCGCAACAGGTTCCGCTGCCATGGCCTCCTCGCCGGACCATCGGCGCGAGCCGTGCACGGGCGGGCGCCGGCATGTTTCACGGCAACAGTTCGATGCAGGTCGCAGTGCTGTTCATCGTGAGCAGCGCGCTCACGGCGACTATCGCGCGGGCGCAGACATCGAATCCCGATCAGGAGGAGCGTCCCTCGTGGGGGGCGCTGGACGCAACCGGCTCAGGGTTCCTGATCGGCCGCACGGAGTTCGGAGAAATGACGTTGAGCGGTTACGCGGTGATTCGTTACATCAACCAGCTGCCGGCAACGCAGACGTTCGTCGACCACCTCGGCAATCTCAACGTCATCGATCCGCGCAATGACATTCAGTTTCACCGCGCCATGCTCCACTTCCGTGGATGGCTCTTCTCGCCGAAGGTCCGTTACCAGATCACGGTGTGGAGCGTGCTCTCGACGAACCAGACGACGCTCTATGGGTTTGCGGGATATCAGTTCCACAAGAAGTTCAACGCGTACGCCGGCGTAAACACCATCGGCGGCAGCCGAACGGTCATGGGTTCGCATCCGTTCTGGCTCGCCAACGACCGCGTGATGGCCGACGAGTTCTTCCGTCCTGGGTTCACGGGCGCGGCGTGGGTCAACGGCGAGCTGTCACCCGGCTTCTGGTATCAGGTCGCCGCCGGCAACAGTCTCAGCCAGCTCGGGTTCACGGCGAAGCAGTTGACGCGCGATATCGCCACCGGCGCGACCGTCTGGTGGATGCCGACGACGAAGGAATTCGGACCGAACGGATCGTTTGACGACTGGGAATCTCATGAGCGTGTCGCGACGCGGTTCGGTGTGTCGTCGTACCGCAGCCGGGAGAACCGTTTCAACCAGAACGCCAGCCCCACCGCTGACAACTATCAGGTCCGACTCGCCGACAGTGTCCTGCTGTTCAACACGGGTGCGCTCGCGCAGGGCGTCACCGTCAATTTCGCGGTGGTGCGCGGTGCCTCCGTCGATGCCGGGCTGAAGTATCGAGGTGTTTTTCTCCAAACGGAGATCTACCACCGCTGGCTGTACGACTTCGATGCCGACGGCCCGCTGCCGTCGTCGTCGATTCACGATCACGGCTTTTACCTCCAGGGCGCGTTCTACCCGATCGCCAAAAAGTTGGAGTTGTACGGGGCGACGTCGTGGATTTATGGAGATTCGCGCGCGGGCTTCAGCAACAGCCACGAGTACCTGCAGGGCCTCAACTACTACCCGGTCAACACGCGCAACGTGCGGTTCAACACGCAGGTGATCGAGGTGGATCGTTCGCCTGTCAGCAGCCTCTTTGGGTTCTATGTCGGCGGCCAGAAGGGGACGACCCTCTCGTCGGCCTTCTCTATCTATTTCTGATGCAGCGCACATCTCATGGCGGCGCGATTCGGACGCTGGTTGGCGTGCTCGCCACGTGTGCGGCATTAGCCGCCGGGTCCGCGCACAGCGAGACCTACGAGGCCAACGACAGCCATTTCCATCTCACGAACTACGTTCAACAAGGCACCGACATCCACACGCTGTTGCACATCATGGGCGACAGGGTCGGGCGCGTGGCGCTGTTCGGCATCCCCCTGCAGCAGCAGTGGTCCTACGGCAACACCGGCATGTTCGCCCCGACCTATTACCTGCAGACCGACGCACCGCTTTACTACTACTCCTTCACCGACGCGTACATCGCAATGGCGTATCGCTCGCTGTCGCCAGCCGAGCGGGCACGCGTGGACCCGATGATCACGGGGTTCAATCCTACTGACATGTACGCCGTGGATCACATACGGCGGGTTCTTACGACGTTCCCCGGAGTCTTCTCTGGTATCGGCGAGTTCACCATCCACAAGGAGTTCGTCTCCTCGAAAATCGCCGGCGAAACCGCCAGCCTCACCAACCCCGCCCTCGATCGGATTCTCGATTTCGCCGCAGAAGCAGGACTGGTTGCGATTCTGCACAACGACATCGACGTCCCGTTTCCGACACCGGATCAGGAGCCGTATCAGGTCATCCAGCTGCGCGATCTGTTCCTGCGCCATCGGCAGACCACGATCATCTGGGCGCATGCGGGGCTTGGACGCATCGTGCACCCGATGGCGAGACAGATCGACGTTCTCGAACGCCTGCTGTCGAACCCAGCGCTGTCACGCGTCTATATCGATCTGTCGTGGAGCGAGACCGCAAAGTACATCGTTGCGACGCCCGCGTCACTTGCCGCGACGGCAGATCTGATCAACAGGTATCCGGATCGCGTCCTCTTCGGCACCGACGAGGTCGCGCCGCGTGATCAAGCCCACTATCTCGCCATCTACGACACGTACGCGCCTCTCCTTGCGCGTTTGACACCAGAGGCCAGCGAGAAATTCCGGAAGGGAAACTACGCCCGCTTGTTCGACGAGGCGCGGCGAAACGTCCGCGCATGGGAAAGGACCCACGTCAAGGAGTCACCGCAATGATCATGATTCGAGATCTGCAGAGAAGACTGAACATACCGCTCATCGTCCTCGCGCTGCTCGCAGGTGCAGCGACGCGTGCACGCGCGCAAGGGACGCAGCAGGCACCTGCCACCGAGACGAAGCCCTCGATGGACATCTACGGTTTCGCGATGCTCGACATGGGGTACCAAGGGGAGCAGAACGATCCCAACTGGTTCGACGTCGTGCGGCCGACGAAGCTGCCGTCGTTTTCACATGAATTCGGCAGGGACGGCCGATGGTTCTCCGGCGTCCGCCAGAGTCGTCTCGGCGTAAAAACGACGTCGCCGACATCGCTCGGCGACCTGAAGACGATCTTCGAATTCGAGATGTTCGGCGTTGGCGTGGACGCCGGCCAGACAACGATCAGGTTGCGCCACGCGTGGGGGGAGGTCGGCCACTTCGGCGCGGGCCAGACCGACAGCCCGTTCATGGACGGTTCGACCTTTCCGAACACGATCGAGTACTGGGGGCCGAACGGCATGGTGTTCTTCCGGAACGTTCAGTTCCGTTACATGCCGCTCCGGGGAGACGACGAGATCGTGTTCGCGATCGAGCGGCCTGGCGCCAGCGGCGACGCCGGTTTGTTCGCGCCCCGCATCGAGCTTCAGAACGTCCAGGGGCGATTCCCGGTCCCCGATCTGTCTGGACATTACCGGGCCACGCGCGGATGGGGCCACGTACAGGTTGCAGGGATCGTGCGAGTCATTCGGTGGGATGACATCCTGGAGGATCAGTTCGACCTCAGTGGGCACGCGACAGGCTGGGGAATCAACGCCACCTCGAACGTCAAGTTCGGCGCCGACACGCTCCACCTGGGTCTTGTCTACGGAGAGGGTGTCGAGAACTACATGAACGACGCGCCGGTCGACGTCGGCACGGAACCCAATTTCGGCAACCGCCGAACACCTGTGCGCGGCGAAGCACTGCCGCTCCTCGGCCTGATGGCGTTCTACGACCACACGTGGAACGACAAGTGGACGAGCAGCGGCGGATATTCGCGCCTCGATATCGATACAAGCGGCGGACAATTGCCGAGCGACTTCAAGATCGGCCAGTACGCGGTGGGCAACGTGCTCTACACCCCGGTGCCGAATGTGATGGTTGGCAGCGAATTACAGTGGGGCCGCCGCGACAACAACACCGACGGTTTCAGCTCCCACGACTACCGCGTCCAGTTCTCGTTCAAATACAACTTCTCGTACAAGCTAGGAGGCTAGTCATGAACGGTAGTGCTCTTCGCGCACGGGGGCGCGCGGCTGTCGTTGCGATCGCGATCGGCGTGGCGACACTCCCCGCCGGCGCCCAGAATGATGTTCAGAGCGTTGTCGCCGCAGCGTTTGCGAAATACAAGGACCTGAAAGAAGGGAAGAACGCCGACTACATTCCCGCGCTGGCGCATGTCGACCCGAACTTGTTCGGCATCGCCGTCGTCGGCAGGGACGGCAAGGCGTACACGGCGGGCGACATCAACACCGAAGTCTCGATCCAGTCCATTTCCAAGGTCTTCACGATGGCGCGCGTCATCGAGGACCAGGGCCCCGACGCGATTGAGAAAACGATCGGTGTCGATGCCACAGGCATGCGATTCAATTCCATCATCGCCGTGGAGCTGGGATACAAGGTCGGAGGCGGGCCGGAGTTGAACCCGCTCGTCAATCCGGGCGCCATCACGGCAACGAGCATGGTGCAGGGGACAACGGCGGATGCCGTGTGGGGGAAGATCATCGGCACGTATGATGACTTTGCGGGCCGTTCACTGAGAGTGCTGCAGGACGTGTACAAGTCCGAGTCCGACAGCAACCAGCGCAATCAGGCGATCGGCATGCTCATGCACGCCTACGGATACATCAAACAGAATCCGGCGCAGGCAACCGACCTTTATACGCGTCAGTGCTCTGTCGGTGTGACCGCAAAGGATCTCGCGATAATGGCGGCGACGCTCGCCTTCGGCGGGCGCAACCCTGTGACAGGGAAGCAGGCGATCAGCGCGGACAACGTGCCGTATGTTCTTGCCGTCATGGCCACCGCCGGACTGTATGACGATTCGGGAAAGTGGCTGTATCAGACAGGGCTGCCGGCCAAGAGCGGCGTCGGCGGCGGCATCATCGCGGTCGCGCCCGGCAAGTTCGGCATCGGGGTGGTGTCGCCTCCCCTCGATGGGGCAGGCAACAGCGTGCGCGCGCAAAAGGCGATCAAGGAGATTTCAGACAGGCTGAGCCTGAACCCGTACGCGTCGAAGCCGTCGCGCGCGGCGAACGGTGCGGTGCCGACCAGCGGACGGTAAACAAAGAGCTTGGAGCTGCCAGGTGACATGACGGCGAATCGCACGGAACGTGAGCCTTCACGTGCGTTGCCGACTGTCACTTGGCCGCATGTGCGGCGCGCCCATTGGAAGCGGCGCCGCTACCAGACGCCAGGCAGCAGGCGGTACTGAACCGAATTCGCGTAGGTGTGCCAGGCCGGATGATGCGCCATGACTCGCTCCTCGCGTTGAATCCGGTAGACGATGGATATCCACCCAATCAGGACGAGGACCGCGGTGCCGGCGTTGGTTTCCTGCAGGTTGTACCCGATATCACCGAGCAGGTATCCGAGGTACATCGGATGACGGACGACCTGGTATGTACCCCGGGTCGACAGACCGCGCAGCGCGGGTCGGATGCCGAACCAGCGCCCGAGAGTCACGAGGCTGACGAGGCTCAACACCGCGCCGCACATAATCAGCACGATGCCGCCCGTCGGCCAGAGGGCGTCACCAGGCGTCGCATGAAGATAAAGGACCTGCGCATACGGATAGCCGTAGGCAACGGCGACCGCCGCGCTCGGCCCAAACGAGTGATCTTCGACTGCTGGCCTTCGTCGCGTGAGCGCAATGGCCAGCACCATCACATGTTGTACGACGTAGATCCAGTCTGGAAGATCAAGGGTCGGGCTCAGCACAAGCAGCGCGGCGAGTTCGATCGAGGTCACGCCGAACAACAGCACGTCGCCTGGCGTTCTGGGCACTACGGGGAGCTGCCCGTCCGCGACACCACGACAATGCGGTTCGACGCCCTTCCGCGCACCTTGCCGTCGCTTCCGGTGACCGAGGCGTTGACGTCGTATTCACCGGCGGGCAGCTGCCTGCAGATGAACACGGAGACGTAAGGCCCCTCCTGCCCATCGAGCTGTCGTTCGCTGCTCCAAAAGAACGATCCTGAGTCGACGGTCACCGTCAGCAGGCGATTGTCGGTGTGCCGTTGCACGACGACCTGAAGGAGAACGTTGGCCGGTTCGAAAGACGTGGCCGGCGTCACCCGGATGTTGGCGATCCCGCGATCGGCGTTTGCCGATGTTGCGATCAGAAGCAGTACCGCACTGAGTGTTGTTCGTACCTTCACGCCAGCCACGTCCTCGTGCAGACGATGGCAATGCGCGTTCCCGGAGAATTGCGGTTCGATTTACGCGGCCCGCGCGCGGGATCTCACGAAACTCTGTCGCGTAATCACCATTGGCAGGGAGTTGTGGGCGCCGCTGCCCGGCCGCGACATGAAAATGAGCTCCTGCCGGCGTCGCGCTTCGGGTCATCGGTAACGGCGCGGCATGTGCAACACGGACCACGTCATGAAAATGGATGACGTCGTTCCTCTCTCTGGTTCGCAGACCGTTGGCCTCACCGTCACGGTGGCTGCACCATCTGCGCGGCCGCCGTCGGCGTCTGCAACACCGTCAATGGATCGGGAGCTTCCTGTGGAGCGTCGAACGGGCACGTCAGACCGGAGGCGCTACTCACGCACGGATCGCCGGAGGAAGTTGGCAGGATGAACGCAAGCCGGCTGTCGATGCGTGCGATTCCGTTCGACGTGACGGCGGCCGGCGTCGCGACGCAGCTGCTGACCGAGCGTCACCGGCAGAATCTCAGCGGACTGGCGACATTGATGAACGTGCGTCGCCGCACGGTTGTCTATCGCGAAGACACGCTGGCACGCTGGATCTTCATGATCGCCGACGGCGTTGTGAAGTCTTATCGTGATCTTCCGAGCGGGAAGCGACGTATCGTCGCGTTCCTGTTCCCGGGAGACGTGTTCGGCCTCGCGGAGAACGGTCAATTCGTCAACACGACGCAGACCGTGACGGATGCGACGCTGTATCGGATTCCTGTTGACGCGCTGAAGGACCTGCTTCGTCGCGATCCGGACCTCCAGTTCCGGTTCCTGTGCAAGGTGACGCACCAGCTCCGCGAGGCGCAGCGACACACGATCTGCGTCTCGAAGCGTACGGCTGCGGCCAAGATTGCGCTGTTCCTGAAGATGCTCGAACGCGATGGCTCGTGGCACACCGAAGCCTCGGCGCCGCGTACCATCGCGATCCCGATGACGCGTACCGATATCGCGGACTATCTGGGCCTGTCCCCGGAGGCGGTGAGCCGGTGCAACAGTCGCCTGGTCCGCCGGGGCATCATCGCGTTTCCCGACCGCCACCGGGTCCGCATTCTCAATTCCGTCGAGCTGGACCGTCTCGCAGCCGTCCTCTGACGTTCGCCCGGTGATCTTGATCGCGATCAAGGTAAAGACGCGCCGGTTGTCCTAAGCTCGCGCGACGCGTGATTCGTGCCCTGGAGAGGGTTTTATCGAGCATCGCCGCGTACGTGCGAGGCTCGGCCCGCCGCGACGAGCCTTCAATCAGGGCCGGTGGCAGCGACACGCCAGTCGACCGTCTCGAAGTGGCGAGCGCAGCGCAGGACTGCCTCAATCTGCTGGCCGTCATGGTCGCCTGCGCCGACGCGATGCGCGGCACGCATCCCAACAAGCGCGCCGGCGACGATGACATCGTGGAGTTTCACAAAGCGGCGGATCGGCTGGAGCGCGTCGCGCAACAACTGATCGAAGGGGAACCGCCCCCTTACCAGACGCGGCGAGTCATAGACGTCAATGAGTTGATCCGCACATCCGAGGGGATGCTGGCGCGGGCGCTTCCGGCCGGCGTGTCTCTGTGGCTGCAGCTCGGTTCGGTTCGAGGCCTGGTACGCGCACATCGCTGGGACATCGAGCGCATTCTCCTGAACCTCGTAGCGCTCGCCGGACGGAGCGCTCCTGACGGCACCACAGTCTTTGTCCACACCGCGGGCTTCCACCGCGTGCCGCGCTCCTTCAAAGCATCGCGCATGCGGGGTCGCTCGTACATCCGAATCACCGTCGCCGACTCCCGCGCAGCCTTACGTCTCCATTCTCGTGTGGTCGCGTATTTCTCGACGTGGAAGCCGGTCGATCGAAGTCTTGGAGTGGAGACGGTGTCCCGATCGGTTCAGCGACTGAATGGAGCCTTGCACATCGAGAGTGATTCAGGACGTCGCATGCGGATCAGGGTTGATATTCCGTTGGTCATCGACAGTTCCGACGACGACTCGACCGCCTGAGCAGACCCCGTCCGCATGCGTCGAGCGATCGTCAGGGCGCCGGAACGGCGGTCCGATTGGCGGGGACGATTTGCGGCTGGTAGCTGAATACCTCGCGGCTGCGCGGGTTGACACGGACCTTCAGCCAATTGACGTCGTTGTTGCCGTTGGCCTGATTGTCACCGAATGTCTCGACACGCGTGAAATTCTCCAGGCGGCGGCCGGCGGGGTCCAGGAACGGTTTGTCGATGCGGAAGTAATGCGAGTCTCCATGCACGTAGGCGACCGGACGACGGAACGCGATCACCTCGGCGCGTAAGGCGCTCAGAAATTCCTGGAACCCGTCAGGCTGCCCGTCAGTCTCGAAAAGCGTCTTCGGATCCCGCAGAGGCGCGCGCGTAGGGTCTGTCAGGTCCCAACCAGGGTTGGCCTGGGCAATCAGCATCACAGCAGCCGAATGACGCATGGCCGCTTCGTCAAAGGTCTCCTGCAGCCAGACGATGTTTGCGTGATTTCGCGCGAAGAACTCGGCCGTGTCGGGCGCGGTATCGCACAGGTTGTTGCACGAGCCTGGGATGTTGAGCGTCGCATAGGTGACACCACCCACATTCCACCGCCGATTCTCCACGCACGGCACCAGGCCGTGAACGCCCCGGCACAGTGCCTCGGCCTGCACCTCTTGTCGCATACGGTGCTTTCCGAATGAAAACGGCGTGCTGAAGAAGAGCGCGCGCTCGTGGTCCAGGCGTTCCAGCGAATTGAAGCCGCCGTTCGCTGGTCGATCGCAGTCCGTCCAGTCGTTGTCGCCGGGTGTGAACATGGCCGGCGCGTTCAGTGCGTTGAGATAGCCGAGTGACTGGAGATACATCGCGTCGCTGCACGTGGTGGGTGTCACCGATCCCGCAACGCCGCTGCCGACCTTGAGATCGCCGTCGTGGACGGTGAATGCCAGTTTCTGTGCGTTCATATCCGCAATGAGGTTCGGCACTCCGACCTGCGCTTGCAAATCAGAATAGGGAAGGTCGCCCCAGAGCCCGATCGCATAGGGTTCGCGTCCCTCGCGGGCGTCGTCGCGGTTGTCCCCGTCGTCTCCTGTTGCACCTGTCGCCGCCATTACAACGATCAACGCGGCTACTGAAAGCTTTCCCCGATGCCCGGTCCGTGTCGTCATCCGTCGTCTCCTCCTGTCGACCGAAAAGGGTCGTTCGGCGCGGGACGATAGCAGGCGCGCGCCATCAACCCTGTGACGGCGCTGTAACGCCGGAGGAAACGGATGGTTTACTTGACGGCCATCACTTCGAGCTGTCCCTCGCGGCGAAGGACAGTGATGCCGAGATCGTGGGCGTGCCGGGTCAGGAGAAGATCGACGCTCGCGTCGGAAATCCGTAGATTGAGGATGCGCAGCCACTCGACCTCTTCGGGGAGAACGGCGCACGTGAAGGACAGGCGACGCCGCACCGCGTCGACCTGCATTCCAAGAGAGGCTTGCAGGAGGAGAAAGACCGCGCCGGCCGCCCAGGCCTGCGGCGCGCAGGCCACCGGATACAGCGTCGGGAACCCGTTTTCACGTCGATGGAAACCGCAGATGAGCTCCGGCAGTCGATAGAGGTCGACCGCCTGGCTCAAGTCGAACAGGGCACCGAGAAGACGCGACGCCTCCGCCATCAACCCATACCGCGCCAAGCCGGCGGCGATCAGCGCGTTGTCGTGCGGCCACATCGAACCGTTGTGATACGACATCGGATTGTACCGCGCGGCTCCCGCACTCACCGTTCGGATGCCCCATCCGCTGAACATCGCATCCGACATCAGGCTGTCGGCGACGCGCCGCGCGTGTTCTGGGCTGGCAATTCCGGTAAACAGACAGTGGCCCGCATTCGAGCTGCGGACACGGCACGGCGCCTTGCGTGCGTCGAGTGCCAGCGCATACGTGCCGAGATCCTCGCACCAGAATGCACGCTCGAACTGCTGCTGCACGGCAGCGGCGCGGTCGTCCCAGCGTCGTGCCTCGTCATGATCACCGCGGGCCGCAGCCAGCCTCGCCGCCCCACGCCACGCGGCGAAGGCGTACCCCTGCACTTCGCACAGAGCGATCGGCGCCTCCGCCAGCGTGCCATCGTCGTGAAAGATCGAGTCCCACGAGTCCTTCCAGCCTTGCTGGATCAGGCCCGCGTTGCTTCGGCGCGCGTATTCGATGAGGCCGTCAGCATCGACGTCGCCATACGCGTCCATCCAGTTGAGCGCGGCAAGAACGTGCGGCCATAAATGATTCACGAACGGGAGATCGCCGGTGCGCTCGAAGTAGGCATGCGCCAGCATGACGAACAGCGGAGTCGAATCGACGCTGCCGTAATAGCGGCCGAACGGAATTTCGCCGAGGGCCGCCATCTCGCCCTCGCGCATCTCGTGCAGGATCTTGCCCGGCTGCGCATCCTGAGCGTCGTTGATAACGGTCGCCTGCGTTTCGGCAAGAAACGTCAGCACGCCTCGCGCCACGTCGGGAGCCACCCACAACAGCTCGAGAGCCGTGATGATCCCGTCACGGCCGAACGGGGTGCTGAACCAGGGAATGCCGGCGTAGGGGTACGGTCCACATGGCATCTCGGTCATCATCATCTGGAGATCGGCTGACGATCGCCGCATCCAGCTGTTGAAGCCGGCGTTGGAGCTGAGGACCTTGCACGTCTCGCTTCCCGGAACGCGGGAGCGGGCGCGTTCCAGCACGTCCTCGAACGTACGGGTGTTTCGCTTCTCGCCGGCCACCTCGCAGGTGACCGCGATCTCGATGTCCACGTATTCGTGCTGCTCGAGGGCCATGAGGAACAACCACGATCCGTCCGCGGCCCGGTCCGGCGGCCGCGCGCATTGAATTCGCGTTCGCCGTTCTACCCCGTCGAGACCTTGATACCGGAGGAGCGCCGAATCGCCGCGCGCGAGATCCGCCAGACGATGACCTCGGCGGGCGCGTCGAGTGCCGCGCACTTCGAACAGGTCTGCGAAATCCGCATCGAATCGTATGTTCAGAGGGACTTCTATGGAGTGGAGTCCATGGTTGGCGACGCGTATCCGCTCGATCGAGCCGCCACTGCACAACGCACGCGAACGAAAGAGGTGCAACGTGCCGCGGGTGAGGACAACGGAGCCATTGCGTACGACGTCGGGATTGGTCAAATCGGCGACGAAAACGGCGTTGTCCTCGGTGACTGTGGAACTGAGCAGCAGCGGCTGACGGCTGCCCAGAAGCAGCTCGAATCGAGAAAGAAAACGGGTACCCGCGTGGTACACCCCATACGGACTTGCCGGGCCGGGCGTCATGTCGCCATGGGGATCGAAGACCGCGAACGTGTCATCCTGTTTCAGGACACGAACGGTTTCGGCGCGGCGTTCTGCCTCGCTCAGAATCGTGAACTGTTCTTCCAGCTTCAGGATTTCGCCCATCACGCGGCTCCGGACAAGAGAGCACCCGACGATCGACCGGCAATCACGCGTTCATAAAGGGCGACGTAGTCGAGCGCCATGCGCGTGGCGTTGAAGCGCCGTTCGAACTCGGCGCGGCACCGAGCTCGACTCAGGCGAGGCACGTTCCTTGTCGCGGCGACGGCCTCTTCGAGCGAATCCACGATGAAACCGGTCACTCCGTGTTCAATGACCTCGGGAACGGAGCCGCCACGGAACGCGACCACAGGTACACCGCAGGCCAGCGCTTCGATCATCACCAGACCAAACGGCTCGGGCCAGTCGATTGGAAACAGGAGCGCCGTCGCCCCGCCCAGAAAGGTCTCCTTCTGCGCTTCGTTGATTTCGCCGATGTACTCGACCAGCGGATTGTCGAGAAGCGGCCGGATCTCGCGCTCGAAGTACTTCTGATCGGCGGCGTCCACCTTGGCCGCGATGCGCAGCGGCAGGCCACACGCGGTCGCAATCGCGATTGCACGGTCCACGCGTTTTTCCGGAGAGATGCGCCCGACAAACGCCAGGTAATTGCCAGGGCCGGGACTGAACCGCAGGAGATCGAGCGGCAGGCCGTGATGAACGGTGCCAATCCAGCCGGCTTCAGACAGCGGTTCACGCTGCGCATCCGAAATCGACACGACAGGCACGTCATGGAACTCCCGGTACAACGGCCGGAGCTCTGGAATGTCGAGCCGCCCATGCATTGTCGTCACGTGCGCCACGTCCAGCCGGCGGGCGACAGGCAGGTGGAGCTGCGAGATATGAAAGTGGATCACGTCGAAATCGCCCACGCGCTTGGCGACTTCCTCCAGCATCAGCACATGTGGGGCGAGGGAATCCTGGACACCCTCGAGGCGCAGCGCGTGCGGCCAGATCGCGTTCAGCCGCGCTGTGGTCCGTGAATCGCCGCTGGCAAACAACGTCACATCGTGTCCGAGCCTCACGAGCTCGTCGGTGAGGAAGGAGGCGACTCGCTCCGTGCCGCCATACAGCCTCGGCGGGACGCTCTCGGTCAGCGGGGCGACTTGGGCGATCCTCATGTGAATGCACCTGTTACTCAGCAGCAGCCGAAGGGTGACGTGGTCCTCGTCCTCCGCCTTCGAGATGCAAGGTCATCGCCGCGCCAACGTTCGCGACGAGGCCCACCTTTGCGGGGTTCGAGGGTGTTTGCCGCGTTCCCTCTCAACGGGAGAGGATCGCCATGAGACCTGTTCGATACATGCTCGGTGCGTCCACAGCGATGCTTGCGGTCGCGATGTTCGCATCGATGTCAGCCCATGAAGATGCGGCCGTCCGTTCAGCCGACGGCGACAGGCACCATTTCGCCGGCGGATGCGCGAAAGCGCTTCAGGGCGAACCGGCACGATCCGTTGTTTCTTCACGACGGCAGCGATGACGGGAACGGCAATGGCGCGTCGCGCATGCTGAGCGACGCCACCGTTCTCGTGCCGGACCTCGAGTCGCAGGCGCTCAGCGCCATTCAAGGGCATGCGCAGGCGGGGCGACTGCCGACGGACCGTGAGATCGTGGCATCTTCGATCTTCAGTCGTCAATCTTGCGATCGATCGCCAAATTGAAAATCGAAAATTGAAGATGTCAGTCCTGTCGATCGGTATCGCGCGCCGGCTCGCGCCTGACCCACGCCAGCCCATGAGTCCAGTCGCCTTCCACGTTTCGGGCGGAGACGCCAAGGTGCTCGGCGACTTCCGGGGTCGACATGCCGGAAAAGAAACGGAGCGAGATGACCTGGGCCGCTCGTGCGTCGACAGCTTCAAGTCGCGAGAGCGCCGCTTCAAGCATCAACAGGTCCTCGATGGGGACCTCCTGCGTCGCCGCCGCCTTCAATAGGTCGTCGAGTGCGATCGGCTGCGCGCCGCCGCCCCGTTTCTGCCGCTTCTGATGCCGGCCGTGATCGACC
>Ga0075434_100000748_pt1 | contig 25565 bp, 20 predicted proteins | sample RhiMethybrSRZTD3_FD_75298 | JGI IMG/M metagenome (GOLD analysis project Ga0075434, IMG submission 75298) | Populus rhizosphere microbial communities from Tennessee, USA - Rhizosphere MetaG P. TD hybrid SRZTD3 | ecosystem: Host-associated > Plants > Roots > Rhizosphere > Soil | place: USA... | reverse complement strand
TAAATATGAAGAGCGAACAGCTCAGTTTCCGGCGAGGCTTCCGGCTCTCCCTCGCCAATGGCAAAGCGCAAGGTGCTGTCATGGTGCTGGCCCCCGGCGCCAGCGAAGGCGGCCCCGATAACTTCCACCGAGGGGCTGACCAATGGCTCTACGTGGTGGAAGGGACAGGCGCCGCCATTATCAATGGCCACAGGAAAGGGCTCAAAGCCGGAACCCTCCTGCTTATTGAGGCCGGCGATCGGCATGAGATCCGCAATACCGGCCGCACCGCGCTCAAGACCGTGAATGTCTACGTGCCGCCCGCCTACCGCGACGAGGAGACGGAGTTGCCGGCCGGGCGGGGCAGCACCTAATCCTTGACTAGCCGCCGCCCCTGTCTGACGGGCATATTTTCAAGCCTGCTGCCCCACTTCAGGTCGAGCTCACGCCGCACCCTTGAGCCCCCTTTGCTGCGCCCACAAAGCCCCGGCTCAGCCCCAGATGGCGCGCGCGGCCGTCACCACCAGGCGCAACTTGGCGCGCTGGTCGGCTTGGCTCAGCGGGTTGCCGGCCGCGGTCGAGGCAAAGCCGCACTGCGGCGAGATGCCGAGACGATCAAGGTCGATGAACTTTGCGGCCTCATCGCTGCGTCGTTGCAGGTCCGCGATCGTTTCCAACTGCGGCGTCTTCGTACTGATGAGACCCAGCACCACGCCTTTGCCCGCGGGGACGAAGCGCAGGGGCTGGAAATCTCCTGCCCGTGCGGTGTCGTACTCGAGCAGGAAGTGGCTGACGTTTGTGCTCTGGAAAAACCGCTCGGCCACGGAGTCATATCCCCCCGCCGAGAGATAGCGGCCGCGAAAGTTGCCACGGCACATATGTACCCCGATGCTCATGTCGGCGGGCGCCTCGGCGACGGCGGCGTTGATCGCCGCCACATAGGCGTCGATCAAGAGGTCGGGGTCCTGTCCCGCCGCGCTGACTTGGGCGCGAATGGCCGGATCGCACAGCATGGCCACCGCCACCTCATCCAATTGCAGATAGCGACAGCCGGCGCACGCCAGATCCTCAATCTCGGCGCGGTAGATCGCGGTCAGATCGGCAAAAAAGGCCTCCCGCTCGGGATAAACGGCGCGATCGGCGAAATCCGTACAGCGGTAAAAGTGCATGGTCGATGGCGCCGGCAGGGTGATCTTCGCCGTCGCCTTGGTGACATGGCGCAAAAACTGGAACTCGTCGGTTGCCAAGGGCTGCGTGCGCGCCAGCTTGCCGCTGGCATAGGTGCCCGTGAACTGCGTCTCCTGGCCAGCCTCATCGCGAAAGGTGAACATCGCCGGCTTGATGCTGAAGCCCTGGCAACGCGCCACAAAACGTCCCCAGTAGGAGCTGCGCCGGAACTCCCCATCGGTCACCACCTCGAGGCCGGTGCTCTCCTGCAGCGCCACCACATCTTGGATCGCTGCGTCCTGCGCCGCCCGTAGCCCGGGATGCCCGTCGCCCTCGGCCCCCCATTGGCGGAAGGCCTCCCGCAAAGCGCTCGGCCGCAGCAGGCTGCCAACGTGATCGGCACGAAACGGCGGGCGGGAAGACCTGCTGGCGGCCATCGCACGCAACTCCTGGCGGGTGCATTTTTATAGACTTATAGAATCTATGATTGTATAGAGCAAGCGAGCTGCGGCGCTGCAGCACCGCCGTCGCGCTTCCGAGGGGCTGCCGCATGAATACGCTTTGGCCTCGCTCGCGCCTTTTGCGCAACAGCCGGCTCCTGCGGCGCGCCGATGCTATCGTCGATGCCGCGGCAAGCGTGTTTGCCGAGCGCGGCTATCACGGCACCTCCACCCAAGCCATCGCCGATGTGCTGGGATTGCGGCAGGCCTCGCTCTACTACTATTTCCCCTCCAAGGAGGCGGCGCTCGAACTCGTGTGCGAGCGCGGCGTCGACGGTTTCGTGGAGACCGCCGAGGGCATCGTTGCCGGACCCGGTACGCCGCTCGATAAGCTCACCCGCCTCATCGCCGTGCACCTGGCGCCCAACGCCAGCAAGCGCGACTACGTCAAGGTCTTCATCAATGAGCGCCGCTATCTGGCCGATGCCAGTCGGCGTCGCATCGGTCGCAAAAGTCGGCGCATCGAGCGCTGCTTCGAGGAGGTGATCCGCGCCGGGATCGCCGACGGCAGCATCCGCGGCGGCATCGATGTGCGCCTCACCACGCTGGCCGTGCTTGGCATGGTGAATAGCGTCATCAACTGGCGCGCGGACGATCAAGACCGGGAGATCAGCCAAATCGCCGCCGAGCTCAGCGAGCTTGTCGCGACCGGCCTTGCCAAACCCGCGCCCGCGCGCCGGCGAGCCTAAGGCCTCGGGGGCAAAAGATGCGCCGTCCCGTACCGCCCATCGCCTCCGCGCCAGACCTGCGCCGTACCACGGCACCGGCCCTGCTGCTTCAACGGGCGGCCACCTGCCCCGATGGAACCGCCTTCCGGGCCAAGACGCACGGTATCTATCAAGCGACCACCTGGGCGCAATACGCAACCGAGGTGGCGCGCGCGGCCAAGGGCATGAGCCTGCTCGGCCTCGAAAGCGGCGACCGCATCGCCATTATGGCCGATGCCTCGCCGGCCTGGCTGATCGCCGATCTGGCGGCCCAGGCCCTCGGGGCCATCGTCTATGGCATCTATCCGACCGCATCCCCCGCCGAGGTCGAATACCAAATGCAGGATGGCGGCGCGGTCCTGTTCGTCGCCGAGGACCAAGAATACGTCGACAAGATTTTGCCGATCATCCCCAAGCTGCCGCAGCTCCGGCGCGTGCTCGTCGTCGACGCGACGGCGCTGTTTGCGCTCAAGCACGACAAGCTCATGACCTTCGCTGCGCTGTGCGCGAACGGCGCCGACGCGGATCTTGCCTGGCTTGCAGCGGCAGTCGCCAGGCTGCGACCGGAGCAGCCGGCCTTTATCGTCTACACCTCGGGCACCACCGGACATCCCAAGGGCGCGCTGATCAGCCACGGCAAACACCTCGCCGCCACGCGCTCGGTGGCCGCGCACTACCCCACGCTCAATGCCAAACCGCACCGCACCGTGGCCTACCTGCCGCTCTGCCATGTGCTCGGCCGCGACATCGCCATTACGCTGCCCCTGTTAACCGGGCTCGTCCCCCACATCGGCGAAAGCGTCGAGGATCTGAAAGAGACGCTGTTCGAGACGGCACCGACGGTCCTCTTCACCGTGCCGCGCTTTTTGCAGAAGCTCGCCTCCGAGATCCTCGTCGGCGTCGCCGGCAGCACACCACTCAAGCGCTTCACCTATCAACGCGCCATCGCCTTTGCCCGTCGCCAGGCGCGGCGGCGCTGGGAACATCGGGAGATGCGCACCGCGGCCGCGCCGGCCTGGTTTTGGCGTCACGCAATGTTTCGACCGATCCTCAACAAGATCGGCTTCGACCAGTTGGAACTCGTGGTGTGTGGCGGGGCGCCTTTACCCATCGAAACGGCGACGATCTGGCAGATGTTGGGTGTCAACGTCGTGGAAATTTACGGACAAACCGAGACCGCCGGCGGCATCGTCACGGGACAACGGGAGGCGTTTGCGCGTCCGGGCGACGTGGGCACGGTTGCGGACGGCGTGGAGGTGATGCTGGCGGGCGACGGCGAGATCCTGGTGCGCTCGGCCGATCTGTTCGACGCCTACTGGGGCAAGCCCGAGGCGAGCCGCGCCATTCTGGGCGACGACGGCTGGATGCACACCGGCGACATCGGGCAATGGCAGAACGGCCGCCTGAAGCTAATCGACCGCGCCCGCGACTTTCTCGTCACCTCGGGGGGCAAAACCATTTCGCCCTCCTTCATCGAGAACATCCTGCGCGCCAGCCCCTACATTGCCGAGGCGATCGTAATGGGGCACGGGCGCAAATATCTGGCCGCCCTGATCGAGATCGATTTCGACGCGGTCGCCGAGTGGGCGCGCAGCAATAACGTGCCCTATCGCGGCTTCACCAGCCTGGCCGGGGAGCCGCGCGTTACGGCTTTGGTCGCGCGTGCCCTCGACGAGGCCAATGCTCAGCTGGCGCGCGTTGAGCAGATCAAGGCTTTCCGCATCCTCCCCAAAATGCTCGATCCCGAGGAGGAGGGCGAACCGATCACGCCCACGCGCAAGGTCAAACGGGCTCAGATGCAGGAGCGTTTCAAGACCCTGGTCGAGGACATGTACGATGCTGACGAGGAAAAGGTGCTGGCGGCGGCAACCGCCGGCATAAACCCTTAAAGACCCTTGCGAACACTTGAATAATTCAACGCCACGCCCGGGAGGAGAGAGATGCTGTCGAGGACTAAGATCGTCGCCTTAACGTTGGGTCTGCTCGCGCCACCGGCCGCGGCCCAGGACGCCTACACCATCGGCCTGACCGGGGCCTTGACCGGGCCGCCGGCTTCGACCTATGCCCCCGCCGCCGACGCGCTCCGTCTTTACGTCGACGGCGTCAACGCCACCGGCGGTATTGGGGGCAAGAAGATCAATCTCATTTTACAGGACGATGCCGCCGAACCCGGCAAGGCCACCGCCAATGCCAAGAAGTTGTTGGGTCAGGACAACGTCATCCTGTTGCTGAACGCCAGCCTGTCCTCGACCTTCCCACCCGTGGTCGCCGAGGCGAAGCGCGCCGGCGTCCCCGTGCTGTTTGCAAGCTCCGTCTGCCCCAAAGAGGTCTATCCCCCCGCCGACGCCCTGCAATTCTGCTCAACCGCCTTTGCCTCGACCTACGACAGTCGCGCCACCCTCGGCTTCATCAAGGAGACGGCCAAGGAGCCCGTCAAAATCGGCTTCGCCGCCATGGCCATCCCCCTGTCGCGGGCCGAGATGGACTTCGCCGAGCAACAGGCACCCGGGCTCGGTATGACGGTCGTAGGCAAGGAGGTGATCCCGCCGCCAACGCCCGACTACACCCCCTTCGCCACCAAGCTCAAGGATGCGGGCGCCAACTGGGTTTTCTCCTGGGCACCATGGGTGACCCAGGTGCGCACGCTCGAGGCGCTGCGTCGGCTCGACTGGAAGGGGAACTACATTGCCTGGGCGCATATCGAGGCCGAAGGTGAATTGGCCCGGCTGAAAGACGGCTCTTTTTATGTCATCGGCGCCAACGCGCTATTCCAGGACCAGTTGCCGATCCACAAGGAGATCGCCGAAGCGGCCAAGAAGGCCAAGCTCACCTACCCCGTGGAGCAGCTCACCGAGGGCTGGATCGCGGGGATGGTGGTGGAAGCCGCACTCAAGGCAGCGGGTTGGCCGGCAACCCCTGAAAAGGTGGCGGCGGCCCTGAGCACCCTGAAGGTCGACACCAAAGGCCTGCGCGGTGGGCCCATCGAATGGACCAAGGACAACCACTTCCGCACGCAACAGTATTACCGCGTCTACCGTTGGGATCCGGCCAAGGGCTCGATCGTGCAGGTGAAGGACTGGACAGTCTTCGGCGTCAAGTCGCCATAAGGCTCCCGTCCCTTGCAGCTCGCCGTCAATATCCTCGTCTTGACCGCGATCTACGCGCTCATCGCCTGCGGCTATGTGCTGATTTACCGCGTGAGCCGGGTCCTCAACCTGGCGCACGGCGAACTGATGATGCTCTCAGCTTACCTCCTGCTCTGGACGGCCTCTCTGTTCGCCGGTCACCCACTCGTGGCCATCGCTGCCGCCTTGGGGCTCAGCGCGCTGGTGGGCGCCCTGGTCTATCTTTTTCTGTTGCGCAAATTGACAGGCGAGATGGCGCTGGCCGCCGTGCTCACCACGGTGGCCCTCGGCGTCCTCTTGCGCGGCGCCACCGTGCTCGTCTGGTCGGCCCAGCAGCAGTATCCAGCCCAACCCCTCGGGGCGAGCAACAGCACGCTGGCCTTGCCGGGTGGCGCCCGCATCTCGGTATGGGCGGCGCTGCTTGTCGCCACCACGCTTGTTGTCTACGCGGGCCTCTTTGCCTTTTTGCGACTGGGACGCTGGGGCATGCGCATGCGCGCGGCCGGGCAGAACCCCCTGCTGGCAGCCCAGCGCGGCATCAACCTGCACGCGATCTATGCGTTGGCCTGGTCGCTCTCCACTTTGACGGGAGCGCTCGCCGGCATTCTGATGGCGCTCGATTCCGGGCTCAGCCAGACCATGGCCATCATCGGCCTCAAGGCTTTTCCCGCCGCCCTCGTTGGCGGGCTCGATAGTCTCGCCGGCGCGCTGTTGGGAGCGCTGATGGTCGCCGCGACGGAGGTGATGCTGATCCACTACGTCGATCCCTTGCTGTCGGAAGTCGTGCCGTTTTTGCTGCTGATCGTCGTGCTGATGCTGCGACCCTGGGGCCTGTTCGGCACCCGCGAAGAGCTCGACCGTGTCTAGGCGAGCGCGCGCCAGCGGCTACTTCCGCAGCAGCTATGGCGAGGACCTGACGCTGTTGCCGACGCGCCTTGAGCGTTGGGCCGCGGTCGGCCTGCTGGTGGCCTTGCTCGGCCTGCCGCTCGTCGCCTCACCGTTCCTGATCGACCTCACCGCCCAAGTGTTCCTGGCCGTAATCGGCGCCCTCGCCCTGATGCTGCTCACGGGCTACGCCGGCCAGGTCTCGCTGGGCCACGCCGGCCTGTTGGCGGCCGGCGCCTTCACCGTCGGCATCCTGTTCAAGGAATTCAAGGCGCCGTTTTTCCTCACGCTGCCGGCCGCAGCCGCGGTGGGCGCGCTGTTGGGGGTCGTCTTTGGCCTGCCGTCGCTCCGGGTGCGTGGTCTCTATCTGGCGGTCAGCACACTCGCGCTCAATTTTCTGATCGCTTACCTCGGCGGCGAATACGAAACGCGCCGCGGCTTCTCGACGGGCATCGTCGTCGATCCGCCCAGCCTTGCCGGCCACTCCCTGACCAACCCCAAGGCTTGGTATCTGGTTTTGCTTGCCGCCGCGGTCCTGACACTCCTCCTGTCGGCCAACCTCTTGCGGGCCCGCTCGGGTCGCGCCTGGGCCGCCATCCGCGCCAATGAGACCGTGGCCGAGACACTGGGGATCGGCGTTGCCAGCTATAAGCTCTTGGCTTTTGTGTTGAGCTCGGCCCTGACCGCGGTCGCCGGCGCGCTCTTTGCCTATTGGCGCGGCTTCGTCTCCGTGGAAGCGTTTTCGCTCTTTCTGTCCATCCAGTACGTGGCCATGATCATCATCGGCGGCATGGGTTCGCTCGCCGGCGCCATCCTCGGCGCCGTCTTTGTCACCCTTTTTCCCTACGCCATCGAGGCGGGGCTCAGCACGCTTGCCCGCGGCACGGCCTACGCCGGCGTGCTCTTCGCGGTCAACGCCGCTGCCTTTGGCGCGGTCATGATTGCGTTCCTGCTGCTCGAGCCGCAGGGCCTGATCGGTCTGTGGCGACGCCTCGCGACCTACTTTTTGCTCTGGCCGTTCCGGCACCGGCCGCTGGGCGGAGCGCGCCGATGACGTCTGCCGTTTCCGGCCCGCTCCTCGCCGTCGACAAGCTTGCCGTCGTCTACCAGCGCGCCATCACGGCGCTCGAGGGCATTTCGCTCAGCGTGGCGCCTTCCCAGATGGTTGGCATTCTCGGCAGCAACGGCGCCGGCAAGTCCACCCTCATGCGCGCCATCTCGGGCTTCCATGGCCTCGACGATGCCCATATCACCGAGGGCTCGATCCGCTTCAAGGGGAAGCGCATCGAGGGCGCCCAGCCCCACGTCACCACCGGCTTGGGGCTTGTGCTGGTGCCGGAGCGCGGCAAGGTTTTTCCCAATCTGACCGTGGCCGAGAACCTGTTGGTGCCCGTGGCGGCGCGGACCGCGCGCGCCGAGCAGCGCCGGCGCCAGGCGCTCGCCTTGGAGGTCTTCCCACGCCTGGCGCCGATCCGGCAGCGCACGGCGGGATTACTGTCGGGCGGCGAGCGGCAAATGCTGGCAATCGCCGCCGCCCTCGTCTGCCAACCCGAATTGTTGCTGGTCGACGAACTGTCTTTGGGCCTCGCCCCCGTGGTCGTCGAAGAGATTTTGCAAGGCTTGCTGGCCATCCGCAAAGCCCTGGCGCTCACCCTCCTGATCGTGGAGCAGAACGCGGCGCTGACCTTGGACGTCATCGACTACGGCTATGTCTTGGAAAACGGCCGTATCGTGCTCGACGGCAGCGCCCAGCGGCTCAGGTCCCATCCCGACGTGCGCGAATTCTATCTCGGACAATCCGCGGCCGGGCAGCGGCGCAGCTATCGCGACGTCAAGCAATACCGGCGCAATCGGAGATGGTATGGCTGAGCTCGACGTCGAGGACTTGAGCCTCGCCTTCGGCGGGCTCCAGGTGCTGGAGAGGGTCTCGCTGCAAGTTGGCCCGGCCGAGCTGGTGGCGCTGATCGGCCCCAACGGCGCGGGCAAGACCAGCGTTCTCAATTGCATCAGCGGGCTCTATCAGGGAAGCGGTCGCATTCGCCTCAACGGCCGCGACCTTGCGGGGTTACCGCCCCGGGTCATTGCCTCCCTTGGCATTGCCCGCACCTTCCAGCACGGCGAACTTTTTCAACACCTGAGCGTGCTCGACAACATCATGGTCGGACGCCATACCAGGGTTGCCACCCAGCCCCTCGGCGAGGCCCTGTTTCTGCCCGGCGTGCGCCGGCAGGAAATCGCGCAGCGCGAAGCCGTGGAACGCATCATCGAGTTCGTCGAGCTCGAGCGCGTGCGCTATGCCGACGCGGGGGCGCTGCCGCTCGGTACCCAGAAGCTCGTTGGCCTGGCACGGGCGCTCGCGCTCGAGCCCGCCGTGCTCCTGCTCGATGAGCCCTCGGCCGGGCTCTCGCGCGACGAACGCGATGATCTCGCCCGCTTTCTCCTGCGCATCAAGCACGAATTGGCCCTGCCGATGCTCTGGATCGAGCATGACATGCAAATGGTCGCCGATCTCGCCGACCGCATCCACGTCCTCAATTACGGGCGCACGCTGGCCGCGGGGCCGCCCGGCCAGGTCCTAAATGACCCCGCTGTGATCGCCGCCTACCTGGGCGTGCGCTCCTAGGTCCACAACGCCGCAGCAGTGCCGGTCTCCCGCATTTCGGTTGCAGGCGCACCACTAGAGGCGCCCGCCATCGACGACAAAGTGCTGGCTGGTAATGGCGCCGGCTTCGTCGGAGGCAAGAAACAGCACGACGCGGGCGATGTCGTCGCCATTGAGCTCGCGCTTCAGGCACTGCGTCTCCATCAGCCTGGCCTGGCTCTGCGGCGTCAGCCACAGGGCACGCTGGCGTTCGGTCAGGATCCAGCCCGGCGCGATCGCATTGACCCTGATATTGTCGGGACCGAAATCGCGCGCCAGCGAGCGCGTCAGCCCCAGCACCGCCGACTTGGCCGCCGTATAGGCGACCATGCCCCCCTGGCCGACCATCCAGGATGACGAGCCAAAATTGATAATCGATCCCCAGTGCGCCGCCTTCATGTCGGGCAACACGGCCTGCGCGGCAAAGAACTGGTGCTTGAGATTGACCGCCATGCGCTCATCCCAATACTCCGGCGTTACCTCTTCGCTGACGTGACGGTCATCGCGCGCGGCATTGTTGATGAGGATAGTGATCGGCCCCAAATGCTCGCGTGCGTTTTCGATGGCGCGGCGCAGCGCCGCCACGTCCCGGACGTCGCAGCGCTCGAAGCAGCTGACGGCGCCCATGGCCGCAAGCCTCGCCTGCACCTCACCTGAGGCTTTTTCGTCAACATCGACAAAGGCGACTTTCGCCTTTTGTTGCGCGAAGGCGGCAACGATGGCCGCACCAATGCCGCTGCCGCCACCCGTCACGAAGGCAACGCGGCCCGCAAGCGATGGATAGACGGCGTGCGCGCTTGTCATGGGAGCCCCCCTTTTGTTGGCCAACGCAATGCCCGAAAGAATTTATTTGCCCCAGCGTGCCGCCAGCGGGGCAAGCGCGCCGACGAGCTCCAGGAGACCCGCCCGCGTGGCGGCTGGCAAAGGCTCGAGGGGATGGCGCACGGCCTCGCTGGCGATCACGCCGCCCAGCGCCATCACGGTCTTGGTCGCGCGCAAGCCGCATTGGCGGTTTTCATAGTTGATGAGCGGCAGCACGCGGGCATAGGCGGCAACGGCCTCGGCGCGCCGCCCGGCGCGATGGTGCTCGAGGACGGGCTTGATGAGGTCCGGCAGCAGCGCGCTCGGCATCGTCCCCGTCGCACCGGCATCGAGGTCGGCTAGCAGCGTGATGCCTTCCTCCCCGTCGAAGGGTCCGCGGATGGCGGCACCGCCGGCGGCGATGAGCGCCCGCAACTTTGCCGCCGTACCCGGCACCTCGATCTTGAAATAGGCCACTTGCGGCAGCTCGCGGGCGAGCCGCGCCAGGAATGGAACGCTCAAGGTCACGCCGCTCAAGGGAGCATCCTGCACCATGATGGGAAGCCCGCCGGCCGCCTCGGCGATCCTGGCAAAGTGGTCAAAAGTGCCCGCCTCGTCGGCGCGTAACAGCGCCCCGTGGTAGGGCGGCATGAGCATGAGCATCTCAGCGCCGGCAGCCGCCGCGCGGCGCGCGCGTTCAGCGGCAATCCTGGTGGAAAAATGACTGCAGGTGACGACGACGGGAACGCGTGACTTGACGTGGTTCAAGGCGAGGTCGAGCAGGACGTTGCGCTCCTCGTCGGAGAGCAGGAACTGCTCGGAGTAGTTGGCAAGAATACAGATGCCGTCGACCCCCTGGTCGATCATGCAATCGAGCACGCGGCGCTGGCTCGCAAGGTCGAGATCGCCATTGTCTCGAAAGGGCGTTGGCGCGATCGGCACCACGCCACTGAGCGCTCGTTCGGCTAGGGACGGCATGGCAGCTCCTCTCGCAGAAGGTGTTTATCGTTGTCTCCAACCACGCCGGTGTGGCCGAAGCCTCATGCGCCTCTCCTGGGCGCCAGGGTGATCAGGTTCCAGGACGCCGGCGCCAAGCCAAGTGTAACTTTGCCGCCGTCGCTCTCGACCCGCTCGAGCGGCTGCGGCGCGACACGGTCGGGGGCCGCCCGGCTATTGACCGCGCTTAAGTCATGGTGGCGGAGCTCGAGCGCCTCGGCAACGGCAAGATCGGCGAAGCCGCGCGCCTCGACGCTCACCGTCATTGGCTGGCCCAAGTCGCGGTTGAGCGCGAACAGGCTGAGCCCACCGCCGGCGGTGGCGACCGCCGCCAGCTTGAGATAGGGCGCGGCGGGAATGGGGAACTCCTGGTCGAGGCTGCCGCGCGGATCATAGTAGGCGGCAGCGTAGGTTTCGGAATGGACCTGGCACTTGAGCACCCGTCCCCGGCCGTGCCGGCTCATGTGCTGGAAAGGATAAAAGATCGTCTGCCGCCAGGCGCCGCCACCCGTCTCCGTCATAATCGGGGCGATCACGTTGACGAGCTGGGCGAGACAGGCGCACTTGACCCGATCGGCGTGATTGAGGAGCGAAATGCAGGCGCCGCCGAAGGCGAGGGCATCCTCCATGGTGTAGATTTCCTCAAGGATGGGCGGCGCCACCGGCCACCCCTCTTTGACGCGATCCTGGCGCGTGCGCCGCGTGCGGTACCAGACGTTCCATTCATCGAAGCTCAAGAGCAGCCGCTTGCGCGAGCGACGCCGCGCCGCCACCGCATCGGCGATGGCAATGACCTCCTCGATAAAGAAGTCCATCAGATCGGGGGCCGCCAGGAAAGCCGCGCTGTCGCCGCGATAGTTGTTGAGATAGGTGTGGAGCGACAGGAAATCGACGAGCTCGAAGGTGTGCTCGAGGACCTCATCGTCCCAGCGACCGAAAGTGGGCATGTTGCGCGAGGTCGAGCCGCAGGCGGCGAGGATTAGGCTCGGGTCGACCCAGCGCATCAGCTTGGCCGCCTCGGCGGCGACGCGGCCGTATTCGGTCGCCGTCTTGTGCTCCATCTGCCAAGGCCCATCCATTTCGTTGCCGAGGCACCAGAACTTGACGCCATGGGGCTCGGGGTAGCCGTGCGCGCGGCGCAGCTCGGCGTAACTGCTGCCGCCGGGATGGTTGCAATATTCGACGAGGTTGCGCGCCGCATCGCCGCCGCGGGTGCCGAGATTGACCGCCAGCATGGGCTCGACATGGGCGGCACGGCACCAGTCGATGAACTCGTTGGTGCCGAAGCCGTTGCTTTCCGTGGAAAACCAGGCAAGGTCCAAGCGCGTCGGGCGCGCCGCCAGGGGGCCGACGCCGTCCTCCCAATTGTAGCCGGAGACGAAATTGCCGCCGGGGTAGCGCACGATCGTTACGCCCAGCTCCTTGATCAGGGCGAGGACATCGCCGCGAAAACCTTGGGCGTCGGCGGTCGGGTGGCCCGGCTCATAGATGCCGCCGTAAACGCAGCGGCCCAAGTGCTCGACGAAGGCACCAAACAGCCGCGGGTCCGTGTCGCCGATGGCGAAATCACGGTCGAGAAGGACGCGGGCGTGACGCATGGCGACGAGCTCCGAACCTCAATGCTCCGGGATGGCGGTGACGCGGTCGCCGTCGGGCGCGGTGAACCGGGGCACCAGGACCGCTCCCTTAAGCTCGCGCGAATAGGCATGCTGGGGCGCGATCAACACCTGGCGCGCGTCGCCGCTTTCGACGACTTCGCCCGCCCGCATCACCATAATGCGGTCGCTCACCACGTACGCGGTCGCCAGGTCGTGCGTGATATAGACGATCGAGATGCCGAGCTCGCCGCGCAAGGTCTTGAACAGGTTGACGATCGCCATCCGCAAGGAGGCATCGACCATGGAGACGGGTTCGTCGGCGACGATCAGTTTCGGTTTGGCGAGCAGCGCCCGGGCAATGGCAAGGCGCTGCAACTGCCCGCCGGAGAGCTCGTGCGGATAGCGCCGCGCCACCTCGGCCAGGGAAAGACCGACCTGCCGCAAGGCGGTGTCCGTCAGGGCCTCGGCCTGGGTCCGGTCGCCGGCGCCGCCAAAGCGGCGCGCCGTCAGCACGAGATAGTGGTCGACCTGGGTTAAGGGATTGAAGGCCTCGAAGGGGTTCTGGAAAATCGGCTGCACCAGCCGCAGCAAGCGCCGGCGGGCACGGCCGTGACGCAACCGGGCGATATCCTCGCCCTCGACGCACAGGCGGCCCGAAGTGGGGCGTTCGAGGCCAAGGATCATACGCGCGAGCGTGGTCTTGCCGCTGCCCGACTGCCCCAGCAGCGTCACGACCTCGGGCCGGGTGCCCGCGAGCGTGAAGCTCACATCGCGCACGGCGGCCACGCGGCGGCGCCGCAACAGGCCGCCAAAGGTCTTCGACACCCCGTCGAGCTCGAGCAGCGGCGCCATTATGCCGGCCCTCCAACGGCAAAACAGGCGACGCGATGCTGGGGCGCAACCTCGAGCATTTGCGGGGTCTCGCGCCGACAGCGCTCCATCGCCAGGGGGCAGCGTGGATGAAAGCGGCACCCCGGCGGGGGCGCGGCCAGATTCGGCGGCGCACCGGGCAAGGTGACCTTCGGCGCCTCCGCGCCGATAACCGGCAAGCTGGCGATCAGATGCTTGCTGTAGGGGTGGTAGGGCGCCTGGAACAGCCGCTCCGTCGCCGCTTCCTCGACAAGACGTCCCCCATACATAATGCCGAGCCGATCGGTCAAATAGGCATGCACGCCGAGATCGTGGGTGACGAGCAGGAGCGAGGCGCGCGTTTGCCGCGCCACCGCGCGCAGCATGTCGAGAGTGTCCTTCTGCACCACGACGTCAAGCGCGGTGGTCGGCTCATCGGCGATAACGAGATCGGGCCGGCAGATCGTGGCGAGCGCGATGGTGACGCGCTGGCGCATGCCGCCCGACAATTCGTGCGGGTAGGCCTCGAGCACGGATTTGTCGAGCGCTACTCGACCCAGGTGCTCGATCACACGTGCCTCGAAGCCCCCGCCCGTGCCGCCCAAGTGCCGCGCGGCGAAATCCTCAAACGAGCGACGCACCCGGCGCACCGGGTTCAGGGCGCTCATGGAGCCCTGCATGATGTAGGAGAGCTTGCGCCAGCGCAGCGCCGCTAGCTCCGCCGGCGTGGCCGCGTGGATCGATTTGCCGCCTAGAAACCGCAGGCGGACGGTGCCGCCGACCACCTGCAGCGGTGGCCGCATGGCGGCGGCAATGGCCTTGAGCAGGGTCGATTTGCCTGAGCTCGACTCGCCGGCGAGGCCATAGATTTCGTTGTCGCGCACCTCGAAGGAGACGCCATCGACGGCCTTGACCTCCCGCTCCACGCCGAAATGGCGCGTCCGATAGTAGGCCTTTAGCCCCTCGACGCGGAGCACGGGTGCCCTCGGCATTCCCGCTGGCTCGGGCGCGGCCCCCGTGAGATTGGCGGCGTCGGCGGTCATGCACCACCCTCCGCTCCCATGCGGCGCAGCCGGCTCCTCGGGTCGATATGCTCGTTCATCGACACGGCCAACAGGAAGAGCCCGATGAACAGCAGCACGACCAAGGCCACGGGAAAGGCGATCCACCACCACACGCCGGCGACGAGCGCGGTGTGCTGGTTGGCCCAGTAAATCATGCCGCCGACCGTCGGCGAGTTGATGTCGGTGAAGCCCAACACCGACAGGGTCACCTCGAGGCCGATCGACCAGTTCATGTTGTTCATGGTGGTGGCGAATACGATCGGCATCACATAGGGCAGGTGCTCGCGCAGCAGGAGCTCGCGCGTCGTCATGCCGGAAAAGAGGCCCGTGTAGGTGAACTCGCGGGATTTGAGGCTGAGCGCCAGGGCGCGGATCAGCCGCGCGTCGTAGGCCCAGCCCAACAGCGCCATGATGACCGCAAGCGCGGTCCAGGACATGGCATCGCGCAGCACAAAATAAAACAGCACCAGGATCGGAAACAGCGGAATGGCGATGAAGGTGTCATTGATCGCCATGAGAACGCGGTCGACCCAGCCGCCCTTGTATCCGGCCACGAGACCGATCAGCAGGGAGAGCAGACGGCTCAGAACAGCGACCAGGATGCCAAAGCTCAGCGTGTTGCGGATGGCGAAGGTGAGCTGCCAGAACACGTCCTGGCCCCGCGATGTCGTACCGAAAGGATGCTGCCAGCTGGGCGGCACGTCGGGCGCCACCACAAAGGTATCGAGCGGTGCATAAGGCGAGACAAACGACAGGGCCGCCATGCCCACCACCACTGCCAGCAGCAGCGCGCCGATCCGGAACTCGGGATTGAAGCGCAGGAGATCGCGTAGCGTCGCCAGCATGGGGTTAGGCCGTCCGCACGCGAGGATCGAGCAGCGGATAGACGAGGTCGATGATCAGCACCGCCGTCGACACCCCGATGATCGACACCGTTGCGACCCCGAGCACCAGGCCATAGTCCCCGGCATAGACACCCGAGACCAGCAGCGAGCCGACGCCGGGGTAGCCGAACACCTGTTCGGTGATGATGGCACCATTGAAGATGGCCCCGAGCGAGAGGGCAAGCCCTGTGACCTGGGGCAAGAGTGCATTGCGCATCACATAAGAGCCGAGAATGCGGCGCCGGTCGACGCCGGCGAGTTCGGCATAGACCACGTAGTCCTCGCTCACGATGTTGGAGACGAGCGAGCGCATGCCGAGAAACCAGCCGCCGAGACCCACGAGCAGCAAGGACAAGGCGGGCAGGATCGAGTGCTTGAGAATGCTCAAAACGACGGCGAGGCTGAACCCGTCGCCGAGGTTCATGGCCTTGCCGCCGGCGATCGGCAACAGCGGCCAGAGGTAGCCGAACATCACCAGCAGCACGAAGGCCACGATGTAGTAGGGCACCGGGTGCAGCCCCATGGCGATAATGGCGAGCACCTTGAGGCTTTTCTGGTTCTGATAGTAGCCGGCGAGCCCGCCCAGGAGATTGCCCAGCACCCAAGTCAGCAGGGTTGCCGTTGCCAAGAGGCCAATGGTCCAGGGCAGCGCGCGGGCGATCAGCGTCGACACGGGCGTCGGAAAGGCCGACAGCGAGGGCCCGAAGTCGGCGGTGGCGATGCGCCGCCAAAAGGCCAAATACTGCTCGTGCGGTTGACCGGTCAGCCCATAGAGCTCGCGCAGGGATTGGCGCATGGCGCCAATCGCCTCAGGCGAGGTGTTGCCGAAGGAGGTGACCGCAGCGATCGACTGCTCGACGGGATCGATCGGCGTTAAGTGCGTGATCAGATACGTGAGATTGATGCCGATGAAGACGACGAGCAGGAACTGGCCGAGGCGCTGCGCCAGGTAGGTCGCAAAAAAACGCATCGGCGATGACGACCTCGCGAGCTCAGCTCTTGGGCTTCAACTTGACGAACATGGCACGCGAGTTGGCCCAGTTGGGAACGGGGTCGGTATAGGGGTCGGCCGCGGTCGGGTAGCCCGTCCAGTAGGTCGTGTCCATCACCGTGAAGACGTTGTAGGACATGAGCGGAATGGTCGGCATCTCGCGCACGGCGATTTTGACGTACTCGCGCCCGAGCTCGACACCCCTGGGATCATCGAAGCCGCTTCTGCGGATCTCCTCGATCACCTTGTCGAGGTCAGGGTGCGACCAACGCTGCCAGTTGCGTGGGGGTTGCGGCGTGCCCGCCGCGGCCACGAATTGCGAGTGCCAGCTGTCGAGGAAGAAGGAGAGGTCCTGGTGGCCGCCCCAGGTCTCGACGCTCCAGCTGATGAGGGTGTCGAAATCGCCGGCAGAACGCCGGGTCACCAGCGTCCCCTGGGCGACGTCGACCTTGGCGTCGATGCCGGCGCGGCGCCACTGCTCGACGATCATGGAACCGGCCCGCGTCATCACGGGCCGCGCCTCGCCCTCGACCACGACGCGCACGGTGAAGGGCTTGCCATCGGGCGTCTGCCAGTTGGCACCGACCTTCTTGAAGCCTGACTTTTCCAGGAGCTCGGCCGCCGCCTGCGGATCGGATTTCCACCAGCCGAGACCGAAGGCGGCGCCGATAGCCTTGGGGTCGGTCGGGATCTGGTCGCCCATGGAGGGGCGCAACATGTCGGCAATCTGCTGGCCGATGCCGCGGTCGTAGGGCTTGATCTTGCGCTTGCCCGTGTCGAGCTCGAAGCTTGCGAGCCAGTCCTGCAGCGGCTCGTGGTAGGCCTCGGGATGCCGTCCCGTCGGGGGAATGCCGATGGCGGAGATGGTGGCCGCGCCGCGGTAGGACGCCATCGACACGGCCTTGATGTCGATCAGCAGCGCCAGCGCCCAGCGCACGTCGCGCGATTTAAAGAGTTCGTTCTGACCATTGAAGATCAGCGCCGGCAAGGTCGGATCGGGATGCGCGTAAGGAAAGCCCTTGAACCAGGCCACCGAGCTCTTCGACTGCTTGGCGAGCGTGAACATGCCTTCCGGCGCCACGTCGTGAATGACGTCGAGCTCGTGGTTCATCTGGGCGATGACCCGCTTGTCGGGCGGACCAGGATCGACGTAGGCGAGGTACTTCGGCCCGGGTGTGCCGTAGCGGGCGAGCGTCGTGCGCTGCCAGTCCTCGCGCAGGCGCCAGATGTACCAGCGCCCGTCGGGGTCGAAATTGTGAAGCACGTAAGCCCCGAGCGAGACCGGCTTGTTGAAGTCGAACTTCAGGGGATCTTCGACCTTCTCGAAGACGTGCTTGGGCATGATCCAGACGGCGTTCCAGCGCACGGTGAACAGCGCATGGAAGCGCGAATTGGGTTTTTTCAGCTTGAAATGCACGGTCAGAGGGTCCGGCGCCTCGACCGTTTCGACGTTGAGGGCAAGCGCGGCGCTCCAACGCATATTCTTGTGCTTGATCTGGGTGGTGACGGTGTGCACCACGTCGGCCGCGCTGAACTCGACGCCGTCGCTCCAGTAAATGCCCGGCCGCAGCTTGACGGTCATTTCCGTGAAGTCGGCGTTGTACTGGGGCTTATCGGCGGCCAGCGAATTCTGCCACACGCCATCGAGGCCGCGGTTCGGATCGATGTACCAGAGCGTGTCGAGGGCCGCCTGCTGCAGGCCGTTCGATTGGCTGCCCGCGTTGATCGCCCAGATGTTGAACCAGCCGGCGTTCTTGATGGTGCCTTCAGGATTTTCGAGAATGAGGGTCTCGTTGCGCGGCAGATTGGCGAGCAAACCCTGCGCCGCGGTACTCCCCGATAGGGCCGCGAGCCCGCCCCACACAGCCGCAGCCAGCAGCGTTGCCTTCAACCTCATCGGACGTCCTCCTCGTGCGAGCGCACTAGGGCCAATGGGCAATGCCCCGCGCGCCAATCCGAGACTTTGGTGCTCGGCTCCCTCGGGGCCAGACGCTACACCTCACGACCCCACGGCAACAAACCAAATCTGCGTTGAAGCCACCTCTCAGCCTCAGGGCTTGCATACTCCTTTAGCGATCGCTGTAGATTGTCGCTGCAGCGCGACATCATGGAGGGCGTTGCCATCATAGGGCGAACCGGGCAATGGGACCGTCGTGGCAAGCGCGAACTCGACGACCGCATGGGCGACAGCGTAGGCGCCGACCGAGGCTGGGATCGGTCGCGCAAACTCGTCTCCTGCCATGCTTGACCTTCGGGGGCGGCGGCAAAGAAACCTGCCCACAAGAAGGGTCGGCGTCGATGTGGACGCAAGCCAAGGTCCGATCGGGGGAGCGCGCCAGCACCTGCACCTGAGCGCTCCTCGGCCACGGCCCGATTAAGGGAGAAGCGAGGTCGCTCAGCCCCAATTTGGCAGGGACGCCATGCGCCAGGGTGGGGCGGACAAAGGTGCCCTTGTGGGTGCCAATCTCGACATGCGTCGCTGCTAAAGTTTTCAACGACGAGGCGATGCAAGGGACGATAGATTCGCCGGATCGACACGCGCCCCCTAAGGCTTCGGCCGTCAGCCCACGTCGGTACGCCGCAACAGATAGTCGAGCCCGCCCATGCGGTACCAACGATAGCCGTAACCTTCGATGACGAGATGATGCTTGCCATCATCGCCGGCCCTGCTGTGCTCGGTCCCCAGCAAATTGACGAGAACGTCGCCTTCCTCTCCCCCCGTTCTCGCAGCGAAGGAGATCTCGTGAGGCTCAGCGTCAAGGTTATGGACGAACAGCACTGAGTTGTTGCGCCAGTCGTACCGCATCACCAGAATCGCGGAGTTGCGCATGGGAATGGCGGCGAAATCACCCCAGCCGATCTCTGGCACCTCTTTGCGCATACGAACAATGCGTTCGGTCCAATTCAACAACGATTCTGGATAGCGGCGCTGAATGGCAGCATTGACGTGCTCGAAACCATAGGGTCCTCCGCTGATGACCGGGCAGACCGGCTTATCATGCTTGGTGAAGCCGCCGCGTGGTTCGTCCGACCATTGCATCGGCGTGCGTGCGCAATTGCGCTCCTTCTGAGACAGGTCATCGCCCATTCCAAGCTCGTCCCCGTAGCGAATGACGGGTGTGCCGGGCAGCGTGAACAAGAGGCTGTAGGCAAGCTCGATGCGCCGGCGGTCACCGCCGAGCATTGGTGCCAGGCGCCGCCGGATGCCCCTTTTATAGAGTTGCATGCTTTCTTCCGGACCGAACGCCTGAAAGACCCTCTGTCGCTGCTCTTCTGTTAGGCGCCCGAGATCAAGTTCGTCATGGTTGCGAAGGAACTGACCCCATTGTGCCGTGGCCGGCCGCGGCTTGGTGGCTTTCATCGCCTTGATCAATGGCCGCGCGTCGGCCGCCGCGAGGGCGTAGAACAAGTGCTGGTTGACCTGGAAGTTGAACATCATATGCATGCGGTCGCCGTCGTCGCCGAAATACTCCATGTCGGTCTCGGGGAGAACGTTCGCCTCGGCGAGCACAATACAGTCGCCCTGTCTCCACTGCAGGAACTCGCGGAAAGACCGGAGCATGTCATACTGCTCCTTCGGCTTGCGAACCTTGGCTCCCTTGGTGCCGATTACAAAGGGTACAGCGTCCATGCGGAAGCCGGACACCCCGAGCTGAATCCAGAAACCCATGATCTTGAGAATCTCCGCCTGGACCTCGGGGTGCGAGGTGTTGAGGTCGGGCTGAAAGTCATAGAAGCGGTGGAAGTAGTAGGCGCGCGCTTGATCGTCATAGGTCCAGGTGGTCTTCTGCACGCCCGGAAATACCATTCCCGTGTTCGCATGCTTGGGCTTCTTCTTGGACCAGACATACCAATCGCGATACTTCGAATCCGGATCGCGCCGCGCCTCCTTGAACCAGGAATGTTGATCTGAGGTGTGGTTCACAACCAAATCAATCAGCACGCGAATGCCACGTTGCTTGGCACCGTGGGTGAAATCGACAAAATCGCCAAGTGTGCCGTAGCGCGGATCGACGCTGTAATAATCCGAGACATCGTAACCGTCATCGCGATGCGGAGAGGTTTGGAAAGGCATCAACCAGATGGCGGTAATGCCGAGGCCGTGCAGATAGTCGAGCCGCCGCGCCAAGCCGCTGAAATCGCCGATGCCGTCACCATTGGCATCCATGTAGGTGCCGACCGAGAGGCAATAGATGATGGCATTCTTGTACCAGAGGTCGCTGATCATGCGGCGAGCTTTCCAAGGTCGGCGTTGCCGACAATGACCCCTTCATTCGGCTGCAGAAGGCGTGGGGCAGGGCAGCCCACACGCTGCCGGTCCGTCGATAAGAGCACGTGCTGTCCTGACCAGACCGAGAGATTGAGCTCAGCTGGCTTGCCGGCAAAATTGAGCGCAACCAGCAAGCTCTGGTCCGCCGCGGTACGTTCGTAGCACAAGACATTTTCGGTCACGGAGAGAGGGCGATACGCGCCATAGCTGAGGGCGGGGTTGGCCCGACGCAGTGCGATCAGCTGGCGATAGAGCGCGAGCGGCGAGGTTGGATCCTGGCGCTGCGAAGCGACGTTAACTTGGGGGAAGTCCGAGGCGACAGGGAGCCAGGGCTTCACTTCGCTGAAGCCGGCAAAGGGCGAGCTATCCCATTGCATGGGCGTGCGTTGCGGATCGCGTCCTACTCCCAAGCCGGGCTCGCGCTTCTCCCAGGGGTCTTGAGCGAAGTCAGGCGCTATCGGAACATCCTGCATTCCGATCTCATCGCCATAATAAAGTGTTGGCGTGCCTCGCAGCGTCAGGAGGAGCATCGCGGCGATACGTGCTTGGCTCACACCCACCCGCGTGGCGATACGGCTCTGGTCGTGATTGCCTAAAACCCAATTTGGCCAAGCGCCAGTTGGGAGCGCCCGTTCATATTCATCGATCAGAGCAGCTACGGACGCCGCCTTCCAGGCAGTGAACAGCAACTGGAAATTGAAGGGGAGATGGACGCCGCTCAGGTTCTCCCCGTAGTAGGTGACTAGACGCTCAATCGGCAGGTAAATTTCGCCAATGAGAACCCGATCGGCATAGGCATCAACGACCTGCCGCATCTCGGCCACGACCTGTGCGACCTCGGGTTGATCGGTCGAGTGGAGTTGCAGCAAGCGATTGATGTCGGGCTGTTGCGCGCTATAGGCCGGATTGATTGGATTGTCTCGAAACGTCGCATCCTTGATGAGATGCCAGAGCACATCTATGCGAAAGCCGTCGACGCCGCGGTCCAGCCAGAACCGCATGACTGCGTACAAGGCCGCGCGCACCTCAGGATTGCGCCAGTTGAGGTCGGGCTGCTCCTGCAGGAATGCGTGGTAGTAGTATTGTTGCGTTGCCTCGTCCCACGCCCAGGCACTGCCACCGAAATTGCTTGTCCAGTTGTTGGGCAATCCGCCATCCGGTTTTGCATCGCGCCAAATGTACCAATCCCGCTTTCGGTTTGAGCGGGAGCTGCGGCTTTCCAGGAACCAGGGATGCCGGTTCGAGGTGTGGTTAGGCACGAGGTCGAGGATGATCCTCAGCCCACGACCATGCGCCTCGCGCAGGAGACGGTCGAGGTCGTCGAGGGTGCCGAATATCGGATCGATGCCACGGTAATCCATGATGTCGTAGCCGAAATCGGCCATCGGCGACGGATAGATCGGCGATATCCAGATCGCGTCGACGCCCAACCACGCGAGATAGTCCAGCCGGTCGATGATGCCGCACACGTCGCCGACACCATCACCTTTGCTATCCAGAAACGAGCGCGGATAGATTTGGTAGATGACGCCGTGTTTCCACCAGGTGACGTCCAACGTTGCGATCTTCCTCGCAGGTCATTCGACGATAATAATGCGTTGACTGGGGCATTGTTCCAGCTTTGGCGCAGGTCCAACCGCTGCGGGCAAAAGCCGAGCCTCAGCATCAGCCCTGCTCGTGTTATTGCGGCAGCGGCCGACGCCTTGGTGGGCCCAATTCCATCACGCACCAAAACTCATGGGTTAACCACCTCAGGGGCAGCAGCATCTCATCTGCCTTAGAAACGGCTGGCGCAGGTATGGGCCTGCCGGCGCCGGCTAGGGAGGGTTGTCTTGCGCTTTCTGATTGAAGGCGAGCCGCATGTGGATCGCACTGCGCGCGGCCACGGGGCTAAAGAGGGGATTACGACGCCGGCGGCCGCTGTAGCGCCACATCGTAAAGCGCATTGCCGTCATAGGCGAACCAGGCAAAAGGCCAGTCCCTAGCAATGGCGAACTCGACCACGGCGCGGTGCACGCCATAGGCGCCGAGATAGGGGTCGAGATGGGCAAAGTCATTGAACACGAGATAGCCGCCGGGTTTCACCTTCGGGGCGGCGGCACGCGCATCACGGGAGGTTCCAGCAAAGGAATGATCGGCGTCGATGTAAACCCAATCGAAATGCTGGTCGGGAAAGCCGGCCAGTACCTCGTGCGACTGCCCGGCGTGCTTTTGCACGCGGGCATCGGCGGCGACGCCGGCGTCGAGCAAGGCAAAGTCGAGGTCGATCAGGTGCAATTCGCGCGGGGCGCAATGCGCGAGAATGTGCCGGGCAAAGTCGCCCTTGTAGGTCCCGACCTCGGCGATGCAGCCTGCACTGGGCAAGACCTGCACCAGATCGTAGCGCGAGGCCGAGACGCGGCAGTCCCGCACGAGGTGCGGCGGCAGCGGTGGGGAGGTCTCGCCCTGCACGAGGAGATGGCGACCAAGGCGCAAAAAGCGGCGCAGGCCCGCGGGCAGGTTCCGGCGCAGCAACAGCTCAAATCTCGTGACCACGGCAGCCCGCACCCTCCCTGACGGCCCCGGCGCATGTTAAGCGCGGGGCTTGGCAAGGGAAAGCTGGGCGAGCGAGTACGTCCCCGCGCACCCGTCGCTGTGTCGGTGCCCGCTTCGGGCTTGCTCAGCCAACAACCTGCCCTCTACTCTTTGGCTCGGCTGCGACGTCGATGTTTTAGCGACGAAATTGCGAAGGGACCCAGATCCATGCTCGACCTCATTGTTCGCAATGCCCGGCGTGCCGGTGTCGCCGGGGGACCGGAGCTGGTCGACGTCGGCTTTCGGGCCGGCCGCATCGCCGCCATCGAGCCCCGCATCACGGCCGAAGCGCCGGTGCACGACGCCGAGGGGTGCCTTTGCTGCGCGGGCCTGATCGAGACCCACATCCACTTGGACAAGTCCCGCATCATCGATCGCTGCCAGCCGGAGCCCAGCCGCAGCCAACCCGACCACATGCGTCGGGTGCAGGCCGTCAAAGAAAGCTTCACGGTCGAGGACATCTATGCGCGTGCCAAGGCGACGCTCGAAAGCTGCCTCAAGCACGGGGCAACGCGCATTCGCACGCATGTCGAAATCGATGCGCCGGTGGGCGTCAAGGGAGTCGAGGCCCTGCAGCAGCTCGCCAAAGATTATGCCTGGGCCGTCGACCTCGAATTGTGCGTCTTTCCCCAGGAGGGGCTGACGACGGCGCCAGCCGCCGACGCCGCCCTGATCCAGGGTCTCGAGATGGGGGCTAAGGTGATCGGCGCCGCGCCCAACTACGACACCGATCATGCCGGCCAAATTGCCCGCATTTTCGAGCTGGCGCGACGCTATAATGTCGATATCGACATGCACATCGACTCCGGCCACGACCCCGCCAGCCTCGACACCCACCTGGTTGCGGACCTGACCGAGCGCGCCGGCCTCGGCGGACGCGTGGCCATGGGTCATGCGACCAAAATTTCCTCCCTGCCGCCCGCCCAGCAAAAGGCCATTGCCCGGCGTCTTGCCGACGTCGGCGTCGCCGTCACCGTGCTGCCGGCGACGGACCTCTTTGTGCTGGCGCGCCACCTGGACCACAGCGTGCCGCGCTGCGTTGCCGACGCCAACCTGTTCGCGGCCGAGGGCTGCAATTGCTCCATCTCCACCAACAATGTCTTGAACCCGTTTACGCCTTTCGGCGACGGCTCGCTCATTCGCATGGCCAATCTGCACGCCAATATTCTGCAGGTCGGGGACAGGCAGCGTCTGGCCGACCTCTTCGGCATGATCACGCACCGCTCGGCCGCGCTCATGAACCTACGGGACTATGGCCTCGAGGTCGGCAATCCCGCGGACCTCGTCATCATCGATGCTCGGAGCGAGGCCGAGGCGGTGGCCACCGTCGCCCCCGTGCTCGCCGCCTTCAAGCGGGGGCGGCAGACCCTGGAGCGCCCGCGTGCGCGCCTGTTGCCCGACGCACCCGGCCGGCGCGGCATGGACTAATCGGCTCCGCCTGCAGGCGGATCGCGCAAAGGACTGAGAGGACGCATGGCGCGCATTGCCGTTGCTGGCTTTCATCACGAAACCAACTCGTTCGTGGCGGAGCGGACCGACTATGCCTATTTCGCCAGCCACCGCGACCGCCCGCCTTTGGTTCGCGGCGAGGACGTGCTCACCTGGCTGGGCGATACGAGCTTTGCCCTCTCGGGATTTATCCAGGACATGCGGGGTAGCCACGAGCTCGTACCCCTGCTGTGGACCAGCGGTGGCGCCGGCGGCACGGTGACCGCGGAGGCCTACGAGCGCATCACCGGCGAGCTGATCGGGCGTTTGAGCGCGGCGCTCCCTGTCGATGCCGTCTACCTCGACCTGCATGGCGCCATGGTCAGCGAGCCCTTCGAAGACGGCGAGGGCGAACTGTTGCGCCGTGTGCGCGCCGTCGTGGGGCCTGAGGTGCCCATCGGCATCAGCCTCGACTATCACAGCAACGTCACGCCCTTGATGGTGGAGGCCAGCGACAGCCTGATCGGCTACCGCACCTACCCTCACGTCGACCGCATAGAGACCGGCCAACACGCGGCACGCGCGCTCACCTTGCTCTTGACGCGGGGCCGCCCGCCGGGTCGCGCGCTGCGCAAGCTGCCGTTTTTGATTCCGCTCAACGACCAGTGCACGCTGGTGGAACCCTCCAAAGGCGTCGTGGCGCGCTCGATCGTGGCCGAGGGGGAACTCGTCAATCTCTCGTATCTAGCGGGCTTTCCGCCCTCCGACCTCTACTGGTGCGGGCCGGCGGTGATCGCCCATGCCTGGAGCCAAGGGGCTGCCGACGCGGCGGCCGATGCGCTGGCGCGGCAGATCGCACTCGCCGAACCGCGGTTTGCCGTTCCCATGCTGTCGCCGGAGGAGGGCGTGCGCGAAGCCATGCGGATTGCGCAAACGGCAACGAAACCCGTCGTTCTCTGCGACACCCAGGATAACCCGGGCTGCGGGGCGACCGCGGACACCACGGGCGTGCTCGAGAGCCTGGCCAAGCTTGGTGCCGAGGGCGCCGTGGTCGGTTTCCTGTGCGACCCGCAAGCCGCCTCGGCCGCCCACCGGGCGGGCGAGGG
>Ga0075434_100000747_pt1 | contig 25566 bp, 28 predicted proteins | sample RhiMethybrSRZTD3_FD_75298 | JGI IMG/M metagenome (GOLD analysis project Ga0075434, IMG submission 75298) | Populus rhizosphere microbial communities from Tennessee, USA - Rhizosphere MetaG P. TD hybrid SRZTD3 | ecosystem: Host-associated > Plants > Roots > Rhizosphere > Soil | place: USA... | reverse complement strand
CAGCTGCTGGCCCTGCCGAAGGCGGAGCAGGTCTCCACGTTCCACTGCGTGACCGGCTGGATCGTGAAGGGCGTTCGCTGGGGCGGGGTTCGCTTCCACGACCTCCTCGCCGAGGCGCAGCCGTTGCCGCAGGCACATGCGCTCCACTTCGTGTCGGCGGAGAAGCCCTACGACGACTACCTCACGCTGCAGCAGGTCGGGCTCTCGCAGGTGATGCTCGCGTACGAGATGGACGGAAAGCCGCTCGCGCGGGAGCACGGCGCCCCCGTACGCGTCGTGATCCCCGAGATGTACGGCTACAAGAACGTCAAGTGGGTCGAGCGAATCGAGGTCGTCGGCCGGCCGGGCGCGGGCTACTGGGAGCAGCGCGGCTACGACGTGGACGCCTGGGTCGGGAGGTCCAACGGCTTCTTCTAGGTACGTCGAGCGGTTCACCGTCACGGAGCGGCTGCTGCACTGGGTGCACGCGAGCGCCTTCTTCGTGCTGCTCGGCTCGGGGCTCGTGCTCTACATCCCGTCGCTCTCGGTGGCCGTCGGCCGGCGGCCGTTCGTCAAGGACGTCCACTTCTGGACCGGGATCTCGTGGGCCGGCGCGATCCTCCTGATCGTCGTGCTGGGGAACCGGCGTGCTCTCGCGCAGACCGTGCGCGAGATCGACCTGTTCGATCGCGACGATCGCCGCTTCCTCAGAGGCCACACCGAGGTGCCGCAGGGACGCTTCAACGCCGGCCAGAAGCTGAACGCCATCGTCACCGCGGCGTTCGCGGTGCTCTTCTTCCTGTCCGGTCTGCTGCTCTGGTACGGCGAGCGCGACACTCGTTTCCGGCTTCCGGGCACCGTCTTCCTCCACGACACGCTCATGTACCTGTCGGTTCTGATCGTGGCCGGCCACCTCTACCTCTCCCTCGTGCACCCCGCGACGCGGCACGCGCTGCGCGGAATGACCCTCGGCAGGGTGAGGGAGGACTGGGCGCGGCGACACCACGAGAAGTGGGCCCGCGAACGCCGGACGGCCCTAGACGTTCAGCTCGAGGGACCGCAGGCCGCGCAGGTCGAGCCACGCGCGGTTGCCGGCGCGCACGATCTTCATCAGCACCGCCTCGCACCGAGCGCAGCGAACGACGGCGCCCGGGGCGCGGACGTAGACGTGTAGCTCGGCGATCGGCCCCGTGGCGCCGCACGTGCCGCAGACGCCGGTGGACATCGTCATCTCCGTGCCGAAGATCTCCAGTAGAAGGCCGCCGATCGCGTTCCCGTCGAGCCGCTGCATCAGGCTCCTCCGAACCGTTCCGTCCGGATGCGCTCGGGCGCGTGGCCGAGCGCGACGAGTCCGGAGGCGACCGCCTCCACGAAGCTCGTCGGGCCGCAGACGTAGCTGAGCGGCCGCTGCTCCTCGGGCCAGTCGGTCTCGCGGAGGAGGTCCGCGCCGACCCGCCCCGTGTGGCCGCTCCAGCCCGGCGGCGTCGACCGCGTCAGCGTCAGGACGAGCTGGACGCCCTCGGACTCACGTGCCAGCGCCATCACCTCGTCACGGTAGATCACGTCCTCCAGCGTTCGAGCCGAGTACACGAGCCGGGTCGGAACCGGATCCGAGGACGCCGCGCGGTGGCGGAGCATCGACATCAGCGGCACGATTCCCGAGCCCCCGGCGACGAGCAGCAGCGGCCCGCCTTGCGAGTAGTCCCAGACGAAGTAGCCGCCGATCGGCCCGCGAAGCTCGAACCGGTCGCCCGGGCGCACCTCGTCCACCAGATAGGGCGACACCTCGCCGTCCTCCAGCCGCTGGACGGTGATCGCGGGCGCCTCGCCGGGCGGCGTCGCGATCGAGTAGCTGCGCTCCGCCTGGTAGCCGTCGTCGGCCGTCAGCCGGACGTCGACGTGCTGGCCGGCCAGGTGTCCCGGCCACGCAGGAACGTCGAGGAAGAGCGTGCGGACGGTCGCGGTCTCGTCGGTGGTATCGACGACCTCGGCGAGCTGCCAGGTCAGTCGCCCCAGTACCGCTGCTCTCGCCAAGGATCCCCGTACATGTGGTAGCCGTTCGACTCCCAGAAGCCGGGCTCGTCGTCGTCGCGGAGGTTGAGGCCGCGCACCCACTTCGCGCTCTTCCAGAAGTAGAGATGCGGGACGAGCAGGCGTGCCGGGCCGCCGTGCTCGGGCTCGAGCGGCTCACCGCCGTACGCGAACGCGACCCACGCCTTGCCGTCCGTGACGTCCTCGATCGGCAGGTTCGTCGTGTAGCCGCCGTCGCTGAAGGCGAGAACGTATCTGGCGTCGTGCTCGATCGCTTCGAGCAGCGTGTCGACGCTGACGCCCTCCCAGGTCGTGTCGAGCTTCGACCACTTCGTCACGCAGTGGATGTCGACGGTCACGGGCTCACTCCGCAGCGCGCGGAACTCGTCCCAGCTCCAACGCGCAGGCTCGATTCCCTCGCCGGTGATGGTGAAGCTCCACTGGTCGAGCGGCGTGTGCGGCGTCGGCCCCGCGGAGAGCACGGGGAAGTCGTCGGTCAGGTACTGGCCCGGCGGGACGCGTCCAGCGGGTGCGTCGTCGCGGCGTCTGCCCCGGAATCCGCGCGAGATGAAGTTCATCGAGGTCGCACCCTACGCGAGACTACGACGTCCATGTAGGAGAGGAGGCAGGAAGATGGAGAACCGCTTCGACGTCGTCGTCCTCGGCGCCGGCCCCGGCGGCGAGGTGGCGGTGAGCACGCTCTTGAAGGCGGGCAAGCGCGTCGCTCTCGTTGAGCAAGAGCTGGTCGGCGGCGAGTGCACCAACTGGGGTTGCATCCCGTCCAAGACGCTCCTGCGCGCGACCGACCTGAAGGGTGAGTGCGCGCGCGCCGCCGGAGTTGAGACGCCGCGGCTCGACTTCGAGCGCCTGGCTGTGTACCGCGACTACATGGTCTCGAACCACGACGACACGCGCCGGATCGCGAGCTACGAGGCGCGCGGTGTGACGGTCGTCAAGGCGCCGGGCACGATCGTCGGCCCCGGACGCGTGGGGGCGGACGGACGCACGCTCCAGTGCGACGCGATCGTCGTCGCAACGGGCGCGGAGGCGGTCATCCCACCGATCCCGGGACTCGCCGAGGCCGGCTACTGGACGAACCGCGAGGCGACGGCGATCTCCGAACTCCCGGAGAGCGCTGCCTTCATCGGCGGCGGTGTCGTGTCCGTCGAGATCGCCCAGTTCCTGGCGCGGTTCGGCGTCCGCTGCACCATCATCGGCCCGTCGCTGGCGGCGCGCGAGGACCCGGCCGTTGGCGAGCGTCTCGCCGAGATCCTCGAGGAAGACGGCATCGAACTCAGGATCGGCCCGATGGCTACAGCGGTGCGGCGCGAGGGCGACGGCGACCGCGTCGTGACGCTGGACGGCGGCGACGAGGTCCGTGCCGAGATCGTGGTCGTGGCGGTGGGTCGTCGGCCGCGAACCCGTGGCTTCGGGCTCGAGAACGTCGGCATCGAACCCGGCCCTCGCGGGATCGAGGTGGACGGCGGCTGTCGCGCGGGCGAGGGCATCTGGGCGATCGGCGACTGCACGGGGAAGGCGCAGTTCACGCACGTCGCGAAGTACCAGGGCCGGATCGCGTGCGCGGACATCCTCGGCCGGCCCGCAAAGGCCGACTACCGAGCAGTGCCGCGCGTGCTGTTCACCGAGCCCGAGATCGCGTCGGTCGGGCTGACCGAGGCGCAGGCGTGCGAGCAGGGCATCGACGCCGTTTCGGCCGTGATCGACCTGCCGACGACGATCGCACGGCCGTACACGTACCAGGAGAACCCGAATGGCACGTTCGCGGTCATCGCCGACCGGGAACGGGGCGTGCTCGTCGGCGCCTGGGCGATGGCGCCGCTCGCAGGCGAGTGGATCCACCAGGCGGTGCTGGCGATCAGAGCCGAGATCCCGCTCTCGGTACTGAGGGACACGATCCAGCAGTTCCCGACGTTCTCGGAGGGGTTCGGGCTTGCGCTGCGCCGGCTGCCGGACGAGGAGATGCTGGTCGCGGTCGACCACTGCGCGCACCCGATGATCGAGGAGGAGACGGCCCAGGCCTCGTCGCGGTAAATGCTCCGCCTGCGAGACTGCCGGTCGTGGAGATCCGGGACATCTCGGTACCGATCCGCGACGGGATGCTGCACTACCCGGGCGATCCCGCCATCTCGCTGGAGCGCGTTTCCTCGCTCGCCGACGGGGCGGCCGCGAACATCAGCAAGCTCGATTTCGGGGTGCACACCGGCACCCACGTCGACGCGCCTCTCCACTTCATCGAGGGGGGCGACGCCGCCGACGCGCTGCGCCTCTCGTCGCTGATCGGCCCCGCAGACGTCGTGGATGCCACCTCGATCGAGGACGGCCCGATCGACGACCGCGCGCTGAGCGGCCTCGACATCCCGGCGACCTGCACACGGCTGCTGCTGAAGACGCGCAACTCGGCGCTCTGGGAGCACGACGACTACCAGCACGAGTTCCTGAGCCTGGACGAGGCAGGCGCCCGCTACGTCGGCGATCGCGGCATCGTGCTCGTCGGGATCGACTACCTGTCGATCGGGGACGCCGAGGCGCACCGGGTGCTGCTCGGGCAGGGCATCGTGGCCGTCGAAGGGCTCGACTTCCGGGCGGTGGAGCCGGGGCGTTACACCCTGCTCTGCTTGCCGCTCCGCATCGTCGGGTCGGACGGCGCGCCGGCGCGCGCCGTCCTCGTTCGCGACTGAGCTACGCGCGAAGGTACGTGAGCACGGCGTGGACGCGCTTGTTGTCTGCCGCGGACTCCGGCAGGCCGAGCTTCGTGAAGATGTGGCGGATGTGGGTCTCGACCGTCTTGGGCGCCACGAAGAGCCGCTCGCTGATTCCGCGGTCGGTGAGCCCCTCGGCCATGAGGGCCAGCACCTCCCGCTCCCGAGGCGTCAGCTCCTGGAGCGGTGACTGCGTCCGAGACTTCCCCACCAGCCGGGCGACCAGCTCCGGATCGACCACGACACCGCCTCCGCCGATCCGGCGGACGGCCTCGGCCAGCTGCCCGGAGTCGAGGACGCGGTCCTTGAGCAGGTAGCCGCAGCGCTCCTCGCCGCCGTCGAGCAGCCTGAGCGCGTACTCGGTTTCGACGTACTGCGACAGGACGAGGACGCCGACCCGCGGCCAGCGGCGCCTGATCGCCTCGGCGGCGGCCAGGCCCTCGTCGGTATGCGTCGGTGGCATGCGGATGTCGACTACCGCGACGTCGGGAGCGTTCGCCTCGACTTGCTCGAGGAGCTCCGGTGCGGACGACACCTTCGCGGTCACGTCGAGTCCCTCGTCGGCGAGCAGCCGTGCGACGCCCTCGCGCAGGAGCACCGAGTCGTCGGCGACTACGACCCGCACGGAATTTCTGCGTGGATCCGCGTGCCGGCGCCCGCGCGACTGTCGACGGTGAGCGTGCCGTCGAGCGCGTGGACGCGATCGGCGAGGCCCCGCAATCCCGATCCCCGCCCGGGGTCGGCGCCGCCGACACCGTCGTCCTCGACGTCCACCAACGCGTGGCCGTTCCGTTTGGCGACGCAGACTCGCACCGTCGAGGCCTGGGCGTACTTGGCGACGTTCGCGAGCGATTCCGAGACGAGGAAGTACGCGGCCGCCTCGACCGGCTCGCCGAGGCGCTGCTCGGGAAGGCCGACGATCGTGACCGGTACCGAGGATCGCTCCGCGAGCGACCGGACCGCGGCGGGTAGACCCTGCTCCGTGAGGATCGCCGGATGAATTCCGCGCGCGAGCTCGCGGAGCTCGTCCAGCGCGGCGCGGAGCTCAGTCTCCGCCTCGGCGAGCAGCTCGTCCGCGCCGTTCGCCGAAGGGACGAGCTGCGAGCGGGCGAGCTGCAGCGCCATCCCGAGTCCGAGCAGCCGTTGCTGGGCACCGTCGTGAAGGTCGCGCTCGAGACGGCGCCGTTCCTCGTCGCCCGCCTGGACGATTCGTGCGCGCGACGCGCGCACCTCCTCGAGCTGCAATCGCAGCTGCGCCTGGAGGCGCTCGTTCTCGAGGGCGAAGCGGGCGGCTGCGCCGGCGGCGGTCAGCAGCGCGCGGCGCTCGAGCAGCACCGGATCGTGCACGAGGGCGGCGACCGGAGCGTCGCTCGCGCCGAGCACCGTTACGGCGCGCCCGGATCCTGAAGTCGGCAGCTCGACTGGTCGTCCATCGCCGTCCACGAAGCAGCGCTGCTCCGGGAGCCAGAGCGCCAGCTCGAGCGACGGATCGGCGAGTGTGCGCGCGAGGGCGTCGCGCACCGATCCGGGAGGCGCGTGCTCGAGCTCCACCACGAGGTCGGCAGCGGCCGAGCGCGCCCTCCGTCCCCATAGCATGCCGGCCGCGAGGGACACCGGAATGGCGAGCGATGCGAGCGTCACGACCCAGAACCACCTCGTACTCGTCCAGGAATTGGCCGGCGAGCCATAGAGAGCGATCTGAAGGACGAACTGTACGCCGACGAAAAAGGCGGCAAGTGAGAGCGGCAGAACGACACGTCGTCCCCCCGGGCTCGAGCGCACAAGCTTGCGGACGAGCAGCGCCAGGAAGATCAGCACCAGCGGCAGCAACAGCCAGTCGAAGACGCTTCTGATCCCATCGACGTTGCGCCAGGAAATGTGCGTGTACGGGAGCGCGCAGTTCCAGCACGTCTCGACATCCCGGAAATGCGGCATTCGCGGGTCGAAGAACAGCAGGCGTGGTAGCGCGTATGCCAGTGCGTACACGTAGCCGAAGGTGACGAACGCACGGTCGAGACGCGACGTGAGCCTGCCCGTCGGATACGACAGGATCAAGTGGGCGAAGATCGGCCCGGCGACAAACTCGAGGGCGAAGGCGACCGTGACAGGCAGCTGGTGGTTCCAGAAGATCCACGACCCTTCTGAGAGGGGCGCAGCGATGAAATAAGCGGCCAGAAGCGGCCCCGTGCGGCTTTCGGGGCGGAGCTCCCAGACCAGGACACCGATCGCGATCCCGACGAACGCCGCCGTGAACTCGACGATTCCTCGCTTCTGGATGATCGACGGCTGGTCCACGTGAAACAGAGCCACTGCGCTTCCTGCACACAGCGCTCCTCCGCCCGCCAATACGAGAAGACGAACCGCCCTCATGCCGGCTCCGCGACCATCGCTGCGAGAGCCGCAACGGTGAGCTCGCTCTTCGAGATGAAACCTCGCGCGTGCTCGGTCTCGACGAGCGGGCCGAGATCCGATGCGGTGCGGCTCGACGTCAGGACGACGAGCGGCCGCTCCGGCCCGGCCGCGAGCTCCTTCGCGACGGCGAACCCGGTCGTGTCGGGAAGCAACACGTCCAGCAAGACCACATCGGGGCGCAGCGCGCGGACAGCGGCGACGGCTGTCGCTCCGTCCTCGGCCTCGCCAGCGACCAGGAAACCGGCCGACGCGAGCAGCTTCCGCGCGAACCGACGGAAGCTCGGATGGTCGTCGACGATCAGCGCGGTGGTCATGCCCTGATGCTCCCAGACCTCGATTGATCGAGCGTCCTGGATTTCCCTGATCTTTGTTCATGTTCGCACGATTTCAGGGAAAGGCCCGACGACGACGCCGCGTGGGCCTCCTACCTTCGGCTTACTCGCCGTCCGGCGAGGAGGAGAGAGAAGGGGGGCCACGATGATCGGCTCGCTCGCACTACTCGTCGCCATCCTGGCGGCGCTTGCCTTCCCGCAGTCCACCGGCGCCGAGCACTGCGACGCCCGCGACCACCAGGCCGTCGCGATCGTGTGTGTTCGGCGGTGACGTCGTACCGCATCACGATCCGGACGCTCGGCGTCTTCGCCGTCTTCCGTGGCGGCGACGCCGTGCCCGCGTGCGCGTGGCAATCGAAGAAGGCGCGCGACGTCCTGAAGATCCTGGTCATGCGCCGCGGCCGGCCGACCATGCGCGACGTGGTGATCGAGGCGCTCTGGCCCGAGCAGGATCCCCGGCGGACGTCGAATCGGCTCTCCGTCGCGCTCAGCACCGTCCGCTCGGTGCTCGATCCCGAGCGGCGGTTTCCGGCGGACTGGTTCATTCGCGCCGACCGCTACACGGCGCGGCTCGACCTCGAGCACGTCGACGTGGATATCGAGCGGTTCTTCGCGTTGGCCGGCGCCGGGTTGGCCCGCCACCGGAACCGCTTCGAGGCGGCGAGCTTGCTCGCGCGGGCAGAGGCCGCGTACACCGGAGACTTCCTCGAAGAGGACCTCTACGAGGATTGGGCGGAGCCGCTCCGCGCCGAGGCGCAGGCGATGCGTCAAGCGGTCGCCGATGCGCTCGTGCAGACGGTCGGGCGGCACGAGGCCGCCCGCTCCGCCCACCGCCGAATCCGCTGCCGGCCGACGCTCAGGCCATACCCGGTGCCGGCGCGAGCTCGACCTGCCATCCCGACCGGAGCCCAGGACGCTCGTGACGATGATCCAGGCGCCGGTCGCGAGGAGTGCCACGAAGTCCGCGAACGGGATGAAGAGAGCAATTCCGAGGAACAGCGCCACCCAGCCCAGCCAGCGCCGGCCCGCGGAGCGTGAGAGCAGCGTCCCCGCCGCGCCCAGCATCATCACGCCGAGCGCCGGATTGAACATCATCCACGTGGGTTTCGTTGAGGACGTTGACCGCCTGGAGGGCGTTCCCGGAGAGCTTGTCGGGCGCATCGGCAAGTCCGACAGTGAGTACTCCGCGAAGGCCTCGCCGGCCTGCTCGAGGACGACGTGCACGAGGTCGTCGGTCGCGTGGGCGACGCCGAGTCGCTGCTCGCGGTCGTCGCCGAGCACGAGCCCGACCTCGCGATCGTCGACGTTCGCATGCCGCCGACCTACGAGGACGAGGGCATGCGGGCTGCCGCCGAGATCGGCCGCCTACGTCCGCAGACGGCCGTCCTCGTGCTCTCGCAACACGTCGAGAGCCGGCACGCCGTCGATCTCGTCGGCTCAGGCGGCGGCTTCGGCTACCTACTCAAGGATCGCGTCCTCGACGTGGACGAGTTTCTCGACGCCGTCGACCGCGTCGGCAACGGCGGCTCGGCGCTCGACCCGGAGGTGGTCAAGCAGCTGCTGACTCCCCCCGGCGAGGACGACGCGCTCGCGGAGCTGACTCCGCGGGAGCGCGAGGTCCTGGGGTTGATGGCCGAAGGCAGGACGAACGCAGGGATCGCAAAGCAGTTGTGGCTGACCGAGAAGACCGTGGAGACCCACGTCAGCTCGATCCTCGGGAAGCTCGGCCTGTCGCACGAGGCCGAGGGCCACCGCCGCGTACTGGCGGTGCTCGCCTACCTGCGCGCCTCGGTCGTCTGACCCGCGGTCGGCATTTCTTCACGCCCCCGGCACAGGTAGGTCACGAATTCCGTGAGACGCTGAGGGGTTGGCGAAAGGCCGGGGTCAGACCCCGGAAGAACCCGAGCTCGCCCTCCGTCCTGTGGTCAGAAAGGAGGAGCTATGCAGGGGACACGTATTCGACGCATCACCATCTGGCTGGCAGCTGCAATCGCCACCCTCGTGGTGGGCGCCTCCGCCGCGATGGCCTATCCGGCCGATCCGTTCGGCGACGGTTCGTCGCCCAGCATGTGGCAACAGCAGTGGCAGCAGCACCAGCAGGAGCTGAAGGCCAAGAAGGCCAAGCACGCGAAGCACACCAAGCACGCGAGCTCGAAGAAGCACCGAGCGAAGCGCTGAAGCTCCTCGCGACGGCCGAGCTCAGGCCAGCAGGTCTCTGACGTCCGCCCCGGTGGCGACCAGAACCCGTGAAACCAGTGCGGGCGGGAACAGGCCGTGCTCCACGACGCCCGGCGTCGCCGCGAGGCGCGCGGCCAGCTCGGCCGGGTCGCCGACGGGACCGCGATAGTCGGCGATCACGCCGCCGTCAGGGCTCCGCGGCACGTCGCGCAGCTCGGCGGGCTCGACGGCCCGCAGCGTCCCCTCGAGGCCGAAGACGAGCAGCTCGAGCGGGACGGGCGGCTCGAGCCGGTCGACCACCTTCGACGAATCGGCGATGACCACGAAGCGCTCGGCCGCCGCGGCGACGATCTTCTCGCGGGTGTGCGCCGCCCCGCCGCCCTTCACGAGCCACCCGTCCGGCGCGATCTGATCCGCACCGTCGATGGCGATATCGAGCCGGCCGATCCCCTCGAACGGCTCGACGGGCAGGCCGAGCTCACGGGCGGCAGCCTCCGTCCGCGGCGAGGTCGACACACAGCTGATCGATAGGTTCCGCGCCGCGAGCGCGGGCAGGAGATATGCAACCGTCGAGCCCGTTCCGAGGCCGACGAGCATCCCGTCCTCGACGAGCGGCGCGGCCGCTTCGGCGGCGGCCTGCTTCTCGCGTTCGAGGTCAATCGGCATGCTCGGCGATTCTCTCCAAATCGACACGCGGCGGGTAGGTCATTCTCGCTAGCGTGAGACGAACAAGCGACGAAGGAGGAACGTATGACGACGCAGATGCAGACTGCGGTCGGTCGCTTCGTCTGGCACGACCTCAGCACGACCGACGTCGAGGCGGCGAAGCGCTTCTACACGGAGCTGCTCGGCTGGGACGTCGAGGTGTGGAAGCCGGGCGAGATGGACTACTCGATGATCTCGGCGAAGGGCTCGCAGCACGGCGGGTTCGGCGAGGCCCAGGGCGGTGCGCCTTCGCACTGGCTCGGCCACGTCGTCGTCGAGGATCTGGACGCGGCCGGGAAGCGCGCTCAGGGGTCCGGCGGGATGATCCTCGACGGCCCGATGGACATCCCCGAGGTCGGGAAGATCCTGATCGTCCGCGACCCGCAAGGCGCGGTGATCTCGGCCTTCCAGCCGACCGTGGGCAGCGACGCGACCGTTCCCGAGGGCGTCTTCGCCTGGGACGAGCTGTACACGAACGACGTCGACGCCGCGAAGCGCTTCTACCGTGAGGTCTTCGGCTGGGAGAGCGAGGACACGGACATGGGCGGCTGGACGTACACGATGTTCAAGACGAGTGAGACCCAGGTGGCCGGTTGCATGACCATCCCGGAAGGCGAGGGGACGCCGCCGCACTGGTACCCGTACCTGTCGACGGATGACGTCGACGCCGCGACGGAGAAGGCGAAGCAGCTCGGCGCCAAGGTCTACCACGGGCCGACCGACATCCCGGGGGACATGGGCCGCTTCTCGGTTCTCGCCGATCCCACGGGGGCGACGTTCGGCCTCCATCACTACAAGCCGTCTAGCTAAGCAGCGGCAGCTCCACGGACGCGGCGGGGCCGGCCCGGCTCCGCCGCGTCCGCCCGCGCAGGTCGAGATTCTCGCCGTCGTCCTCTACGATCAGCCCATGCGCGCACCGTCACGAGCGTTCGCCGCGCTCGTCGGGGCATGCCTCCTCGCGGCTGTAGGCGCCGAGAATTCCCACCCGACCTCCACTGCGACGCGGGCCTGGACCATGCGAGTCGGGCTCGAGAGCGACGTGCAACTGGATCCGTCGCTCGCCGACATCTACGACCCAGCGGCGTACCTCACGTGCCTGAAGCTGCTGCGCTACACGAGCACGCGAAGGCTCGCCGATTCGCGACTGGTGCCCGAGGCGGCCGTTGCCATGCCGCACCTCTCGCGCGACCACAAGACGTACGTGTTCACCCTTCGCCGACGGCTTCGCTTCAGCGACGGGTCGCCGGTGACGGCCGCCAACTACGCCGCCGCGATCCGGCGCATTCTCAACCCCGCGATGCGGTCGCCGGGTGCCCAGGGGATCCCGGACATCGCATCCGTACGGGCAAGTCGGCTGAAGCTGACGGTCACCCTGAAGCGGCCGGCGGGGGACTTCCTCGCACGCGTCGGCGCCTTGTCCTTCGCCTGCCCGATTCCGACGGACCTGCCCGTGAACCCCGCCGGCGTCGACCTGCGAATGCGCGCCGGCCCGTACTTCATCCGTGCGCACCGGGCGAACCGCGAGCTCGTGCTGCGACGAAACCCGTACTACCGAGGCGGCCGGCGCAACGGACCCCAGACGATCGACTTCCGCATCGGCGCCTCGGAGGCCCAGCTTCTGGCAGCGGTGGAACGAGGCCGGCTCGACTACGCGATGACCGGGATTCCCGACGACGTGGCCGCGCGCCTTGCGCGGCGCTACGGCGTGGACGAGCGGCGGTTCTACGTCGTCCCGCAACTGCAGACGACATTCCTCGGCATGAACAATGCACGGCCGCTGCTGCAAGGCAACGTCGCACTGCGCCGGGCGATCAACCTGGTGCTCGACCGGCGGGCCATCGTGAGGCAGATCGGCTTCACGCGTGGTTGGACGCTGACCGACCAGTTGCTCCCGCCGGGGATGCGCGGTTTCCGCCGCGCGACGCTCTACCCGCTGCGCCGCCCGGCGCTCGCGCGCGCCCGCCGGCTGGCCGGCGGCCATCTCCGTGGAGGACGCGCAGTCCTCTACACCACCCCGGAACGAACTGCGCTTGCCGTGGTCGTCAAATCCGACCTCGCCAGGATCGGCCTTCACGTCGACGTCACGACGGTCTCCAGGCCGGTCTACTTCGATGCCATTCAGTCGGCGAACCCGCCGTTCGACCTCGTGATCACCGGCTGGATCTCCGATTGGCCGGACCCCGGGGACTTCCTGGACACGCTCGGGCAGTACCTCCCGTGGACGAGGCTGGCTGACTCGTCCGCGTTGGCCGAGGCCGACCGGCTCGTCGGCCCCGCGCGGTACCGCCGCTTCGGCCGGCTCGACGTCGACATGATGCGCAACCAGGCGCTGGTGGCGCCGATCGTCAACGCGGCCGACCAGGCGCTGGTCGCGCCACGCATCGGCTGCGTGCGCTTCCAGCAGGAGACGCCCGGTCAAATAGACGTGGGCGCCGCCTGCATGCGCAAGCCCTAGCGGACGGCGACCCAGAGCCCCGCGGAGCCGAGCGCGAGCGCGGCAGGGCTGCCACCGACGTGGATCGTCCGGACGACGTCGTTGCGAGCGGGGTCGATGCGCGAGACGGTTCCGTCGGAAGCATTTGCCACCCACACGGCGCCCCTGCCGACGGCGATTGCCGAAGCGTTGCGGCCGACATGAACGGTGGCCGTGACGACCTGCCGCCCTTCGTCCACGCGCTGGACGTCGCTGCCGCACGCAACCCAGACCGAGCCGGAGCCGCTCGCAACGGCGGCGGGATCGCATTCCACCGCGACCGGAGCCCCGGGAACGCCGTTGTCGGGGTCGATCGGCGTCACCGAACCCGATCCGCCGACCCATACGCGCCCGGCGCCGGACGCGATCGCCGGGACCACGCCGCTGGGTATGAACCGGCGTAGGTTGACGCGACCGCCGCGGTCGACTCGAAAGATCCGGGTTCCGGGGGAGGCGACCCAGGCGCCGCCGCCCGAAGCGGCGATGCCGAGCGCGCGCGCCTCGGGCGGCACGGACGCGAGCCTCACAGGGGCGCCCGCGTAGCCACCGGTGGTGTGAATCTGGACGACAGTCTGCTCGGCGCCGTTCGCAACCCAGATGACGCCAGACCCGACGGCAAGCGCGCTCGGGTGACCGGGAATCGCAAGCGTCCTCATCTGCAGCCGACTGGAGTCGATGCGGTCGACGCTCTTGTCCGCCTCGTCGGCCACCCAGACCAGGCTGCCCCGAGCGACCAGCGAAGCGGGCGCGTCGACCGAAAACCGAGTGACGATGGCGTTCGTCCTCGGATCGACGAGGCCGACCGCGTTCGGTCCGATGGCCGTGAGACCGGAGTGGCCCGGCCGGAGTACCAGCGCCAGCGCGGCGGCAAGGATGCCGGCGGCGACCAGGGCCGCGAGCGCGAGCACGGCCCGCCGTCCGCCCCACCGGCTCCTCCCGGCCCCGGCCACCGGGCTCTCCGGAGGGGCCGACGGAATGGGGCCGCTGTCGGCGATACCCGCGGGCGCCTCGAGCGCCTCGTCCTGCGTCAGGATTCCGCGCTCGAGTCGCTGGAGGGGAACGCCCGGCTCGAGCCCGAGCTCCTCCCGGAGCGTCGTGCGCCCTTCGCGGTAGACGCGCAGGGCGTCGGCCTGCCGTCCCGACCGGTAGAGCGCGAGCATCAGCTGCCCCCGGAAACGTTCGCTGAGCGGGTGCTCGGCGACGAGCCGCTCGAGCTGCCCGATCGCGCGCTCGTGGCGCCCCAGCGCGAGCTCACAGTCGATCAGCTCCGCCGTGGCTGTTAGGCGCTCCTCCTCGAGCCGGTCGGCCTCGCCGCGCGCGCGCTGCTCGAGCGGGAGGCCCGCGAGGACGGGGCCACGCCAGAGCGAGAGCGCGTTCCGGTATGCGTCGGCTCCGGCAGCGACCTCACCCGCCGACACGAGCGCGCGCGCTTCGGATACGAGCGCCTCGAAGCGGTACGCGTCGAGCGCGCCGGGCCCGACACTGAGGGCGTAGCCGCCGCTGCGCGTGGCGATCCGCTCGTCGCCGTTCGCATCAAGAAGCTTCCGCAGTTGCGAGATGTAGACCTGGACCGCCTTTCTGGCGGTTGGCGGCGATGATTCACCCCAGAGCTCGTCCACGAGCCGGTCGCTCGGCACGACGTTGTTGGCGTTGAGCAGAAGCAGGGCGAGGACGGTCTGCTGCTTCTGCGTTCCGAGCACGACCTGCCGGCCGCCCTCGAGGGCTTGAAGCGGCCCGAGCACGCGGAACTCCACTGCCCCGTTTTACCGCATTTCGAGCGGTAAATCCCCCCTCCACGTCTCGGGCAGCCTCGTCGCCTTACCGGCTCGATACCCCGGAGATAACCACACGCGTCAATGGTGGGAGCGTGATCAGGCGTTCCCGAACCTATAGCGGCGAGATCTGGACGGACGCCGGCGGCCGAGCGACGATCCACCTCCCGGCGGACGTCGACCTCGTGTCTACGGCCGTCCATTGCCGCCTCGAGCCGGGCGATGGCATCCGGGCCCGGGTCGTCTCCGCCTCGAGCGACGGGCACGTTTCGATCGAAACCGACGAACCACACGCGAAGGTCGGCTGGCGCGTCACAACCCGCCGACGGCCCCGCCTGCAGAAAGGAGAAACCACCGATGCGTAAGCACCTCCTACTCCTCGCGGCCCTTGGCGGTGCCCTCGCCCTGGCTGCGACAGCCTATGCCGCTCCCCCCGGGCACTTCAGCTTCGACAACAGCGCCAGCGGTTTCGCGCCGTTCACGAGCGCGGCCTGCGGCATCCCGGTCTACATCACGGTCACCGGGACCTACGACGTCACGCTCTACTACGACGCCAACGGCAACGTCGTCCGCGAGCTCGACCGGATCCCTGACGGGACGACTACGTTCTCCTCACCCGCTACGGGCAAGAGCTTCACCATCCGCGGCAGCTCCGTCACAGAGGTGGATTACCACGGTGGTGCGACCCTCGGCAGCCCGGCAGTCGTCAGGCTCCTCGGCTTTCAGGGGAGCGGCGCTGGGCCGGGGACATCGGTCAGCGCCGGGCAGCGCGTCTGGAACGGGACGGTTGACGACTTCAGCCCCGAGGGGATCCCGCTCGTCGACTTCGGCGGCGACCCCATCTTTGCGGCGGGGACGTTCCCCGACTTCCTGACAGTTCAACTCCCGGAGCGCTGCACGGCTCTCGGCGGCAGTTACACGGGCGCGTAGGGGCCACGATGGGACGCCTCACCGCTGCACTCGTACTCGTATTCGCCGGCCTCGCGCTGTCCGCGGTCGCAACCGTTCCCGCCGCCGCGGACAGCGTGTCGGTGCCGTCGGCGAAGAAGCGCTGCAAGACGCTCGTGAATCGCGTTCACGGCAAGAAGCGACACGTGCGCGTCTGCAAGAAGGCGAAAAGCAAGAACGGGCATCACGGACAGCCGAGCCCGCCGCCCCCGACTCCCGCGGCGACGAAAACCCTCGGCAAGGTCACGTTGCCGTCGGCCGTCTCCAGCCTTGCTGTTGGCGAAGGGGCCGTCTGGGCAACGCTCGCCGACAACAGCCTCGTCCGCATCGACCCGAACGCGCTGGCGGTCACGGCGAGGATCGCCGATCCTTTGGCGGCCGAGTGGCCGCCGCTTGTCGCCGTCGGTGCCGGCTCGGTCTGGCTGGCGGACGCGGTGCCGAGCGCGGGCAACAGCAACGACGGCGGCGCCCTGCTTCGCGTCGACCCGACAGCGAACAGGATCGTCGCGAACGTTCCTGTCGGTCGCTCCCCGGAAGGAATGGCGTTCACCGCTGGCGCAGTCTGGGTGGCGAACCACCGTAGCGACACCGCGCTGGGGACGCCCGCTCCGCACCCGTTCTCGGTTTCGCGAGTCGACACCGCCTCGAACCGCGAGACGCGACGCGTCGTCGTCGAACGGCGCAAGTCGACCGGCGAGTCCTGGGTGGACTACTGCTGCGGACCGCAGGGAATGGCCGCCGGCGCAGGCTCGGTCTGGGTCGGGGATGCGACGCCGCAGACCGTCTACCGGATCGACCCGGGCACGAACAACGTCGTCGCCGCAATCCACGCGCCCGACATCGGCGATGCGTGCGGTGGTCTGGCAGCCGATTCGTCGAGCGTCTGGGTGGCGAGCGGCTGCAGCCCGGCGTTGTGGCGGATCGACCCGCTCACGAACGCCGTCGCGGCGACCATCACGCTCCCCGGAGCGGCGGACACCGTGGCGCTCGGGTTCGGGTCCGTCTGGGCGACGACCTCTTCGTCGCAGTTCAGCGGCGGCGAGGCGGATCTCGTTCGGGTCGATGCCGCTTCGAATCTCGTCGTCGGGAAGACCGGGGGCGGCGGCGCGTTGGCGATCGGTGAGGGAGCGATCTGGCTCGGGTCGGGCAATGTGCTCTTCAAGCTGGCGCCGGCGTAGCCCGCGGCGCACGCGCCGGCCCGGCTGCGGCGTTACGCTGCGCCGAGCCCGAAAGGAGAGACATGACCGACACGGCAACGGCGGCGACGCCGCTCCGAGAACGCGCCCAGTGGAAGGCGCTGGAGGAGCACTTTCAACAGATCAAGGACGCCCACCTCCGCGACCTGTTCGCCGACGACCCCGGACGGGGGGAGCGCCTGGCTGTGGAGGCTGCGGGGCTTTATCTCGACTACTCGAAGCACCGGGTCACCGACGAGACGATCCGCCTGCTCGTCCGGCTGGCGGAGGAGTGCGGGCTGCGCGCGCGGATCGACGCGATGTTCTCCGGCGAGAAGATCAACGTCACCGAGGGTCGCGCGGTGCTCCACGTCGCACTCCGGGCACCTGAGGACGAGGTCATCCTCGTCGACGGCGAGAACGTCGTCCCGGCGGTGCACGAGGTGCTCGGCCGCATGAGCGAGTTCGCGGATCGGGTCCGCTCCGGCACCTGGCGAGGCGCCACCGGCAAAAGGATCAAGTCAGTGATCAACATCGGGATCGGCGGCTCCGATCTCGGGCCGGTGATGGCCTACCAGGCGCTCCGCGACTACAGCGACCGCGACCTGACGTGTCGGTTCGTGTCCAACGTGGACGGCACGGACTTCGCCGAGGCCACCCGCGACCTTGATCCCGAGGAAACCCTCTTCATCGTCTCCTCGAAGACCTTCACCACGCTCGAGACGATGACGAACGCGCGCACGGCGCGCGAGTGGGTCCTCGGAGCGCTCGGCGAGGAGTCGGCCATCGCCCACCACTTCGTGGCCGTGTCGACGAACGAGGCCGAAGTCGCGAAGTTCGGCATCGACACCGACAACATGTTCGGCTTCTGGGACTGGGTCGGCGGCCGCTACTCGATGGACTCGGCGATCGGGCTCTCGACGATGATCGCGATCGGCCCCGAGAACTTCCGGCGCCTGCTCGCCGGCTTTCACGAGGTCGACGAGCACTTCCGGACGGCGGCGTTCGAGCGGAACCTGCCGGTGCTGATGGGCCTATTGCAGGTCTGGTACGGCGACTTCTTCGGCGCGCAGACGGTGGCCGTCCTGCCCTACGACCAGTACCTGAACCGCTTCCCGGCGTACCTCCAGCAGCTGACGATGGAGTCGAACGGCAAGCACGTGACGCTCGACGGCCGCCGTGTCGACTACGAGACCGGCGCGATCTTCTGGGGCGAGCCGGGGACGAACGGCCAGCACAGCTTCTACCAGCTGATCCACCAGGGCACGAAGCTCATCCCCTGCGACTTCATCGGCTTCTCCCAGACGCTGAACCCGCTCGGAGACCACCATGACCTGCTGATGGCGAACGTCTTCGCGCAGACCGAGGCGCTCGCCTTCGGCAAGACGCCTGAGCAGGTCGCCGCCGAGGGAACGCCGGACTGGCTCGTCCCGCATCGGGTCTTCGAAGGCAACCGACCGACGAGCACGATCCTCGCCGATCGGCTCACTCCGGAGACGCTCGGCAAGCTTGTCGCGCTCTACGAGCACGCCGTCTTCACTGCGGGGACGATCTGGAACATCAACTCGTTCGACCAGTGGGGCGTCGAGCTCGGCAAGGTGCTGGCGAGGCGTATCGCAGACGAGCTGCTCGCCGAGCAGGACCCCGACCTCCGGCATGACTCGTCGACCAATACGCTGATCTCCCGGTATCGCGCCCGGCGGTAGGACCGTGGCAGCGAGAACGAAGCCGATTGCCTCGGTCGAGACCTGGCGCGGGGAGCCGGGCGTCGTGCTTTCGGCGGGCGACTACGAGGCGGTCTTCCTGCCCGGCCTCGGCATGCTCGGCGCGTCGCTCACGTACCGGGGCACCGAGCTCGTCTACCTCGGCGGAGGGCCCGCCCGCTACCGCGCGGGCCACCAGACCGGCTTTCCGCTCCTGGCGCCGTGGGCGAACAGGCTCGCGGCGCGCCGGTACCGGGCCGCCGGCGTGGACGTCGATCTTCGGAGGCTCCCGCTCGGCACCGACGAGAACGGCCTCCCCATCCACGGCACGATGACTGCACAGCGTGGATGGAAGATCGTTCGGCTCGAACCCGGGTCTCTGCGAACGACATTCGACTACGGCGCGCGCGACGACCTGCTCAAGGCGTTCCCCTTCCCCCACGCCCTGGACCTGACCGTGGCGCTCTCCGAGGCGGGGCTACGAGTGGACGTGACGGTCAGGCCGACCGGCCGGCGCCGCGTGCCCGTCTCGTTCGGTTGGCATCCGTACTTCACCGTGCCGGGAAGCCGCAGCTCGTGGAGGCTCGAGCTCCCGCCGCGCCGGCACCTCGAACTCGACGCCAAGAGCATCCCGACAGGCCGAACGACGCGAGAACGGGCCGACCGCGAGCGGCTCGGCGCGCGGACCTTCGACGACGGCTACGCGCTCGGTGGCGACCGGCGCTTCGCGCTCGAGGGAGACGGGTGCCGACTCGACATCCGGTTCGGCACCAACTACCCGTACGCGCAGGTGTTCGCGCCGCCGCGCAGCACCTTCGTCGCCATCGAGCCGATGACGGCCCCGACGAACGCGCTCGCCACCGGGAGGTGCCCTGTCGTGCGCCCCGGACAGCGGTTTACGGCGTCGTTTACGGTGTCGGCGAGCTAGGGCCGCCGGTCACGTCACGGGCGGCCGACGAGATACGCGGCGCGTCCCTGCTCGCCTGAAGCCCAGCAGGCCCCGACATGGGCACAGTCGACGGTGTCAAAGCTGCCCGTGTCGAACGTGTGCCAGGTCAGGCCGCGGTCCGTGGTGAAGTCGCTGCCGGTCGGCCCGACATCGATCGCGGTCCTCCCGGCCAGCCACGTCGCACCCGACCGGTACTCGCTCGGCGCGTCGTCGGCAAGCTGCCAATTCACACCGCCGTCACCCGTCCACGCGGCCGCGTCCGGGGACGCGCTCGGAGCGGCGAAGTCACCGCCGACGGCGATGCCGTGTATCGGGTCGTTGAAGGCGAGTGCGAAGATCCCGGCCGACGGCCCGCTGATCATGGGCGTCGAGCTCACCTGCCAGCTCTGGCCGCCGTCCTGCGACCGGAACACGCGCGCCTCGGCCGCGCCGCCGGAACCGAACCAGGCGAAGCGGCCGCCGAACGAGACGAGGCACTCGCCGCTCGCCGCAAAGCCGGCTTCACCCGGCAGGGCGGGAGGCATGTTGGCGTTGGAGACGAGATGCCAGCTGTAGCCGCCGTCTTCCGTGGCGATGATCCTGAACTTGCCGCCCACCGGATCCGATAGCGCGAGACCGCGGTTGCGATTGAAGAAGGTCATGCAGTCGTAGAAGGCGTCCGGATCGGCGTTCTGGAACCCCAGCGTCCAGGTCTGGCCGCCGTCCGCAGTCACGTAGATACGACTGTCCGTGCCATTTCCGATCGAGAGGATGACTGCGTGTTTCGCGTCGAACGCCTCGATATCGCGGAACTGAAGAGACGACGTCCCCGGCGGCGAGACGTTTTGCCACGTCGCCCCCTGATCGACCGTCCGCAGGACCGTTCCGAGGCTCCCGCTCGTCCAGGCTACGGTCGAACTGACGGCTGACACGCCACGGAGCCGCGCCGTCGTCCCAGTCGGAGTCAGGTGCCACGAGAGACTCGGTGCAGCCGAGCCGGCAGCCGTTATGGTCATCCCGACAACGACGACCACCGCGGCGAGAAACGACATCCGCTTCAGCACGCGCGGAGCCTACCCGATACCGTCGACTTCGAAACGAGCAATCGGCCGACCGCGACAGGGAGGAACGGGGATGCAGCTTGGAATGATCGGGCTCGGACGAATGGGGGCGAATCTCACCCGCCGAATCATGCGAGCCGGCCACGAAGGCGTCGTGTTCGACGTCAATGCCGACGCCGTCAAGGAACTAGAGGGGGAGGGCGCGAAGGGCGCGACGAAGCTCGAGGACTTCGTCGCGAAGCTCGAACGGCCGCGCGCGGTCTGGATCATGATCCCGGCAGCGCTCGTCGACCAGGTGCTGGGCGAGCTCGTGCCGCTGCTCGACGAGGGCGACATCGTCATCGACGGCGGTAACAGCTACTACCGCGACGACATCTCGCGCGCCAGGGCACTGATGGAGAAGAGCCTCCACTACGTCGACGTCGGGACTAGCGGCGGCGTCTTCGGCCTCGAGCGCGGCTTCTGCCTGATGATCGGCGGCGAGACCGACGTCGTGAAGCACCTCGATCCCATCTTCGCGACCATCGCGCCGGGCGTCGATGGCGCGCCGCGAACGCCCGGCAAGAGCGGCGATCCGTCGCCCGCGGAGCAGGGCTACCTCCACTGCGGCCCGAACGGCGCCGGCCACTTCGTGAAGATGGTTCACAACGGGATCGAGTACGGGATCATGGCCGCATACGCCGAGGGACTGAACGTTCTCCGACATGCGAACGCCGGGAAGGACGGGCAGGTCACCGACGCGGAGACCGCGCCGCTCCGCGACCCCGATGCGTACCAGTACGACATCGATGTCTCGGATGTCGCCGAAGTGTGGCGGCGAGGCAGCGTGATCGCTTCGTGGCTGCTCGACCTCACCGCGACCGCACTCTCGAAATCGCCGCAGCTTCAGGACTTCTCGGGTCGCGTCTCAGACTCCGGCGAGGGCCGATGGACAGTGATGGCCGCGATCGACACCGGCGTCCCGGCGCCGGTGCTCTCGACCGCGCTCTACGAACGCTTCGAGTCCCGCGGGGAGGCGGATTTCGCCGACAAGATCCTCTCGGCCATGCGCCTGGAGTTCGGCGGCCACCACGAAGTGAAAGGAACCTAACGGAAGTGCTCGCGGTCGCCGGCCGTGCCGACGAGGCTGCCGTAGCCTTCGAGACCGCCGTCGAGCGCTACGCGCGCAAGGAGAACCTCGCGATGGTCGCGCAGGTGCGCCACCGGTTGGGCGCGCTCCGCACGCCGGCCTGAAGTCCGTTCATGCGCCGTCCGTGCCCGGCCCTAGGCTGGGCGCGCATGGCCGAGCACCGCGGTTGGGAAGAGCATCCGCTGCGGCCCTGGCGCGGCTACGGGCTCGTCCTCGTTCTCCTCGTTACATCCTTCATCTGGGCGGCGGCGTCGGATACCCGGTTCGATCGCGGCGGCCGCGTCGTTCTCGGAGCAGCGACGTTGCTGCTCGCGCTGCGGGCCGCCGGGGTCAAGCGGCAGGTGATCGCGATCGTCTCGATCCCTGTTGGCGCCGCCGTCGTGGGCACGCTGATCGTGGCGGGCGGCGGTATCGAGGACGTGGCTGCAACGGCCATCATCAACGGGCTGCTCGTCGCGGCCATTCCGGTTGCGGTCTTCTACGACCTCAACCGGACGCGCGCCGTCACGCCGCACATCATCACCGGCCTGCTCTGCGTCTACCTGGTGATCGGCCTGTTCTTCACGCTCCTCTACCGGGCCGTGGACCACTTTCAGCCGGGCTCGTTCTTCGCGCAGACGCACACGGCGACAAACGACACCTACCTGTACTTCAGCTTCGTGACGCTGACGACAGTCGGCTACGGCGACCTCACTCCGGCCCACGACCTCGGCCGCACGATCGCGATCATCGAGGCGCTGACCGGGCAGCTCTACCTCGTGACCGTCGTCGCGCTCGCCGTCTCGCACTTCGTCGCCACCGCACGTACCCGGTCGTCGGCCGGTCGACCCTGAGAGACTTCGTCCGATGATCCTGGCCGGCGACATCGGCGGTACGAGCACACGGCTCGCGCTCTTCGATACCGACGTGCGGACGCCGGTGTCCATCGAGATGTACCGGAGCCGCGACCACGCGGGTCTGGACGAGATGGTTCTGGACTTCCTCGCGCACAACCCCGGCGAGGTCGAGAGCGCTAGCTTCGGCGTCGCCGGTCCGGTCCGCGGTGGACGCGTCGAAATGACGAATCTCGCCTGGCCGGTGAACGCCGCGGAAATCGCCGAGGTTGTCGGGATTCCGCACGTCTCGCTGCTCAACGACCTCCACGCGAACGCCAGGGGCATCGAGGCGCTCGGCCCCGACGACCTCGCGTCCGTCAACGACGGCGAGCCCGGAGCGACGGGCAACGTTGCCGTCGTCTCGGCTGGCACCGGGCTCGGGCAGGCAGGCCTCTACTGGGACGGGGAACGGCACCATGCGTTCGCGGCCGAGGGCGGCCACGTCGACTTCGCGCCGAGGAACGAGGTCGAGGACGAGCTCTACCGGTTCCTGGCCGCCGAGTACGCGCACGTCAGCTACGAACGCGTCTGCTCGGGCATCGGCCTCGTGAACATCCACCGGTTCCTCTCGGGAGGCGAGGACTCCACGCTCGACGGCGTCGAGATCACTCGTCGCGCACTCGATGGCAGCGACCCGGTGTGCGTGCGCGCGCTCGACCTGCTGGTCTCGATCTACGGCGCCGCAGCAGGGAACTTCGCGCTGACGCTGATGGCGACGGGCGGCGTCTACCTCGGCGGCGGAATCGCCCCTCACCTCCTGGGGAAGCTCCGGGAGGGCCCGTTCATGCAGGCGTTCAGGGACAAGGGCCGCCTCGCCGAGCTGCTCGATCGCATCCCGGTGCGCGTGATCCTCAACGACAAGACGGCGCTGCTCGGCGCCGCGCTGGACGCCGCCGAGCGCGCGCGAAGCCCCGCCTGACCGCGTTGCGGAGGACGCCCGCGCCCGTCATGCTTGCACCGGTGCTGCGCTGATGCCGATCGCAACTCCGGACCAGTACCTCGAGATGCTCGACGCCGCCCAGGCGGGGGGCTACGCGTTCCCCGCCGTCAACGTCACGTCGTCACAGACGCTGAACGCGGCCCTGCGCGGATACGCCGAGGCCCGCTCTGACGGGATCGTCCAGCTCACGACCGGCGGTGGCGCCTACGCGTCGGGGACGCACGTCATGGACGAGGCCCTCGGCGCGAAGGCCATCGCAGCCTACGCCCGCGCGGTGGGAGACCGCTATGACGTGCTGATCGGCCTGCACACCGATCACTGTCCAGCGGACCATCTGGACACGTTCCTGCGCCCCCTGCTCGAAGAGTCGCTCGAGCGCCGCGAGCGGGGTGAGGATCCGCTGTTCAACTCGCACATGTTCGACGGCTCCGCGCTGCCGCTCGAGGAGAACCTGACCATCGCCTCAGCGCTGCTCGACGACTGCGCCCGAGCCGGCATCGTGCTCGAGATCGAGTGCGGCGTCGTGGGCGGCGAGGAAGACGGCATCTCGGCCGAGGGCCAGCCGCACGAGCGCCTGTACACGACGCCGGAGGACCTCCTTCGCGTCGTCGAGGTACTCGGTACGGGCGAACGCGGCCGCTACATCGTCGCGGCGACGTTCGGAAATGTCCACGGCGTGTACAAGCCCGGCAACGTCAAGCTCCGCCCGGAGATTCTTCGCGACGGTCAGCTGGCGCTCGCGGAAGCGCACCCCGGATCCGCGTTTCAGTACGTGTTCCACGGGGGATCCGGCTCACGGCCGGAGGAGATCGCGGCGGCAGTCTCGTACGGCGTCGTGAAGATGAACGTCGACACCGACATGCAGTACGCCTTCACCCGCCCCATCGCCGGGCACATGTTCGAGCACTACGACGGCGTCTTGCGCGTCGACGGCGAGGTCGGCGACAAGAAGGCGTTCGATCCCCGCTCGTACGGCAAGCTTGCGGAGGCGTCGATGGCCACGCGCGTCGTGCAGGCGTGCGCGGAGCTCGGCTCTGCCGGACGGACGGTGTACTCTCCGCTGGCGGTGGGGTGAGCATGCGCGGCGGGGTCGATCTCGGCGGGACAAAGATCCAGGCGGTCGTCGTCGACGACGAGGCCCGCGTTCAGGGCCAGGCGCGCCGGCCGACACCGCAGGAGGGCGGGCCGCCCGGCGTCGCCGACGAGATCGCCGAGACGCTCCGCGACGCCGCGAAGGCCGCCTCCGTGGAGACCGGCGACCTCGAAGGCATCGGCATCGGCTCGCCGGGAGCAATTGACGCCGCCGCAGGCACGGTGGAGCACGCTCGCAACCTGCCCGACTGGGAGGCGTCGTTCCCACTCGGCCCCACGCTGTCGAGCGCCGTCGGCGCGCCCGTCTACCTCGACAACGACGTTCACGTCGCGGTCAACGGGGAGTTCCACCTCGGCGCCGCGAAGGAGTACTCGTCGCTGCTCGGCGTCTGGTGGGGCACCGGCGTCGGCGGGGGCATCATCCTCGACGGCAAGCCGTGGTCGGGCCGCGGAGCGGCCGGGGAGATCGGGCACATGGTCGTCAAACGAGGTGGGGCGCGGTGCACGTGCGGCCGGCGCGGCTGCCTCGAGGCGTATGCGGGGCGCGCGGCGATGGAGGCGCGCGCCCGCGAGCTCGTTGAGGCCGGGCACAAGACCGACCTCTTCCACATCATGGAGAAGCACGACCGCACGCGACTCCAGAGCGGAATCTGGGCGCGTGCCCTCGACCATGGCGATCACATGGCGGAACGCCTGATCGAGCGGGCGATCGCGGCGCTCGGTGCCGGTATCGCCTCGGCGATCAACCTTCTCGACGTCGAGGCGGTGGTCATCGGCGGCGGGCTCGGCACGCGCCTCGGAGAGCCGTACGTGAAACGGATCAACGAGGCGATGCAGCCGCACCTCTTCGTCCCGGACCGCCCGCCGGCAGTTCATCCCGCCGCCCTGGGCGACCTGGGCGGAGCCGTCGGCGCCACGCTGCTCATTCCCGAGCGAAAGCGCAAGGCGGCCAAGGCCGCGTCCTAGGTCGCCGGCGTGGACGAGTCTGCGGTCGAGCGCCTGCTCTCCGAGCAGCGCCGTTACTACAGCGCTCGCGCGCCGGAGTACGACGACTGGTGGTTGCGGCGAGCGCGCTACACACTCGAGGCCGAGGAGGCGGAGGAGTGGTTCGCG
>Ga0075434_100000745_pt1 | contig 25571 bp, 24 predicted proteins | sample RhiMethybrSRZTD3_FD_75298 | JGI IMG/M metagenome (GOLD analysis project Ga0075434, IMG submission 75298) | Populus rhizosphere microbial communities from Tennessee, USA - Rhizosphere MetaG P. TD hybrid SRZTD3 | ecosystem: Host-associated > Plants > Roots > Rhizosphere > Soil | place: USA... | reverse complement strand
CCGCCGGCACCGCTCCCCACAGCCTATGACGTACTCACCGCCGGTCTGGATGCCCTGGGTCGCGCCCCGCCCGCTGACGTCGATGCGGCCGCTGTGCGCGCGGTGTGGGGCCTGCTCGGCGTGCTCGGGTTCGAGCCGGCGCTGCGCCAGTGCGCGCGGGACGGAACCGCCATCGTGCCGGACGGTGCGCCGGTGCTGTTCAGCACCGTCGAGGGCGGCGTGCTGTGCGACAGCTGCGTGCAGACCAATCCCCCGGTGAGCCCGACCCGATTGCCCCCCACTGCGTGGTCCGACCTGTGCGCGCTGCTGGACACGGGCGCCGACCTGCCGCGGCTCGAGCCGTTGCACGCGGCGGCCCACCGGCGGCTCGCTTCACGCTTCATCCGCCATCACCTCGACGACTCGGGCCGCGGGGACCTGCCGGCGCTCGAGTTCTGGGAGCGTCGCGCGTGGGCGCCACCGTCCGCCGCTTCGTAGTCGGCACCGCCGGCCATATCGATCACGGCAAAACCGCCCTCGTCAAGGCGCTGACCGGGGTCGACACCGATCGCTGGGAAGAGGAGAAGCGGCGCGGCATCACCATCGATCTTGGATTCGCGCCGCTCGACATCGGTCCCGGTCTCGAAGCCAGCGTGGTCGACGTGCCCGGCCACGAAGGCTTCGTTCGCAACATGCTGGCGGGAGCCACGGGCATCGACGTGGCGCTGCTCGTCGTGGCCGCGGACGAGGGGATCATGCCCCAGACCGAGGAGCATCTCGCCATCGTGGAGCTGCTCGGCGTCCGGCGGGGCATCCCGGTGTTGACCAAACAGGATCTGGTCGATGCCGAGTGGCTGCAGCTCGTGGAGACCGAGGTCGCCAAGCGGCTCGAGGGGAGCCGCGTGCGCTGGGAGTCGCCGATCGCGACCTCCGCTCAGACGGGTGCGGGACTGGATGATCTGCGCGCCGCGCTGCGTACCGTGGCGCAGGATCTGGAGTCTCGAGCTGAGGCGGATCTGTTCCGACTGCCGATCGACCGCGTATTCGCGGTGGCCGGCGCCGGGACCGTGATCACCGGGACTACCTGGAGCGGATCCGTGGCGGTTGGCGACTCGGTGCATCTCTTGCCGCTCGATCGCGCCGTGCGCGTGCGCTCGATCGAGGTGCATGGGCAGGCGGCGCCGCGCGCCGTTCCCGGGCGTCGCACTGCGCTCGCCCTCGTGGGGGTGGATCGCGCGGAGCTGCATCGCGGCGACGTGGCCGTGACGGGGATCGGGTGGACGGCGACCTCGGTGATCGATGCCGCGGTCGAGCTCTTGCCTGGGGCCCCTCGACCCATCGCTTCGCGCACCCGGCTCCGGGTCCACATCGGCACGGCCGAAGTCCTGGCTCGAGCCAGTCAGACGTCACCGCTCGCTCCGGGTTCCCACGGTCGGGTCAGGCTGGCCCTCGAATCCCCTCTCGTGGCGCGGGGAGGGGACCGTTTCGTGCTGCGGAGCTTCTCCCCGGTCTCGACGATCGGCGGCGGCGTCATCCTTGACCCGTTTCCGCCCCGGAGGCCGCCGCTGCCGTCCCGACGCCTGGAAGTGACGCAGGCGCCTGAGGATCGCATGCTGGCCTGGGTGGTTGAAGCCGGCCTCAACGGGCTTCGGATCAGCGACCTTCCGGTCCGCCTCGGCATCCTCCCGGAGGAGGGTGTGAGCCGCATCATGGCGGCCACCGGAAAGGGCGTCCTAAGTTCAAGCGGGTGGTTGGTTTCGCGGGCTGCAGCGGTGGCGGAGGGTGAGCGGCTGACGGGGCTGGTCACCGCCCACCAGGAGTCTCATCCGCTGGATCCGGGGATGTCGCTGCAGGCCCTCAGGGCGGCGATGGGAGACGGGGTGGCGCACCCTCCGGAAGCCGTCATGGATGTCGTGATCGACCTGGCGGTGCGTAAGCAATTGGTCGAAGTGGTGGGCGGCGTCGTGCGGCGCCCAGGCTGGGTCGGGGCGGCGGACAAAAGCGCGAGCGACGCCAAGGCGACCTTGGCGCGCCGTCTCGCGGAAGCGCGGTGGCAGGTGCCGACCGTTGCCGAGCTGGAGCGGGAGATGGCGGCCCTGCCGGTTCGCGCCCTGTTGGCGCATCTGGTGCGGGAGGGGGGTGTAGAACAGGTCGATTTGGAGCGCTACGCCACGCCCGCGGCGCTGTTCGAGTTTCGTGGTGCGCTGGAGGCGGCGCTCGGTGAATTGGGCTCGGCGACGCCCGCCGACCTGCGGGAGCGTTTCGGGCTGACACGCAAGTACTTGATCCCGCTCCTGGAGTGGGCGGATCGTCGCGGCATCACCGAGAGAAAAGGGGACGCCCGGGTGCTTACTCGCTTGACAGGTCCGAACCGGGGGACCTAGGTTTTCGTAGGTGGTAATCGTAGCACGTCCCTGCAAAGTAAGGAGAAGGGTCACAAGGCACTTTTACGTCAGGACGAAGGAGTGGTATGAGGCGGCACGCCTGGGCGGTATTGGGGCTCGGGGTGTTGGCGGTTGGAGTGGAGGCGAGGGCCGCATGGAGTCAGCAAGGCACTCCTCCCGCCATTCAGTTGAAGCAGAATTACCCGAACCCTTTCAACCCGGCGACCACAATCCCGTTTTCGCTCGGGCCGGAGATGTTCTCCGGTGGTCACCGGCCGACGGTGTCACTGAAGGTCTACAACGTGTTGGCGCAGCTGGTGGCCGTGCCCATTCTGCAGGGCACGGGTGAGCCGCTCGACAACGTGCAGTTGTCGTGCGCCTCGACCACGAGCTGCGACTTCAGCGCGTACTGGGATGGGAACGTGCTGAATTCCGGTCGCCAGGCCGCGTCCGGCGTCTACATCTATCAGCTCGTTGTGGACGGAAAGCGATTTACGAAGAAGATGATCATTATGAAGTGAGAGTTGGGCGAGTCAAAGACGTAAGGAAGTATCGTAAGGTCGAAAGTCGTAGGGATAAGGCGTAGGGAGAGAGGCGTTCTCCCTACGCCTTATCCATTACGCCTTTTCCATACGATTCTGCCCCTTACGTTTCCTCCGTACGTTTCTTTGACATCATCTCTGCCAGTTCGGCATTTTCCAACGGCACACCCGTTGCCAAAGCCCTGGGCGCCATGATCAGACCCGAACGCCTCACCATCAAAGCCACCGAAGCGTTGCAGCAGGCTGCGTCGCAGGCACGCACCCGCGGCAACCCCGTCGTCAACGACGCACACCTCTTCTTCGCGTTGCTCGAGCAGGACGAGGGCATTGTCGTTCCGTTGCTGCAGAAGGCCGGCTTGAACGTCACGCAGCTCAGGAGTGAGACCGAGCGCGAGATCGAGCGGTTCCCGAAACAATCCGGCACGGTCGAGCCGACCCTGTCGCGCGAGCTGTCGGCCGTCCTGGATCGCGCCGACAAGCTCGCCAAGGACCTGGGCGACGCGTACGTGTCGACCGAGCACCTGCTGCTGGCGCTCGCGGAAGAGAAAGGCACGAGCGCGCGCCAGCTGTTGTCGGCATCGGGCGTGGACACCGATGAGCTGCGCACCGCGCTCGAGGCCGTGCGCGGCTCGCATCGCGTCACCGATCAGGAGCCCGAGCAGAAATACCAGGCGCTCGAGCGCTTTACACGGGATCTCACCGAAATCGCCCGCAAGGGCAAGCTCGATCCGGTCGTGGGCCGGGACGAGGAGATTCGGCGCGTCATGCAGGTGCTGTCGCGGCGCACCAAGAACAACCCGGTGTTGATCGGCGAGCCGGGCGTGGGCAAGACGGCGATCGTCGAGGGACTGGCGCAGCGCATCGTCAACGGCGACGTACCGGAGTCGCTGCGCAACAAGCATCTCGTGTCGCTCGACCTGGGCTCGTTGATCGCCGGGACCAAGTATCGCGGCGAATTCGAAGAACGGCTCAAGTCGGTGATCAAGGAGATCACGACGGCCGAGGGGCGGTTCATCGTCTTCATCGACGAGCTGCACACGCTGGTCGGGGCCGGAAGCGCCGAAGGGGCCGTCGATGCCTCCAACCTCCTGAAGCCGGCGCTGTCGCGGGGTGAGCTGCACGTGGTGGGCGCCACCACGCTGGACGAGTACCGCAAGCACATCGAGAAGGACGCGGCGCTCGAGCGCCGCTTTCAGCCGGTGTTCGTGGGCGAGCCGTCCGTGGAAGACACGATCGCCATTCTGCGCGGCCTGAAAGAGAAGTACGAGGTGCACCACGGCGTCCGCATCACGGACAACGCGCTGGTCGCGGCGGCGACGCTGTCGCACCGCTACATCGGGGACCGGTTCCTGCCCGACAAGGCGATCGACCTGGTGGACGAGGCGGCCAGCCGGCTGCGCATCGAAATCGACTCGCTGCCGCAGGAAATCGACGAGGTCGAGCGCAAGATCGTCCAGCTCGAGATCGAGCATGCGGCGCTCGCCAAGGAGCGGGACAAGACGGCGAAAGAGCGGCGCGCCAAGGTCGAGGCCGAGCTGGCCGAGCTACGCGAGCGAAGCACCGCGATGAAGGCGCAGTGGCGGGCTGAAAAGGAGGCGATTTCCGCTCTGCAGGGCAACAAGGCCGAGCTCGAGCAGCTGCGGCAGGAGGCCGACCAGGCGACGCGGCGCGGCGATCTGCAGAAAGCCGCGGAGATCAGCTATGGACGGATCCCGGCGCTCGAAAAGGAGATCCAAACCACCGAGAAACGCCTCGCGGAAATCCAGAAGAAGGCGCAGTACCTCAAAGAGGAAGTGGATTCGGAGGACATCGCCGAGATCGTGGCGAAATGGACCGGCATTCCGGTGTCCAAGATGCTCGAGTCGGAGCGCGAGCGGCTCACGAAGCTCGAATCCGAGCTGGAGCAGCGGGTGATCGGGCAGCGCGAGGCCGTGGCGGCCGTGGCCAATGCCGTGCGGCGGGCGCGGGCCGGCCTGCAGGACCCGAATCGTCCGACGGGATCGTTCATCTTCCTGGGCCCGACGGGCGTCGGCAAGACGGAGACCGCCCGCGCGCTGGCCGAGTTCCTGTTCGACGACGAGAAGGCGCTGGTGCGGCTCGACATGTCGGAGTACATGGAAAAGCACGCCGTGTCGCGCATGATCGGCGCCCCGCCGGGCTACGTCGGGTACGAGGAGGGCGGCCAGCTCACCGAGGCCGTACGGCGCCGGCCCTATTCGGTGGTGTTGTTCGACGAGATCGAGAAGGCGCACCCGGACGTCTTCAACGTGCTGCTGCAGATCCTGGACGACGGACGCCTTACCGATTCGCAGGGCCGCACGGTGGACTTCCGGAATACGGTCCTGATCATGACCTCGAACCTCGGCTCCACCTACATCCTGGAGCACGGCACGACCAACTGGGAACAGGTCGAGACCAAAGTGCTCGATCTGTTGCGGCAGGCGTTCAAGCCCGAATTCCTGAACCGGGTGGACGACGTGATCATCTTCCGGCCGCTCGGCCAGGCCGAGATCAGCCGCATCGTGGAGCTGCAGATCGCCCGGGTGGCAAAGCTCGTGGCCGACCGCAAACTGACGCTCGACGTGACCGCCCCGGCGAAGGCGCTGATCGCGACCGAGGGGTACGACCCCGTCTACGGGGCTAGCACGCTCAAGCGGGCGATCCAGCGACTGCTCCAGAATCCGCTGGCCATGGCGGTCCTCGAAGGCGAGTACGTGGAGGGCGACACCGTCCGGGTCGATCGCTCGAAGGACGGGGGGGGGACCGGTCTCACGTTCGAGCGGATCCCGGCCGGGGGCGCGCGCGAGCCCGTCCGTGCTTGATGCGGGGAAGGGAGAAGGGGGAAGAGGGAAGGGGGCGCCCGTTTCGACCGTCGATAGGGAGGGCATGGCGGCGGCGTTGAAGGAGGCCCGACGCGCCGTCAAGCTGCGCGAAGTGCCGGTCGGGGCCGTGGTGATGCGTGAGGGCAGGCCGATCGCCGCCGCGCATAACGAGACCGTGCTGCGAAACGACCCGACCGCCCATGCCGAGCTGCTCGCCATTCAGCGGACGCTGACGGCGCTCGAAACCGACCGTCTCACCGACTGCACGCTGTATGTGACGCTCGAGCCGTGCGCGCAATGCGCCGGGGCGGCGGTGCTCGCGAAAGTGGGTCGTGTGGTGTTCGGTGCCTGGGACCCCAAGGCCGGGATGGCGGGGAGTGTCGGCGACGTGCTGCGCCACCCGCGCCTCAATCACCGGCCCGAGGTGATCGGGGGCGTCGACGAGAGAGCCTGCGGCGAGCTGCTCGAAGAGTTCTTCAGGGCGCGCCGTTAACGCGACGGCGTCAGCCGGTCTTGTCGGTACGCTCTTCCAGGCGCTTGATCAGTTTATCGATTTCCAGCTTGGCGCGGTTCAGCGCCGGGAGCAGCCGCGCGCGCAGGTCTTTCTCCAGCTCTTTCCCTTCCTTCTTCCAGATCACGCCGATGTCGCCGGCGATGTCCTTCAGGACATCACGGAATCGTTCCGCCAGGTCTCGCCAGGTCGGGATGTCCTCGACCTCGGTGGCGTTGGCGGATTCGGTCTTGGTCGGCAGGCCTTCCATGGAACCTCCTTAGGTCCGCTTCTCGAGTGCCATGATCAGGCCCTCGAGCTTGCGGCGGGCACGTTTCAAGGACGGCAGGATCCTCGCTTCGACCCCGCGCTCCACTTTGCGGGTACCGTGGGTCCAGCTGCGGCGGATTTCCTGCTGCACGCTCTTCATGACGGTCTTGAAGCGCGACTTGAGCTTGGGCCAGTTGGGCGGCGTCTCGTCTTTCACGCGACGCGCGCGGGTCTTCGGGCGACGGGCCATGATCGGCTCCTTGGTCTGGGGTCGGCTCCGGCAACCGTCTGGTACGCCGGAACCCCCGGAAAGGGTTCACGCGGCTTGTGGCGAAACCGTGGACGGGTACTTATTTATCGCCGTTGCCGGCCGGAAGGAACGGTCCGGGACAGGTGGCCGAGCGGCTGAAGGCACACGCCTGGAGAGCGTGTAAACGGGTAACCGTTTCGTGGGTTCGAATCCCACCCTGTCCGTCTCACAGACGCCTAGCCGCGCGGCCGCACAGCCGCCAAGGGAAAGCTGCCTGCGGCGGCTCGGCGGCTCGGCGTCCAGCAGTCTGGACAGGTGCGTGAGCGGTTGAAACGGCCGGTCTCGAAAACCGGTGTGCCCGTAAGGGTACCGAGGGTTCGAATCCCTCCCTGTCCGTCCCGCTGCTTCAGTTTGTGCCGTCGCGCGGGCGCTCGAGTTTCGCGAAGAAGCGCTCGATCTCGGGCCATTGCGCTCCCAGGTCTTCGTAGCCCAGCTCGATGAGCTGCGACGTAAAGTTGGATTCGAAGAGCAGATAGCTGACGAACTCCGCCGCCCCTTCGCGCTGACCACCCATGCCCGCGACGATGCGTCGCACTTCTCTGGGAAGCGACGTCGTGTGTCCCCGGGCGAGACTGGCGAGGTCACGCCGCGGCCGGAGCATCAGGAGGTCCACCGGCCGCAGCGCCAGCGGTGCCGGCGTTTGCGCCGGCAGAGCCGCGAGCAGGCTGTTGACTCGCGCGAGCTGATCCGCATCCGCCTCGAGCTGATCCTGGAAGATCGTATCGAGCAACAACCCCGCGACCTCGGCGACACTCGGATACTGCCGCGTGACGGCCACCGGCCCCGGCTCCCGGGAACGCGTCTTCATCGCGATCACGAATACCGCCCGCGCACCGAGGTGAATCGCGGGCGCGAGCGGGGCGCTCTGGCCGACGCTGCCGTCGCAATAGAACTCGCCGCCGAGCGATACGGCGGGGAACAGGATGGGGATCGCCGCCGACGCCATGACGTGCTCGAGGCTGAGCGGGCCGGGCAGACCCGAATGCGTGAGCGCGTGCCAGGCCGGCTCGTCGCCGCGGCCGTGAACGAACGTGACGGAATGGCCCGAGCTGATCGCCGTCGCGCTGAGCGCGGCGGTCCGTAAGCGGCCCGCGTTGATGTTGGCCTGGATCCCGCGGACATCGATCGCCGCCTCGAGGAATTGCCGCAGCGGCTGCGTATCGAGGATGCCGCGCAACGGCGTAGGTCCGGTCCGCCGCCGGAGGAAGGAGCCGAGGATCCACCGCGCCGCGGACCCGAGCAGACTGCCGGGGCGCACACGAAACACACGCTCGGAGGTGAGCTCGCGCCAGGCGGCGCGCAACCCAGCGACGGCCTGAGGGAGCGGCCCCGGATGGGCCGCGAGGTAGATCGTGTTGATCGCGCCGGCGGAGACACCCGTCAGAATCGGGAACTCGAGATCCGGCAGGCGTTCCGCCAGCGCCGCGAGCACCCCGACCTGATACGCTGCCCGGGCCCCGCCGCCGGGGAGCACCAGGGCGAGCTTGGAGGAATATCGATGCGGTTTGGCCAGTCGCTCACCGGCGGAGGTTACGCCGGTGCGATACTGGGGCGCGGTCACCACGCGCAGAGAATCGGTCATGATGCCGTAGCGACGACGGCCTGGTGGATCTGCCCGACCGCTTCCTCCAGCTGCCGGTCGGAGAGGTATGGCGCCGGCCCGAGTCGCAACGTTTGCCCCCGATAGTCCGTCCACACACCGCGCTGGCGCAACGCGCGGCAGATGGACTCGGCCGCGGCGGTGTGGAGCGAGAGAAACCCACCAACCTTTTCCAGCGACACGCGGCGATCGCGTCTGAGGACCTTCGGATCGATGTCGAGGGCATCAAAGCGGGCGGCCAGCACGCCAATCTGATGCTGGCTCACCTCACGCATCAGCGCGGCGGTTAGGCCAAGCCGCTCGAAGAAATCGAACACTGCGGCCGCGCGATAGTGACTGGTGGGGTCGTAAGTCGCGCCGGCGAAACGAGCGTGGCCCGATCCGTACGGGACAGCGCCTCCAGCCGAGGGCGTGGAAAGCAGGTGGAACTCACCGAACCAGCCCGTGACGACCGGCCGGAGCGCGCAGTCCTTCGGGATCCGGAGAAACGCGTTCCCTTCACCTAGCTGACAGTACTTGTAGCCCCCACCCACGATGTAGGCCTCTGTCAGGCGCTCCGCCATGACAGAGAACGGCACGACATTGAGCGCGTGATAGACGTCGACCAGCAGCTCCGCGCCGAAGCGCCGGCATGCGTCCAAGGCGATGCCGAGATTTGGGACGATGTGTGCGTTCTCGTACAATACGGCGGAAACGAAAACGGCCGCCGTCCGGTCGGTGACCATCTTCGCCAGTCGTTCGGCCACCTGGTCGGCGGGCCGGGTCGGCACGCGAATCACCTCGATGCCTTCCTCGGCGAGCCGATCGAGCTGGCGGCGCAGCGTGTGAAACTCACCGTCCGTCGTCACGATGCGGGGGCGCTGGGCGAGGGGCAGCGCGGAGAGGAACCTTACCACCAGCTCGTGGGTGTTGGCGCCGAGCGCGATGCTGGCGTCGGGTTCCCCGAGGAGCGCCCCGAAGCCACGGCGCACGCGGTCAGCCATCGCAAACGCCCGCTCCCATTTCTCGTCCACCAGATCCGCGGCGTCGAGCCACGCGTGGCGCTGAGCCTCGAGGCCCACATCCGGCCACGCCTGGTGCGAGTGTCCGGTGAGCAGCAGTCGCTCGGCCACCCGGAACTGCGTGTAGTGCGGCGCGAGCGCGTTGGGAGACCGGTACAGGGACTCCGGTGACGCGGTCGTGGATTCCCCGACGGTCACAGCTCGGTCCGGATGGCCCACAAATCCGGAAACACCGGCCGGTTGATCGTCGTGATCAGATACTCCGCGCCGCTCGAGCCACCGGTGCCGCGCCGGGTCCCGATCGTGCGTTGCACCATCTTCACGTGCCGGTACCGCCACTCCATGAAGCCTTCGTCCAGATCCACGAGCCGCTCGCACACCGACGTGACGGCCGGGTTGGTGCGATACACCTCGATCAGGACGCGCTGCAGCTCGGGGCTCGGCTCCGGCGGCCGGGTGACGTCGCGATTCAGCGACGCGGCGGGGACCGGGAACTGGTTGCGCGCCAGGTAGCGGAGAAAGACGTCCCACAGGGTCGGGGCCTGGTACCGGGCCTCGACGCGCCGGCGATGCTCGCTGCCCGCGGCGTAGCGCTCGATCGCCGCGGGGTTCTTGGCGCCGAGTAGGCATTCGAGCTCGCGAAACTGGAACGAGTGGAAGCCGCTGCCCGCTTCGAGGCGGTCGCGGAACGACAGGAACCCCTGGGGCGTCATGGTTTCGAGGATGTCGATCTGCGAGACCTGCACTTTGAGAATCGTGAGGATGCGCTTGAGCGTGTGCAGGGCGTGCGGCGTGTCGTTGTCGGTCAGCAGCCGCATCAGGTAGTCGATCTCGTGCAACAGCTCCTTGAACCACAGCTCGTAGACCTGGTGAATGATCACGAACAGCGTTTCATCGTGCTCCAGCTCGCCCTCACGGGGTCGCTGCAGGGCGAGCAGCTCGTCGAGGCGGAGATAGCTCGCGTAGGTCACGGGGAGGGGGGCGGGCATGGTCGGTCCTAGATGAAGCGCGGTTTGTATCGGTCGAGCGTTTCGTATTGGTCCGGCCAATCGACCCGCCATCCGAGCTCGTTGGCGGCATGGCGGGTCCAATACGGATCCCACAGGTGGGCGCGGGCGAGGACGCACAAATCGGCCCGGCCGGCCGCGAGGATCGTGTTCACGTCGGTGTAGCTCGAGATGTTGCCGACGGTCATCACCGGCATGCCGGCTTCGTGACGGATGCGGTCCGCGAACGGTGCCTGGAACAGCCGTCCGTACACCGGCTTCTGGTCCGCGACCGTCTGCCCGGCGGAGACATCCATGATATCGCAGCCGTGCCGTTTGAAGAGTCGGGCGACCTCCACGGCGTCGGCGGACTCCATGCCACCCGGGGCCCAGTCCACGGCCGAAATGCGAATCGAAATCGGCTTCGCGGCGGGCCAGACCGCCCGCACCGCGTCGAATACTTCAAGAGGGAACCGCATCCGGTTCGGCAGGCTGCCGCCATACTCGTCGTCCCGCTGGTTGGTCAGCGGCGAGATGAACCCGGCCAGCAGGTATCCGTGCGCGAAGTGCAGCTCCAGAACGTCGAACCCGGCCTGCTCGGCCATGCGGGCCGCCCTCGTGAACTGATCGCGCACCTCCACCATGTCGTTCCGGGTCATGGGCTGCGGGATCTGGCTGTGGGGGAAGTAGGGCACCGGGGAGGCCGCCATGACGGGCCAGCCGCCTTCCGCCAGTGGCTCGTTGTCGCCTTCCCACATCAGCCTGGTCGACGCCTTGCGCCCCGCGTGCCCGAGCTGCAGTCCGATCTTGGCGCGGCTGTGCTGGTGGACGAAATCGACGATGCGCTTCCATGCGGTCACGTGCTCGGGCTTGTACATGCCGGTGCAGCCCGGGGAAATCCGGCCTTCCCGCGACACGTCGGTCATTTCGGTGAACACGAGCCCGGCTCCGCCGATCGCCCGAGTCCCGATATGGACCAGGTGCCAATCGTTGGGGGTGCCGTCCTCGGCCGAGTACTGGCACATCGGCGAGACGACCGACCGGTTCTCGAGCAGGAGGTCCCGGAGCCGGAACGGCGTGAAAAGGGGCGGAGGCGCAGGGTCGAGGGACACGGGAGCGCCGGATTGCTGGGCCGCCCCGGCGGCGAACCAGCGATCCACCGCGGCCACAAACCTGGCGTCGCGCACTTGCAGATTGAGATGTGTGATGCGCAGCGAGCGCGTGAGGAGATTGAACGCGAACTGAAGCGGCTCGAGCCCCATGTAACGCTCGGTGTTCTCGAAGTACTCGAGACTGACCCGCGCCGCCCGTTGCAAGCTCTCCACCAGGGGCCGGCGCTCGGCTTCATAGGCGATCAGTGCGGCCGGAAGCTCGCGCTGCGTCTGGAGCGCCCGGACCAGGACGATCGCGTCTTCCATCGCCATCTTGGTGCCCGAGCCGACCGAGAAATGGGCGGTGTGGGCCGCGTCGCCCAGCAACACGACGTTGCGGTGGTGCCAGAACTCGTTCCGGACGGTTCCGAATCGCCGCCAGATCGACCGGTTCTGTTGCAGCTTGTGCCCCTGCAGCTCATCCGCGAACAAATCCTCGCAGAACGCGATCGTTTCGTGCTCGTCGGCGCGGTCGAGGCAGGCGGCGCGCCAGGTTTCTTCCCGAGCTTCGACGATGAAGGTCGAGTGCGCCTTCTCGTACTGGTAAGCGTGCACCCGCCACAGGCCGTGCCGGTCGTGCTTGAAGTAGAACGTGAACGCCGGGAATGGGCGCGAGGTACCGAGCCACACGAAGCGGTTGGGTCGCCAGTCGATGCTGGGGCGGAACACGTCCGCGAAGCGATCCCGCACCACGCTGTTCGCCCCGTCGGCCGCGAGCACGAGGTCGGCGCCGAGATACGGGGTCAGGTCCGAGACCTCGCTGCCGATCTCCATCCGCACGCCCAGGTCTATCGCCCGCTGCGCCAGGATCTCCAGCATGGCCCGGCGCGACAGACCGGAGAATCCGTGGCCGGTCGAGCTCAACACCTGGCCGTTGTAGTGGATGTCGATGTCGTCCCAGCGCGCGGACGCCCGCGCCATCGCGTCGAACGTCTCCGGGTCGGCCAGCTGCAGGTTCTCCTGCGTCGCTTCGGAGAACACGACGCCGAATCCGAACGTGTCGTCCAGGCGGTTACGCTCCACGACCACCACGTCGTGCGCCGGGTCGGCCTTCTTCATCAGGATCGCGAAGTACAGCCCCGCGGGACCGCCGCCGATCGAGACGATCTTCACGCGCTCGGCCTCGCATCCTTCAGCAGCTGACCGGCGATGACCAGATGTTGGATCTCGGTCGTTCCTTCGTAAATGCGGAGCGCCCGGATCGAGCGGTACAGCCGGTCGACCGGATGATCCGCCAGGACACCGCTCCCTCCCAGGATCTGCACCGCGTCGTCCACGATTCGCTGTGCCGCCTCGGTCGCGAACGATTTCGCCATCGCGGCTTCGAGCGTGACGCGATCCGCGCCCTGATCCTTTTCCCACACGGCGCGGTACACGAGCAGACGGGCGGCCGCGAGGTCGGTCGCCATGCGCGCCAGTTTGTCCTGGATCAGCTGGTAGTCGGCCAGCGGTTTTCCGAACTGGCGGCGCGTCACGGCATGCTGCAGCGCTTCGGCCAGGGCGCGCTGCGCCATGCCGCAGGCCGCGGCGCCGACCGTCGGGCGCAGCCGGTCCAGGGTCGCCATGCCGATCTTGAATCCTTCGCCTTCGGCGCCGAGGCGGGCATCGGCCGGGAGCCGGCAGGACTCGAAGGCGATTTCGCCGAGCGGATGCGGCGCGGCCAGCACCAGCGGCCGCACGAACCGGAATCCGGGCGTCTCCGCCGGCACCACAAAGCAGGTCAATCCCTTGTTGCCCGACGCCCGATCCGTCGAGGCGAACACCGTATAGAAATCGGCCAGGCCGCCGTTTGAAATGAGCGTTTTGGAGCCGTCGAGCACGTAGCCCGAACCGTCCCGCTTCGCCGTCGTAGCAATCGCCGCGACGTCGGAGCCGGCGTTGGGCTCGGTCATGGCGAAGCTGGCCATGGCTGCGCCCGAGACCACCGCGCTCACCCAGCGCTTTCGCATGGTTTCGGATCCGGCGAGCAGAATCGGTACGACGCCCAGCCCCTGGAGCGCGAACACCGCATCGGCCAGCGGCGAGGCCGCGCTCAGGGCCTCTCGCACCAGAGCGCAGGAACGCCACTGCTGTTCCGCAATGGGGGTGAACCAGCCGGCTCCCCCGAGCCGGTCGAGAATCTCGCGCGCCTGCGCCCGGCCGGCGGCATCGTCCGCCGGGGCGGGCAGCGCCGCCAGCTCGCGCGCGGCGAACGCTCCGACGCGCTCCGCCAGGTCGAGGTGGTGTGGCTCGAGGAACGCCCGAATTGTCCGGGTCTCAGGGGGGGGAATCACGTAAAGCGCGGCTCGCGTTTGGCGATGAACGCGTCGTAGGACTCGCGGAAGTTCGGGTGCTGCATCAGCTCCGCCTGCACCTGCGCTTCGAGCTCCAGCGCCGCCCGCAGCTCCATGGCGGCTTCCCGGTTGAGCGCATCTTTGGTCACCGACAAAGCGAGCGACGGTCCGCGCGCGAGCCGTTCCGCCAGGGTACGGGCTTCGGCCAGCACCTGGTCCTGCGGCACGACGCGATGATACAGGCCGATGTCCTTCGCCCGCTGCGCGTCGCAGAAGTCGCCGGTCATGAGCAGCTCGGTGGCGTGCCCGAGCCCGACGAGTCGCGGCAAGAGCCAGGCGGCTCCCATGTCGGCGCCGGACAGGCCGACTCGGGTAAAGAGGAACGCGATCTTGGCGGACTCGGCGGCGATACGAAAATCACAAGCCGCCGCGATCACGGCGCCGGCGCCCGCCACGGTTCCGTTCAGCGCGGCGACCACGGGCTTGCGACACTCGCGGATGGCGAGAATCAGGTCGCAGGTGAGACGGGTGAACGCCAGCAATCCCGCCGCGTCCCGCTCGAACAGCCGGCCGATGATGTCCTCCACGTCACCGCCGGAGCAGAACGCCCTCCCGGTGCCGGTGATGACGACCGCCCGCACGCCCGTCGCGACGTCGACGGCGCGGAACGTGTCGCGCAGCTCTTCGTAAACCTGGAATGTCAACGCGTTGAGCCGCTCCGGGCGGTTGAGGGTCAACGTCGCCACTCCGGTGGCGGCGTCGTGCGCGTAGAGGAAGGATTGCGGGGCGATCGTCATAGAATCGCGGTCGCTTCGATCTCGACCTGGGCCTGTGGATCGACGAGGCTCTTCACTTCGACCAGCGCCATAGCAGGGTAATGCTTCCCCATGTGCCGGCGGTGCACTTCGCCCAGGGGTTTCAGGTGTGCGAGGTACGCCGCGCGGTCCGTCACGTACACGGTCATCCGGCCGATGTGCTCCGGCGATCCCCCGGCTGCCCGCACCACCGCGACCACCCGCGCGAGCGCCGCATCCCACTGACCGACGAACCCCATCGCTCCCGGCGCGGTCTGGCCGGCCACGAACAGGACCCGGCCGCCCGAAGGCCCGAGCATCCCGTGATTCCACCCACTGGGCCGGCCCAACGACTCCGGGTTGATGATCTCGAAGCTCATGCCTGCAGCGCTCCCGCATCGAGCACGATGGTCTGCCCCGTGAGGGCGGCGGCCCCAGCATCGCACAACGCTACGATCGTGCTCGCGACCTCCTGGGCGGTGACCAGTCGCGGCTGGCCCGAGTGGGTCAGGATCGCCTGCAGCGCTTCCTCCCTCGATTTGCGGGTGCGCTGGGCGACATTGTCCAGCGTGGTGTCGGTCAACGGCGTGTCCACGTAGCCCGGGCACACTGCGTTGACCGTGACGCCCGAGCCCGCGGTTTCGACGGCCAAGGCCCTCGTGAACCCGACGACCGCATGCTTGGCCGCGCAATACGCGGAGATGTACTTGGCGCCCTCGAGCCCGGCAATCGACGCGACGTTCACGACGCGGCCCCAGCCACGCTCCAGCATGGCGGGGAGCAGTGCCCGAGTACAGAGAAAGGTACCGGTCGCGTTGACCGTCAGCAGACGTAGCCATTCCTCGAGGGTCGTGCGGTGCAGGGGCGCGGCCGATGCCGTCCCGGCGTTGTTCACGAGGATGTCCACCGCGCCGAGGCGCTCGACGGCGGTCCGGGCGAGGGCGTCAATGCTGGCGGGATCGGTGACGTCGCAGCGCGTGGCCCAGGCCTGACCACCGGCGTGTCGCAGCTCCGCCGCGACCGATTCGACCTCGTTCTCGTGACGGGCCGCGACCACGACGCGCGCGCCCAGGCTGGCGAGCGCCCGCGCCGTAGCAGCGCCGATGCCGCGGCCACCGCCCGTGATCACCGCCCCCCGGCTTGCCACGGTCTCGCTCATCCGGCGCTCCGCGTAATCTCGATCATGACCGCCTCCTCGAGGATGGCGCCCAGCAAGGCGATGGTGCTGCGACCTTCCTCGACCGTGGCCTCCCCCGGCGAACCGAAATACGCGCGTGGACCGCCGGCTTCGACGAAACTCCTCTGCCCGGCCGCGATGGCCGTCGAGAGCGAGCGAGCGTTGGGCGGCAACCTGGTGCGCTGGGACTCGTTCACCCACTCGGGGTGCAGGGCCATGACGATCGATGTTTCGTAGCGGCCGGCATGGCAGGCACCGCTTCGGAATTCCGAGGTCAGCCGGGTGGCCCAGGGGCGCTGCGTCACGTCGGGGTACACGATCCTCACTCGGCCGGTTTGTTTGATCTGGAGGACAGCGTCGTTGATCGCCCCGAGGTGGGCGGGATCGAGATGCGCGTTGGCGAGCGCCAGGAGGTCGAAATCGTGACGGGCCAGACTGTCGGCGATGCCCACGATCTGGGCCGTAACCGCCGCGGGGTCGAGGGTCAGCGTCCCGGGGAAATCGGCGGCGAACGGCGCCGGCGCATAGGCCAGGGAGGGCAGGATCAGCGCCTCCATACCGCGTGCCGAAAGTTTTTCCGCCCCGGCGCGCGCCATCGCCTCGGCGATCAGGACATCGGTGGCGAGCGGCAGGTGCGGTCCGTGGGCCTCGCACGCGCCGAGCGGAAGGATCGCGACGGCGCGCTCGCGGTCCGTGCTACCGATCTCGACCCAGGTCAGCTGCGCGAGGTCGCGAACCGGCATCGGCCAGGTTGACCAGGGGGCACGGCGCAGCGCATCATCCCGGCATGCCTTTCCAGCCGCCGGATCGCTTCAATATCGCGGACTACTTCCTCGACGCGCGCCTGCGCGAGGGAGGGGGGCGGGAAGGGGCCACGGCGCTCATCACGGATCAGGGTGCACTCACCTACGCGGAGGTTCAGGCGCGGGCCAACCGGTTCGGCCGGCTGCTGCTCGAGGCCGGGGTTCAGCCCGAGCAACGCGTGTTGATCGCGCTCCCGGACGGTCCCGATTTCGTCGCCGCGCTCTTTGGCACTCTCAAAATTGGCGCGGTGGTGGTTATGGTCAACCCGCAGCTCACGGCGGAGGCCATCGAGTACTCCTACGCCTACACGCGGGCCCGCATCGCGTTGACGACACGCGAGACGGCCGGCCCGTTTCAGGCGGCGGCCGCCGCGGTCCCGACGCTCAAGGACGTGCTCGTGGTCGACGACCGGGGCGTCGCGGCCCGGCTCGACGCGCTGCCGGTCGGGCTCCAGACGTTCCCGACCCACAAAGACGACGCGGCGATCTGGCTCTTCTCCGGCGGGACGACGGGGCAGCCGAAAGCCGTCGTCCAAACGCATACCGCGTTCGCGAACACCACGGAATGCTACGCGAAGAACGTCCTGGGATACCGGGCGGACGACGTGACCGTGTCGGTCCCCAAGCTGTTCTTCGGGTATGCCACGGGCGCGAATCTCCTCTTCCCCTTCTCGGTCGGCGCGGCGAGCGTGCTGTTCCCGGAGCGCTGCACGGCGGAGGTGCTGTTCGACAAGATCGCCCGGTACAAGCCGACCATCCTCGTCAACGTTCCGACCATGATCAATCAGATGGTCTCGCATCCGGATGCCGGGCAGCAGGATTTCCGCTCCCTCCGGTTCGCGACGTCGGCCGGCGAGGCCTTGCCCGTCGAGCTGTACGATCGCTGGAAGCGCACGTTCGGGGTGGAGCTGCTGGACGGTCTCGGCACCGCGGAAATGTGGCACATCTTCATTACGAACCGGATCGGCGCCGTCCGCCCCGGTACGCTGGGCCAGGTGGTGGACGGATTCGAGGTGCGCGTGTGCGACGAGGAGGGTCGCCCGCTGCCCGACGGCGAGGTGGGAAACCTGTGGGTGCGGGGGAATTCGCGGGCCATCGCCTACTGGCAGCAGCACGACAAGACGCAGGCGGCGTTTCGCGGCGAGTGGTACGTGTCGGGCGATCTGATCGCACGCGATCCGGACGGATACATCAGCTACCACGGCCGTGCCGACGATATGCTCAAGGTGGCCGGCAAGTGGCTCAGCCCGCAGGAAGTGGAAGGCTGCCTGCTGCGGCATCCCGCCGTGCGCGAGGCCGCGGTCGTGGGCGTCATCGGGACGGGCGGGCTCACGAAGCCTCACGCATTCGTAGTGACGAAGGAGCACGCGCGAGAAGAGCTGGGCGAAGAGCTGCGTCAATTCGTCGCGACGCAGCTGGAAGGGTACAAGGTGCCGCGCGCGGTCGTCTTTCTCGACGTCTTGCCGCGCACCCACCTGGGGAAAGTCGATCGGGGAAAACTTCGCAAAGGGGAGGGATGATGCCCAGACGAGTGTTGGTGATCGCCGCTCTGGCGAGCGTGGCGTTGAGTGGCATCGGCGCCGCGCAAAGCGCGGGCGACCTGGTCGCCGTGCGCCGGGTGATCGACGCGCAAAACGACGCGTGGGAAACGGCGACCAAGGCCGGCGACGCGGCGGCGATCGCCGCGATATTCGCCGACTCGGGCGTCGAAGTGAGCCTGCGCACCGGCAAGACATGGAAGGGACGGGTGGCCATTCAGCAGCTGTTCACGGAGATCTACCAGAACCCGCACGCGACCGACGCCCTGGTCCAGACCGATCAGGTCGTTCTGGACGGCAATACCGCCGTCGAATACGGCCATTACACGTTCACGTATCCGCCGAAGGACGGGCAGCCCCAGGTCGACAGCGGGAAGTACGTCGTGATCTGGCGCAAGCAAGGCGATGGGAGCTGGCGGATCCTGATGGATACCGGGGTGCCGCAGTAACCGGGCACCTCGTCCTCGCGGCCGCCGAAATCCAGGATTTGCTCGAGCCCGGAGATCTGGCCGGGCTCGAGGTCACCTGGCTCGCCGCCGACGAGCCCACGCCGTCCGGACCCTGGGTGGCGCTCGTTCCACTCCTGTCGCGCTGGGTGGGCGGATCCGAGTTCCGTCGGCTCCCCAAGCTCCGCATCGTGGCCAACGTCGCGGTCGGGTTCAACAACATCGATGTCGTGGCGGCCGAGCTGCGGCGCGTGATCGTCACCAACACGCCCGACGTCCTGACCGAGGCCACGGCGGATCTCACCTGGGCGCTGATCCTGGCCTGTGCCCGCCGTCTGCTGGCCGGGGTCGAGCTGGTCAAGAGCGGACAATGGACCGGGTGGCATCCGACGCAGCTGCTCGGCATGGAGCTCAAGGGGAAGACCCTCGGATTGCTGGGCGCGGGCCGCATCGGCCAGGCGGTGGCGCGGCGCGCCATTGCCTTCGGGATGCGGCTGCTCTACGTCGCGCGCGCCGTCAAGCCGGACTTCGAGACCGCGACCGGTGCCCGGCGGGTCGAGCTCGGGCCCCTGTTCCGCGAGAGCGACGTGCTGTCGCTTCACGTCCCGGCGGTGCCCGAGCTGAAAGGAATCGTCAGCGCGGAGAAGCTGGCGCAGATGAAGCCCGGGGCCATCCTCGTCAACACGTCGCGCGGCGATCTGGTCCGTGAAGAAGCCCTCGCGAGCGCGCTGGAGCAGGGTCACCTCGGCGCCGCCGGCCTCGACGTGTATGCCGACGAGCCGGAAATCAGCCCTCGCCTCCTGACGGCACCGCGCACCGTGTTACTGCCCCACATCGGCAGCGCCACCTTGGAGACGCGTCGCGCGATGGCGCGGCTCGCGCTGGCCAACGTTCAGGCGGTGCTCGCCGGACGTACGCCGTTGACCGCCGTATTCGGCTAGTTACCTTCCGCCCCGGACATGGCCCGGGCCCAGACCAAGAACACGCCGCTCCTCGACGCCCGCGCGCTCGCGCGGGCGCTTCAGCGTATAGCCCTGGAGATCCTCGAGCTGGCCCACGGCACCGAGCTCCTCGTGCTGGTGGGGATCCAGCGCCGCGGTGTGGAGCTGGCCGAACGGATCGCCGCGATCATCGAACACAAGGAATCGGTCCAGATCCCGCGCGGCGCCATCGACATCACCTTGTACCGCGACGACCTCGAGCTGGTGGGTCCGAAACCCGTGATCGGCGAGACCCGGCTGCCGGGCGATCTGACGGGCAAGCACGTGGTCATCGTCGACGATGTGCTCTACACCGGCCGCACGGTGCGCGCCGCCCTGGATGAGCTCGCGGACTTCGGCCGGCCCAAGCGGATTTCCCTGGCGGTGCTCGTGGACCGCGGCGGGCGGGAGCTGCCGATCCAGGCGGACGTGGTCGGTGAGCGGGTGCAGCTGGGGTCGGGAGGGCGGGTGGACGTGCGGATCGAGGAGCTGGACGGTCGGGACGAAGTGGTCGTGGTGGAGGCTTCGTGACGGTGGCGCTCGAGAAGGATCTGACCGGGCTGGAGTTCCTCTCGGCCGAGCAGATCCGCCTCATTCTCGATACCGCCGAGCCGTTCAAGGAAGTGTCGGAGCGTCCCATCAAGAAAGTGCCCGCCCTGCGCGGCAAGACGATCGTCAATCTGTTCTTCGAAGCCTCCACCCGTACCCGCATCTCGTTCGAGTTCGCCGAAAAGCGTCTCTCGGCGGACACGGTCAACGTCGCCGTGTCCGGCTCGTCGGTATCGAAGGGCGAGACGCTCGTCGACACCGCGAAGAATCTCGAGGCGATGCGCATCGACATGGTCGTGATCCGCCACGGCGCGTCGGGGGCCGCGCAGTTCCTGGGCCGGCGGATTCGCTCCAACGTCATCAACGCCGGCGACGGCAAGCACGAGCACCCGACGCAAGGGCTGCTCGATATGCTCACCATCCGCGATAAGGTCGGGCACATCGAAGGCGTGAAGGTCTGCCTCGTGGGCGACATCCTGCACTCGCGCGTCGCGCGCTCCAACCTGTGGGGACTCACCAAGCTCGGAGCGGAAGTCGCCGTGTGCGGCCCGCGCTCGCTGTTGCCGCGCGGCATCGAAGAGCTCGGCGTGCGGGTGTTCGGCCGCATCGAGGAAGCCATCGAGTGGGCCGACGTGCTCAACGTGTTGCGGCTGCAGCTCGAGCGGATGGAGAAGGGATTCATCCCCAGCCTGCGCGAGTATTACCGCGTCTTCGGCGTCACGATGGAGCGTCTCGAGCGCGCGCCGAAGCCCCTCATCATCATGCATCCCGGCCCGATGAACCGCGGCGTGGAGATCGACAGCCGCGTGGCCGACGGCCCCCACAGCGTGATTCTCGATCAGGTGACCAACGGCGTCGCGGTCCGGATGGCGGTGCTCTACCTGCTGGCGGGGGGCCGGCCCGAGCTGGCCGATGCGGCCAAGGGCGGAGGCGGCGAATGACGCGGCCCGTCCTGCTGCGCGGCGGTCGCGTGATCGACCCGAGCCGCTCGTTCGACGCGACGGCCGACGTGTTGATCACGGACGGGAAGATCGCCGCCGTAGGGCCGGGGCTGACCGCTCCCGACGACGCCGACACGCGGGACGTGCGCGGTCTCGTCGTGGTGCCCGGCCTCGTCGACGTGCATGTCCATCTGCGCGAGCCGGGAAACGAAGACGAGGAGACGATCGCGACGGGCTCCCGCGCCGCCGTCGCCGGCGGATTCACGGCGGTGTGCGCGATGCCCAACACCGATCCCGTCACCGACAACCAGGCGGCCGTGGGATTCATCGTGCGGCAGTCGGTGCGCGCCGGGCTGGCGCGCGTGTACCCGATCGGCGCGGTGTCGGTGGGGCAGCGGGGCGAGCAGCTGGCCGAATTCGGGGAGATGGTGGGCGCCGGGGCGGTCGCTGTCTCGGACGACGGGAAGCCCGTCGCATCCGGCCACCTCATGCGGACCGCTCTCGAGTACGCCCGCACTTTCGACATTCCCGTCGCCGACCATTGCGAGGAGCCGAGCCTGGCGGCCGGCGGCGCCATGCACGAAGGGCTGGTCTCCACCCGGCTCGGTCTGAAGGGGATTCCCGCGGCGGCGGAAGAGATCATGGTCGCCCGCGATGTGCTGCTCGCCGAGCTCACGGGCGGCTACGTGCACCTGTGTCACATGTCGACGCGCGGCTCGGTCGATCTGATCCGCCGCGCCAAGGCGCGCGACATCCGCGTGTCGGCTGAGGTGACCCCGCACCACCTGGCGCTCACCGATGCCGCGTGCGAGGATTACGACACGCTTGCCAAAATGAATCCGCCGCTGCGTGAGGCGGCTGATGTGCACGCGCTGCACGAGGGGCTGAAGGACGGCACGATCGATTGCATCGCGTCGGATCACGCGCCGCACGCTTACGACGAAAAGGAAGCGGCGTTCGACGATGCGCCGTTCGGGATCGTGGGGTTGGAAACAGCGTTCGGCGTGGCGCACACCGAGCTGGTGCGGGGCAACGTGCTCACCCTAGCGGAGCTGGTGGCGCGGATGAGCACCAGGCCGGCCGCGCTATTCCGTCTTCCCGGTGGCACGCTCGCCGCCGGCACGGTCGCGGATGTTTGCGTGCTCGATGTCACGAGCTCGTGGGTTGTACGTTCCGCGCAGTTTCATTCGAAGAGTCGCAACACGCCGTTTGCCGATCGGGAATTGGTGGGCCGGGCCGCGCTGACGCTGGTCGCCGGACGCATCGTGCACGAGTGGAAGGGTGGGGCGACGTCCGGGATCGGGTCGAGGTGACGCAAACTCACCAGCGAGTTGCACTTACATTTGTGCGTTCTGAGAAACCGGGGCAGTAGCACATGGCCGGCTGCCGGGGGGGGACCGCCTTTGCCGTGGCGGGAGAAGGGTTTACGTCATTATATGTGCCGCCGGAGCTTATCTTCTTAGTCGGCTCGAAGCCCCCTTGTGTCCTAATCCGACGCCAGGGGATGACGGGTGTAGGCGATTGAGTGGAAACTTACGTATGGGGACACCGGAGCACGGGGCACGGATCTTGTTAGCAGCCCCTCTCCTGGGCCAGGTCACCGAGCTGAATCCCCGCTTGGTGGCAGAGCTCGAAGCATTACGCGCAGGCGCCAGCGCGGCAGGAGTGGAATGACGAAACCACCGAGCAAGAGTACGGCCGCCATCCAGCGACTGCTGGAAGAGCGGCGTCAGTACGAGGCGTGGATCGCACGGATCGACGCCGCGGGCGGTGGTGCGCCTTCCACAGTGCGCAACCGCGTGCGCTCGGATTACGAGGCCCGTCTCAACGCCGTCACCGAAGAGCTCAAGGTGCACGCCGAGGCGGCGCGATTGATGGCGGCGCAGCGCAAGGAGCTGCGCCGCGAGCTGCAGGCCAAGGAAACGCATGCGGCCGAGCGTCTGGCCGAGGCCGAGCTGCGGCACGCGGTCGGCGAGTACGACGAATCGCAGTGGACGCAGGTCCACAAGGAGTCGCTGGCCGAGCTGGTCTCGGTGCGGGAAGAGCTGGGCGCGATCGACGAAGACATCGGGCAGCTCGAGGAGTTGGAGCGGCTGGTGAAGACGCGGCCAGTGCCGCCACCGGCGCCCCCCCCCTCGCCGGCGCCTGCCGCGCCACCGCAAACCGTCGCCGCTCCGGCTGTGACGGCCTCAATGCCGCGTGTCGGTCCGCCTCCTCGCCCGCAACCCGCGGCGGCGGCGCCGCCGGCGGCCCCGCCCAAGGCGGATCAGAAGCCCGATCAGAAGCAGGATCAAAAGCCTCAGATGATCGACGAGCTGGCATTTCTGAAATCCGTGACCGACGACGACAAGCGCGGCATCGGGAGTCCCGGGCCGCTCCCGACCCCGGGTCAGCGGCGGCCTAGTGGGGCCCAGTTCCAGCCGGCCGACCCGGCGGGAGGCGGGAATCGCTCCTCCGCCGTCCCCACGTCCGCGGCGTCCCCGGTGAACGACGACCCGGAGCCCGTACGCACGTTGAAGTGTCGCGAATGCGGCACCATGAATTTGCCGACGGAGTGGTACTGTGAGAGTTGTGGGGCGGAGCTAGCCGCGCTCTGAAAGGCGTAAGGAGAGAAGCGTAAGGGGCTGAAACGTAGGGAAAAAGGCGTAGGGAAAAAACGTAGGGGCACGGTGACTGGCTGCCGTGCCCCTACGTTCTTTCCGTACGTATTACAACCTTACGTCTTTCTCCTTACGCCTTTGCCTTTACGTACTTGGCAAGTCTGGACTTGTGCCTTGCCGCGTTATTTCGATGAATCAACCCTTTCCGGGCAGCCCTGTCGAGCAGCCGTACGGCGGCGGCGTAGGCGGTGGTCGCTTCCTGCTTGGTGCCGGCGGCCCGGACCCGCTTGAGGGCGGTCCGCAAGGCGGAGCGCTGGGCGCGGTTGGTGACGGCATGGCGGCGCGACTGGCGCATCGCTTTCTTGGCGGACTGAATTCGCGGCACGAGACTCTTCTCCGGTTTGAGGCGGGCAAAATAGGGGGTAAGTTGAGGGGGGTCAAGGCGCTACGCCGTTGACCCGGGCTCTACGATGCGGCTATTTTAGGCTGACCCGAGCCCCGAGAGCGTCCATTTCGTTCGAGTTCCTCATTTGGGTCCCGGTACTGCTGTTCTCGATGGTGGCCCATGAGTACGCCCACGCGGAAGCGGCCTACCGCCAGGGCGATGATACCGCCTATATGCTCGGGCGGCTGACGATGAATCCCCTGAAACACATCGATCCGTTTCTCACAATCCTGCTCCCGGCATTCCTGCTGTGGCAATCGCACGGGGCGTTCGCGTTCGGCGGTGCCAAACCCGTCCCGGTGAACCCGCGCAATTACCGGAACTACGTGCGGGGCGACATCATTGTCTCCCTGGCCGGAATTGCCACGAATCTCGGGCTGTTCGTCGTGTTCGGGGCATTGTTCGCCGCGTTCGGCTCCCTCGGCGCCGCCGTTCCCGGGCTGAATGGGACCCTGCGGATCCTGCAAACCATGGCCCACACAGGCATGTGGCTCAATCTCGTGCTGGCCTTCTTCAATCTCATTCCGATCCCGCCGCTGGACGGCAGCCACGTGTTTTATCACTTGTTGCCGCCCGCAGCTGGTCTGAAATATCGGCGTATTGCGGCGCTCGGGTTTCTGCCCATCATGGCCCTGACCTACTTTCTGCCCGGGGTCATTGGCGTCTTTTTGTGGCCGGCCGCCCAGATCATGGACCTCGGCATGAGTCTCGTAGGGTCGCTCGCGCTGCCCGGGGTCAAAATCTCGTGACCACGCTGCCCCCGACAACTCAGGTGAGTCATCCAGGCGGCGGGTTCATCGTCGAGCTCGAGCAGTTCTCCGGACCGCTCGATCTGTTGCTGCATCTGATTCGCGAAGACCAGCTCGACATCACGGATCTGCCCATCGCGCGCATCGCGGATCAGTTCCTCGCGGTGATCAACGAGCTGGGGCTCAATCAGGCGGCCGACTACCTCGAGATGGCGGCCCGCCTGCTGCGCATCAAGGCGCAGATGCTCCTGCCCAGGCGCTTGGGGGACGACGAGTGGGAGGATCCGCGCTCGGAGCTGGTGCGGCGGCTGCTCGAGTACCGGCAGATCCGCGAGCTGGTCGACTGGCTGGCGCGGGCGGCGGCGGGCCGCGCCGAGCGGTTCGGCCGCGGGTACGACGCGCCGGGCCCCGATCTCCCCCCGGCGCCGCTGGCGATCGGGTTGAACGATCTCCTTGCCGCCGCCGAGCGTGTCATCGCGCTCATCCCCGAGCCGACGCTGCATCGCGTCGTGCCGCGGCCGCTCGACGTCGAGGGCGCCACGGCCCGGATCGAGGCCCTGCTCGCCGCGCGCGCGGAATTCGGGTGGCGCGACGTGGTAGGGGAGCATCCCGACGTGGTCGAGGTGCTGTCCGCATTCATCGCACTGCTGGAGCTGGCCAAGCGCGGCGCCCTGAAGATCGCGCAGCCGGAACCCTTCGCCCCCATGGCCATTCGCCGTGAGCCCCCTCGCGAAGCTGCTT
>Ga0075434_100000741_pt1 | contig 25625 bp, 25 predicted proteins | sample RhiMethybrSRZTD3_FD_75298 | JGI IMG/M metagenome (GOLD analysis project Ga0075434, IMG submission 75298) | Populus rhizosphere microbial communities from Tennessee, USA - Rhizosphere MetaG P. TD hybrid SRZTD3 | ecosystem: Host-associated > Plants > Roots > Rhizosphere > Soil | place: USA... | reverse complement strand
TCTAAATGTTTATGTGGATAAACGTGTATATATTTATATACTTAGGTATATATGTATACGCTAGTACATACATGAAGCTACCAATTTTGTAAAATCCGTAGTTGAAAGTTTACCACCTATGTCCTTTGTTTTTTTGTTTTGCTTTAATAAGCTAATTATCACCTCCTCTATGCGCTGTCCTATATTGAATGCGTCTGGATCATTATACTTATCTGCTAACCATTCAAGCATCATTTTAGTAGATAATAGAATCGAAGATGGATTTGCAACGTACTTTCCAGCTATGTCAAAAGCAGCTCCATGAACTGGTTCAAACAATGCAAAGCTATTTCCAATATTAGCCGCTGGGCCTATTCCTAAACCCCCCACTACCTGCGCTGCCTCATCAGATAATATGTCGCCGAAGAGGTTGGTTGTTAAAATAACATCAAAATCTTCAGGATTACGTATAAGATTCATAGCACATGCGTCTACATACATTTCACTACATTCCACATCACGATATTTATCAGCAACTGATCTACATGTATTTGCAAACAGGCCATCTCCTTTACGCAAAACATTTGCTTTGTGAACAATTACAACTTTCTTTTTTCTGTTACGTAATCTGGCTGCTTTGAACGCGTATTCCGCAATTCTTCTTGATGCTCTCTCTGTTGTCATACGTAAAGCAATAACTGTATTTTCATCTATATTGAATTCCCAACCTAGGTACACATCTTCAGTATTTTCTCTTATTGTTACCAAATCTACAGTTTCAGCTAGGTTTTTGATATTAGGATATGACTTTGCAGGTCTTATGTTTGCATATAGATCGAATATGCGCCTCAAAACGATAACTACGTCGGCAGCAGTTTCCCCAACAGGACCCTTCAAGCAAACATCAGATTTTTTTATTATGTCCAAACTAAAATCTGGCAGGGCTTTTCCAAATTTATTGAGTGCATTATCACCTGCATCAACCTCCTTAATCCTGAATTTGATTTTAGAATTGCTATCATTTATTGACTCGAGCACCATTTTAGCTGATGCCGTTAGTTCAGAACCAATACCATCGCCAATAATCAATGCAACGTTATAGCGAGTCAACAGAAAATTGTATACTTGATATAGTCTATAAAACCTTTTTAGTTTGCAGTTTTAGTTCTCAGAATATACCACCTTTCTTAGCATTACTTTGTTGATAGCATCTACCATTGCCTGAACGGATGCAACTACTACATCTTCACCTGCCTTCCTTGCTGAGACGATATTACCAGTTTTGTCCTCTACCTTTACTGAAACTTCTGCCAAAGCATCAGAGCCTCCCGTAATAGAATCTAGTCTGTATTCACGAATCTTGATACTGGCCATTTCTACAGCAATCTTTTGTATAGCTTTCAATGCTGCATCGACTGGTCCCACTCCAATTTCGGAAGCAATGAAATCTTTCCCATCGGTATTTAATCTAACAACAGCAGTTGGTATAGTGTTCATTCCAGTTATGATGTGAAAATCGTACAGTTTGAATTTTTCTTCGAATTTGTTATTGTGCATTACGTCACTAGTTATCGATAAAAGTTCTGCAGTCGTTATCGACCTTCCTTTGTCGGCAACGTTTTTTTGTTTCTCGACGATCTCCTGTAACTGTTTATCGGAGGGCCTAATCCCGAAATCTTCTAGCATTGCCTTGATACCGTGTGCACCAGCATGTTTTCCAGCCTGAAGCCATCTTCTTCTGCCAACTATCTCAGGACTAATTGGCTCATATGTGAGAGGATTACTTATAATACCGTGCGTATGGATGCCAGACTCATGTCCAAAAGCATTTTCACCTATGATTGCTTTATTTGGCTGGACTACTATGCCCATTGTATTAGAAATGTACCTCGAAGTTTCGTAAAGTAATTCTGTTTTGATGTTGTGCTTCTTACTGTATAAGCACTGAAGCGCCATGACGAATTCTTCAAGAGACGCATTTCCGGCTCTCTCTCCTAAGCCATTTATAGTCACATGAGCACATGAAGCTCCAGCATCTATTCCAGAAATTGTATTAGCTACTGCTAAACCAAAATCATCATGACAATGCATACTGATTGGAATTTCATTATTTGTTTCTGCTTTTACATCAGTAACTATCTGAGCAATATATTGAGGAGTGGCATAGCCTACAGTATCCGGAATATCTAATCTGTCTGCACCAGCATCAGCAACTGCTTTAAAGACTCGTCTTAAAAATTCCCTGTCAGATCTTGTTGCGTCCTCTGCAGAGAATTCTACTTTCATACCGTGTTTCTTGGCATAATCGACTGACCATATTGCTTTTTCAAGCACTTGCTCTCTGCTCATTTTCAGCTTGTATTGCATATGTATGTCGGAGGTTGCAATGAAGGTGTGTACATAATTCACATCACAATTTATAACGGCATCAATATCTGCCTGAACTGCACGCGCTAAGGCACATATTTCCGATTTTAAGCCATACTGCGATATAGTTTTTATCGCTGTCATTTCGCCATGGGAAACAATTGGAAAACCAGCCTCAATAACGTCAACGCCCAATTCATTAAGTTTAGTGGCAATTTGGATTTTTTGTTCCGGCGTAACCGATACACCCGGCGTTTGTTCGCCATCTCTTAACGTAGTATCAAAAATTCTTACTTTACCGTAATGATAATCATTTTTCTCTGCCATTATACTTCTGTACCTCTCGGAAGTGCAGAAACACCCGTCCTTGCCAACTGTGTAATCCCGTAATGGTCAACCAGATTTTTAAATGCATCTATTTTGTCTGGTGTTCCTGTAAGCTCTACAATGATGGTCTCTTTTCCTATGTCAAGTATGTTGGCTCTAAATATGGATGCAAAGCTGGTTATGTCCATTCGCGAAGCTGGAGTATCCGCTTTCATTTTTATAAGTGCAAGCTCTCTATAAACTGTTCTTTCTGTATCAAGCACTTTTACCTCGACCACATCAATTAATTTCCTAAGCTGTTTTACAAGCTGATCTAGGGTTTTCTCATCACTTTTTGTCGTGATTGTCATCCTAGAGAGATCCGCTTGTTCAGTTGAGCCTACTGTTATACTTTCAATATTGAAGTTTCGAGCCCTAAAAAGATTTGTTACCCTAAATAGCACACCAGGTTTGTCTTCCACTAATGCTGACAATATGTACAGTGGTCCGCTAGTTTTCTCCTCATTGATCATACTATTCGATGAAGTAGACATAATTTTCGCATCATGCTCCTGTAATCATATCTTTTAGACCAGTACCTGGTGCCACAAAAGGGTAAACATCCTCTTCAGGATCAATTGGAATATCAATAACTGTAGCAATTTCACTTTTGATTCCTGACCTGATTGCCTTTTCTAATTCTTCGGAGGATTGTACTTTGATGCCTTGTGCACCATAAGCTTTGGCTATCTTTGAATAGTCGGGGCAACTATGTTGGTGTACTCCCATATATCTTCTGTTATAAAATGTTCTTTGCCATTGAGCGACCATCCCAAGCATATAGTTATTCATCAGAAACACAATTACTGGAAGATTGTCAAGAACAGAAACTGCTAGCGAATTCTCTGTCATATTAAATGAACCATCACCTGCAATATCGACTACTGGCACTTGTGGTCTAGCTGCCTTGGCTCCTATGGAAGCTGGAAATCCAAATCCCATCGTTCCTAGTCCTGTTGAGCTAAAGAATGTGCCAGGCGAAATTACATCAAAGTGCAATGACGCCCACATCTGACACTGACCAACTTCCGTCGTTACTATTGCATCACTTGGTAATAGTTCCCTTAATTTTTTTAACGATTTCTTTGCTGTAATGTCTCTTGAATAGTCTTTAATTGTTTCTGCATAATAATCAATAAGCTCCTTGCGTCTTTTTAGCCAGGGATCATTCACATCCTTTTTAGCAATATTTCGTGGGATCATCTTAACAAGTGTTCGTAGCGATGATTTTACGTCCCCAATAACTGCAACATCTACAGATTTATTCTTGCCAATCTCTGCTGGATCAACATCCATGTGAATTATGTTCATGCCCTTTCCAAATTCTTCAAACCTTCCTACTGATCTGTCAGAGAACCTGGCGCCTACGGCAACGATACAGTCTGCTTCAAGAATTATCTTGTTTGCCTCTGCATGGCCATGCATTCCGATGGGCCCAACTGCAAGAGGATGGTTCTCAGGGAACGCTCCTTTCCCCTTAAAAGTAGTCACAACAGGTATCATCAAAGATTCTGCCAGCGCTTGCAATTCTGAAAAAGCGCCTGAAAGGATAACGCCACCTCCTGCCATTATGATAGGTCTTTCAGCTTTGAGCAAGAGCTGTACGGCCTTTCCTATTTGAGATAGATCGGCATCTATGATTGGATTGTAGCCTCTTACTTTGATTAGTTCTGGGAATTCCATGTCAGCCTTCTCTTGTTGGACATCCTTAGGAATATCGATAAGAACAGGACCAGGCCTCCCGCTTTCCGCTATATAAAATGACTTTTTCACTGTCTCTGGTATTTCACTCGCGGCTCTAGGTTGGAATGCATACTTGGTACAGGGATTAGCAACACCAATTATATCTGTCTCCTGGAAGGCATCCTTGCCTATCATGGCAAGTGGTACTTGACCAGTAACAGCGACCATGGGTGAGGAATCAGCATAAGCAGTTGCAATACCTGTGATGATGTTAGTAGCCCCTGGACCAGATGTAGCAAAACAAACTCCTGCCTTTCTCTTTATTCTCGCATATCCATCTGCCATATGTGCTGCAGATTGTTCATGACGTACAAGGATATGGCGTAGGCTATTTGCATCAACTAGAGCATCATATATGGGAAGATTTGCTCCACCTGGAAGTCCGAAAACCACGTCAACTCCTTCCTTTTCGATAGCACGAATCAGAGCCTCCGCACCAGTCATTTCCGCCATGTATGTATATTTCCACCTTTCATATTCAAATGATTTCAACTTATCGGTCTTTTAAAATTTCGTGAGGAATTAATTTTTGTGCCAATACTAACATCTATCATAGAATCTAACCATAAACCGTAACATACAACTAAAAACGAATAAGTATTTTAGGTAAAATCTATATTATGACCATCTTTGGTCATTTCTGAATTAACTTAGAAAATCGAGAAAACTCTGATTTTGTATCTGTGTGCTTTAGTCGCAATACGAAGTTTGGTAATTGTTTTTGCAGATTCTGAAACCCGGTCATTATATACAATTACCAGACGCTATGGTTTAGTGCCGAGAAGGTTTATTCATACTATCAACTATGGCTAAACGTAGATACACATTATCCTTCTATTACAGGTCCATTTTTCTTCATTGGCTTTTATACCAGAACTCTTAATCACCGTTGATGAAAGCTGTCTCTATTAAAGGTAAAGAACTAGTTTCTATTGATGAATTGGCAACTCCAGAATTGGAAGATGGAGATATCCTAGTCAGAATGCGTGCGTGTGGTCTATGTGGATCTGATTTGGAAAAAGTGTATGGTCAATACGGGATGTCATCAGCTAAACTTGGACACGAGCCGTCAGGAGAGATTATAAACGTAGGAAATTCTGTCAAAGATTTTAGTCCAGGAGACCGCGTTTTTATTCATCATCATGTTGCATGCTATTCATGCTACTATTGCCTGCATGGGGATTATACTATGTGTAATATGTACCAAAAGAGCAACATACTACCATGTGGCTTATCACAGCAAATCGTGGTGCCGAAATGGAATATTAGCCGTGGCGGACTTTTAAGATTACCAAATAATATAAGTTTTGATGAAGCTTCACTTATAGAACCGTTAGCATGTTGCATAAGATCTTTAAACAAATGTAATTTTCAGAAAGGTGATGATATGGCAATCTTTGGGGCAGGTCCGGCTGGAATGATGCATGTTGCTCTTGCAAACATATTTGGAGCTGGGAAAATCATTGTCGTTGATATAAATAACTACAGAATAGATTTTGCAAAAAAATTCTGTTATAACATCTCAACTTTTAAATCGTTACCTGGTAAAGAGGAGGATTTGACTAAGAAAATAAAAAATAGAACTGATAGCAGAGGCGTAGATATATCTATTGTAGCTACGGGGAATACAAAAGCGCTTGCGCAAGCCTTTGAGGCAACAAGAAAAGCAGGAAAAGTCATGCTCTTCGGAGTTCCTTCCAAAAATTCTAACATTTCTTTGAATATGAACAAATTATATTCAAATGAACAGTCATTCCTTTCGTGTTATGCTGCATCGGAGATCGAAACAAATCAAGCGCTTAAATTAATAGCAGAGAAGCGACTTGATATAAAGCGTTTAATCACTCACCGGTTCAGTATTGAAAATGCCGACCAAGCGATTAGATGTGCACATGAAGCGAAAGGTGCAATGAAAGTAATTGTGACTTCAAATTAAAAATGAAACTACTATTGAAAGTATAAATAATAACAAATGAGCATGAATGGAGGAGGCTATGATCACTAAATGGATTGGGGCATGAAAAACAGAATGTCAAAAATCATCCGGCCAGAAGACAATCGGTGTGTTATGCTCGCAGTAGATCACGGGTACTTTTTGGGCCCAACAGAAAGATTAGAGGTGCCCAGTAATATTATAAAGCCGCTCTTGTCATATGCTGATTCCTTGATGCTTACAAGAGGAATTTTGAGAACATCTGTAAATCCAAACAATGGTCTACCCATAGTTTTACGAGTCTCTGGCGGAAGTAGTATTGTTGGAGAAGATCTCTCAAACGAGACTATCACAACTTCAGTTGAAGAAGCAATTAGGCTTAATGCCTCATGTCTTGCTATTTCAATTTTTGTGGGTAGCAAACACGAGCATCAGACACTTTCTAATTTAGCTAAACTTGTTAACGAGGGCGAAAGATACGGTATCCCTGTTTTAGCAGTGACTGCAGTTGGTAAGGAAATGGCTAGAGATGCTAGGTACCTTGGTTTGGCATGCAGAATTGCCGCAGAACTCGGTGCACATATTGTTAAGACATATTATTGTGAAAACTTTGAAAAAGTTATCGAAGGATGTCCTATTCCAGTCATTATAGCTGGTGGCAAGAAATTACAAGAGGTTGATGCCCTCGAGCTAGCGTATAATGCAGTTCAACATGGTGCTGCAGGAGTAGATATGGGCAGAAATATTTGGCAATCAGATTATGCTGTTGAAATGATAAAGGCAGTAAGGGCTATAGTTCATGAGAACTTAAATGTAAATGAAGCCTATAATATTCTATTAAAAGCCAAAAATGAGAAAGGAGAAGAAAAGGGACAACTCCAGCAACAAAAAATAGTAAAATCCACCGATTAAATTATTTTCATGTCGGGCCTAATAATAATCAAATTCCAAATTCAGCAACTGAAAGCACTCACAGGATTTTATGTACAACCTTCTTATTCAATACATAGATCATCCATTGGCTAAAAATCATGACCTTTTCAGTACACAAACAACTTTTGTTATCTCTGTTAAGCAAGCTTTTGCTTTTAAACTAAAGAATAAAGAAAGCACTTGTTATTTTTATGAATAATTGTAAAAACAATAATGAATACCGAGAACAACAATACTAATGATAAAAGCAGGAACCATAACTCCTGTGATGTTTTGATAACTGATGCTGCTGTAGTAATTCCAAAGCTAGGAATAATCAGAACAGATATTCTGATTGAAAATGGTAAAATTAAAGATCTTAGGAATTCAACTGGCAATGTTCATGGATCAAAAAAAATTAATGCTAATGGGAAATACGTCTTGCCAGGAGCAATTGATCCGCATATTCATTATGGAGTGTATACTCCTATAAATGAGGCTGCTCAAACTGAATCTAGATCCGCAGCAATAGGTGGCGTCACTACAATAATTCGAATGCTGAGACTGAGTGGAAGTTATAAAAATATTGAAAGCCAACTTAGAGCAAGCAAAGGCACTCATTATATAGATTATTCAATTCATGCGTCAATTCTTACATCGAATCAAGTAAAGGATATCCCTTACTTGAACAGTGTGGGAATTAATTCATTTAAAATATACATGAATCTGGGAGCAGAACTCAAACATATTTTTATGGATTTAGAACCTAGCACTTATGATATAACTAGTGGAGAAGTTGACATGACTGATGATCTAATTTCCATGATAATGATGGAAGCAGGTAAGATGGATTCGACCGTACTTGTACATGCCGAAGATCCAGTTGTATGTTCAGATCTCATTCGCAAGAGAAGAGAATTAGAGGAAAAAGAAGAGACAGTAAATAAACTACCAAATAATACCATGAGGGTATCACGACTAAAAATCTGGTCTGACTGCAGGCCACCTTCTTCCGAGGCAGAATGCATAAACAAAGCAGCAGCATTTGCAAATAAGTTTCATCCAAAGCTATATTTTGTTCATATAGGATCGGCTGTTGCCATTAAAGCAATATTGGCAGAAAAACGAAAGGGAAATTGTAATCTCTTCATTGAGACATGTCCTCATTATTTGACTCATACCATGGAGTTCAATGATCTTAAGGGAAAGGTAGTTCCTCCATTGAGATCCAAAAGTGATGTTCAATATATCTGGTCAGCATTGAATTGTGGTATCATAGATACAATTGGAACAGATCACGTAGCTAACAGGCTGTCAATGAAGATTGGACATGATGATATTTGGTCTGCTCTATCAGGGTTTCCTGGAACAGCCACTATGCTTCCTATTTTACTCAGCAAAGGGGTAAATGAAAATAGAATTACTCTAGAAAAAGTGTCAGAAGTAACAAGTTACAATACATCAAGGATCTTTGGTTTATATCCCAAAAAAGGCACCATACAACGGGGTTGTGATGCAGACCTGACTATAGTAGATCTGGATTTGGAGCAGAGGGTTACTCCTGATCTATTACAGTCTTACTCTGATTATACAATATATAACGGATGTATAATCAAAGGGTGGCCAATTTTGACTATGGTACGAGGAAAAGTTGTTATGCATGACGGGCAGATTATAAGTAATACTTTGGGACATGGTGAATTTGTTGCTAGACCTGTCCATGATATTGAATTGTAATCAGAAAGATTAGCGAGTACTAAGGTATATTATTATGTATACATTCGTTATAAGGTGGTCACCTCAAATGACCCATCAGATTTAGCCTTATAGTAAACATCCGCACGTCTTGTGAAGAGACCAACCTCTACCACGCCTGGAATGTTTTTCAAGTTGAGCTCATTAGCAGGTACATTATATGGCATATTGAACGATGTATCATAAATTATATTACCATTTTCTGTGATAAACGGGTAACCTTTTTCGACTGTTCTTAATTTTGGTATCCCTCCTGCTTCTTGCAATTTAATCCAAACTATAGAACGAGCGAAAGGATGAACCTCTATTGGAATAGAGCGATTAAATTTATCTACAAACTTGTTTGAATCTGCGATAATGATTACTCTCTTTGCTGCGGATATTAGGACCTTTTCCTTAAGTAAGGCCCCACCACCTCCCTTGATCATATAGAATTTGGAATCAATCTGGTCTGCTCCATCAATAACTATTTCAATATTAGGAATTCGATTCTCGTCAACCATTTTTAGCCCATTCTTTTCTGCTTCCTGTTTTATTTGAAGAGAAGTAGCAATAAATTCTAAAGCGATCTTGTCTAGTAATTTAGCCATCTCCTTGACAATACCCGCTACCGTACTTCCACTACCCAATCCAACAACTTGAACATTGTCGTTTGAGAATTGATACTTGACCAGATGCCCTGGGAGATTATTTATGACGTGATGTGATGGATTAGGTGGAGAAGTAGCAGGATGTGGTGAATGATTCAATTTTGACATACAATAGGTGAAAATAAAGAGCCATTAATTTTTATCTAAGCTGGCGAAGACAGCTCTTATCAGTCGTATTGGAATTAATCTCCATGTGCTGACCAGCAGAAAACTTACTATTCTTATCATTATTGTCTGAGGTTCTACTCATGTTATCATACTCTTTATAGTCTTCACTATTCATACCTGCTTGTTCCAATCGAGAAAGTGCCTCCATAATCTCATCTTGCAATTTCTCTATATTCCTTCCTTCTGAAATAGATTCAGATGTGTTTTCTCCTGTATTGTAGATATTGTAGCGTTTTTTATATTCGTGCTCCTGTTCAAATGCATATTTTCCATGGGTAACGTGATAGTCGTTTTCTACTAATTGCTCCCTATCTACCTCGCTTTTTCCTTGTCTTTGTCGGCGACTGTCTCTCACAAGAATTGGAGACGAGTTATGTGTACTACCATTTGATTGGAAGATAGAAGAGTTTGCTGGCAATGTCTCGGACTTTTTGGATAATTTAGCTAACTGTTGGTCAATAGCTGTAATTCTTTGTTCTAAGAGGTTTACAACATCATCCCGCATGTCATTAAGTTCAGAAAGATCCACCAACGGTAGTAATGCATCAATTTTTTCATCGTATATAACCAATTGACGTTTATATTTGAGCAAAAGCCTGTCGCGCTCCATAGCATCAATTCTGCCTTCTTGCATAGCCTCATAGATTCTAGTAATTGCTTCGTGTAGTAAGCTTCTTTCAAATTTAAGTGATTCAAGTTCGGCTTTAGCAAACCCGTGTGGTTTGGTGAGATGCTGCTGCGTCGATCCCTTTGCAGGATCTTTGGTTCTCTTATATAGTTTAGGAAAAACAGCAGTACCGAAAATCGCTCCTGCTAATGTAGAGCACGTTATAAATGCCTCTTCAATCAGATATTTTCACCTTTTTTTTCAATATAAATGAGAATCACAATCATTACAGTTAAGCATTGCTCTATCATAAAGTGCGCAAATATATATCGTACATACACTCGAGATATGTGCTGCGGCTATTGCATATATTACCTTGTATATCGTTTTATCCATCCATATTTTCTTTGCCTTGCATCAGGATAGCCACAGCTAGCACATCTTTTCGCCCGCTTATGTAAAGAGTTACGACCGCATCTTTTACATCTGACGTGGGTCTTTTTCCTTGTGAATTTACCCATCGACGTTGTGCCTTTAGTCATAATTATACACCAATATTCCTGCCTATTCTTACTACTGATTACACGGGCGGAGGCGATATAATAACTACGTTATCGCCCCTAACAACAATGGTACCCAAATCATTGGATCGATTTTCTTCTAAAAGCTCCACCGAATCTTGAAGTAATAGATTCATATGTTGATCGAATCCATGTAAGTTACCCCTGATAACCTTTCCTCCCTTCAGCTTTATAAGCACAACTTTGCCAAGGCTCTCGTCAAGAACCTTTACTGCCATATCTACGGACATGATAATTTTACCTCTATACGTAGGCATAATATAGGTATATATTAAAATTTCATTGCAACTACCATGCAAATACGCATATTAGCACCGTCGATAGGTTTTGAACCTAAAACATATTATTCTCCAATTCATGGATGGTCTGTATTAAATTTTTCACAATCTCATATAAGAGTTCTCTACCTTTCTCTGCCGTAGCAATTGTTGGATCTCCCCACACTCCGTTGCCAGTAATATTTAAAAAAGAACCAGGATTATTCGTCATACTAGAATACATTATCTTTGAATCAAAAATTTTTTTGGAGTTTGGTTCAGCCTTTTCCATCTTCACTAACTCTGGCGATATTGCTAATACAAGAGAAGTTTCAACTTCCCCAGCATGGTCAAATTTATGTTGCATCATGTGCCAATAGTTTATACTAAAGATTCTGATATTCCCAGGAACTTTGCCATGTACATTCTGACTAATATATTGCAGTACTCCCATGTTTCCATAATGGCCATTCAGCAATACAATGCTCTCTATGCCATTTTCAACTAGTGAAATGCATACGTCGGAAATTACTTCGGATAGTGTGGAATTACGTATTGAAAGGTTAAACATTGGCTTGTGCTCATAAGATACTCCGTACGAAATTGCAGGTAGGATAAAGGACGGCATTTTCTCAACAACTTTAGTTGCAATATACTCTGTGATCAAAGAATCTGTTGACAAGGGTAGATGAGCTCCATGTTGTTCTAGTGATCCAACTGGAACTATTGCTCTGCGTATCTTGTTTTTGATGAGATTATGAAAATCAAAATCACTAATTTTATAAATAGATGTGGACATCAAAAAAATAAAACACTTGCGTATTTATCAACCTTGACTTATTTTCTAATGACTGGGCTACTCATTCTAATACTAAATAGATACTTTGGAAAAGATTCAAAATTCAACATTTATTAGCAATACACGATATATTGAGAAGGAAAGACAATTACATTGATAATAGTAATAATATTACTTACTATAATATCAGAATTGAATAATAAGATGCTGTTATACTCGATGATAGTATAATAATAAGAATAAATTGAAAGATCGCTCTAAAAAAGCAGTATACGCTGCACTGTTTGGTAATATGGGTATTGCACTGTCCAAACTTATCGCAGCATTATTTACAGGCAGCATCGCAATGTGGGCAGAGACTCTGCATTCATTTTCAGATACATTTAATCAAATATTGATTCTGATTGGAATTAAAACAAGCTCAAAGGCAGCAAGTGAACGGCATCCTTTTGGGCATGGTAAAGAACAATTTTTCTGGTCGTTCATAGTGGCAACTATGATTTTTGGGATATCTGGAATACTGTCAGTACAGCAGGGCATAGGTACGATTTTTGGTAAAGTTCACCATATTGAAAACATTAACATAAGCTATGTTATTCTCGCAATATCTGCAGTTTTCGAAGGGAACGCACTAAGGGTAGCTCTAAATTCTTTTCAACAGACCATTAAGTCGCGCGGAGAAAAAGTTAGTTTCAAGACACTAATTAAAGAGTTTCGGGAAAGCAAAGACCCGTCAATACTTACAGTCATAGTAGAAGATTCTGCTGCTTTATGTGGCATAGCTATTGCAGGAACAGGCATTCTACTATCGCAAACAACTGGCAATATAATCTATGATGGAATAGGCTCTTTAGGCATAGGAGCAATTCTGATGGTTTTTGCGTTTTTCTTAGCTAGAGAAAATAAGGCATTGCTTATAGGTGAAGCGATTTCTAGGAAGGAATACAAGATAATCATTGAACAGGTTCTCCAAATACCTGAAGTAAATAGAGTAATTTCATTACGAACTATGCATTTCGCTGCAGAAGATGTACTGGTTGCTATGGATGTAAGCTTAACCGATGGGCTGAATACGGATCAGATTGAATCAGTAATAGATAATATTGAGCAGAAAGTAAAGCATGTTATTCCTTACATCAATCCAACAAAGATCTATGTGGAAGTAGAACAAGATAGTTGCCGTATTAATTTTAGAAAAAAATGGGGAAAGTACTCTTATCATGATAAAGATAAAAAGGTATTATAGATTCATGTACGGACTAATGTATTCATATATGTCGTTGCCTGACCATTCTATCTAAAAGGATAAACACGAAGCTTTAATTCATATTAACATAATCGAGATAAAAGAGGTATTAATAAGATCGCCAGCAATATGCTATTTAATAACATCTAATCTAATATTTTCACATTCTATCTGAAGATGTTATAATTCTTATCAGAAAGACAAGTTCATAATGATGCTTAATTATTTAAACCTACAATTTAACGAAACATTTAATAATTTATGCTATGACTATATACATACCAACAATATTCACTGGAAAAGATAGAACCCTCCATATCCTCAGGGAGATTTGGTCTGCCCTGGCTGGATAGGAGGCTCGATCTATCTGTCTTATTCTGGTATCTAAAGATGCACATTTTTCCGGCGTAATGATGAACTAGTTACTTATGTATTCATTTAATTTAGTCCTCGCAAACTCTGTTATTATAATATTATCTCGATATTCAGTTATTACGTTTCCAGAGATCGTTCTCTTTGAATTATTTTTGGCCACTCAAGTGAATCATCATTCTTCATATTAAAGAGCACCTTTAATTTTATAATCTAGTCGTAAAAATTATGTTGTAACAAAATTGATGATGTGAGTCAAAATATTTTAGCTTTGCTACTTAAATCCGCGGGCCAAGATTCTTACAAAATAATTATATATAATAATAACGTAGTAATTTGTAGCATGGATCCTAGTATACAGCTATTGGAAATTGCTCCTGGGCTTAAGAATTCGTTAATGGAAGCGGGATTAAGTATCCGATTCATTCTTACTGCAGGTCCTTCTGAAGTCGCGTCCATACTAGGAATAGAATCTTATGTCGCCAAAATTATTTTTGATGCGGCCAAAAAAATTGTCCAGGAAAATAGCCTACTGACGGATACGACACCAGCGGCTGCAATTTAAAACCTCTTATTTTTGTTCAGGTTATATTACTATGTATATATGCTTTAATAACAATTTAAGGGTATTCTTGAGGTACTATTCCCAGTTTTTCCTCAATAATTCGATTACCCACCCCCGCTCTATAATAGACATATGACGGGTTATTATACGAAAAATTTACCATGTTACAATACAATTACAATATAGTAGTTAAGATGATGATAAAAAACTTAGTTTTATTATTAGTGTACGTATGATCCTAAATGCATTAAAAGGAGATCTCCAAGCTTGCTAGCGGTTGCAATTAGTATTTCATAACTCGGTCCATCATCTGCACTCGCTTATATCTGACAGTCGTGACTGTCCTGCTTCCTCGCTTAAAGTTTTCGGACAGCCACTAATTGTTCGAAACGTGGAAGTGGCATGCAATGTTCTTGATATTGACGAGGTCTTGATACCAGATAATTTTTCGAATGCAGCAACTCTAATTCAAGATAATTTTCCTTCCCTTGATGTACAACAGTTCTCAGATGAGAATGAATATATTGCCAATCACAAGGCCTCCTGTAGCATAATTGATCGCTATGATCGCTTATCAGGCAACAATAACAATAATAAGCTAATTAGCCACCAGAAAGGAAAATTGGACATTCCGTTAAATACATTTATTGACTACTCCTTAGAAAGAGGTTCTTTTTTAATAGACACTATCATCTACCCATGGGACTTCCTATATATAATGCAGAGGGTAATGCAAGATAAAATTGTACATACGACCATATCTCCTAACGCATCAGTAGACAGATCTAGTATAATAGACGGTCCATGCATAATTGAAGATGGCGTTACAATTGATGATTTTTGCAAGATAAAAGGACCTACGTATATTGCAAGTGGTAGTTTCATTGGTATGGGATCGCTTGTTAGGAAGTGTATGATAGGTGAAGATACAACGATTGGATTTAATTGTGAAATTGGGAAGTCCTATTTTGCTGGTAATAACGATAAGCTTGCTCATCACAATGTGATACTCGATAGTATAATAGGTAAAAATGTCTGGTTTGGAGGATATTCTGGAACAGCCAACGCTCTGTTGAATAAGCAAAGTATAAGATACGAGATTAATGGCACATTGGTAGACACTGGGACCGATCATTTTGGAGCAGTAGTGGGCAATAACTGTGCAATAGGAGCTTCCGTAATTATATTGCCCGGACGACAGGTTCCAAGCAATTCCATAGTCCAAGCAGGGACGATTTTTGGCAAAAAACAATAGATGCACATTAGTGACAAATATAGTAAAACGAAGTTATTGAGATCGGTTTGTATAACTACTGCTCTTCGGTTATGTAATTAACAAAAGTATACCATTATGCCCAAACATATAATCCTACATGCATATGCATAAGGTATACGAAAAGTCATGCAGTATGGAAATGGTGGCCAACAAGCGAGAATTACTGAATACTGCAAATGCAAAAAGGTTAGCCTGCAAGGGTGATATGCTACCCCATTATAACTCTACTAGAGGGATAACATTGTTTAGGATTGATAACAGGGATGATCATGGTGAAAATAATTTCTTCTTCCTACACTGGAGTAATTGGCAAAATGAGCAAAGCCATTTAATATCGTGTACCGAAGATCAAGCTTTCCAGTTTCTATATGACTTGTACGGATCAAGATACACTGACATAACCGATGAGGGATTAGATGATATGTTAAATGAGTATTTTCCAAACAGGACAATTGCCGGAATAGAAGGAGAACAAGAACAAGAAGACGAAAAGCAATATGATTAAATCATGAGTTCTCAATTGTGTCTGTGTCTGTAGCAGCTTTTTCATGAAAATTACCCGGGACAAATTCTAATACAGAATAATTCTATCATAATTATTTGAAGGAATCTCTATATTTTTTGCTTAAACAAACTTTTATAAAAACATCTATATCCTGCAGTGGTAATGCTTGTATATGCGGATATATTGTGATGACAAATAATATCCTTTTCATTTTACTTTGCATGATCGCCTCCGTTGTTGTTATAGCTATTTTATTATCTAAATACAATATTGATAGCAATATAACACCCACGAAATCTATCGCAGAGCAAGATGAACAATTTCTACAACAAACACATAGAGAAAAATTAACGGAACAAAATTACTTTCATACAGGCATAACTCAATTAACTGCTGTTCAAACTCGAACCGAAGATGCAGAGTCGCCTACCCTGTCTTCTTCCTTCTCTTCCTCCTCTTCCTCCTCTTCATCCGTATCCCCACTGCCTCGTATTTTCAAACAAGTAGAAGGTTCTGTCGTGCAGATAACAACCAAGCTATCAAATGATAGCCAAGACATTATTATTAATAGTAACCCCTCCGAAAGCCAATCTACAATATTGGGTTCAGGCTTTGTTTATGATAAGGAAGGCCACATAGTAACAAACAGCCATGTGATAGATGGATCTAAGACGGTTGATATAACGTTTGTAGATGGAAATACTTATACAGCAAGCGTAGTAGGAAACGATCCATTTAGCGACATTTCTGTTTTGGAAATTACTGATAGCAGCCTTCTTCCATCTTCAGCTGAAAATTCTACTACAAATTCACTTGTAATGGGAAATTCCTCTAACTTGCAGGTAGGACAGCAGATAATTGCTATTGGTAATCCATTTGGGCTTAGCGATACCATGACAACGGGTATTATAAGTCAAGTCGGGCGCTTATTACCAAATCCGAATACAGGTTTTTCAATCCCAGATGGAATTCAAACAGATGCTGTAATTAATCTTGGTAATTCTGGTGGCCCTTTGCTCAATACAAAAGGTGAAGTTATAGGAATGAATACTGCTATTAGCTCGTCTTCAGGTACATTTTCTGGAGTGGGGTTTGCAATTCCATCAAATACTATATCCCGTATCGTACCAGTATTAATTCAAAAAGGTAGCTACTCACATCCCTGGCTCGGAATATCCGGCGGAAGCATAACTCCTGACCTTGCACAGCGTGTAAATCTCCCAAAAAATATCAAAGGGGTAATAGTTGGTTCAGTTCAATCTGGAAGCCCCGCAGACAAAGCTGGCCTAATGGGGGCAAGTCAAGATATAATGAATCTTAATCCACACATCGGAGATATCATTACAGCTATAGATAATCATCCTGTTAGGCGCATCGACGATATTATCAACTATATTGAATCACATAAATCTGTAGGAGATGTCGTAAACGTAAAGGCAAACAGGAACGGGAAGGCAATAGATCTGAACGTTATTTTACAAACACGACCGACATCTTCATCTTAATCCTGACGACCTCAATGCTTTCATTATATTCTAGCAGGATCACGAATATTCATACGTACAGCCACATTCAATTACCCCTATTATGAATATGATACTATGACAACTAAATATTCCAATAATTTTTAGTGTGGTTTAATTCATCACATATTTGCTACGTAGGGCTTAATTTATGATCGTGAAAACGTTTACCTTAAAATTGTACCCGTGGTAGGTATATAAAATAAAATGTGGAACTGATATTAATGTCACGTCTAGCTGACACCAATCCAGCCAAGCCGACGAAAGTACCAAAGCATAAGCAATGCCATCGCTATGGATATGGTTACTACTACAATCATGGTTGTATATGTTCCAAAGAAATTCCAATTACCCGTTTCATTGCCTCCTGGCAAATCAACATTCATTCCATAAAAAGTACCTAAAACAGTAACAGGAATTGATAAGGTGAATAGAATGGTGAGAACAGTAAGAATCTTGTTGGTTCGTTCAGTGTTGAGCATGAAGTCTGTATCTTTATAAATTTCTATAGTTTCTTTAGATGCTTCTAAAACCTCCAATACTTTATCTATATGATCCTTTACATCATCAAAGTACTGTGTGAGGTCTTCGTCAGAGAACTTCTGTATATCTCTGGTCATCTCCAGTACTGTTCTTTTGAGTGGAGCAACAACCCTTCTAAGTGTTGTAATTTCTCTCCTCAAAAAGGAAATTTCTTTAACAACTGTTATTTTATCATCGAATACTGCGTCTTCGATATCATCTAAGTTACCTACTACTTTCATCAACATGTGAAGAAGATCATCTACTAGTACATCTATTATGCTATGAAGCAAATAACCAGACGTTTTTCCCATCTGCATTTCCCGTTGTTTTTCACTTTGTTTACACAAGTAAAACATTTCTTGAAGAGGCTTAAGGTTTCCTTGATGCACTGTAACTACAAAATCTATTCCTGCAAATATAGATAGTTGGCTGAATCGTGCCGATGTACTCTTCTCCTTTTTTTCTACAGTTGGAAAATGTAATATGACAAATATATGATCTTTATACCTATCCATCTTCGGAATGGATGTTTTAGAAAGGCAATCTTCAAGATTCAACTCGTGGAAAGAATACTTTTGCCCAATCATCTGTATATTGTCACGAGTAGGTTTTTGAATATCTGTCCACGTCAAGCCACTGTTGGTTATTGTCTCTAGCTTTCCTTGAACTAGGTTATCTGCCATCATATATACTCTATTTTTCATTGTTTGTTAAATAAGGATTTAGCGGAACTGGAATGTGTTAAACTGAGCTCTATCGCATCTAACACCTCTATGCAGATGTTTAGCTAGTTTATTACCTGATAAACGCATCTCTATATGATAGAATTGTATTTACCACTTCGGGCCTCATTAGGTGAACGGGTGGAATTAAACCTGAACTAACCATTTTTCTTATATTGGTACCCTTTAATTCTTCTTTGAATCTCGCATCATGAGGACAATTTCTATCATTGGCATAGCATAAACATTTCTTGCAATAATAAAATGATGGAAAAAAAACCGGCTGAATGTTAAGATCCGGATATTCCTTGAATATGTCATGGGCCGCAAAGGGATGATAATAATCTCCAACTCCAGCATGATCTCTTCCTACTATAAAGTGAGAACATCCAAAATTCTTCCTCATGATGGCATGATGAATTGCCTCTCTTGGTCCCGCGTATCTCATTTCAGTATGTAACGTTGCAAACATAGCTCTATCTCTTGGATAATAGTTTTCCATAAGTGCTTTGTACGCTGCCAGAATTATTTCATCCTTAAAATCGCCAGGTTTTTTCTTTCCAATCAAGGGGTTTATAAATAGGCCATCATAAATGTTAAGAGCAGCTTTTTGCAACATTTCGTGAGCAATATGAGGGACGTTTCTCGTTTGAAATCCAACTATGCTTTTCCATCCTCTCTTGATTATCTCTGATCTAGTTTCTGTAGGACGCGTTCTGTATGCTCTTAATGGTGATTGTGGAATTCTTTTTATAACTTCAATCTTGCCACCAATAAGCCAGTCTCTCATACTTGCCATTTTCGTGACGCCAGGATGTCCCAAGTCAGAAGTCCTGTAGATTGATTCCATTGCAGCCCGTTTATCAAATGGATAAATCTCTTCCACATGCAGGACTCCAAAATTATTGCTTCCTTCTCTTAAAGACACATCTTTGAAATCCTTGATAGTTACCGCAGTCTGTTTATCAACGTCTAAAATTATAGGGATAGTCCAAGCTAAACCATTTTTCAATCTCCCATGTTTTAGAATACTTTGGAAATCTTCCTGTACTACAAAACCTTCAAGTGGACTAAATATACCATCAGCAATATTTTCTACGTCGTTTCTAAGATCTGCGCTGATATCTACTGACGACAGATCATCGTAGCCTTCATCAATAGCACTAGAGATTCTGTTTACCATCTTGTCTCCATGAGGCTTAGGTATTCCACTACTGCTGTTGCTCAAGGTGATTTTTCCTATTTCTTTTTATCTTGCCTGGTAGAATCCCAGTGTAGACCACATTCTTTTTGCTCTGCATTCTCCCACCACCACCTACCTGACCTTGGGTCTTCATCAGATAGAACTGATCTTGTGCATGGTTCGCAGCCTATGCTTGGATAACCTATGTCGTGTAACTTATTGTAAGGGACATTATTTTTGTGAATATAGTCCCAAACATCTTTACTTGACCAGTCTGCTAATGGATTTATCTTAACAATGTTAGCATGCAAATAATCAACTTGAATTTTTCTGATATTAGCTCGCGTCACAGTCTGTTCTCGTCTCAAACCGGTAATCCATCCATCAAGCTTGCTAAGAGCCCTATTAAGTGAATGCACTTTTCTAACCTCACAGCAAAGCTTTCTATTATCAATGCTCTCATACATTAGATTCATGCCTTTTGCTTGAACCATTTCTTCTACTTCATTTTGATAAGGGAAGTACACCTCAATGCTTATGCCATATCTTTTGCGAACCTGATCCATGATGTCGTAAGTTTCTTGATTTAGTCTGCCCGTATCCAGGGTGAAAACTTTGGTCTTTGTTTTGTCAATGTGTGTCATTAAATCTATGATGACTACGTCCTCGGCACCAAAACTAGATGCAAGCCCAACTCTTAAACCATAGGTATCACTAGCCCATCTTAAAATATCATATGCAGTCTTATTTTCCATCTCATCTGAAATTCTTTGAAGTTGTATGGGTGTTGGGTTAGATGTAATCCTCTGTATTTCAGACAATAGATCTTTCTCTGCATGTACACCTATAATATTATTTGTTATGATTACTTCTGAACTCACAAATAAATGTAAATTGCTTTATCCAATTATGGAATTTGTAATAAAAAAGATATATCTAGGAAACAATATGTCTGTATCGTTCCGAGTATAGAGATTTTTGATAATTTATTAATTTAAGTACGAAGTTTTGTTTATTAATGAGTAATTTATTATACATCACAAGTAATAAAATTAGTGGTTATTAGGAGAGAGTTGCGATTGACTGATAAATTCTGGGATACCGTAGAAGAATTTAAACAACTTGGCTTTGACCCCTTAAGGTGGATTCCGATATGCTCTAACGAAATAGATAGGCAGACCCTTCAATCATCTTTGAATGAAATTAAGAGAGCCTCTATAAGGATAGACCCAAGTTGGTTTGATGCTTTTTACTACACCGATGGCAGATCCCCTGAGCTTACTAGAAGGGTATATGATTTCAATGAGCCTGGGGTCGAAAGAGAGGTTGGAATCAAGCGAGCGCTTGCAATGTTTCGGATTCATACAGAAACTGCTGAAGATCCTGTGTTACTAACATCTGCACTCAGAAAGTTCTTGAGACCTTTTCACTCAAAAATTACAATAAAAAAAATTAGCACAAATCTAACAGCCCATCGTGATGCTCAATGCGCGATTCTAGACTATATTGACTTGCATAGAGGCAATAAAGTAGGATACATCGCTGCTAGCAATTCTGTTACGCAATTGACTGACGCAAGCCAAGCACCAAACTCCCAAATTCATAGTGATATTGCATTAACTGCGGCAATGGAAAATCTTAACCTTCTTGGATGTACTTCAGGGTTCAGGTTGTTTCCTGCATATGATGCTCCAAATGATGAACTGCTGGATATGATAAGAAATAATCTTGATGCATTTACCTCACGATATAATCTGGCCATGGAGGACTATAGCTCCCTTAAAATTGGGAAACTCTTCTTTGGCGCTACTGCGTTGTCAAATACCCTCAAAGAATTACCCATTAGATATGATCAAGTCGAGCAAGGAATGCAAGTTATTGCTTCCGATAAATTTGGAGCAGTTCCAGCCTTCAGCCTCTATATGCTAACAAAAATTGATCCCACGAATATAGAGAAGATCGAACAGAACCAGATTTCGCTAAATGTGCTTTTGTCTGCAAAAGATAAACTTGTAAAGACTCTGACTGAGCCTAATTTTTCATTGGGTAAAATAATTTCAAGATATTGTCCTGAGTTTGGCGCTATCTTTGATAAATATGCACACTTAGCTGCTGTCTACCCTATTACAACAGACGGCATTTTTGCAATAGGAAAACTTGCAGAGCTGACAAACTCTTGCATCGTAATTAATGAGCTTCCAATGAAGCATGAGGAAATTGCGAAATATACAACTAGAGAGTTTTTAATTGATAACGCAACCGCATCATCGAATGGATGTCATCTGATAGTTGCCCAAAACGATTTAGCAAATTCCATTACAGGAGACTTAAGAAAACATGGCTTTGAACCAGCAGTAATTGGGTTTATTGCAAAGAAGGAAAGGCCTTTTGTATCTTTTGAAAAAGATATCAATCAGTACGTTGCTTCTAGTATAAAGAATAACAAATTAATATGATTAAAAACTTATCTAATATAGAAAATCTTCTTGTTGCAATTCAACCATTACTGCAAAATTTAAAGCCAAAAATACTAAGTAAATTGCAGTTGGTAGGAACAGAGCAATGAAAACATCTTTTATATAGCGAATAATTCAATATATAATATTGTAGCAATAATAAAGCTGTCTTTTTTCTAAGTATTCTAACTTTTAGACTTGCATTCGGTACAAAAGCAGCTACCATAAACGAATTATTGCAAGGTATTAGAACCGTTCTGGAGGAAAAAAATGAGGTTAGTGAAATGGCGGATACCAGATAATACAATTTATTGAGGACTAGTATTGTATCCTGGTAATCCTCTTTCAGAAGGGGGTGTCTGAAGCGTTTTTGGATCTGTTATAGTAGGTTGATATGGAAGATGATATTGTTGCCTTAATTCTTGCTGTTGCCTTTGTAGCGTGTCTGACGAGTAGCTTGGTCCTATATGACCAATCCAAACATACAAAAGTATTACAATTGCAAGAGATATTCCCATTACTAATATCGCCCACGCAACAGGAATAAGGCGGTTTTGATATCCTCCTCCTTCCTCTTTATGTTGCTCTTTTTCATGACTATTATGCTGTCCAGCAGACATATCTGGATCATCAAAATCAATGTACGTGTTTGCTAATAAGTTTTATTCCACCTTGTTAACAGATTGAGGTTGCTATTCAAATGACTGAATAGATGGATGGCAATAGCTGATTGACCTTAATTGGTTCTCTCTTGAAAACGATAGAATTTCAAACCATCTGAATGCATAAAATATATCGTTATAAGAAGTTGCTTCTTTATCCAATGTTCCATCTTTGATCTACGCCATTCTAATTGGTCAGCTTTTGTACTAATTCCGGTTTTTCCCTACTTAATATTATTGTGTTCAGATTTTTAGCTTTATCTGTACATATGCAAAGCGAAACAAAAAACCGAAGGATTAAATCGCAAATGACATTAGTAGGTCGCTATTACTACTACTACTACTACTACTACTACTACTACTACTACTACTAATTAGCAGCACTTTGGCTAATTCTGGTAGGATCTGTTAACATCTGTATGATTTATCGGATTTTCTTGTCTTGTAATAAAGTCAAAAATCAGAGGACGCTCCTGCACTATAAGGAGCAGCCTTTATGGAAATTACATAGTCAAGGTCGTTTATCCTTTTCAATAACTCCAAACTAAGTTTATGAGTTACGACTATCTTAGTTCCACTAAGATAAAAGCCAGGCGCCATCCCTGTTACCTTCATTATTACTTCTCTAATATCATCAGTATTCTGGCCAGACTTTATGACAGTCTCAAGTGTATAGAGTGGATTCTTCTCCCTCTTTTCATTGAGAATAAGACCAACCACAGATCTTGGATCAACTTTCGGAAATACTGACTTTAAAGCTTCTTCCAAACTATCAAACCTAGATATTACATCTGACGTCGATAAACTCATACTACTGCATAATCAATCGTGGCAATAAAAAGTATTTGACGTAAATAATACGGTTGTAGAGTTTATATAACTAAAGAAAAAGGGAGTGGTTTTCTATCGTTTAGTGCTGTGGTGAGTAGAAGTCTCGGACTTTGTAGTGCGCTACATCCAGAGCCGCTCGTGGCTGCATATAGGTCTGATGTACTATGTCCACCATTACAGGTCCCAACATGGAAATTAAAATCCTTTTTACATCCAAACACTCCAGTGGTGTTTAGTTTATGCAAAAAGGCTATAGCTTTGAGAGAGAAGCTATCATAAAATCAAAAAGCAAAAAATAGCACTCAGCCAACGAAGGTAATCGACACATTGGATTGGTCTATAGCCAGATATATATGTAGTATCAAGCTAAATTCTTTTTGTACGATAAGCTTACTGTTTTGGTGTATACACGTGCTCTAAGTATTATCGCTTTGAACAGGCAAACAAAAAAATCTAAAGTGAAATCAAATGGAAAAGGAAGAAGAAAAACAAAATAACAACCTGCAAGAACCAACAGCAGCAAATACAAACGAAAACACACAACACGTATTTTATCAAAACAAAAAGATAGAACCATTACTGGATAAATATCAAGAATGGGGAGACACGTGTATTTCAATTCCTGGCTGATAAGACTCAGGTAGTAGACAAAAAGGACTTAAACTTTAGTTGCTTTACCATTAGTAGAAAATTATATATAACATGTCCCAAGTATATTCGAGGCATGAATAGAAGACATACTTTTCTGGCAACTGTTACCTAAGCATCCTATCTTCCAAGACAGCACTTGCACGTAGCGATACATCTGAAACTGCAAATCACTTCGGTAAAGGTGCGTCCACTTTTGGAAAGGAAGGTATAATGGGAGAACATTCAAAAGCTGGAGGAGCTGCAGGCGATCCACCATTCGACAATGACGGTAAGAAAGGTCGTTCAGGTATAGGTAACGTAGGACAAGATATTGTTGGATGTGATAAAAAAGTAAAGCCAGGACAATTAGCTGATATTCTTACAGGACAAGGTGGCTGTCCATAAAATAGTCAGGCCTGTTATATCCTCTTTTTTTATTTCACTTGACTTCTTCTATATAGTTCTAGGATTACAAGGTTTAGATTTCTGTGCCAGTTTTGCTTTGATCAGGTATATGACAGAAGAAGAATCAGGAAAACTCATTTAGCTTAGAGTGTAAACGTTACTAACAATGTTAAGGAATTGTACAAAAAGAATAATTAGCGGCAAGTCAAAAAGGTTCAGTTTGTAGTAACTGACACCAACAAATCCAGAAAGGAAAAGATCTTTGAAGTTTCAAGAGCTCATGCAGCCAAAATATATGACGAGCTTGAGGCCGGTAAGACAATTCTCGACATATCAAGATTAGGAACTGGAAAAGAAACAAGGTAAAAGACGGTGACCCATTGTCAGAACTTATACTCCAATTTGCAGATTTTTTGATTATGTACCTTGGATAAAATGCACATCATTCTGTAAAAAACACGTAGATAGGTGTTGCATATCCACGCTTGCTATATCAGCAATTTATTACCACATTTATTGCAATACGTGAACGCTAGCTTTTTGTATTTTCTATTTTCAGTAATTCACTATCAAGACAAAACAATTCCTTGACCGGCTTACAAGAGAT
>Ga0075434_100000738_pt1 | contig 25705 bp, 18 predicted proteins | sample RhiMethybrSRZTD3_FD_75298 | JGI IMG/M metagenome (GOLD analysis project Ga0075434, IMG submission 75298) | Populus rhizosphere microbial communities from Tennessee, USA - Rhizosphere MetaG P. TD hybrid SRZTD3 | ecosystem: Host-associated > Plants > Roots > Rhizosphere > Soil | place: USA... | reverse complement strand
TGGGAATGACGCTTCGACACGCACGGACGACCCACGTTCGCTCATCGTCGCCTGTCCCGCCACTGCCTGAGTTGTCCCGTGGAGATGCAGGCGTGCCGTAAAGCGGTTCTGACCCTTGGCGATGCCTGATGTGAGGGAGCCAACATCGATGTCCGACAACACGGCGGTCTCAAAGTCTTCACTCTTCTGGACCTCGAGGTAGTTGTCGAGCATGTGGTGGTTACGCAGCGAGATGCCGGTATCGAGCGTCTTTAGATCGACAGAGAGCTCGCCGGCGAGCACTGTCGTTGCAGGGTCGAGGGAGAGCCTGCCCGCGAGTGCCATCGTTCGGGCCTCGAAGCTCCCACCAACGGTTAAAGGGCACGCGACGCGGACATCACCAGTTGTCGTCGTCCACGAGTGACCGGCTGCCAAGCTGATGCCACTGGCAACGAGCCACATCATCAGCGCTGTTGAACCGACGATCGTCAGCGTTCGCATGAACGTCCTTTCGTTCTCCACGCAAACACAAACCGGGTGAGTCTTCGAAATATTCCCTGAGAGCCGAGCGCGTCCCCGTTCTCGACACTCGGAATATTCGAACGGGTCAGCGGATTAGCTGTGGGTGTGGACGCGTCTGCGATTGTTGCGGCGCAGCTAACAAGGAGAACGACATGAAGAACTACAGCACGACAAGGCAGCAGATTACTCGGGGCATCCTGCGTATCGGGTACATGACTACTATCGGTATGGCTTTGACGTTTGCGCTGCCGTCAGCAGCTCACGCCCAGATCATCACACCGCCACCCGTGCCCACCGGTCTCGAGGTGGATGCGCCAAACGAGGCTTTCCTCCTGGGTCGCGGCGTCGGGACACAGAACTACATTTGCCAGCCGGCGGCTTCTTTGGGGCGCGTCGACTGGACATTGTTCACGCCGCAGGCCACGTTGTTCAGCGACGAGCGCGAGCAACTCATCACCCACTTCGCCAGTCCCAACCCTGACGAGGGTGGCGTCGTGCGCGTCACCTGGGAGGATTCCCAAGATACGAGCACCGTCTGGGCGAAGGCGATAGCGGTGGCCACGGTCAAGTCGACCGCGATTCCCTGGGTCAAGTTGCAAGTGGTTGGAGCGCAAGACGGACCGAACGGCGGCGATACGCTATCTGGAACGACATTCATCCAACGGTTGAATACCGAGGGAGGTTTGGCGCCCAAGACGGGCTGTGACACGCCAACGGACATCGGTCAGAAGCGCTTCGTACCGTACACGGCCGACTACTTTTTCTACCGCCAGAATTAGCCAACGACGCAGATTTCCAAGCGCTCCGCACAATCGGAATATTCGAGCGGGCCTGCAGATTAGGTGAGGTGTGGAGCGTTGGCGATTTCGTTACCGCGACGCATATCAGTCAATTTCAACAATAGAGGACGACAACAATGAGTCAGAAGCAATTGATCTCTCGTTTCGGGTTGCCAGCCCTTTCGCTCGGCCTGATCGCCGCGTTTCTGGGCGTGATTTTGAGCCCGGGATACCTCACGCAGGCGGCGCTGGTCGACGACGACAACGGGCCGCAGCTCCTCATCGGACGCGACGATGACAGACAGGACAACGTGGCAATTCAGGCTGGTGCCGTCGCGAATCAGTCGCTCAACCGCACCGATGTGATGGTGGGCGGATCGGGCAACGATGTGATGTTTGGTTTAAATGGCAACGACGTGATGGACGGTGGTCCGGGGCGAGACATCATTCTGGGTGGACCAGACGGCGGAGCGGCACCTGGCGGTCCTCCGAACAGCGACATCATGTTCGGCGGACCCGGCAACGACGTGAATCTGTGGGCCCCTGGCGATGGCAGCGAGGCGTTCATCGGCGGGCAAGGCCGCGATGCGCTCATCTTCGGTGCGACGGACCGCGATGAGGTTGCCGATCCCACGACGGGTGTGCGGCTACCAACCCTGTTGGCCGGCGTTCCAGGATTTCCTCAGGGCATACCGACCGCGGACGTGAGCGGTCTGTCGAATTTCTGCACGTTAGAAGACAGCCCCTCGCCGGAGTACCAGTTCTTGGTGCGGTTCCGGGGTGCGGCCGGCAACATCATCGTGACGGTGCGGGTCCGTGAGGTCGAGCAGGTCTTTTGCAGTCAAGGGGGCGCGATCGCCTTTGCCGATCTGACGGCTCCGTCGCCCGGTTTTGTGGTGGTTTCGAAACAGGAAGTCGACACGCTGAACCCGCTGGTTGGAGCGATGATCCGATAGTCATGTCGTTCTGACATCTACCGCCCCTCGCGTCCGTCCATACACACAGCCCTCATCGATGATGAGGCGCCTCTGCGCTTCGGCCCAGCCTGTAAGGTATAGTCGCCGCAAGACAGCCTATGCCTCCACAAGTTCAGGGCGAGATACTTCGGAAGCTTCAGCCGAAGCTGCGCATGATTGCCGACGGCGGCAGCACCGTCAACATCGTCCGCGCGGAACGGTGCGCCGCACTGTCGGTTGCCAAACCCGAGTTGTTGAAGAACGTTCCGCGCGTCAGGGGTGCTGCGGCCGTCCCTGTCAGTCGAAAGAACCTGAAAAAGAAACTGAAGGCGCCACGGCTCAAGTCGATCACGCCTGACGTCCTCACCAACGTCTTCGTCTACCTGGACGATGCACGGGCGGAGGATCCGCCGTGGCACGACCGGCCCACATCACGCAGCGGCCGGATCATGCAGGTGCAAACGAAGTTGAACGATGTCCCCCGGCTTGCCAGCGCACCTCAGGTCGCCTTTGTCGAAATTGCTGAAGCGCTGAAGGCGCCAGCGCCCGTCCTCGCAGAGGTGCGTCCCAAGGCTCCGTCGGCCGGTCTGCGCCGCTTCGCCGGGGCGGCGAAGCACAAATACGGAAAGGGCGTCCTCATCGGGATGGTCGACGTGCAGGGTTTCGACTTTTCTCATTCGGACTTCCTCGACGACAAGGGCAACACCCGCTTCGTGCGAATCTGGGATCAGGGCGGAAGCAATCGACCAAGCCCCGAGGGAAATCAGTTCAGCTACGGCGCGGAGTTCCGTCGGGAGCACTTGAATGCCGCGCTCAAAGCGGTACCGCACCTGGGGCTGCCCGCGACCGACATCGAGAAACAGTCGCAACTGATCGAAGGCTCGCACGGCACGCACGTCGCCAGCATCGCGGCCGGCAACCGCGGCGTCTGCCGCAACGCCGACATCGCAGGTGTGCTGATCTCGCTGCCGCAATCGGACCAGGACCGCAGGCTCTCCTTCTACGACTCGAGCAGGCTCGCCGACGCAGTGGATTATCTCCTCCGGCTTGGTGAAGAACTCGGCAAACCGGTCGTCATCAACGTCAGCCTGGCAACCAACGGCCATGCTCACGATGGCAGCGCAGCGGTTACACGCTGGATTGACGCCGCGCTCACAACGTCTGGACGAGCCGTCGTCGTTGCCGCGGGAAACTCCGGTCAGGAACGGGCCGAGTCCGGCGACGACCTCGGCTTCATCACGGGGAGAATTCATGCGAGCGGCACCATTCCAGCAGCCGGCCTGGTGCGCGACCTCGAGTGGGTCGTGGTCGGCAACGGGATCATGGACGTTTCCGAAAACGAGATGGAGCTGTGGTTCAGCGCGCAGGATCGCATCGCGGTCTCGGTGAAACCACCTGGCAAGGACTGGATTGGACCGATCGAACCGTGCGAGTTCATCGAGAACCGCATCATCGAGGATGGGACCGTCCTGAGCGTCTATAACGAGGTCTATCACCCTGCGAATGGGCACAACTACATCAGCCTGTATCTGAGCCCATTCTTCTCTGCGACCGAGATCGTCGGTGTCCCGTCGGGCACGTGGATGGTGCGGTTGCACGCGCGCGAGATTCGCGACGGGCGCTTCCACGCGTGGATCGAGCGCGACGACCCACAGCAGCTTGGCCGCGTTGCCGAACGGGAAGCATGGGCGTTTCCGTCGTTCTTCACCGTCAACTCACTGGTCGACAACACCACCGTGAGCTCCCTGGGGTGTGCCAATCGAGTGATTACCGTCGCGAACCTCGATGCCGTCGCGAACCGGATCAACATCTCGAGCAGCCAGGGGCCAACGCGCGACGGACGGCAGAAGCCGGACATAGCGGCGCCGGGGACCAACATCGTTGCCGCAAAGGGGTTCGCCGAAAGCGGCAACGAGTGGATTGGGATGACGGGCACGAGCATGGCAAGCCCGTTCGTCACCGGCGTTGTAGGCCTCATGCTTGCTAAGGATCGGCGGCTGACGGCCGCTCAGATGGAGGCCATCCTCAAGCGGACGGCCAAGCCACTGCCGGGCGCCGGCTTCGAGTGGACGAACGACGCCGGGTTCGGCGTCATCGATCCGGAGGCGGCGCTCGCTGAAATCGACCGCATCGACCAGCGAAGGGATCTCAAGTAATGCAGCTCACGGCATTCCAATCGGGGAAAGGTGACTGCTTGCTGCTCGCCGACACCGGCGACAAGACTCGCATTCTCGTGGACGGCGGCATGCCCGACGCCTACAGCGAGCACGTGGCGCCGGCCTTGTCAGCGCTGCGAAAGAAGAATAAGAAGGACATCGATCTCGTCTACGTCTCGCATATCGATCGGGACCATATCGGCGGCATCCTCCGCATGCTGGATGACGAGGTGCTGTGGCGCGTGCACGAGCATCACGTGAAGAACGGCAACCGCACGCATCCTGTTCCGGCCGTGCCGCGCCCGCCGAAGATAGGCGCACTCTGGCACAACGGCTTTAAAGATCAACTGCCGAAGAAAGCCGAACCGATTGCGGAAACGCTCGCCGCCATGGCACCGATCCTGTCTGGCGCCGTACTCGACGAGCTACGAGAAATCGGCCGCACGCAGGGCGAGCTGGGTTCCAGCATCGAGGAAGCCATCCGCGTGTCGCGACGCATCAGCCCGACGCAACTGAAAATCCAGTTGAACCAGCAGGCACAGGGCAAGCTGATGATGCGCAGAAAGGGCCAGCAACCGATCAAGCTGGGTCAGTTCTCGATCACGGTCCTGGCGCCTGGCGGCAAGCAACTCGAAGCGTTGCGAGCCGACTGGACCGCGTGGCTCGAGAAGGCGTCCAGTCAGAAGGTGCTCAACGATCTACAGAAGAAGTCGCGCGCCGACGAGAAAGCACTTGGCGCTGCCGACTTCGATCAGCTGTTTGCGATGATTCACCTGCAGGCAGAAGCGATTGGGGATCCCGCCAGCGTCACTCCTCCGAACCTCGCCTCGCTGATGCTGCTCGTCGAGGAGGGCCGCCAGTCGATCCTGCTGACCGGAGACGGCCGCTGGGATCACCTCATCGAGGGACTCACGGAAACAGGCCGCCTGGACCGCAATGGCCGATTCGAGGTGGACATTCTCAAGGTTCCGCATCACGGGTCGAAGAACAACGTGGTTGACACAGATCTCCTCGACCGCGTAATTGCCACGCACTACGTCTTCTGTGGCGACGGTCACCACGGCAACCCTGGTGTGGAAGTGGTCGAGTTCATGGTGAAGCAGCGCTTGAAGACGCCCGGTAAGTTCAAGTTCTGGTTCAACAGCAGCATGGCGGTGGCCGGTCGCAATGAAAAGCCCCACATGCGCGATGTCGAACGGACGGTGCGCAGCCTGGCCGCAGGCAGCAAGGGCAGGATGACTTTCGAATTCCTCGAGAGCGGGAGCAGTCTCCGCGTGATTTGAAGCGTGACAGCGGAGCTTCGTCATTACATGGAACGCCGCTTGCGCACAGGAATTTCCGGTCGTGTATGACCACGGGTCCCGAGGGGGTTCGTGATGTCAGTTGCGCAGCTGCACGTTCGCCGCATGTTGGATCGCATCGAGCAATCGTATTCAGAGCCCATCACGCTGCAGTCTCTCGCCGCCGAGCTCCACCGGCAAGGCGCCTATCTGGGCGCGACCCTCCGGCGTGAAGTTGGCGTCCCGATGCGCCAGTGGCTGACGAGTGTCCGCCTCGACCATGCGTCGGCTCTCATCCGCGAAGGCGTGAAGGTCGAGGCCGTATCGCTGCTCGTGGGGTATCGCAGTAAGAAGAACTTCTACCGACAGTTCAAGCGCCGCTTCGGGACGACGCCGTTCGCGCACCGGACCGTCACAGCAGTGAGTGAGCCTCTCCGGCGTCACTGAAAGCGTGACCGTTCGCATTCTGGGCGCCCCTCGCACACCCACGGCATGTCGCGGGCGACACCCGCCTCCTACGGAATAGCGGAGGATCAGGGCTGCTTCGTTTCTACGACCCCGTAGCGGCGAGTCTTTAGACTCGCCATCACATTGGCGAATCCATCGAGGCGGGTCTGAAGACCCGCCTCTAAGCTCGTAACCACTGGCTAGCGAGCTTATTGCATCGCGTGCGTCTTCAGTCCTTCAGTCCACGTTGATGCGAGCTCCCACAACTTCCGTCTTCACTCTCATGCTGGTTGCGCTGACCGTATTGGCGGCGGACGCCCAGCAACCGCAACAGCAACAGCGCCGTTATCTCCCGGACTCGTCCGACGAAGACTGGAGCTTTCTCAAGGACGCGCCCAAGAGCGACGTCTGGGATCCGTTGAAGTACATCCCGTTCAGCCGCGATGGCTGGTTCATGACATTGAGCGGCGAGGTGCGTTATCGAGCAGAAGGCTTGCGGATTCGAGCGACCGACCAGCGTCCGGCGACGATCGACCAATATCTCCTGCAACGCTATCTCTCCGGGGCCGACATGCACTTCGGCCCGCACGCGCGATTCTTCACTGAGGTGCAGAGCGGGATTATCAACGGCGCCGTGCGAACGGCCCGGCCCACCGATCAAAACTCGATCGACGTGCACCAGGCATTTTTCGAATGGCAGCAGACGGTGCGGCCGCGCCAGCGCATCACGGCAAAGATCGGCCGCCAGGAGTTGGCGATCGGGAGCACCCGATTGATCTCCGCGAGCCCTGGACTCAACGTGAAGCGCAGTTTCGACGGTGCCTCATTGTCTTATCGCACCTCGTCCTGGGCCGTCGTCGGCGTGGCGGCACGGCTCGTCGCGCTCTCAACTGGCGCGTTCGACGATTCGTGGGACTCGGGACAGCTGTTCTGGGGCGCCGCGGCCGGAGGCCGCAGCCCGCGATTCGAGCGCGGCGAGCTCGGTGTGTACTACCTGGGGACCAGCAAATCTGAGACGGTGTATTTCCAGGGCGCCGGTGCCGAGCGCCGTCATACGCTGGGCATGAAATGGAGCGGCACCGGAACCCGTTTCGACCTGAACTACGACGGCATCTATCAATGGGGCACGTTTGGCGGCGCGTCGATCCGCGCGTGGGGCATCGCAACGGAAACGGGCTATCGCGTGCCGGTCCGGTGGCGGCCGCGCGTCAGTCTCCGCACAGACTTCGCGTCCGGCGATCGTGATCCCGCAAACCCCGAGCTCGATTCGTTCAATCCACTATTCCCCGGCAACTCGTATTCAGGCGCCGTGGGTCTCTTCGGCCCGACCAATCTCACCGACCTGACGGCAGCAGTGACGATCGCGCCACGATCGAATCTCACAATTGGCTTCGAAGCACCGAGCTACTGGCGCACGTCAATTCACGACGGCGTATACGCAACCGATCTCCGGTTGCTCGCTCCGCCGACTATCGGGGATGGCAAATACGTCGGCACCAACCCGAGCGTGCTCGCCGTGTGGCAACCAACGCGTCACGTGCAGCTGCAGGGCGTCATCACGCGATTCATCTCGGGTAAGTTCCTCGAGGGCTCGTTCGTGTCATCGGGATTCGGGTTCTACTCCGGCACGGTCGTCTACCGGTTTTGACCGAGTTCTTGGTCCCTGGGCCTTGCGCTTGGTCCGTCCTGTGGTCCCTGGTCCTTAGTCCCGCTTCGGCGCGCTCGACGACCATGGACCTTGGACACAGTACGGACCAAGAACCAAGAACGAAGGCCGAGGGACTCGCGCTACATCGATTTCAAGAGCGCGCTAGCCCGGCTGACGTGGACCGCGACGCCGTTGAATGCAGCAGTCCCGCTCAACGTGTCGACTTCGAATTCGCTCGTCACGTCGTTCACGCTCGCTCCAGGAGACTGGCGTGCCACGGTTAGTCGAGTTCCTTCGCGATCGTGGCCCCAGCCGTGCGGCAGGCTGACGACTCCTGGCAGGACGGCGTCAGTCACTTCTACTGGCACCGTGAGTGCACCGGCTTTCGACTCAACATGTGCAGCGTCTCCGTTGGCGAGACCCCGTGTCATCGCGTCATCGGGATGGATCAGCAGCGTGCACCGCGGCTTTCCCTTCACGAGGCGATGAGAGTTGTGCATCCAGGAGTTGTTGCTGCGAAGCTGCCGTCTTCCGATCAACTGCAACTGACCATTGGTGTCGCTGTCGTCGCACGCAATGAGCCGCTCGCGTGCCTCGCGCACGAAGTCGACTGGTGCAAGATCGATCGTGCGGCCAGCCCCGGCGATGATCTGTGCGATCCGGCCCGGTTCGAGCGGCCCGAGATCCCTGCCGTGCGGCGTTCGTCGCAACTGTGCGAGGCTGAGTCGATGCGGCCCGATCCGCAACATGAAATCGAGAATTCGCTCCGGGTGCAGTACGCGCAACGCTCCAGCCACTGGCGCGCGGAGCAAATGCGGCGCGAACAGCCGGGCGCCGAGGTCGGCCAATATCTCCCAATCGTGACGCTCGGACGGATGACGATCGACGACGGGTTCCGAGTACTTTGCGATGTTGCGCACCGCGAACGCGTTGAGCGCGAGATCGTAGTGTCCACGCGACAGCGGCGGCGCCGGCGGCAGCAGCACGTGCGCGTGGCGTGTCGTCTCGTTCAGATATGGATCCACCGCGACCACGTGCTCGAGTGACGCACACGCGCGATCCAGACGTCGTCCATTGGGCGCAGATAGCACTGGGTTGCCGGCGATGGTCATGAGCGCACGAATCCGCCCGCGACCGGGCGTTTCGATTTCATCGGCCAAGGTGGCCACGGGAAGCTCGCCGCCAAATTCCGGCAGATTGCGTACGCGGCTTCGCCAGCGATCGTACGCGCCAGTCAGACCGATCCTCGACAGTATCGACACGACATCGACCGCGGGCGTCGTGAACATCATCCCGCCAACATCGTCAACATGACCGGTGACCAGGTTGAGCGCCTGCACCAGCCACGAAGCGAGCGTCCCGTGACGTTGCGTGCACAGCCCGACCCGGCTGTAGCACGCCGCGCGCCCGGTCCTTGCCACGTCGCCCGCGAGCCGGCGCGTTATTTCCGGGTTGATGCCTGTGCGATCCGCGACGCGCTCGGGCGAGAGATCACGAACGAAAGAGGCCAGCGCATCGAAATTCTTGATGCGACCTTCGAGCCGTCGGACATTCACCCATCGCTCCGCGAATATCACGTGCAGCATCGCGGCGAGCAGCCACGCGTCGGTTCCCGGCCGAATCGGAATGTGCTGGTCGGCCGCCGCCGCCGTCTCGGTGCGCCGCGGATCGATGACGACAACGCGTCCGCCGCGCTCGCGAATGGCGCGCAGGCGACGCCGCATGTCGGGAGCCGTCATCAGGCTGCCATGCGAGACGATCGGATTGGCGCCGAAGATGAGCAGCAAGTCCGTTCGATCGAGATCGGGGACCGGGATGAGCGCCTGGTGGCCGAACATGCGCAGGGCAACGAGCATCTGCGGCAATTGGTCGGCGGAGCTGGCCGAGTAGACGTTCCTGGTCCGCAGTGCCCGCGCAAAGGTGAGCGCGTGAGTGATCAGTCCGAGACTATGCGCGACCGGATTGCCGTAGTAGATGGCGACGGCGTCGCGGCCGTGCTGCCGGCGGACGCGAGCGAGACCGTCAGCGGCGCGATCGAGCGCCTCGTCCCAGGCGGCCTCGCGCCAGCCCGTGCCATTGCGGATGAGTGGCGTGCGAATGCGATCGGCATCGTTGTGAATATCGGCGATCGCAGCCGCTTTTGGACAGATGTACCCGCGGCTGAATGGATCGTCGGGGTCGCCGCGGATCGAGCGGATTCGATCGCCGTCGAGGTCGACCAGGATGCCGCATGCCGCTTCACAGAGAGGACATGTCGAGATCCGCACGTTGCATGATTGTACGTGGCAATGGATGCCGCCTCTCCTTTATCGTATCGGCGACCGTCGGGAGGGTGACTATGCGGATCGGATTGACTGCAATCGCGCTGCTGCTCAGCGGAGCGTCTACCGTTTCCACGCAGACGCCGTCGCCATCATCGGCGGAGGGCCCCAGGTACGATGTCGTTTCGATCAAACGGAATCAGGCATCACCGACTGGGCGGCCCGAGAGTCCGATCTCGATCCAGCGGCCTGATGGAGGCTTCACGCAGACCCGCGTGCCGATTGCAGTCCTGATTGCCCGCGCGTATTCGGCGGGACCGCCGGCCGACATGGTCGGACTACCCGACTGGGCCATACGCGAGTACTACGACGTGAGTGCCACGTCAACGCTCGCGACAGCGACGGCCGAGGACCGGGCGGCGATGCTCAAAGCGATGCTCGCCGATCGCGTCAAGCTGGCAGTGCACATCGAGAAGCGCGAGCAGCCGGTGTACGACCTCGTCGTCGCACGCGCCGACGGCAAGTTGGGATCAGGCCTGACGGCTATCGACGCGGACTGTGCTGTGAAGGTTGCTGCGGACCGCGCCGCCGCCGAAGCAGCGATCAATGCTGGCACGCCGCCGCAGCGTCGCCAGATGCCCGACTTCAATGTACCACCACCACCGTGCACGCTTCGGACAGTCGGGCTCGGCTTGCGTGATCGGCAGCCGGGCAAGATAGGTGATCTCATGGAAGGAGAGGCAACGCCCGAAGTGTTGGCGCAAGCCCTTCGCATGTCGACCGGTCGCGTCGTCCTGGACAAAACCGGTCTTCGCGGCAGCTACCGGATCGCGATGACGTTCGATGCCTTCGGATCGCGGCGAGGGCCAGAAGTTGCTACGCCGGCCGATGCAATGCCAACGGTCTTCACCGCGATTCGTGAACAACTCGGCCTCGAGCTCAAATCCTCGAAAGCCGAGCGCGACACGCTGATCATCGATCGCATCGAGCGGCCGACAGAGAACTAGCCGGGAGCGCTGCCAACAGCGCTCCAGATTACGGAACCCCAGTGGGTGGATTGGCCGGTGGCGTCGGCGGCGTGTTCGCATCCGCCACCTTCGGCACCAGGTATCCGGCCTGGCTGAATCCCATCAACGCCACGAGCGGCCATGGCACTTCCCAGATTCCGCCTTCAAGAATACTCTTCGACACAAACAGTAAGATCAGGAGAACCGTCCAGAACAGCATCTGCGCCTTTGCCAGCGACAATTCCGGCGCCCGATCCTGCGGGAATATCCGGATCAGATCGCCCCATCTCCAGTCGTGCGCCGCCGGGCCGCTCCCGGTAGCTGCGTAGACGACGGTTGCCTTCTTCACATCCTGGAAGTAGGCGACTCCCCCGGTCACCAGCGATGCTCCCATCAACACAATGAGCGACGCAGGAATCTCCGGAATCTCACGCTGAATCAACCCGTAGCCGAGGACCACGCTGCCGACGACGATGGTCCAACAGGCGATCTGTGCCTGGGAAAGAGCAAGATGGCCGTCGATGCCGGTCAGCAACAGCATCGGGTTCTCTCTCTTCGCCCGTGCGAGAACGATTACCAGCGAGAGCGTGGCAACCACGAGGATTACGGTCCACGCCATCGCGTATCGGATGTCTCCGACGTTGATTTCACGCGGACCGAGCACGCAACCCCCGCCCTCCCAATAGAGCAGCGGCCTGACGCGAACCATCGCTTTCCCAGCAAGGCCCATCGAGCTGGTATCGAACATCAGGATCGTACCAGTTGGGGTCACCTGCCGCCCCAGATACGTCTCGGTCCACTGTTGTCCCGGAACCACCAGCACCGGTGTGAGCGGCATATCTTCGTCTTCTGCGGCCTCGGTGATGGCGTGACTCCGTAAGAGCCTCAGGCGCGGTTTCTGATTCGCCGTGAGAGCGGTCGTCACGTAGACGGTCAACCCGTGTGAGATCAGCTGACCGTCCGGCATGTAGAGCCGCAATGTGTCAGCGGCTGGCGTTGGTAGCGTCGTGGACGGCGCGGTTGGATTCGTTGACGAGTTTTCGGCCGGCGTTGCCGCAGGTGCCGTGCACTCCTGTGCGGTCGGTACGGGTGGGTTGTTCTGTGCGATCAGCTGTAGTGTACCAGCGCTCACCATCAGCAGGACCACAAGTGTCGGCTGAACGATCGAGCCTTTTCGCCGCGCCATCACTCCTCCTCGATGCGTGTCCGCGTCTGACTTCTTGTGCGCACGATCAGTCGAATTTGATCAGCTCCTTCTCCGGCGGCCGCTGCATGCCCTTCTCGTGGTACTCCTCCCAGATCTTTGCCCACGGGCGCCCATACATGTCGGGCACCGTGTATTCGATCACCTTGCCCGCGACGACCGGCGTGGCGCGCCCGTTGACCGGGTAGATCGTCTGCACGCACTCGATGAACGTGTACGGGTCGCCTTCGTCGAAGCCGCTGATCCGCTCGAGCGTGCGCATCATCCTGATCGGTTCGACCAGCGCGTCGGGATCGTAAAAGATGCCTTCGTGGTTGAGACCGAGGAACTTTCCTGTCTGGTCGCGGTAAGGCGTGTAGATCTCGATCGTCTGCAGCTTGTTCGAGAACTCCGGGTTGCCGTGCACCTTCCAGCCCTGGATATTCGATGACCAGGAGATGAGCGCGTCACCGTCCCAGAAGCCGATCGTGTCGCCGTACCATTGCGGCGCGTCCGGGCCGAGATGGGGGACGGCGCCATCCATCTTGAACGATCGTCCGATGTGGATGTTGGTGATGAAATTGTCCGCGTCGCCGGCAAGGAACTGGACAAGCGTCGGCGTGACGATGACCGAGTGGGGCTGGTTGGTGACGGCATGGTAATGCCAGCGCCGCATGAAGCCCTCCGGCCAGCAGTACTGCGCCGGCCACTGTGGCGCGTTCGTGTGCGCGTCGTGGTAGGCCTCCTGCACCATGCGCTGCTTGTACTCGTCCGTGAGTAGCGAGAGGAGCGTCGGGTACTGACTCCAGAGCAACTCGGCGTACCAGTTCTGCCCGCGATGCCACACGTAGCGCCCGCTCCAGTCGCCGGGCACCGTTGCGTAGGTGTGTTGCGTCGGTCCGCCACGGCGTCGCGTTTCCTCGAGCAGCGCTTCGTAATGCTCCTGCGCAGTCTTGAAGGCATATGGGCTGACCATCGACTCGCGCGGGTAGTCGCGATCGCAATAGCCCCACGCGGCCGATGCCGGCGGCTTGTCCCCGATCATCCCGCCACGCCACTGCTGCTCGAGACCATAGGGGCTGTTGCACCGGAAATAGCGTTTGTCGGTCCATAGCGCGCGGTCTGCGTAGAAGTCTTTGGACGTGAAGATATCGACCTTCAGCGCATCGATCCCGTCCGGCACGGAACCATTACGGGCGGCACCGAGGAACCCATCGAGTCGGTTGCCGGTCGCGGGGCCATCCAGCGGCCCCACCAGCCAGTGCTGCTCCGGGTAGTCCTTGATTTCCCGCGGTGGAATCGCCTCGATATCTTCGACCTTGCGCCACTGCGGCCACGGAATGGCCGGTGACACCGGCGCGCCACGGCCCACGCTCTTGACGTCGGCCGGCGGCGTCTCAGCGCGAGAGCACGAGATCAACATGACCACTGGCAGCACCGCGAGCGCGGCGCTGCCGTTCTTGAAAGAATTCGTCTTTGACATTGGGCGCCCATCATAAATCCACCTTCGCTCTACGGCGAGACAAGCGGTAGCATGTGGGCGCCCGGAGGAATCACGTGCGCACAACTCTCACGCTCACCTGCCTCGTCGTCTTCGCAGTCGCGTCGGTCGCCGGCCAGACCAAACCTGCCCCGGCGGCGAACACACAAAAGCCCGGCATGGCGCCACGGCCAGCAATGCTCTTCAGCGAGACCTGGCGGATCCCGCCGCACACTGGTGAGGAAACGGACGAGAACACGCGTGTGACGCCGGCTGTCGTGACCAACCCGAACCTCGAGGTCAAGCTATACGGCCAGGACGCGAAGGTGATCCGCGCCGCGACGCACGAGCAGCGCACTGATCTCTGGAACGGGATGACGACGTCTCCAGCCGCGGTGACCTTGCGCGACCGGCGCAACTTTCTCGATCTGACCGAAGCTGCCCGCCTGCGCTGGATCGTGCGGACGAACGCCATTCACACGCTTCACCCGGTCGTGAAACTGGCCGACGGCAGGTTGATCGTCGGCGACCGCGAGATCACGACGCACGGCGAATTTCTCTCCGTCGAAATCGCATTTACCGGCATGCGCTGGTACACACTCGATCCCGAGAAGGTCGTCGTTCGCACCGAGGTGATGAATCCCAGCCTGCGCATGGTGGACGAGGTTGGCATGGCGATGCTTATTCCAGGCGGCGGCCACGGCATCGCGGGATCGGCCAACCTGTCGAACGTTGAGCTGTTCGCGTATTCGATGCCTCGTTAGCCAATACTGAATGCCCAACCTCCAACTCCCAACTCCCAACGCAGCCTGTTCCTTGGAAGTTGGAAATTGGAAGTTGGGAGTTGACGCTTCTGACTTTAGGCAACGGACATCAGTTCGCAGCCGTCGTCAATTGCTAAGGGCGTCGGGTAATGCCTGCACGAACGTGCGGACGGCCCTGATGTGACTGTTCTCTGAAATGAATTCGAAGACCGCCGGGTCGATTGAGTGCGGCCGTGAACGACCCGACGGACTGACGTTCGCCAGCATCACCGGGCATTCGGCAATCAGCCCGAGCAGCGCCGCCCACGCCGGCAGGTCCAGCGTCGCGATGACGTCGAGGGCATCACGCGCGCGCCACGGTGCTCCTGTCTCGAGATGCCTGGTCAGCTCGCGACGTAGTTTCAGCAGTTCCAACTGGATCTCGCGGTCGCTGCACTGGAGAGCCGCGAGCGTTCCGAGGAGCCGCTCTGTTACATACACGCAGACGTCCTTGTAAAGGACCGCCCATCCGACTTGAAATACGCTTGCGAGATCGTGATCGGTGAGAAATCTTTCCGGTAGCGCCGCCGCCCAGTTCTCCAGGCCCAGGTTGCAGACCGCAACCGCTGCGTCGAAGGCTTCGCGGGTCGTAAACGGCCGGTCGCGAAGCGAGCAGCCGGCGACAAGGACATTCGCGAGAAACGTAAGCTCTCTCGTTCGCAACGCGTACGCGTCGGAATCGTGATCGCGCACGAACTCCATCTGACGCTGAATATGAGCAAGACGTGGTGACGCTGCCTGTTCGTGCGCGGCACCGAGGAGAGCCCGTGGGCGGTCGGGCAACACGCCTGTGTCGCGAAGCAGATCGATGAACGCGGCAACATCGGGAGGCGGTGCATCGGGCACCGCATCACGCGAGTGATCCGGCGGCGGACCACCCGATTCTGACCGGGCGTCCGCCTCCTGCGCCTGCTCTTCTGGCTCATCGGCGACCCTCATGTAAGCGGTCGCGATGGGATTGGCGCGAATCGTGTTCTCTCGTTCGAGATCAGTCTGCCGTGACAACTGGAGAAAGGCGCGAGCCTGCTCCGCCGCCACGTATCCCAGTTGCTCCTGGCGACGCTCGCGATCTGCGGCGAGATCGAACAGGGTTTGTTCCGAATCATCCATCAGGTCATGAAACCCGTCGAGCTCCGGCTTCGAGTTCGACAGTCTTCGACATCCGTGCATCACTCGATGGAAGTAGTCGCGGTGTTCGTTCTCGAGGGCGACGAGCACTTCAGTGATGGTGTCCCAGCATTCCTCACGCTTCGCCGCCAGGAGGTAACCGCCAACCTCGAGCGACACGCCATTTTTCAAGACGGTTGGGACGACCATGTCGGGGTTGTCGACGACCGCTGGGTCGAACACCGCCAGGTAACGGGCGAGGGCAGCGATCACCATCGCCGCGTCCATTTCAGCGAGTCTCTGTGCCGCGAAGGCGGCACTCGATTCGGCAAGCACTTCGAGCCAGACGGCAAAGCGAGTGGCGTCGAACTGCTCCTCCATGCCCGGCTGCGCACTGCGCCACAGGTCGAGGTCGAACACGGCCGACAGCTGTTCTGGTGTCGCCAGCGCAACGAGCTCTCCGCAATCCTCCAGTCCGCAGTTCTGAATGACGTGATGAAGGCTCGCCGGCGGCAGCTGCGGAACGAGGCGTGCGAGATGCGGCGTTTCCAGAATGCGCGCGAGGCGCTCGCGCGGGTGCTCAGCGGTCCCAAACCTGAGAAAGTTACCGGGCGTGCCCGCGCCATCGCGCTTCATCCGACCGGAACCTGCGCGGCGTGAGCGGTGCCGACGGGTATCGCGATCGGCCTTCGGCATGGACCGGCGATGGTATCGAATGAAGAGATCCGACGACAGTCTGTTTCTTTGTTGACGACGGTCGTACAATAAGTATGGGAGACAGAACGTCACCCCCCTTCGCAGTTCCCTCCTGGTTCTTCGCCAATTTTCTCGATCAGTAACTCATCATCTGCGGCGCCGCAGAGGCATCGCGTGGGATTTCTGACAGAGGTTTAACGAAGTCTTCAGGTGCGTGGTCCGTCCACTCACCTAGCATGCTTGTGCGGCTCGCAAGCACGTCCGGCCGCTCGAGAGGAGGGCTCCGTGAATATCCGAGTCACAACACATTGGCGGTCGTTCGTGATCATGGCCGGTGCATTCGTCATCACTACTGCTGCACTCATCGCGCAGGCACCGGCGAGAGGTGGACAGACAGCAACGCATCCATCCGGCGAACACGCCGCTGCACCGGCAGCATCACCAGGCGCGCCCGCCACGGTGTTGCAGGTCATGCGCGGAATTTTGTACCCGAACTCGAACGTCGTGTTCTCGGCTCAGAGTGATGATCCGGCTGCCGTGAAGAAGGCGACCGATCCGTCGACTGCGACCGATCCGCTGGCCAGCACCTACGGCGGATGGGAAGCGGTGGCCAACAGTGCGATCGCGCTCAAGGAGTCGGCCAGGTTGCTTGAAGTGCCACGCTCCTGCTCGAACGGCAAGCCTGCGCCGATTCAGACCGCCACGTGGAAAAAAGGATTGACGCTTCTCCGCGAAGCCGGAGATGCATCCTTCAAGGCGGCACAGGCGAAGAACCAGGACCAGGTGGTCGACGCTGCCGAGAAGGTTACGACGGCATGCTCGACATGCCACGACCCGTTCCGCGAAAAGACGCCGCGCTGTACCCCGTAGCGCTTCTGACAAAAACTTCAGAATCTCTTCATGAACACGACTGAAGACACTGACCCATAATCTCCGCCGCGAAGGCGGAGAACATAATCTCCGCCTCAAAGGCGGAGATTTGATGACACTTGGATCGGCAATGGGTCGTATCGGTTCATTCGCACTATTCCTGAGCTTATGGCCAGGCCTTGGCTTGGCGCAGACGATCACCGTCGAAGGCCGTGTGACTGATCCCCTGGGAGGAACGATCAACGGCGCAGTCGTAACGCTGAACAACCCCGGAGCCACGGCACGAACCACGCGCACCGGCGCCGACGGCACATTCGCTTTCGACGGGGTGACCGTGGGATCCGCAAGCCTCAACGTCGAGGCACCCGGATTCGAACCGTCGATGCAGACAGTTTCGCTGACGACGACCATGGCGCCGCTCACAGTGGTGCTGAAAGTCGCCGGCGTCGTCGAGTCCGTCGGCGTCGTCGCACCCAAACTCGAAGAGGAGCTGCCGCAGATCATCGAGCGCACTGGTGTGCGCGCGCAGGTCATTACCGGCGCGCAAATCCAGAACGGCGGCTACTACGACGTCGCGCAGGCGCTCCAGGCGCTCGTTCCAGGCTTGTTTCTCACGCCCAAGGCGGGACCGTTCGACTACGTCACTGCGTCTCTCCAAGGATCGCGGACCAACGAGATTCTCTGGTTGGTTGACGGTGTTCGCATCAGCAATCGACTGTACAACGGCACCACTCCGCTCGACACGATCCCAGCTCACATGGTGGAGCGAATCGAAATCCTCGAAGGAGGCCAAGGCCTCTTCTACGGGACGCAAGCGGTCGCCGGCGTGATCAATGTGGTGACGAAACCTTTCACAGACGGAAAGAACGCCATGCTCCAGGGTGGAGCGAATACCAACGAGGGCGGCTTCGTCAGTGGGCTGGCTCGCGGCAGCTCTCAGGGCAATCGCTTCGTCCTGTATGGCTCGACCGACGATGCCGTCGGTTTTCAACAGTTTCCCGATGCTCAGTATCAGCCGAGTACGACGGACCGCGATCGCAGCTACAACGTCCACACCTTCGGCGGGAAGTACGCCTACGATTTCTCCCAGCAGCTTCGCTTCAGCGCCGCATATCAGTTCACCGACGCAGCGCGACTCGATAACCTCCGGCCGGCGCGGTCAGGCGTGACTCAGTCCGGAGGCCCGGCGGACGTGTTCAACGAGCGCACAGAGAACATCTTCAGCGCGAAGCTCGATTTCACGCCACGCAAGACCGCGGAATTCTTCTTCAAGGGCTATTACCACCGCTGGGACTCGCACTATACCGAGGAACGTAACGTCATCGGTGATCCCGGCGCCGTCGATGTCATCAGCGATCACGAGTTCTGGGGTTACAAAGACGCCGGCGCGAATCTGCTCGCGAAGCTGACGCCGACACGCGGGCTCGAGTACTACGCGGGCTATGACTTCCAGAACTATTCCGGTGAGGATGCCGTCCTGCTCATCGCGCCGAACTCGGAAACGGTGAACGCCGTCTTCGGACAAGTCCGGACCACGCGCGATCTGCTGCGGAACGCCACATTGGCCGCAGGCGTCCGATTCAATGCTCCCAGCAACAGCGAGAACCACACCGTGTGGAATGTGACCGGCCAGTACGACTTGCCGAAGGCGCTGTTTGCCAGAGGCACCGTCGGGACCTCGTTCCGATATCCAGATGCCTATGAGCTCTTCGCAATCGATCCGACGTGCTGTTTCGGCAATCCGAACCTGAAGCCGGAGTCGAGCACCAACTTCAACGGATCGTTCGGCGGCCGCATCCAACGTGGCGAGACCACGGTCGATCTCGAGTTCATCGGCTTCTACCGCAAGGTGTCGGATCTCATTGTCGACGAGGACGATGGCACGGGCAGCGGGAACACTATTACGGCTAACAGCACCGATGCCGTGCGGGTGCACGGGTTTGGCGTCGTCGGATCGGCCTCGCTGACCAGCGCTGTCGCCACCACGCTCGGGTACACCTACACGACATCCGAACAGGGGAACACGTTGGCCGGTGGTTACAACTCGTTGCCAGGCCTGCCCTCGAATCGCGTGAACTGGTCGGTGGATCTGCATCCGCCGCGCAAGCGATATGGCGGAACGCTGACGTTCTTCTGGGTGGGCGACATCTTCGACAACGTGTCAGGCTTTGGCAGCGTGCCGAGCGGAAACTACGCCGTCGTCGATCTGGCCGGCCGCTATTTCCTCGACGCGCAACGGCGACATCGCGTCAACCTCCGGCTGGAGAATCTCTTCGACTCCGATTACGCCACGGGCCATGGGCGTGCCTTCCCCGATACCGGTGGCGCGCCCTACGTCACGAGCAGCCTTGGGGTTCCACGTACATTTCACGTCTCCTATACGCTCGCCTACTGAGACTGTTTTGTAGAGGCGGGTCTTCCCTGGCCTGAGCTATGTCGAAGGCAGACCCGCCTTGATCGTGCGGCGCTCCTGTGCAGCGATGGTCGCGGCACTACCTACGCGAGGGGCGCAGGAGGTTCCACAGCCTTGCCACCACTATCAAGGCGGCCATGACCGTCACGGCCAGTCCTGGCTTCGGCGGTGGCGATGGCGATGATGATTCCTTCGACGGAGACGATGGGACGGATCGTTGCCGCTCCTGAAACAGTCGTGCGGCACGCCGACCGATCAGCAACTTTCCGTCAGCATTCTTCTGCCCCGGTGCCTTTCCGTACGGGGACGCATGCTCCATTTCAGCGTTGAGCTCGGCGCCCACCAGAATCGCGATTCCAGACACATAGAACCACAGCAGCACCACGATGACGCCGCCTACCGTGCCATAGGACCCTTCATAGTCGGTGAAGTTCGCGATGTACACCTTGAAGAGAAGCGAGACTAGTAGCCACAGGATGGTGGCGGCCACCGCGCCTGGCGTGATCCAGACCCAATCCTGATCCGCGTCGGGTCCGAAGTAGTAAAGAAGTCCAATACCGGTCGTGACGAGAACGAACACCAACGGCCACTGCAGCACCAACCACGTCCACTCGAAAGGCGCCCCCCATCCGGTTACTCGTCCGAGATATTCGGCGACGGTCGGGCCAATGAGAACCAGTGACAACGCGATCAAAATGAGCAGTGCGACGCCGAACGTCAGCCCGATCGCCACAAGCCGCACCTTCCACCACGGCCGTCCTTCCTCGATGTCGTACGCGCGGTTGAGTGCACCGACGATTGATACCAACGCAGCCGAGCTGCTCCAGAGTGCGCCGGCTACACCGAATGTGAGCAACCCGCCATTCTCGTTGTTAGCGAGCCGCCGCATCTGCTCCTGAATGAGATCGAGGACCTGCATCGACACGAACGGACCGAGCGATCGGGTGACATCATCGGTGATGTTCGACAGCGGAAAGAAACTGGCCAGCGCAAGGAGAAAGAGGATCGCAGGAAAGAGCGCCAGAAAGAAGTAGTACGACAACTGCGCAGCGAGCCCAGCCACGTCGTCGTCGAGGGCTTCACGCCATGTACGTCTTCCCAATTCCGCCCATGAGAGATGCACGGTCTCAAGCATGCCAAGGGAGATGCAAACGCCGAGCCCTACTCGTAAAAGCCGACTCGGCAGAGTCGCCGCTGCGCCTCGGTCCGTCAGGACATGCGTTTCTCCGGTGGCCGCGACGGCCGATCGGATTCTTCCTGGATCACGCTCATCTTGCCATCGCTCTCCAGATAGCATTTCTTGACGCGTTCAATCGACGCCACGCCCTGCTCGCGCAACTGCTCCACCAGGTCGTGCTTCGTGATCAGTTGCGATCGAAGGTTCCGATACTGAATCTGGCCGTCGCGAACGAGCAGCAACGATGGCGGATGCAGCAACCAATGCACGAAGCGCGACCGATACGCCATCCAATCGAGGATGTAGTTCCAGGCAAAGATCGTTGAGACAACAATCGCTCCTTCGGTCAGCGACTTGTACTCGCCGGCCATCCCGTTCTGCGCCGCATCGGCGATCAGAACGACCACGAGCAGATCCGACACGGACAGCGATCCCGCCTCGCGCCGGAAGACGCGAAACCCTGCCAGGATCAGCAGGTACATCACTGTTGCCCGCAGGACAAGCTCGAAGACGCTGCCAGTTGGCACGAACATCGTGCGCCAGTCGATCGTCATACCTTCTACCTCTGCTTCCAGTCTTCGCATTGACCGGAAACCCCGTGCGCTCATAATAGCCACGTTGCCTTGCTGCAAGAGCGTCCGGCGCGAACCCGAATGAGAGGAAAGAATGAATCGCACATCCGTTGTGGTCTTCGTACTCGCGGGCGTCGTGCTCAGCGCGACCGTGTTGGCGCAGGCACCGTCGAGCCCGGTTGATGAGCACATTGCTGCGGCTCGAGTCGCTGCGGGTCTGGATTACCGCGCCACTTTTGTCAATCTCTGCCTGCCCAGCCCACCGCGCGGTGGTGGCGCGGGTGCCGCGGGTCGAGGTGCGCCGCCAGCGGCCGTGACTGCGACACCGCCGACGCCGGACCGGGCGACCTGGTATGCGCCCCCCTTCAAGATCTTCGACAACTTGTACTGGTTGGGAACGCGTCAGCATTCGTCCTGGGCGCTTCAGACCAGCGCCGGGATCATCATGATCGACACCAATTTTGCCTGGGCGACCGGGCCAGAGATCATCGAGGGGATGAACACACTCGGTCTGAATCCGCGCGACATCAAGTACCTGATCATCAGCCATGCCCACGGCGATCATGACCAGGGCGCGGCGGAGCTGCAGAAGCGCTACGGCGCACAAGTGGTCATGGGCGCCCCCGACTGGGATGCCACAGTGCAGCGTCCTGCGACTGCTGCCGGAGGCGTTCCGAAGCGTGAGCTTGCGGTGGGACCCGAGGGCAGGAAGCTGACGCTCGGGGATACCAGCCTGGAGATCGTCGCCACCCCAGGTCACACGCCGGGCACACTCTCCTATGTCTTCCCCGTCAAGGATCGAGGCCGAACGCTGATGGTCGCCTATTCCGGCGGGACGCTGACCGGCGCCTTCGGCACCGACGGCGCGCGGTGGGATGAGTACATCGCCTCGCAGCGCAAGATCGCCAAGGTAGCAGCCGATGCGGGGGCCAGCGTCCTCCTGTCCAACCACAGCGAATATGACGGTGCCTACACCAAGGCGCGTCTGATCGCCGCGCCGCGGCAGCCGGGCGAAGACCATCCGTTCGTCGTCGGCACCGACGGCGTGCAGCGCTATTTCACGGTCATGGCAGAGTGCGCGATGGCGTCAAAACTGCGCGCGGGTGCGAAATAGCCTGCCGAAGCCATCAACCGGTTGGTAGACCGGCAGTGATGTCGTTATCCTTCCCCCATGATCAGACGCCGCACTCTTCCGCTGGTCGTTGTCGCCGTCGGCTGTCTCAGCGTCCTGACGCTCGCACAGCAACCCGAGCGCGCCCGCGCGCTGGACGAGCAGATCGGCCGTATCTTTCAGTCGCCGGACTATCAAGCGCCGCGCTTCGGGCCGGCGCGCTGGCTGCCCGACGGTGCCGCGTACACCATCGTCGAGCGATCGAGCGAGCGCGACGGCGCGTGGGACATCGCGCGCTACGATGCGACGACCGGGGCGCGAAGCGTGTTGATCCCGGGTTCGCTGCTTGTCCCAGAGGGAAAAAAGAACGCGCTCGATATCGACGACTACGCGTGGTCCGGCGACGGGCAACAGCTGCTGATCTTCACCAACACACGCCGCGTGTGGCGCAACAACACCCGTGGCGACTACTGGATCCTTGACCTGCGAAGCAGACGTCTGCATCAGGTCGGCAGCGATGCGCCGGAGTCGTCGCTGATGTTTGCGAAGTTCTCACCAGATTCCACGAAGGTGGCGTACGTTCGTGGCCATGACATCTACGTCGAGACTGTTGCAGGCGGGCCGGCGACAAAGCTCACGTCAGATGGTTCGGACACCACAATCAACGGTACCTCCGACTGGGTGTACGAGGAGGAGCTCGGGCTCCGCGACTGTTTCCGGTGGAGCCCCGACAGCTCGCGCATTGCGTATTGGCAGTTCGACACCACCGGTGTCGGCATCTTCACGCTCATCAACAACACTGACACGCTGTATCCAGTCACAACGCGCATTCCGTATCCAAAAGCCGGGACGACCAACTCGGCGGTCCGAATAGGCGTGCTGGATGTTCACACGCGCGCCACGCGCTGGGTGAAGACGCCTGGTGACAGGCGCGACGATTACCTGGCGCGGCTCGAGTGGGTCGATACGACCACGCTGGCGATTCAGCAGCTCAATCGCCTCCAGAATCGGCTCGACGTGCTCATCGCGGACGCGCACAGCGGAGAATCGCGCCGCGTCTATCGCGACGAGTCAAAGACGTGGGTAGAACTTCCCGATTCGTTGGCGTGGGTGGACGACGGTCGTGCGTTTCTGCTGCCCAGCGAACGCGATGGCTGGCAGCACCTGTATCGTGTCACACGCACGGGCGACGTTCCGAAGCCGCTCACCGACTTTGCGGCTGATGCGACAGATATCGTCGGCGTCGACGGTTCGCGTGGCTGGGTCTATTTCCTCGCATCGCCCGACAACGCAACGCAGCGGTATCTCTATCACGCCCGGCTCGATGGAACAGGCGCGCCAGACCGCGTCACGCCGGCGAATCAACCGGGCACGCACACCTACGATGCCGCACCCAACGCCGGTTTTGCGTTTCACACCTATTCGCGATTCGACCAGCCACCGGTGATGGAGGTCGTCGAGCTGGCGACGCATCGCTCTCTGCGCACGCTTACCGACACAGCGGCGCTGAAGGCACAGCTCGCGCCTGTGTTAAAGCGCCCCGTCGAGTTCTTCACGGTTGATGTGAGCGAAGGCGTGACGCTCGACGGGTGGATGTTGAAGCCCCCTGACCTCGATCCGAGTCGGCGCTATCCAGTTATCGTCTTCGTGTACGGCGAGCCAGCCAGTCAAACGGTCGTCGATCGCTGGGGCGGCGGCCGTATGCTCTTTCATCGGGCTCTCGCCGACGCGGGCTACGTCGTCGTGAGCGTCGACAATCGAGGCACGCCCGCGCCGAAGGGTGCCGCGTGGCGGAAGGTCGTTTACGGCACTGTCGGCGAGCTCTCGTCGCGAGAGCAGAACGCGGCGGTGCTTGCCCTCGCAGCAAAGTACTCGTTCATCGATCGTGACCGCGTGGGCATCTGGGGGTGGAGCGGCGGCGGATCGAACACGCTCAACGCGATGTTCCGCTATCCCGACACGTTCCAGGTGGGCGTTTCGGTCGCGCCGGTTCCTGACCAGCGCTTGTACGACACCATCTACCAAGAGCGCTATATGGGAACTCCGCAGGGGAATCCCGATGGCTACAAGATCGGATCACCGATCAATTTCGCCGACGGCTTGAAGGGCAAGCTGCTCATCGTTCACGGAACCGGAGACGACAACGTCCATGCGCAGGGAACCGAGCGACTCGTGAATCGGCTCATCGAGCTGGGAAAGCCGTTTGACATGATGCTCTATCCCAACCGGACACACGCGATCGCAGAAGGGCCGGGAACGACGACGCACATCTATCGATTGATTGCGAGGTATTTTCTGGAGCATCTGCCTCCCGGGGCGAGGTAGAGTCGGGTGGCTATGCACCCGCTGACTTCAGGGCTGCCAACACACGACGCGGCGTCAGCGGGAATTGACGCAGTCTCACGCCGGTGGCGTCGAAGAATGCGTTCCCAATCGCTCCGACGACGGCAGGGAGCACCTCTTCGCCCGCGCCGGTCGACTTCTCGTTGAGACGCTGCACGACGATTGGCGTCACGTCCGGAGCCTCGCCACAGCGCAGTGTCTGATACGAGTTCCAGTCCAGGCTCGTGACGTTGGTCTGGCTGAACTGCAGTTCTTCCTTCAGCGCCAGGCTCGTCCCGTGCACGGACATGCCGACGATCTGACTTTCGACGATTCCGGGGTTGATCGCCAGCCCGCAGTCCATCGCGCCGTACACGTGTTTGGCGATGACCCGACCGTTGTCCTTGTTGACCTCCACCTCCACGACGGCCGCGGCGAAGGTCACGCGATCACCCTGATTCGGATGAAGGTGGTGCGTGCCCACGGCGATGCCGCGCCCGGTGACAACGCGAGCCGATGACACGTTCGACGCCGCAACGCGGGGCGTCCACTTCGCGGCGTTGGCCGCCGCCTCGAGCACGCCAAGCCACCGCGGATTGGAGATATTACGCTTGCGGAACTCCCACGGATCCAGCTTCGCCAGATGCGCGAGCTCGTCGATCATCCCTTCCTGCGCGAAGAAGTACGGTGGGTCGAGCGGCGCGCGCAGCGGACCCAGCTTCAAGTATCCGCGGCCATCGAGCCGATGCTCGATCAGCCGTCGGCTGGGTACGTCATACATGTCGTTCTGCGAGATCCGAATCTGATAGAGGCCGCCGACGAGGTTTCCGCCCTGGGCGACGCCGCTGGCTCCGCCGCCAGGGCCCGCCGCCGCACCGCCCGCGCTTCCGCGGCCCCCGCCCTGGGGCACACCAAGCGCCAGAAGCCGCGACGCCG
>Ga0075434_100000736_pt1 | contig 25713 bp, 22 predicted proteins | sample RhiMethybrSRZTD3_FD_75298 | JGI IMG/M metagenome (GOLD analysis project Ga0075434, IMG submission 75298) | Populus rhizosphere microbial communities from Tennessee, USA - Rhizosphere MetaG P. TD hybrid SRZTD3 | ecosystem: Host-associated > Plants > Roots > Rhizosphere > Soil | place: USA... | reverse complement strand
CAGGAAGACGTAGATGCGACCGTCGAAGGTGCGAGTCGTTGCGCGCACGTCCGATTCGACCGGCTCGGTCGCACCCGCCGGCGTAAACGGGTGGTCGACCGGGAGATCGATCAGAGAAAACGCCGCAGGCGTCTGCGGCTTGCCGTCCTCGAGGATCTCGAAGTCGTCTTTCGTCAAGTTCCGCACGAACGCGCCGGCCTGGTCCGTGACAATGGCGTGGACCTCGACGAAATTGGTCTCGGCCCTGAATGTGACGGACGGCGGCCCGGTTCCCGGCTGTTGCGCGGCACTGACAGCCGCACACATGAAGAGCGCGAGCGACGGGATCCATCCGCGCAACGTGTTATGTCTTGAATCTCGCATGTGAATTACCTGCGAAGCGCTCCGAAGAATCCTATCGCGCGTCGGAAGCATCGGCGAGATTATTAGGGGGGACAAGTTCGCAATGATCGCAGGAACGGGAGGTTGATATGCGCTCGATAATCCTGGTGGCCGCGCTCACGGCCTTGGCGATGTCGGTCCCGCCCGCCTCCGCTCTCGTCGCTGCACAGTCGAAACCAGCCGCCGCGAAGAGCTGGACGCCACCGCGCACGCCCTGGGGCCATCCGGATCTCCAGGGGACCTACACCAACAAGGACGAGTCGGGAATCCCGATGGAGAAGCCGGACAACCTGACCGCCAAGGTGCCGGATCAAGTCGAGGACAGCGAATTCGCCGACATCGTACGCGAGCGCAACAAGCAGACGGCCGCGCGAGCGCCACAGGCCGGTGGCATCACCGGCGCAGGTCCGACGCACTGGTACGAGAACTACGACGCGAAGAACAGCCGCCTGTGGCTCGTGGTCGATCCGCCAAACGGGAAGATTCCGCCCGAGACCGACGACGCAAGAACGCGTGCCGCGGCCCGCGCTGCGGAGCGTGCGCGAAACCGGCGAGGTGAGGCTGACTCGTGGGAAGACCGAAGCCTCTATGACCGCTGCATCTCGTTGAGCGTCCCCGGCTCGATGACGCCGAAGATCTACGGCAACTCGTACGAGATCGTGCAGTCACCCGATGCCGTCGTCATTCGCTACGAGATGATTCACGAAGCCCGCGTCATCCCGCTGGACAGCCGGCCGCCGATTGCATCGTCGATCAGGCAATACATGGGTGAGGCTCGCGGTCGATGGGAAGGAAACACGTTGGTCGTAGAGACGACGAACTTTCATCCGAACGTAAACAACCGAGGCGCGACCGAGGGACTGCGCCTGATCGAGCGGTTCACACCGGTTGCGCCGGACAAAGTCGAGTGGTCGGTCACGTACGACGATCCGAAGACGTGGACCAGGCCCTGGACGTGGGCGATGCTGCTCACCAAGGATGCGAGCCAGGCCATTTTCGAGTACGGGTGTCACGAGGGGAACTACGGCCTGCGTAACATCCTCAGCGCCGCGCGCGCCGAAGAGAGAGCCGCGGCGGCGGCAAGTCGTTAGCAGTAGGCTGCCGCCGCGCGCGCGCATCCCGGAGCCCTTCACCGGATCGCAGGTCGCGCGGGCACTCGAGGAGCTGCTCGCTCCAGCCGCCGATGCGGGTCGAGAACAAGACTGGATCGGTCGAATCGATTACTTGAAGTTCTCGACCAGCATGATGTCGGCCGCGCACTGGTCGCACTGCGAGTAGAGGATCGACTTGAAATCCGGCGATACACTCAGCCCGCCACGCACGGCCCCCTGAATCGTGCCAAGCGTCTTGGGCGGGCCGCCGTTCAGCGGCAGCAGTTTCAGCGTCGCCGACTTCAAGTCCTCCGCCGGGCTCAGATAATACAAGCCGCGAGCGGTCAGTTCGGTCGCGTAATTCAGAATCGTTTCGCGCACCAGTATTTCAGAATCTCCACCGGCGACTGGGGACCGGCCGATTCCTTGCCGGAGGATTGTGGACCGTGCTGCCAACCCGCTTTCTCCGTAGAGCCACTGCCCATCCGGCGATTCCCACGTGTAGGCACTAAGCCTCACCACATTGACGCCTTTGCCTCCGGTCGCCGCGACCTTCCAAGTTCCGACGACACCGCCGCGATTCGCCCCGAAATAAATCCACTTCCCATCCCGCGACCATGCAGGATTCGTCTCCGCACCTGGGTCTTCCGTGATCTGTACGGGTGTGCCACCCCTCACGGGAACCACGAACACGTCCACGGCATCGGCACCTTTCGCCCGCGCGAGGTAAACAATTCTCTCCCCGTCCGGTGACCAACGAGGAGACCCTGTGAGGTCAGGATTTACCGATGTCGTGAGCTGCACTGCATTCTTACCGTCTCGATCGGAGATCCAGATTTCCTCGGACCCGACCCGGTTTGAAACGAACGCGATCCTCGATCCATCGGGCGAGTACACTCCCTGAACTTCGCGGCGGGAAGACGTGGCAACTTGTTTGCCGGGGCTCGCCAGCGTGCCATCGGCCTTCAGTTCCGCTTCGTACAAGTTCAGGTCTCGCCGCAAGCGAGTGAACGCCAGCCGGTTTCCCTGCCTGGAGACATCCAGATACCACGCATTGTCCCCTGCGAACTCCATTCGCCTGGGAGCTCCGCCCTCGGCTGCCACACGATACATGAACGAATCCGCGCCGAGATTCGCATCCCCCAAGCTCTGTATGAAGACGATATCTCTGCTGTCAGGCGTCCAGGCCCAGGATTGAATTCGCCAGCTCTCAGTCAGGCGGCGCGGCACGCCGTTTACAACATAACCATTGCCCAGGGACACCACATGCAAGGCGCCTGACTTTGTGAAAGCCAGGAGACGGCCATCGGGAGAAATAGAGCCCGGCCCGAGCACGCCGTCCTTGGGTGCAGGTAATAGCAGCTTGGCCTCTCCACCTTGCAATGGCGCCAGATACAGATTTCGTGGGTTTCCGTTCGCTACGACTGCCCACTTGCTATCGGGGCTCCACGTCGCTCGCCCGATGACTAACAACTGCGCGAGCATTCTTTCCGGCCCGCCCAAAGGAGGCTTCGCGACAATCACGGTTCCGCCTGGCCGTGCCGCCGTATACAGGATCCACTTTCCGTCGGGGGACCACTGCGACATGCGCTCGTCGTCAGGAGTGTTGGTCAGCCGGAACGGATCGCCGGGTCCGATCAACTTCAAATACGTGTTCCCGATGCCACCTTCGGGACCCCACGTGAACGAGATCTGATTGCCGTCCGGGGAAAACGAAGGGTCGCGCTCATCGCCCTCATAGGACGTGAGCGGCACCACCTGCAGGTTCTGTCCGGTCTCCTGCAGGGTTGACGACCGTTCCGCCAGCCACCACGCGCCCGCCGCTGCGGCAATGACAACAACAGCCGCGCCCACAGCGGCGTAGCGCCAGCGTTTGCTCGAGCGCGCAACCGCATCCTGTGACACGGCTGCGAGTCGCCCGGAGTCGGACTCTTCTTTGAGATCGAGCAGCGCCACGCGGATATCCTGCATGTGCTGCCAGCGCCGGTCCGGATCTTTACGCAGGCAGCGGTCCACCAGTCGCTCGAATTCGGGCGGAATGCTTGGCGCGATCTCGAAAAGTGGATTCGGCGAATCCTTCAGAATGGCGGACAGCGTGGCCAAGCGCGATTGCGCCGCAAACGGTGGGTGCCCGGTTACCATCTCGTAGAGAACGACGCCGAAGCTGAAAATGTCGCTCCGCGTGTCGACCTTGTCCCCTCCAGCTTGTTCAGGCGACATGTAGGCGACCGTACCGACGACGATCCCTTTATCGGTGTCGTGCCTCGTGTCATTGTCGACAGTCACATCGTCAGCGCCCACCGTCGGTTCTGCGAGTTTGGCGAGGCCGAAGTCGACGATACGGACGCGCCCGTCACTACCAATCATGATGTTGCCGGGCTTGAGGTCGCGATGGACGATCCCGGCGTCATGCGCTCGGGCCAGTCCGTCGGCGACCTGCACGGCGTACTTCAGTACTTGGCTGAGCGGCAGCCCTTGGCGCGGGATCACATCGGCGAGCGTCTGGCCGGAAACGAACTCCATCGCGATGAAGGTCGTGTCCCGGTCGCTGGCAATGTCGTAGATCGTGACGATATTGGGGTGGTTCAGTGCAGAGGCTGCCTTGGCCTCTTGAATGAACCGGCGTTTACGTTCGTCGTTGCTGACGCGGTCGGGCGGGAGGATCTTGAGTGCGACGAAGCGATCCAAATGGGTGTCGCGCGCCTTGTACACGACGCCCATCCCGCCTTCACCTAGTTTCTCGGTGATGGTGTAGTGGAGCAACGTCGTCCCTAGCACGACAGGTCCATCCTTCCCAGCGGCCACATGGTAACAGTCTGAATCACGGGCGCTGAACGGTGACTTGCTGCGGCAACATCCTCTCCGCGGCGAGCGAAGCGGACAAGCGGTAGGCCCTACTGCGTCGCGTCGCCGCTGTCGACCATGACGTTCTCGACGACTCCGCCTCCAGCGCGTCTGAACGACGCGGCGTGCTGGTATTCGGGTGATTCGAAGCAGGCGACGCCTTGTTCGAACGTCGGGAACTCAATCACCACGAAGCGCTGAAAGTCGTGCGGCCCCTCATTGATCTTGTAGCGGCCGCCGCGCGCGAGAATCTTGCCGCCGTGACGCGCGATGATCTCCGGCACGAGATCCGTGTACTTCTTGTACTGCACCGGATCGGTGATCTTCGCGCGAGCCACCCAATAGGCCGCCATGGCTAGCGGGTCGACGCGTCCGGACTCGCGGCGTCGTAGACGATTCGCCCTCCCACCATCGTCAGCATCGGCTTGATGTCCTTGATCTGATCGGCGGGAATCGTCAGGTAGTCGCGATCGATGACGACCAGATCGGCGAGCCGTCCCGCTTGGATCGAGCCGAGGTTGTCCTCCTGGAACACCAGGAAGGCGTTCCGACGCGTGTGCGCGATGAGCGCATCCTCGCGGCTGATCGTTTGCGTCGGTCGAAGCGCCTTCGTCCCGCCTACCATCTTGCCGGTCACCGCCCACCACAGCGTCGTAAACGGCAGGATCTGATTGGCCCGGCTCCCGTCGCTGCCGAATCCCCAGAGGACGCCGCTCTTCTGAATCGTGTCGAGCGGGGCCATGTCGTAGGCGGCGTCGCCGAACACGCGCTGATTGATGCCACCGTTGATGACCGCCCATGGATGAACGGCGGCATACATTCCCAGCTCCCTCATACGTGCGAGCTGAGACGCGTTCAGCTGGTTCACGTGCGCCAGCACCCAGCGCAGGTTCTTGATCGGGTACTCCTTGTTGATCGCTTCAATCTGATCGAGGAAGCCATCGATCGTGTTCGTGAGGTTGGCGTGCACGTGCAGCGGCAGTCGGTCCTTGGCGATCTCGGTCGCGATCTTGCGCCACAGCGCCAACTGCTCGGGTCGCGGATCGGACTTGGGTATGAACATCGGGTCATGCAACGGCCCGTAGACGCTTTCACCGTAGAAGATCTTGTCGACCCACTTGTCGCCTTGGAACAACTTCATTTCGGCGATGCGCGGAAGCGCACGCTCGATCTGCTCGGCGGAGTTGCCGACGCCAACGCCGTCGATGCAGAACGTCCGGACGTTCAGTTTGTCCTCGGCGGCCCACTTGCGATACGTGCCGATCAGATCAGCGTCGCAGCCGGCCACACCAAACGTCGTGAGGCCAGCGCGATTGAGATCCTTGATCATGGCCAGCGTGCTCTTCTCGACGTCTGCCGGCGGAGCGGTGGGAAGTCTGCCGACCAGACCGCGGAAGCCCGCCTCCGTGATTCGGCCCGTGGGCTGACCCTTGGCATCGCGGACAGCCCATTCAGGCGACTTGTCGTCGATCTTGAGTTGCTGGAGCGCGCGGCTATTGAGATAGGCCTCGTAATAGGAGGCCTGCAGGAACACCGGATTGTCAGGGACGACCTTATCGAGCTCCTCACGCGTGAACGGACGCGGATCGTCGGCAAACTGCTCGATCGCCCACCCGCCGAGGTTGTAGACCCACTCGCCTGGGGCAACCGACTTGGCGCGTGCGCGCAGCTTCTCGAGCGCGACGGCTCGCGAGCCGATGCCATCCCATCGCACCTCCCACTGCCACGTGGTGCCCGCGCGAAGCAAGTGCATGTGGTTGTCGATCAGTCCCGGGATGACGGCGCGCCCACGAAGGTCGATCCTGCGCGTGGCTGGCGTCGCCAGCTTCAACACCTCCGCGTCGCTCCCCACCGCGACGATGCGATCGCCGCGGACGGCGACCGCCTGCGCCAGAGTGAACCGCTCGTCGACGGTGATGATCTTTCCGTTCGAGAAGATGACGTCGGGCGCCGGCTGCTGTGCGGGCAGGGTCGACACGGCACCCGCCAGCGCGATCGCCACGACGGTTGCGAGCGAAACCGACCGTCTCATGCGTCCTCCCTCAGATGCCGCAGACGAGGATCTATAGTGAGTCGCCGCGCTTGACAACCCCTCAGGGGCGGACATAATCGGGGCGGCTGGCCGAATCATACGCGAGTTGCGCAGGAGGATGGCATGAAGACCCTCCGGTTCGTTGTGGTGGTACTCGTGATGAGCACGACGGCCTCCGCGCAGTGGTTGAAGTACCCGACGGCCGGCATTCCCCGCACGCCCGACGGTAAGCCCGACTTGTCGGCGCCGGTGCCGCGCAGCGCCACCGGGCGGCCTGTCTTGTCCGGTCTTTGGCGGCCGTCACCTGGAATCGTTGGGGATATTGCGCGTGGTCTCAAGGGCGGCGAGGTTCCGTTCCAGCCTTGGGCTGAAGCGCTCTTCAAAGAGCGGCGGGCGAACAACAGCCGCGACGATCCGACCGCCCGCTGTGTGGTCGGCGGCGTGCCGCGATCCGACTTCGTCGGCTACCCTTTCAAGGTCCTCGAGCCTCCAGGGATGGTCGTCATCATGTACGAGGCCGTGCATGCCTACCGTCAGATCTTCACCGACGGCCGGGCCCTTCCCAAGGATCCGAATCCGAATTGGTTTGGCTACTCGGTCGGACGATGGGACGGCGACGTTCTGGTCGTCGAATCGTCTGGCTTCAACGACAACGTGTGGCTCGACAACGCCGGCCGACCCGCGACAGAAGCGCTGAAAGTGACCGAGCGCTTCGTCCGTAAGAACTTCGGCCAGATGGATATCGAGATCACGATCGACGACCCGAAGGCGTACACAAAGCCGTGGTCGGTGACGCAGCAGCTTGTATTCCAGCCCGACACTGAACTGCTGGAGTACATCTGCAACGAGAACAACAAGTACTTCGAGATCATCCCGAAGCAGACTGAGCGTTGAGAAGAGGTAGCGATTGAAGGGCATCCTGGTCGCGATCGCGTTGGTATCTCTGGCGACCGCTGCGCCAGTCGCGCAGTGGCTCAAACACCCCACCGCGGGAATCCCACGTACGGCCGACGGCAAGCCTGACCTCTCGGCACCGGTGCCGCGTACGCCCGAGGGAAAGCCCGATCTGTCAGGACTCTGGCAGCCAGCGGCGATGTTGATAGGTGACCTTGCCGCGAACCTTCCTCGTGGTTCGGTGCCATTCCAGCCGTGGGCCGAAAAGCTGTACAACGATCGGCGCGCCAACAACGGTCGTGACGACCCGACGGCGAACTGCATCGTTGGCGGCGTGCCGCGATCGGACGCCGTGCCGTATCCCTTCAAAGTCCTGCACATGCCTGGCGGCCTGGTCGTGATCCTCTACGAGGCGGTCCACTCGTATCGCCAGATCTTTGCGGACGGCCGGCCACTTCCCGTCGATCCGAATCCATCGTGGTTCGGGTACTCCGTGGGCCGTTGGGACAAGGACACGCTCGTCGTCGAGACGACGGGCTTCAACGATAAGGGCTGGCTCGACAACTTCGGACACCCCGCGACGGAGCGTCTGCGTGTGATCGAGCGCTTCGTGCGCAAGGACTTCGGGCACATGGACATCCTCATCACGATCGACGATCCGGGGGCTTACACCAAACCGTGGGATGTCACGCTTCCGCTCGTGCTGCGCCCCGACACGGAACTGCTGGAATACATCTGCAACGAGAACAACAAGTACTTCGAGATCATCCCGAAGAAGACGGAGCGCTGAGGGAGCAGAGGGCGCCGAGAAAGACATCATCGCAGGGAACAGCAGAGGGGCGGAGGCACGCAGAGCAGAGAGCCACGGGTGACCGCGCTTCGCGCGGCATGGATCGAGAGGAAGCGGTGAACGAAAGCACTCTGAAACGCGACGGTGCTCTCGTTCACCGCTTCCTCTCGATCCATGTAGCCGGCCGTAGGCCGGCATCACCCGTGGCTTCTCCGCGAATCTCTGCCCCTCGGCGATCTCTGCGATGATCTTTGCTCTGCGATCTCTGCCCCCTCTGCGAACGACGCGATACAACGATGAGAGGAGATGCGATGCGGACTGTTTTCGTCTTCCTAACTGGGTTAGCGATCGGGGCAGCTGTAGCGCCGATGCTGGCGCAGGGCGATCGGCTCCCCGGCGTCAACAACATGAACCACGTGGCGATTGCCGTCGAGAACTTCGACGAGGCGTTCGCGTTCTACACAAAGAAGATGGGATTTCGCGAAGGGTTCACGGTCAAGAACGACCAGGGCCAACCGACGTTGTCGTACGTCCAGGCCAGCCGCGACACGTTCATCGAGATCGTTCCCGCCAACGCGAATCGACGCCCCGGCCTCAACCACTTTGGATTGCACGTGGCGGATCTGAAGGCCTACGTTGCCGCGTTGAAGCAGCGCGGCGTGACGGTCGAAGAGCCTCGCCAGGGACGCGGTGACTCGATGGTCGCGAACGCGACGGACCCGGGTGGACTGAGAATCGAGATCTTCCAGTTCGGCAAGGACTCGCTGCAAGGGCAAGCGATCGACAGCTGGTCGAAGCCATGAAGCACGTCGCGCTCATCTCGGTCCTGGTCGGCGGACTGTCGCTCGTGCTATCGGCGCAGAGATCCGGCAATGTCGTCCAGGACGCCGCAGACACGATGGGCGTGGCCATGCTGCAATCCATCCAGTATTCAGGTACTGGCTCGGCGTTCCCGATCGGCCAGGCGGCTTCACCCGGCGGCCCGTGGCCGCGATTCGAGCTGTCGAAGTACGTGGCGTCGGTCGACTACACAGCGCCCGCAATGCGTGAAGAGACGATCCGTCGCGACGTCGAGAGCCCGCCTCGCGGTGGTGGCGCGGGGCCGTTCAATCCCGCAACGGGACAAGGTGGGATGCGCCCCATTCCCGGCGACGTCATGCAGACGCTTGTCCGTGACGGTCGTACAGACGCAGGTCGTCTTCAGATCTGGATGACGCCACACGGCTTTCTGAAAGCTGCGGGGGCAAACAAAGTATCCGTTGCTCCTGCGCGATTCGAGGGCCACGCTGTCCAGGCAGTCTCCTTCGACGTCGGCGGCCGCGCGCTCACCGCGTACATATCCGAGCAGCACTTGGTCGAGCGCATCGCGACGCGCGTCGCCAACCCTCTCTTGGGCGACATGCCTGTCGAGACGACCTTCTCCAACTACAAGGATTACGCGGGCGTGAAGTTTCCAACCCGCATCGTGCAGCGGCAGGGCGGGCATCCGACGTTGGATGTCACGGTCTCCGACGTGCGACCGAACGCGGGAACTGTTGGCCTTTCCGGCACCGGGGGACGTGGGCCGGCACCTGCTCCATCAGTAAAGACCGACCTGGAGAAGATCGCCGACGGGGTCTGGTTTCTGACCGGTGGTGCGCCAATGAGCGTGCTCGTCGAATTCAGCGACCACGTTGTGGTCATCGAGGCGCCGCAAGACGATGCGCGGACGGAGGCGACGATTGCGGCGATCAAGCGCGCGATGCCGACGAAGCCAATTCGCTACGTGATCAACACCCACCATCATTTCGACCACTCGGGCGGACTTCGCGGCTACGTCGCAGAGGGTATCCCGATCCTCACGCACGAGAAGAACAAGCCCTACTTCGATCAGATCTTCCGCAGCCCGTTCACACTCGAACCAGACCGTCTCGCCCGCTCCCCTCGTGCTCCGGTCATCGAGGCGGTTGGCGACAAGAAGATCCTGCGTGATGACAGCATGACGATGGAACTGTATCTCTTGCAGGGAAATCTCCATGCCGAGACGCTGCTCGTCGCCTACCTGCCGAAACAAAAGCTGCTCGTGCAGGCCGACGCCTTCCATCCGAGGCCTGGCGCGGCACCGCTCGCGTCACCGCCGCCCTTTACCGTGAACCTTGTGCAAAACATCCGCCGCTTGAAGCTGGATGTCGAGCGGGTCGTGCACGTGCACGGCGGCATCGATCCCATCGCGGCCGTCGTGAAAGCAGGCGGCGGATGAGGGATCAGGATGAAGCCCAGAGGAGAAGAGATCGATGGCTTCCATGATCGTTGCTCTGCTCGGCGTGTTAGCGGCGATTGGGGCCGCCGTCTGGCTCGTGACCGATGCACGGCGACGTCGGGCTCCGGCGCCAGTCCTTGGCGGGATCGATCTGTTCAGCGGCCTCGTGATGCTCGGCCTCATGGCACTCCATCTGTCGGCGGTTATCGGAAGGGCGATCTCAGGCAGGGGTTTTGGAGGTGAAGCGCTTTTCGCGTACGACTTCCGGTTTTACGCGCTGCTGCTGATGGCAGTCGTGATCGTGATCCCAAGCCTCGTGTTCGTCCTGCATGCTCGCCGTCTCACGAACGGTGACGCGACAGCGTGGAATCGAGCGCTATGGGCGTGCGGCGCGCTGTTGATGATCAATGTCCCTCTCGTACCGATTCAGGCCTTCGCCTTGGACCCCATCCTGCTCGCGACGATCACTCTTGTATCTCTGTTGGCCAATCGGAAACAGTTTGTGGCGGCACACGCCTGAGCACCACATCCCAGGTTCCCCGCGCCACGAAGACAGACGCGAACGTCCTCACGGTATTCCGTGAGCACCTTCCAACACGTGAGTGGCCCGCCGCCCGTGGTTCGCTAACGGCACGTCGAAATCTCAACAAACCCGCCCTTTCGCCCTGACCGGGCCTCGGCACGCGGTCTGCTTTACCAGCTGCTGCCGTCGAGTTGCGTGTGCCGTCGACTCTGTTCGCCGGGCGCTTCGCCGATTGCCATGGAAGCACACCGTCACCGTTTTCTACTGCTCACCGAGAGAGCGTTCTGGACATTCGGCGTTGTCGGTTTAGTGTCGTGGGGAGCATTCCACATCGGAGTCGCCACCTCCACGCAGCACGATCTGAAGCGCTTCGCAGCACTCCAGGTTGTCGCACGACACGCCGGCATGCCAGACCAATCCCTCTGGTCGCCCGCTCGCGTAAGCGCGTGGCGCAAGGCGTTGGGCGAACCACCTCGCACTCCGCTCGCGGTGCTTCGAATCCCGAAGATTCGACTCGAAGTGCAAGTGTTGCCTGGCACCGACAACGACACCCTCGACCGCGCCGTCGGTCACATCGAAGACACAGCAGAACCGGGAGCGGAAGGGAACTCGGGCATCGCCGGGCACCGGGACGGCTTTTTTCGGGGACTGAAGGACATCAACTCGGGTGACGCGATCGAGCTCGACACCCTCGAGCGGACGGACGTCTATCGCGTCGAGCGAACGTGGGTGGTCAACCCGGAGGACGTCTCGGTGCTGGACCCGACGTCCACACAGGTGCTGACGCTGGTCACCTGCTATCCCTTCTACTTCATTGGACCGGCCCCCCAACGATTCATCGTCCGTGCCGTGCGCAGCAGACACACCGGCGACTTCGCCGAACGTGTCCCATGCCTCCTCTGCGGCAGTTGGTGGTTTGTCGCTGCTCCCCGGGCTTCTCAGGTTTCGTAATCAGGTCGCGTCAAGACAGTCAGAAACGAGAGGGATTTATGTCAAGGGCAATGAGTAGAGTGGTGCTGGCCGCGGCGATCGTGTGTGTGACGGCCGTTGGGTCGCTCGCGCAGCAGACGACGACCTCGACAGAGACCAAGACGTTCGAAGTACTCGCGGTGGAAGGCAACCAGCTGATCGTGCGCCTGCCGGAAGGCACGAGGGAGCTGAAGGTCGCCGATGACTTTCGCTTCACTGTCGACGGACAACCATTGTCGGTGCGCGAGTTGAAGCCAGGCATGAAAGGCTCTGCCTCCATCACGACGCGAACGACGGTCACGCCCGTTACCGTCACCGAGGTAAGAAGCGGCACCGTCGTGGTGCGCTCTGGTTCGAGCGTCATCGTACGAACCAGCGATGGAGTCCGTAGCTTCTCGCAAGGGGATGTGGACAAGCGCGGCGTGACGATCTTTCGCGATGGCAAACCTATCCAGCTGTCGGAACTTCATGACGGCGATCGCCTGAGCGCGACGATCGTCACGTCGCAGCCGCCGAAGGTCATGACCGATAAGGAAGTGCAGGCGACTCTCGCGGCCGCCACTCCAGCGGCGGCGCCAAGGGCGGCAGCAGCACAGGCACCGGCCCCGCCGGCACTTGCGCCCACGACAGCACCGGCAGAAGAGGCTCCCCGGGTTGCACAGGCCCGGACGTTGCCGAAGACGGCGAGCTCGTGGCCCCTTCTCGGACTCGCAAGCGTTCTGTCGCTCGCGCTAGGGCTCGCACTGACTGCCAGGCGCCGCTTCGTCCTCTAGTGTCCCGGCCGGGACACGAGAGCGGTTGCCGTGACTCGACGCTCGGGCGCGAACGCCCGAGCGGCCGACGTCACGCTCGGCTCGCCAGCCTTCGTTCATGAATGCACGTGAAGGCTGCACCGATCACAATTCACGCGAAACCCGTATTGGCGGGTATGCCCATGGAAACGCCGGCTCACACGCCGCTGCGACTCTGGCCCGGCGTCGTGGCCGCCGTGCTCCTCGTTCTGGTCAGAGTCGTGCTCCCCGCGGTCTGGCCGGAGCAGACCCTCGTGGCGGTCGGCGGCGGCTTGGCCGGCGCCGCGGTCATTCTCGTGTGGTGGCTGTTCTTCAGCCGCGCTCGCTGGGCCGACCGCCTCGGAGTGCTTCTCCTCACCGTCGTCGGACTCGGCGCCACATGGTTCGCGGCCGACGTATCCATTTCCACAGGTGCCATGGGCGGATTGCTTCCAATGCTGGCGTTGCCGCCGCTGACCCTGGCTCTCGTGGTCTGGGCGCTGGCGACCAGTTATCTATCCGTCGGCGCCCGACGCGGCACCATGGCGGCGACCATCCTGCTTGCCTGCGGCGCGTGGACGCTCGTAAAGACCGGCGGCTTCGACCAGAGCTTCGACAACGATCTGATGTGGCGCTGGGCGCAGACCCCCGAAGATCGTTTGGTCGCCGACTCCGCGGCGGCACTGCCGTCGCCTCCGGCAGCACAACCCACCACCGTTCCTGCTGCTCCCGTAGCCGAAGCCGCGAGTGCCGCTGCGAGCGACGAGGCGACGTTGCCGACCATCAAGAACGCAAACGGCTCTCCGGCGGACGCTCGAGCCGAGTGGCCCGGATTCCGCGGGCCCGGACGCGATGGCATCGTTCGCGGCGCGCGCATCGACACTGACTGGTCACGCCAGCCTCCCGCTGAACTCTGGCGCCGGAAGGTGGGTCCCGGCTGGTCGTCATTCGCCGTTCACGGCCACGCGATCTACACGCAGGAGCAGCGCGGCGACGATGAGATCGTCGCGAGCTACAGCCTGTCCACCGGCAAGCCGCTCTGGAGTCATCGCGATGCCGTGCGGTTCTGGGAGTCGAACGGTGGAGCGGGTCCGCGCGCCACGCCGACGCTGGCGAACGGCCGCGTGTACACGCTTGGAGGGACCGGCGTGCTGAACGCGCTCGACGCCCGCACTGGCGCCCTCGTCTGGTCGCGCAACGCCGCAGCTGATGCCCATGCGCAGACGCCGATGTGGGGCTTTGCCGGTTCACCACTGGTCGTCGGTGACGTCGTCATCGTCGCGACATCGGGCACGCTGGTTGGCTACGACATCGCAACCGGCAAGCCGCGTTGGGTCGGTCCTCAGCATACGTTGAGCGATGGCGGCAGCTACAGCTCGCCGCAGCGCGTCACGATTCACGGCGTCGAGCAGGTCGTGCTGCTCAGCGAAGCGGGCGCCACCAGCGTCACCCCCGACGGCCAGGTGCTCTGGGAGCACCCGCTACGCGGCACGCCGATCCTGCAACCAGTGCTGATTGCGGAGGACGATCTGCTGATCCACGTGATGTCGCTGGACGGTGCTCAGGGCATCCGCCGCCTGGTGGTGCGGCAAGAGTCGAACGGCTGGACGGCGACCGAGCGCTGGACATCGAATGGTCTGAAGACGATCTCGAGCGACTTCGTCGTGCACAACGGCTATGCCTTCGGCTTCGACGGCACCATCTTCGCGTGCATCGACCTGACTGACGGCACACGCAAGTGGAAAGGCGGCCGGTACGGCAGCGGGCAGGTGATGTTGCTGCCCGATCAGAACCTGTTGCTCATCGTGTCGGAGGAGGGTGAGCTGGCGCTCGTGTCGGCTACACCGGACAAGTACACAGAACTCGCAAAGGTGCCAGCCATTGACGGCAAGACCTGGAACCATCCGGTGCTCGTCGGCAACATCCTGCTGGTGCGCAACGGCGAAGAAATGGTTGCGTTCCGACTCGCGTCGGCGAAGTAGCACTCGGCTCGCAACGTCACTGTCGTTCGTATCGAATGCTTCCGATGACGATGGTGTTTCCTGTCGGCAACGGAGCCTCAAACGTTTCCGGATCGTGCGGCGGTCCAAGCCGCACGATGATCGAGTTGCCGCGAATCATGTACTGACCGGAATTCACCGGATCGCGGCGCTGCGCGGCGGCAAAGTCGAAGCGAGCGGGATCGTTTCCGGGCACGTTGAGTTCGTCATACGCGCGGTAGACGCGGCCATCCGCGGAGAACAGGTAGTAGTACGCCGCATACACGTAGCGGCCGAACAGGACTTCGTACTTGTTCCGAAACCCCATGTAAAGACCCGCCACCGACCGCCCCGCTGCGCCTGTCGCTCCCGCCGACGGAACTCCGTACGGCGGTTCCGGCGTACCGGCGGCAACACTGAGCGTGGCTAAGAAGGCGTTGAGGTGCGGCACTACTCGTTGCCAGCTCACCATGCCGTTCGCCGACGCGTCGAGGATCGCCACCGCGTTTCCTACGACGACGGCCATCCGCCTGTGCTCGCGAGGCTGTCCGAAACTGCTTTCCTGAAATCGTGCGCGCAGGACGGTGTCGGCTCCGGGCATCGAGAACTGGTCGAGGCGAACGCCCTTCGCGACGCTCGCCTCCTGAAAGCGCGCGTCGATCATTTCACGCAGCAGCGTTCGCGAGAACGCCTGCCGGACGTCGCCATTGACGACGCGAAACGGATACACCTGCAGCGAGGCATTCACTTCCTGCGAGGAAAAGTCCGCCGGAGGGTAGATGGCGCTGCGATAGAAGCCCGGAGGGTCGGCGCGCTTTTTCCAGAGCGAAAGGCTCAACGCTAGGGTTCTTCTTCCCGTTTGAAGCTCGATCGCACATTCATGAATTTCGACAGCAGATCGAACCAAAACGGCGCACCCAGCGACACGGCAAAACCGGTGATGAGCCAACCAGCGATCGACGAGACGTTCCACTCCAGGTCCCCCCCGATGGGTAGCGACTGCAATGCGTCGAGATTTCGTCGGGCGTCTTGGCATTCCGCAGCCGTGAGTACCGGCTTGCCATCCGCACCCGTGCAACGCTTGGTGACATCCTCGGCGACTTTCACGACCTCAGCCCGCAACGCGGGACTCTTGGCCAAACGGTCGGCGACGCGAACCGTGTCGCAATTGAACGCGACGGCCAGCGCCAACCCGATGAGAAGCGAGAAGGTGCTCATCCAACGCTTGTACGCGCCGGTTGCCCGTTCCATCATCCCGTCAAACCAGTCCCCAACCCGCTTCTCGGCTTCCTGCGCCGTTGCCGCCGCATCGCCGACGACGGCTTTCAACGCGCTCTTCAGCTGACTGCCCTCTGGCAGGGCGTCGATCAGCGAGCCAAGATCCTTGGCGATTGTGGGATCCTCGCCGATGTTGATGTCCTTGCCTTGCGCGTCCTTCTTCTTGAGACGTGGAATCGCTTCGCGAAGGGCAGCGAGAAACGTGTCTCGCTTGATGTACGAGGGCATCGCATCACCTCCCGACCAATTCGTCTTGGCGACTGCGCCGGCGATCTGGAGAGTCGGGCCGTTCATGATGGCGTTGTAGAGAGCCAGATTGTCGGCGTCTTCGGGCTTCGCCTTGAGGTTGAGCATCCGTCTCAAAGCACTGCTCAGATGCTTCGCCCTGATGCTGCCGAATTGCGCGATGAATTCGTTCATGACCGTCACGAGCAGGCTCAGAAGCAGGTACATCAGCATCAGACCGATGCCGACGTCGAGTACGACATCCATGTTCAGCGTCCTCTCCGGAAGATGAAGCGTTTTCGTCCTCGCGACACTACTACTCTTGAGCGGGTTGTACTCGATTGAAGCTCTCAGGAGGCACCGTGCAGAAACTGCCCTTCGTGTCGCTGGTCATCTTCCTACTGACGATCGCGTGCAACGGCAGCGACAGCGCGAACCCGCTCTCGCCAGCCCCAGTGCCACCCGCCACACCGCCAGTTCCCTCGCCTACGGGGGATCGATCCGGCCGCATCGAGAGCCCGGAGATTGCCGCTGATCTGATCACGTATAACCAGGGAGCGAATATCGGATTCTCCATTCCTGTCGAAGGCGCCATCGAGCGGACGAAGGACATCACCACCCGATGGGAGCTGCCGATCCCGGTGTATATCGATTCGTCGATCGTCGGCGATTGCGCGCAAGATGCGCTGAATTACTGGCAGTCGGCCACGGGGCTCACGTTCAAGCTCGTCGCCGCAAACGCGGAACCGCGGATCGTGATTCGCGCCGCCGGGTCGGACGAACTGAATGTGGCCTTAGGCTCGGGACTCGTGTATCGCACCTATCCCGACAATAGCGCCAAGCTGGGTGTCGTGAAGATTCTGACGCGCGAAGCGACATGCTCGGCGCCGTCGGCCCTCTTCCGGCACGAGGTCGGGCACGTCATCGGTATTTTCGGACACGTGCCGGGCGGACTCATGAGCGTCCCGATCGTTGGAACCACCGCCAGTCAGCGGGAAATCCACATCCTCACGCAGCTCTATCGGCTACCGCACGGAACACAAATCGCCGCGGATGGCACGTGGACGGTCGTGCGCTGATGCGAGGCGGGCCGCGCAAAAAGCGGCACCTCTCACTTCCGATTCTGGTCTATTCTGACCAAGACATGCCCCAAACCGTCGAGATCAGCCTCAGGATTCCTTCGCTTCGGGTCCGGCGCGAAGAAACCGATACCGTGGAAACCATCAACAACAGCGACGTCAGATTCTGCAAGCGCATCGAGATGGATTCGATTCCGAAGCCCGGCGCGGTGTTGACTATGGCGTCCAGCGCCGGCGAGAACTTCGAATGCGAAGTGCTCAGAAGCGATTGGCACCACGACAAGAACATGTTCGTCATCGCCTGCCGCTATTCCAAAAGGTCTGTATCCGCAGCTGAGCACGCCGCCCTGATGAACTCGTCAGACTGGCAGGTCAGGGCCCTGATCTAAGAAGAGACCCACGTGCGAGAGTCGAGCGCAAGCCACGACGTCACGCATCTCCTCGCCAGATGGAAAGACGGCGACGAGGCCGCGCTCGAGCAGCTCGTTCCGATCGTCCACGACGAGCTGCGAAGGTTGGCGCAGCGACAGATGGTGCGGGAGAACCCAGGCCACACGCTTCAGCCAACCGCGCTCGTCAACGAAGCCTACTTGCGGCTGGTGAATCTCACGCAGATGCAATGGCAGAACCGCGCCCATTTTTTTGCGATGGCCGCGCGACTCATGCGGCGCATTCTCGTGGACTTCGCGCGATCGCGCGGCTACCAGAAACGCGGGGGCGGCGCGAAGCAGGTCTCGTTCACTCACGCGTTGGCCGTCGCCGAGGGCCAGCCGACAGACGTCGTGGCGCTCAACGATGCGCTCGACGCGTTGGCTCAGGTCGACGAGCGCAAGAGCCAGGTCGTCGAGCTGCGCTTCTTCGGTGGGCTGAGCATCGAGGAGACCGCCGAGGTCTTGAGCATTTCTCGCGAGACAGTCAAACGCGATTGGAAGTTCGCGAAGATGTGGCTTCTGCGTTATTTGCGCACGTGACGCCGGCTCGCACGAAGGACCCGCGTCGGTCGCGGGCCCTTCCTCGATCTACTTGCCGTGCGCATGTCTGAATGCGTGGGCGGCAACTCTGGCGACCTGCCGCCCGAGCTTGGCGCCGCGCTCGTCGGACGATCGGAAATGAATCCCTGAATAGACGCGGGCGTCGATGACTTCGCGAACGCCTTCGCTGAAGGTTGTCCATTCGCGCGTGAACCCTGGATTGGTCGGGCTCGTGGCCGTAAACGCCACGCCAGGGTCGTCGTCGAAGAGCCGTGTGAGAACCGTGGCCATCGCACTGCTGATGGTCGTGTGCGCGGACACATACTCGGGAAAGTTTGGCGTGACGATCAGAGGCGTCCAGCTTGGATCGGCTTCCGTCGCGGGATTGTCATCCTCGTCGGCGCGCTGGATCGCCGTTATCGGACGCCAGAAATTGAAGGCATACTTTGCGTCCCAACACGCGATTCTCGCGTCGGCGCCGGCGACGTTCATGAGCGCGAACGCGCGAGCGGCCTCCGATTCGTCGAGGTCGAGCCCGAGCGCGACTTGACGGAGCACGCCGTTCCAAATCACCAAGGCCGACGCCTGCCAGAACCTCGCGATGTTGGTCTGCTCGGTGGTCCGGGTCGCGCTGTTCACCCCGCCGATCTCCTTCACCTCGTTCATGTCCCGCGCATAGCGATGGCTCGTCAGATCGGGACCCTCATCGGGCCGGAATTGCGCGCCCGACTCGAGCACCCACGGCTGCACGGATCCCCAGCCCGGCAGCGACGCCGCAGCGAACGCAGGTGGCGTCGGCATCCACACACCGGGCGCGCCGGCATTCGGAGGTGTGTACGGATACTGAGCCTGCGCCGCGCCGTCGGTTGCGCGCAACATGACGATCTCGTCGGCGACCGTCCCGCCAAACACGAACCCCAGGTCGCCCGCGCTCACACCAAACTTCGCGAGCGACTGTGCCAGCATCGTGTCCAGGAATTGCGTTTGCGACGGCACCAGCTGCGTCAACGCACGATACGCGGCGCCGAGTGCCGCTGCGGTCGCCGAAGCACCAGCCGGCGCCGCCAGTTTTGAGCCGTACCGGGTGTATTTCCTGGTGATCGTATTCACCGCGTCGCTGACGGCGACGCTGGTGATGGCGAACGATCGCTCCTGCAGCAGGGAACTCTGACCGGATGCACCGACCGCGGTGATGGCGATGGCGTTCCAGTCGACGACGATGTTTTGCGGCTCAGCGTGCGCCGGCGCACAGACAGTCATCGCGGCGCCGATCGTCGCAGCGGCCATGCCGACCCGGAGTCGTGCAATTGACGCGTTTCGCATAGAGGCCTCCTCTGGCGACGCAGACTCATCGCCCGCGGCGCGATTCGACGTTGGGTGCCGTGGCACTCGCTGACCCGGCTTCGTTACAGGAGGCGGGAACGGGAACGGAAAAGGCACAAAGCGTAAAATGGCGTTTTCCGAGAGAAAGCGCGAGGCGCGCATGTCGGCCGACCGCCAGCGTCACATCACCGAGCTCTGTCAGTCAGCGCTGGAGCGCGATGCATCGGATCGCGCAGAGTTCCTGCGCGAGGCGTGCGCCGGTGACGAGGCACTCCGCCACGAGGTCGAATCGCTACTGCGCTATGAGGACGCCGCCGACCGTTTCATGGAGCGGCCTGCCGTCGAGGAGGTGGCGCGCCTGGTGAGTAGCCATCCCGAGTCGAACGTGAACTTGGTCGGGCGGCGTCTTGGTGTCTATCAGATCGAGGCACGGATCGGCGCAGGCGGCATGGGCGAGGTCTATCGCGCACGGGACACAAAGCTCGGGCGCGATGTCGCAATCAAAGTGCTGCCGCGCGCATTCACCCGCAGTGCCGATCGCCGCGCCCGGTTCGAGCGCGAAGCGCGTCTGCTCGCGTCGCTCAACCATCCCCACATCGCGCAGGTGTACGGCTTCGAAGAGTCCGCGGAGATCGCGGCGCTCGTGATGGAGCTGGTGCCGGGCGAGACACTCGACACGATCGTTCACCCCCGAGGCATCAGCCCCGCGCAGGCGCTGCCCGTCGCGCGCCAGATCTGCGATGCGCTCGAGGCCGCGCACGAGAAAGGGATCGTGCATCGCGATCTCAAGCCGGCCAATATCAAGGTCACTCCCGATGGCGTCGTGAAGGTGCTGGACTTCGGATTGGCGAAGGCGAGCGCGACCGAGGTCGTCGATGCGGAGGATCTGCCGATCAAGACGTCCGACGTGACGAATCAGGGCGTCATTCTCGGCACGGCGACGTACATGAGCCCGGAGCAGGCGCGGGGACAGCCGGTCGACAAGCGCACGGACATCTGGGCGTTCGGCTGCGTGTTCTACGAGATGCTCACCGGCCGCCGCGCGTTCGACGGCCACTCGATGACCGACACGCTCGCGCGAGTGATCGAGCGCGAGCCCGACTGGAGCGCGCTGCCGGAGACCACACCCGACGTCGTTCGCCGCCTGCTCGAACGTTGTCTTCGTAAAGATGCCCGCCATCGCCTGCGCGACATCGCCGACGCGCGAATCGAGATCGACGATTCGATAGCCGCGCCGGTCGCGCAGACAGGCAGCATGCCGGCGGTAGGCGATCAGCAGTTGCGAGCCCGTTCACGTCGCTGGATTCTAGCCGGTTGCATCGCGGCCATCGTTCTCGTGTCGGCGGTGTTCGTCACGTGGCGTTTCTGGGTCAACGACTATTTCTGGCAGAACCCGCTTGCCGATGCGCAGCCTGTGCGTCTCACCGACTTCGAGGGCGAGGAAGTGGATGCCGCGATCTCGCCGGACGGCAAGTTCGTGGTCTTTCTCTCGAACCGCGATGGACCGCTCGATGTCTTCGTCAGTCAGATTGGCAGCGGTGCGTTCACCAATCTGACGAAAGGCGACTTTCGGCCGCCAACGTGGGCGATGGTCCGCGAAACCGGGTTCTCAGGAGACGGAGAGCAGGTCTGGTTCATGCTTGGCCCGCAACCGGGATCGACGGACGCGTCGACGCTGATGGGACCCACGGTGGGAGGCATGCCGAAGCTGTTCCTCGACCGCGGGAGAGATCCGGCCTGGTCGCCAGATGGGAAGACGCTCGCGTACTACAAGCCGGAGCCGGGCGATCCGATCTTCGTTGCCGAGGGCAACGCGAGTAATCCGCAAAAGGTCTTTGCTGCAGAACCCGGTGTGCATTGTCACTTTCTGATCTGGTCGCGCGACGGTCGCTTTATCTATTTCGTGAAGGGAACGCCGACAACCGACACGGATATCTGGCGAATCCCCGCCCGCGGTGGCAAGGCGGAGCAGATCACGTTTCATCACGCGTGGGTGGCCTATCCGGCGTGGCTCGATGACCGGACCTTGGTGTACTCGGCCACGGCCGACGACGGATCGGGGCGGTGGCTCTATGCGATTGATGTCGAACATCGCCTCCCTCACCGCGTGAGCTCTGGGATTGCGGAGCAGTATCTTTCCGTCGCAGTCGACCAGGTTCAGCCGCATCGTCTGGTCGCGACTGTTGCCAATCCCACAGCGAGCTTGTGGACCGTACCGATCGCGAATGACATCCAAGCCGAGAGCGCCGTCAAGCCGATTCAGGCGGCGAACACGCGCGCGTTGACTCCGCGCTATGCGAGCGACTATCTCGCCTTCCTTTCATCGAAGGGCGGCGCTGACGGCCTGTGGAAGATCGATAACGACGGCACGGCGGTGGAGCTCTGGAAGGGCGGCGACGGCGGCGTTGTCGCCGCTCCGGCGATTTCGCCCGATGGCAGTCGAATCTGCTTCTCGTACCGCAAACTGGGGCGCGCCGAGCTGTACGTGATCAACGCGAACGGCACGGGGCTCGCGTCGTTGGCGAAATCCATCGAGGTGCAAAGCGCCGCGTCCTGGTCACCGGACGGCAAGTGGGTGGCGGTGGCCGCGAATCAGGGCGAAGGAACGCGCGTGTTCAAGATTCCGCTCGGCGGCGGTGCGCCGATTCGGTTGCGGGAAACGCTGTCGTTCAATCCTGTCTGGTCTCCCGATAACCGGTTCATCGTCTATTCCGAGCAGCGCGCGAGCGGGACCTTCGAGGTCAAGACGATGACTCCTGATGGTGCGCCAGTGGATGTGCCCGCGGTGGCGTCGTTGGGTTCGCGTTTTCCCCTGGCGTTTGGAACGCCGTACCGTTTCATGCCGGACGGAAAGACACTCATCACTCTTCAGGGCACGGCTCCCAATCAGAACTTTTTCAGTCTGAATCTAGAAACCGGCGAGCAGCGTCAACTCACCAACTTCGACCTCAAGAGCGGCGCGGTGGTTCAGAACTTCGACATCTCCCCCGATGGCACGCGGATCGTGTTCGATCGGCTGCGCAATCACGCCGACATCGTGTTGATGAATCTGGCGCGGTAGACGACAGGTGTCGCTACTTCGGAGGTATCGAGAAAGACCACTTCAAAGTTGCCGGCTGGCCGGCTCGACACCCGTTTCCGGGTGCCACTCCCTCGATTTTGCCGCCAGCGCCTTGAAAGCCATGCATCACCGGCAGCCAGTCGATGTCGCTCTTTAGTGTGGCGGAGACGCCGCAACTGCGTTCGAACGCGACCGTGGCGGGAATGTTGTTGAATCGAGCCTCGTAGCCATACCCGAGCTCCTTCTGGCGCTCGGGATCGTCGAAGACGAAAAGCCAGCCGGTGCCCTCGAGCCTACCTGCCGCGGAGCTCTTCTCGGTGCAGGTACCAGCCGTCCGAAGGACAGAATAGGTGTAATCGCCGGTCGGCACATACTTCACGCCCGCCTGCCACACCCACGTCACGTTGCCCACAAAATGGGTGACGGTATGATCCGTCGCACTCACCGTGCATTCCGAATCGAATTTCAAATTGCCAGACGGGTTGCCGGGATCCCCGCATTTGACGACGGCAAGGCGGGCCTCCCGCATGATGGTGTTCTCGCTGTAGTCGCCGAGCGTCTGCTCGCTCCAGACGAATCCCTGCTTCAACCCGACCGCCAGGACGGCCGTGACCGGCGTGATGTCGGCGAACTTTTCGGTCATGACATTCAGGAACCGGACTGAGTTGACCTCCTTCAATTCCCTACGCGCCTCCTGGATCTTGGCAACGGTCGTCCTCGAATAGGTCACGTCGCTCTTCGCGACTTGATTGGTGGGATTGGCCGCGCATGTCTCGAGCGCGTCGAGCTCCTTCAACCACGCCGTATTCTGTTTGCCTATGTCCGCCGCGGTCGACACATCTGACAGCGCCGAGGCGAGCGCGTAGGCCGATCCAAGAGGTCCCACCCTGACGCCGCGGTCCTTGGCGGCGTCGATCATGGCGCCGATGACGGCGTCACCGCCTTTCTTCCCGACCTCACCCCAGGAGATTCCAGCGCCGCCCCCGGATTGTGCGGACGACATGAGCCGCATGTCCGGAAACATCTGCGCCTTGGCCACCGGCGTGGGAAGACCTTCCTTCGCGACGTAGAAATCCAGATCGATCTTGACCGGGTCGGCCTGAAAAGCGGACGCGTACTTGAACCCATACACCGGCGCTCTTCCTGGAGCTGCCTTGGCGATCTCGTCGGGGGCCGGCGTGTATGGCCGATCGGGAAACACCTTCAACGTGATTTCGCGCGTCGCCCCGTTTGGAAACGTCTGCAGGTACACGCAGGTGGTGTCGTTCGGACACTTCGCATCGATCTTCGTCGCGGCGAAGAACGCGGCGACGTCGGGAGCGATGCCTTTCGCCTCGAGCGCGGCGAGGACGGCGTTGTTAACCGAGAGTCCTGCCACTGGCGACGCTGGTGTGCTGCTCTGAGAGCACGAGCTGGACACGACCGACGCCACGAGAGTGAAGACCGACCAACGCACGCCGTTCGTCATAGTTTGCCTGTGATGGGAGGCCAGGATGGGTGCGTGGGGTTATTGGCGGTTCGTGATGTGGCTCGGATTCTACTCTGCTATAGCCCTCAGTTCGCGAGCTGTTCCTGGCATAATCGACAATCGCGTTCGAGGACATCATGCGTCAACGAAAACTGGTCACACTGTCGCTGCTCGCAATCGGGCTCGTCGCACTCATCGAGACAGGAGCGCCGAATGCGAGAGCCGGCACGCGCGTGCCGGATCCCGCGCTGGACGATGCGGTGGCTGGAGGCAAGAGTCAGACGATCGTGCTGGCGGGAGGATGCTTCTGGGGCGTCGAGGAGATCTTCCAGCACGTTCGCGGGGTCACGTCCGCCGTGTCGGGCTACTCCGGCGGTTCGGCTCGGAACGCTGACTACGAGCTCGTCTCGACGGGCAAGACCGGCCACGCGGAATCGGTGAAGATTACCTACGATCCTGGAAAAGTCTCCCTGGGTCAGCTGCTGAAGGTCTTCTTCTCGGTGGTGCACGACCCCACGCAGATCAACAGGCAGGGTCCCGACGTCGGCCCGCAGTATCGGTCGGCGGTGTTCTACGGCAGCGAGCGGCAGCAGCGCGTCGCCAAGGCCTACATCGATCAGCTGACATCCGCGCACGTCTTTTCAGCACCGATCGCCACCCAGCTGGTTCCGCTCAACGGCTTCTACGATGCCGAGCCCTATCACCAGGACTTTGCGAGCAAGAACCCCACGCATCCCTACATCGTTCAGATCGACAAACCGAAGCTCGAGGATTTCAGAATTACCTTCCCTCAGTTGTACGTGCAGTAACGGGCGGCGCAACGGATCACGCGCCGGCCGAGAAGGCGCTATTCGACGGGAATCATGCGCGCGTTCGAGCCTGAGCAGATTGAGCAGTTCATTGCCGAAGGATTCATCCGAATCGACGACGCGTTTTCGCGTGCGCATGCGGACGCGGCGCGAGCGATTCTCTGGCGGGCGACGGGGTGCGACCCCGATGATCCCGCCACATGGACACAGCCCGTCATCCGACTGGGCATGTTCACACAAGCCCCGTTCATCGAGGCGGCCAACACGCCACGGTTGCACGCGGCATTCGATCGGCTCGTCGGTCAGGGACGCTGGCATCGACCTGCGGCGATGGGTACCTTCCCCGTGCGGTTTCCGTCTGCTGTCGATCCCGGCGACAGCGGCTGGCACATTGACGTCAGCTTCGGCACGGACACGCCCGACTTCCTGTCATGGCGCGCCAACATCTACTCCAAGGGCCGCGCGTTGCTGATGCTCTTCCTGTTCTCGGACGTGGGGGAACACGATGCGCCGACGCGCATCCGTGTCGGGTCACATGCGGACGTCGCGCGACAGCTCTCGCCGGCCGGCGAACAGGGGCTTACGTTACAGGAGCTCGCCGCTGATGATTTCGCCACCAGCGCCCACCGGCCCGTGGTCACAGCCACGGGCGACGCCGGCACGGTGTACCTGTGTCACCCGTTTCTGGTGCACGCCGCGCAGCCGCACCACGGTGTACGTCCACGATTCCTGGCGCAGCCGCCACTGCTGCCCGTCGATCCGGAGAATCGCCTACGCGGAGATCTCAGCCCCGTCGAACTGGCAACGGCACGGGCTCGCGCGCGTCTGTCTTAGACTCTCGAGGCGTGAGCCCGTTGTCGATGAGCTGCGTGACTTCCGTTTATGGGAACGGCGGCTTCCAGTTCAGGATCAGTGTGATCGGTGAGTTGATGGCGCCCTCGCCGCCCTCCATCATCAGGAAGCGATCGCCACGCGCCGACATCTCAT
>Ga0075434_100000733_pt1 | contig 25741 bp, 19 predicted proteins | sample RhiMethybrSRZTD3_FD_75298 | JGI IMG/M metagenome (GOLD analysis project Ga0075434, IMG submission 75298) | Populus rhizosphere microbial communities from Tennessee, USA - Rhizosphere MetaG P. TD hybrid SRZTD3 | ecosystem: Host-associated > Plants > Roots > Rhizosphere > Soil | place: USA... | reverse complement strand
GGCTGATGGCTGATGGCTTTCTTACGGTACCGTCGTCTGCAATTGCATCGTCACTTGATCCCGTCCTTTGTCCTTCGCCGGGATCCCATGGACCATCCAGTCCGGCGCCGGCTGACCCTTGAGCTTGGTGTCGAAGAACTGCTGCATGCGCGCAGCGATGTCCTTCTGGTTCGCGCGGCTCGCGGGGTTGTGGACATCGTTGTTGTAGTCGATGAAGTACATCTCCTTGCCTAACCGGCGCATCGCGACGAACAGCTCGATGCCCTGATACCACGGTACTGCATCGTCGGCGTCGTTGTTCATCGTGAAGAGCGGCGTGGTGACGCGCGGCAGCCAGAAGAGCGGCGAGTTCTCCATGTACTGGTTAGGCGCCTCCCAGATCGACTTGCCGATGCGGCTTTGCGTCTTCTCGTACTGGAACGCGCGCGCGATGCCGGTGCCCCACCGAATGCCGCCGTAGGCCGAGAACATGTTCACGACCGGTGCGCCGGCCATGGCAGCCGAGAACATCTGCGACTGCGTGATGATGAAGAGAGTCTGGTATCCACCCCACGACTGGCCCTGGAGGCCCAAGCCCTTCGGGTCGATGTAGCCACGCTCGAGCAGCTTCTGCACGCCCGGCACGATCGACTTCACGGCGCTCGGCCCCGGGTACCCGACCTCGTAGTGGATGTCCGGCTCGAAGATGAGGTAGCCGTTCGAGACGTAGTGCGTCGCGTTGATGACGTTGCGACCGTTAGGCGGAACGTAGTTGTGCAGCCCGTCCGACAGATCCTCGTAGAAGTACGAGATCATCGGGTACTTCTTCTTCGGGTCGAAGTTCTCGGGCTTGTAGAGGATGCCCTGCAGCGGCACGCCGTCCGACGACGTCCACGTCACGAGCTCCGCGGTGCCCCAGTTGTATTCCTTCTGCTGCGGGTTCGCGTCCGAGATCTGCGTGAGCTGCGTGAGGTTCGGACCCACCCAGAGATTCGGGAAGTCCACGAACGTGCTCTTGGTGACCATGTACACGTCGGCGTTCCGTGCCTTCTGCGGATTGCCGTAGGCGAGGTCGCCCATGACAATCTTCTCGGGCGCCTGCTGCTTCCCAAGCATATCGTGGTAGAAGCCGCTCGCCTTCGTGGCTTCGCTGAACGCGCGGAGCATGAGGGGCTTCGTGGGGTCGATCGCGCGGTCGTCGTCGCCGCGGTCGAGGTCCACGAGGCGGAAGACGAGGCTCTCTTTGCGGCCTAACGAGTCGGTGACGACCACGGCCGGCTTCACGCCGGTGGGGTCGAGCTCCCAGATGTCGAAGCGGTCGTAGAGGAGCACGGATTTGTCGCCCTTCGTCCAGCCGGCAACCCCCCATGCGGACGGCGTGTCGGGCGTGCTCCACGTCTCCTGGTCGAAATGGACGGACTTGAGCGGCTCGGTGATGTCGACCGTCTTGCCGGTGGCCATCGAGTACGTGTACCACTGTCCGTTGTCGAAGAACAAGACGAATTTCCCGTCGGTGGAGAGCGACGCCTGGCCGGAGGCCTTCTGCTTGATGAGCTTCCCCTTGCCCGTCGCTGGATCGATGACGTAGACGTCGTTGCCATCGTCGCCCCACATGCGCTGGATGTTGTAGGCGACCGAGGTGGACGCGATGCCGCTGCGGCCGTCGTCGGAGACGAGCACGTTAGGCATCGAGTCCGTGGACAGCTGGACGAGCTTCTTGGTGGCGAGGTTGTAGATCGCCTGGTAGCTCTTGTTGCGGTCGCGCGAGAGCTGGAGCTTCTGCGTCGGCTGGAGGTCCGGGTCCTTGTAGTGCCAGAGGTCGAACACGGACTTCCCGACGAGCGAGTCGGCGGGGATGGAGTCCGCGGCCGGGGGCGCGATGTTCAGCAGCAGCGCATTGCCGCTTCGTGTGAACGTGACCGGCTGGTTGTCGGCCAGGTGCATGTTTGGCGGCAGCATGCTCGATGCGACGAGGCTTTCCGCCTTGCCGGATTTCATGGTGCCGTAGTACAGCGTCGATCGTGCGTTGGTCTTGCCGAACTCGTCGTGGTCGGACGTGAACACGAACTGCTGCTGCGCGCGGTCGAACGCGAACGCGCGATAGTTGCCGCGGCCGGCGAGGAGGGTCTGCGTCGTACCCTTGGCGAGGTCGCGGATGTACGCTCCGTCCTTGGTGGAGTCGCGCGACACGACGGTGTAGGCGAGGACCTTCGCGCTGTCGTCGAACGTGTAGGTGAGGACGTCGTCGAGCTTTTCCTCGGCGCCCGTCTCGAGGTTGCGGAGAACGATGGCGGAGCCGTACTGCCGCCGCGGCCCACGGGCGGCTGCGCCGCCCGGGCGACCACCGCCGCGGTTTGCCCCGCCGGCGGCACCTGCACGGTTCGCGGAGTCGCCCGCCGCTCGGCGTGAGGTATCGGGCGAGTAGACGATCCACTTCCCGTTGTCCTTCGGGAGGCGGAAGGAACGGACGCTGGCGATGTTCGTGGTCTTGCCGTCGGCGAGGCTCACGATGACGAGGGTCTGCGTGCCGACGGTGTCGGTGGCGGGCGGGTTGCCGCCGGAGGCGCGGGCGGCGCGCCAAGTGCGCTGGAGCGCTTCGATCTCGGCCTTGTTGGACTGGGCGATGACGAAGGCGTAGCGGGAGTCGGCGGAAAAGGGGGATGCGGGTCCGGCGCCGCCGCCGAATCGGCCGCCAGCGCCGCGGCCGCCACCGCCCTGTGGGGCTTGAGGCGGGCGGAGGCCGCCGGGGACGTTGTTGGGGCGGCCGATGTAGCCGACGGGGACGCGGTATTCAGTCGAGCCCGAGGTGGCGTGGACGACGAATTCACCGTCGCCGACCTGCGGGGTCAGGGTGTAGGCGGCCCATTTGCCGTCGTTGGACAGCGTGGGGTTGGTGATGGAGCGCCAGCGGTCCCAGTCGGCCTGGGTGAGGGCCTTTTTCTGGGCGGACTGGGCGAGCAACGGGAACGGGAGCGCGGCAATGAGCAGCGCCCGGGCGGACAGAGAGAGAAGTCGCATCTCGCGGCCGGATAAGGTTGTACGCGGTGACCGTACGATACGCGCGGCGGTGCGAACCCGTTGTGCGAGTTCGACGCGTCGTGGTGCGCGATGTAGCGGCAGCCAGCGGCTTGAAACACCCTGACGCTCACCGCGTAGCGCCTGGCTGAAGGCTCGTGTGACATTGGCAACCCAGGCCCGCAACGGATTCGGAATGAACGATTTCGCCATCGACGTTCAGCACGTGGTCAAGCGCTACGACCAACACGTCGCCGTAAAGGACCTCTCGCTCCAGGTTCCTCGGCTGCCTTCTCGGGCCGGTGTTCATTGCCGGCGTGCTGTTCGTGCCGGCGTGGCTATCGCTGCGCAACCTCCAGACCGATCCCGCCAATCTCATCGTCATCGACGCCACGGGCGCTAGCCTCGGCCAGCGCCTGCGGTCGAACCTCACCTCGACGCCGCCTAACGCGTCGACCACGATTGACGTGCGCGTCACCGCACCCGACGGCATCGCGGCAGCCGGCGCGTCGGTGAATAGCGAGCAGGAGGCTCAGCAAGCGCTCGCGCCGATTCTGGTGCTCATCATTGCGAGCGCGCTGTTCATTCAGCCAGTGATGCTCAACCCTACGAGCACGCTCGCGCGCGTGGCGTCGATGTTCCCGTTCTCGGCGCCGATCATCATGCCGCTCCGGATGTCGCTGGTGCCGATTCCGCCGTGGGAGATGGCGGTCGCGGTCGCCGGGCTGGCCGTTGCGTTCGTCGCGGTGATCTTGCTCGCGGCGCGGATCTACCGAATTGGCCTCCTGATGTACGGGAAGCGTCCTACGTTCCGCGAGCGTGCGCGCTGGGTGCGACAGTCGTGACGACGAGTGGTTGTCATTCATCTTTGTGCTGCGTGGTGGCCACGCCATTAAGCGAGTATCACTATTGCATTTAGCATCGTAAGCGGCTTACGTTTATGTCGTGTTCTCCGTCCGGGAGTATCTCGCTGAGATCGGCCGTCGCGGCGGCATCAAGAGTCGCCGCACGCTAGAGCCCGAAACCGCTCGGCGCATGGTCGCGATTCGCGAGGCGCGCCGCGCGGCTCAGCGGCTCGACCCCAGCAACGCGCTCTCCCGGCGCGCTGGAACGCCGGCCGATACCACGGCCGCTGCGCAGGCCGTCCAGGATGCGCTGCAGCGACGACTCTCCCCGGCCGAGAAGCTCGCGCAGGTCGCGCGACTTTCTCGTATGGTCGACCAGCTTTCTATCGAAGGCCTCAAGCGACGTCACCCCGCAGCGACTGACGAAATGATTCGCGACCTCAGCGCCGAGCTGCGGTTGGGTGGCGACCTCGCGGCGCGCGTGTCCGCTGCGCGCCTAACGTTTCCCGCGGCTAACGCGTTGCAGGACCCGATCGAGGTTGCCGCGGACGCTGGCGCACGGCTCGATGCGCTTGGCGTCGCGTGGGTCATAGGCGGATCCATCGCGAGCTCCGTTCACGGTGAAGCGCGATCCACGCAGGACGTGGACATGGTCGTCGCACTACTCGAACGCCACGTGACGCCGTTCGCGAAGACAATGGGCCGCGAGTACTACGTGGACACCGACGCCATGCGCCTCGCTGTCAGGTCAGGCGCGTCGTTCAACGCCGTGCATTTTGCCAGCTCGATCAAGGTCGATTTCTTCGTTGCGGGCGACGATCCGTTCGAGGCGGAACGACTGCGGAGCCGCCAGCGCATCGAGATGCCTAACGCTGTACTGTACGTGGACACCGCCGAGCACACGCTGCTGCGGAAGCTGGAGTGGTATCGGCGCGGCGGGGCGGTGTCGGAGCGGCAGTGGCCCGACGTGCAGGCGATCGCCGGTATTCAAGGTGAGTCGCTGCATCAGGAACACTTGAGGCTCTGGGCCGGCCGAATGGGCGTCACGGATCTGCTCGAGCGCGTCATGCGCGACGCTTAGCTATCCTGCGCGGCGATCGTCTCGAGCGTCTCCCAACGTTCAGTCGACTCGGTGAGCTCCGCTTCCACGGCGGCAAGCCGCGATCGCCCCGCCACGACGGCCGACCCATCACGTAGCACAGCCGGGTCAGAGAGCGACATGTAAAGCGCGGCGCGCTCGCGCTCGAGCGCGTCGATTCGATCGGGTAGTCCGGCCAGCTCGGCGGCCTCCTTGAACGTTAGGCGGCGTGGCTTTGCCTTCGCCGTCGGTAGCGGGGGCGGCTGCCGCTTCGGTGCCGGCTGCGTAGGGGCTGCGGCGCGCGGCTTACGTTGTCGCACCCAGTCGCTGTACCCGCCGACGTACTCGCCCACGTTGCCGCCGCCTTCGAACACGAGCGTACTCGTGACGACCGCGTCGAGGAACGCACGATCGTGGCTCACCACCAGCAGCGTTCCGGAGAACTCGAGCAGCAGCTCCTCGAGCAGATCTAGCGTCTCGATATCGAGATCATTCGTGGGCTCGTCGAGCACGAGGACGTTGAACGTCCGCGTGAACAATCGCGCGAGCAGCAGTCGATTGCGCTCGCCACCGGAAAGCGCGGCGACCGGAGTCCGCGCTCTGTCGGGCGGAAAGAGGAAGTCCTGGAGGTAGCCGATCACGTGCTTGCGGCTCGTGCCAATCGTGACGAATTCGGCGCCGTCGGCGATGCTGTCGAACACGCTGCGCCCGGGGTCGAGTTGCTCGCGCATTTGATCGAAGTACGCGAGCTCGATCCCCGTTCCCAAACGGACCGTTCCCGCGTCTGGCGTGAGCTCGCCCATCAACATGCGGAGCAGCGTCGTCTTGCCCGAGCCGTTCGGGCCGATCAGGCCGACGCGGTCGCCACGCATGATCGTGGTGCTGAGGTTCTTGACGATCGCGCGGCCACCTAACGCAATGCTCGCGTTCCGCACCTCGACGACGAGCTTCCCCGAGCGCTCGGCTTCCTGCATCTCGAGCTTCACGTTGCCGGTGCGCTCGCGTCGAGCGCGACGTTCGACCCGCAATGCCTCGAGGGCGCGGACGCGTCCTTCATTCCGCGTGCGACGTGCGCGGATGCCCGTGCGGATCCAGACTTCTTCCTTCGCCAGCTTCTTGTCGAACTCCGCCTGCTCGCGCGCCTCGGCCGCGAGCGCCGCTTCCTTGCGCTCGAGATACGTGTCGTAGTCGCCACCCCAGTCAACCAGGCGGCCTCGATCGAGCTCGATGATACGTGTCGCTACGCGCCGGAGAAATGCGCGATCGTGCGTGACGAACAGGAGCGCCGTGCCGCGTTCGATCAGAAAGGTCTCCAGCCACTCGATCGCGTCGACATCGAGATGGTTCGTGGGCTCGTCGAGCAGCAGCACGTCGGGATCGCGAACGAGGGCGCGCGCGAGCAGCGTCTGCCGCTTGCGGCCGCCGGACGCCTTCGCGAACGGAAGGTCCGCATCGAGCCCCAGGTGCGAGAGGACCGTCTCGACGCGCGTATAGAGTTGCCACGCTTGGGAGGTGTCGAGCGCATGATGTAGGCGATCGAGCTCGCGCAGGGCGGCTTCAGTGCCTTCCACGGCGACGCGGTGCGACGCGTCGTGATACCGCGCAAGCAACTGGCCGCGGTCACCGAGTCCCGCGGCGACGACATCGAAGGTCGAGCCGAACAGGCCGTCGGGGACTTCCTGCTCGAGTCGCGCGACGCTCGCGCCCGTCTCGCGAACGATGGCGCCGCTATCAGGCGCAACGGTTCCGTCGAGAGCCTTCATGAGCGTGCTCTTGCCGGCGCCGTTGCGCCCGAGGAGACACACGCGTTCTCCCCGCTCGATGTGAAACGACGCGCGGTCGAGGACCGGTGGTCCGCCGAACGCGATACTGACCTCCTGCATGCCGAGCAGCGCCATGGAGGAAATATAGTCGCCGCGCAATCTCGCCTAACGCCGGCGTGAGTATCCAGCGTGGAGGCCGCGCTAACCGGACTTAGCGCCGAGGCAGCCGCTTCCACACGGCATCGTCTTCACTCCCCAACACCCAAACAGAGTAGCCTCTCAGTCGATACGTTCTCGCGAGCTCGAGCTTCGCCATGAACGCCCGCGCGTCCTCGATCCACGCGTGACGGAAGACGCCCTTCACTTCCCACGTGGCGTACGACGCCTTCTGCGTGTCATCCCACACCGGCTTGACACCAGCGCTGTCGAGAATCGCCTTCAGTTGCGCATAAGAGATGTCGCTGCCTCGGAGCCGTGCTCCGTTCGTAACGTCGTACGCCGGATACCACCAGTCCGAGTACCCCGCGAGGCCTAACGAGATCTTCGCCGGCGGAACGCCGCGCGACAGGAGATACTCCAGGCACGCCTTCATCCACGGATACCCCGCCACCGGGCCCGGCGGCGAGCCGCCGGTGTGCTGCGCGTACGTCATGTACGAGATGAAGTCGAGCGTATCCGCGAGCGCCTTGTAGTCGAACGCGGCGCGCCAGTTTTCGTGAATCCACCGGTCGTAGCTGTTCGTGCCTGGATCCTCGCCCAGCCTCGGCACCACGGCAGCGGAGAGCTGGCAGCCCGAGCGATGCACGGAGTCGACCGCCTCACGAGTGAACGACGTGAACGCATCCTTGTCGCTCACGTGGAAGTTCTCGAAGTCGAACTGGATTCCGTCGAACCGGTTGGCTCGACAGAGTGCGGCGAGGGAGCGGAGCGCCTGCGCACGCGCCATCGGGTTGGTGAGCACCCGGTGAATCGTCGGCTGGTCGAAGCCCGGATTCATCACGAGCGGCATGAGCTTCACACCCTTCGTTCTCGCGGTCTCGATCACGCGCGGGTCCACCTGCCCACGAATGATCCCAGTCGAATCCATCGTGTAGACCTGCGGGGCCACGATCGAGATCTGGTCAGCGTGTTTGAGAAACGCCTGGATACTCTCCTCGCCACGCAGATACCACAGGGCCTCGAGACGCTGGGCACCGCCGTTGACGCTGACCAGGCCGGAGAGCGCGAGCGCGGCGATCGCGCCGCGAGTTGATCGGAGCCGGAGTCGCATGGCACACCAAGGTAATGTTCAGCCGGCGTGACACCCACATCGATGGCTGCTACTTTCGTCCCGGACAAACGCCGAGAGACTCCCGTGTCCCGCATCGCATTGCTGGTCTTTGCCATCGCCTCGCACGTCGCGACGCTGCACGCCCAACCCACCCGCGCGGTCGCGGCTGCACGCGACACGATCGACCGCTTCGTCGCCGCCGAGATGGCACGCATGCACATCCCCGGCGTGTCACTCGCCGTAGTACGCGCCGGGAAGGTGATCAAGACCGGGGGATACGGCATGGCCGATCTCGAGAACGGAATCCCTGTGACACCGGAGACCGTCTTCAAGATCGGGTCGGTGAGCAAACAGTTTCTCGCGACCGGTATCATGCTCCTGGCTCAGGACGGCCGGCTGAGTGTGGATGACCCGGTCGCCAAGCACTTCCCGGGCGCGCCCGACTCGTGGGGCGGCATCACCCTGCGCCACTTTCTCACGCACACGTCGGGAGTGCTGCGCGAGGGGCCGGCATTCGACCCACTGAAGGTCCAACCAGACAGCATCGTGATCCGCTCGGCGTTCGCTAGCCCGCTCGAGTTTCCCACGGGATCGAAGTACCAGTACTGCAACGTCTGCTACTTCACGCTCGCCGACATCATCGCGCGCGTATCGGGGAAGCCGTGGGATGCCTTCCTCGCCGAGCGCGTGTTCCGCCCGCTGGGAATGACGGCGACGCGAACGACGACCACGACCGAGCTGGTCGCACACCGGGCACGCGGGTATGCGTGGCGCGACAGCGGGTATGTCAACGCTCCCGAGTTTCTCGCACTGCGCCCGAGCGGGGCATTTCTGTCGACCGTGGTCGATCTGGCGAAGTGGGACGCCGCCCTGTATCAGGATCGCGTGCTGACGAAATCCAGCCGCGACGGGATGTGGGCGCCTGTGCGCCTAACGGGAGGCAGCTCGTTCGGCTATGGCTTCGGCTGGCAGCTCGACTCGCTGGACGGACACTGGCAGGTGCACCATGGGGGCTCGCTGCCCGGGTTCCGCGCCGAGCTGGCGCGCTTCCCCAATGACAGCCTCACCGTGGTCGTGTTGACGAACGCCGATGGCGCGAACCCCGGCAGAATCGCCCAGGGCGTCGCCCGAATCTATCTGTCGAACGCGGCGCTTACTCGCATCTCCGGCGCACGCAAGGAGTGAAGGACTGCCGGTCTACCTCTCACGGCTTCGAACCACCCAGCGGCTTCATCAACTCCTCGGCGATCTCCGGATGGCGCTCGAAGATATCGAGCAGCCGCGCGGCTGCCCCGTCCGGCTCCTTCCCGCTGTTCGGGAGTTCCCACGCCCGGACCGCGGCTCCACTCCGGCCGAGCAGGTTCGCGAAGACCTGTTGCGAAACACCGAGCATCTGGCGCACCCGCATCACATCGTCGCGCCGATAGGGGCGCGGCTCGGCGACTCGAATGGTGCGTGCGGACGCGGTGTACATGCGCTCAGGTGCACGCTCTCCTCGCGCGATCTGACGCGCCTGCGTCGCGCTGGCGAGGAGCATCGCCTCGAAAGTCTCGCTCGTGACGAGTCGCTTCACACGTCTCGTCGTCTGCGCCCGGGCGGGCGTCTTCGTGCCCTTCGTGCGCTTCGTCTTCTTCGCCATGCCTGGTCAGTCGGCGAGTGGTGGTTGGGCCGCACCGCGGCGGGATTCGCGAGGCACGGACTGTCCTTCACGTCACGCACGAGAGCCGCGAGTGCCTTGCGGCCGGCGTCGCTCAAGTCGTCCGCGACGGTCTTGTCGTAGGCCAGAAGCAGCCAGACTTGCCCGCATCGTTCAGTGTTGTCCAGATAGATGATGCGTGCTCCACCCGATTTGCCGCGGCCACGGGTCCCGACTCGAAGTTTCCGCGCGCCGTGTGTTGCCCCAATCGCCGCACCGACTCGCGGATCGGTGACGATCGCAGTTTGCGCCGCCCGCAGCTCGTCATCCGAGAGAAATCTCGCGGACTCGGAGAACAACGGTGTTTCGATGAAGGTGCAGTCACGCCAAATATGCTACTCGGTGGTATAGATGGTCAACCACGCACAAGGAGCCCATTCGTGCGGCATGCGACGCCTGCAACGAACTCCTGTAGAGCGCATTCTGGCTGCGCCGCGCTGCAGCCGTATCATCGAAACAACGCGGTCGGGAGCAAAAGTTCATCGCGACTCGGGCGGCCGTTGCGGCCACCGGTGCAGCCAACTCCGCAGCGCGTCGAGCAACCGTCGGTGTGTGATCACTACTACCGCGATCACACCTAACGCGATCCCCGCCGGCAACGTCGCCCGCGATGCCGCGACGCGCAGCATGGCGTGAGCGGTGACGACGAGAATCACCGCCGCGACCACGACGACACTCGACCGCGGCCAGCGATGCCCGTGCACGACTAGCCTTCCACCGCCAGGGGGGCTGAGGCCACTCGCGGAGGCGCGGTCGCAAGCGTGAAGTGGAGATTCCTGACGCCGACCGCACCGCTCTCCACGACGCGCAGCCCGGCACCGGCCAACAGCTCCACGATGTCGCTCTGGTCCACATGGCCGTGCCGATGAAAGTGCCCAAAGAGACTCTTCTTTCCGCGCGCGGGCGCCGCGAAGTCCACCGCGAGCAGGCGCCCGCCGGGCTTGAGCACGCGGCGAATCTCGCGCGCACACTCCTGCCGCGCCTTCCGCGGCAGATGGTGCAGCATCAGCGTGCTCATCACGACGTCGAACTGTGCGTCGGGATACGGGAGCGCTTCGACGACAGCATTGCGGAGGGCGACGTCCACTCGGGCCTTGCCCGCCTTCCTCTTCGCCCTGTCGATCATCTCCTCCGACGCATCGATGCCGTGCACGAGACCGCTCGGCCCCACGTGCCGCTTGGCGGCGATCGCCAGCGTGCCTGTCCCGCAGCCCACATCGAGGACGACGTCGCCGGGTCGGAGCCGCGCGAGGCCAATCAGCTTCTCGCGAAACCGCCGCTCTCTCCCCAGCGTGTACAGCCACACTACGACATCATACTGGGCGGCCCAGTGCACCACGCGCCCGGTCGTGCCCGACGCGGAGCTCCGATGCTGTGCAGCAGTGCTCATGTCCTTCTCCAGTGCTGCTGTGTGTCGATAAGCGTTGTCGAGTCCGTAGTACTGTAAGCCCGGTGCGCCGCGGATGAAGAACGACCAGCACAGCGGCGTCCGATTCCGAACAAACGCGTGGGCGGTGTTCATCATCGTCCTCGTACTCCTCGAGTGACGACATGAGATCGACTGAAGGAGATCTTGCTTCGCGCCGACGTCGGCCGGTCCACGTTCTACTCGCACTATCGAGACAAGGACGAGCTGCTCGTCAGCGCCATCGAGGACATGCTTCGCTCAGGCAGGCCGGCAGTGCGGTCGCCATCCCCATCGTGGCACGATGACGTCCTCTGGTTCAGTCTCCCCGTATTCACTCATCTCGATCAGCATCGGCGCACCAGCGAAGACCGCATGGGTGCCAGGAGCCGAGCGATCCTGCACGGGCACCTCGAGCACGCGGTCGCCGAGCTGGTTGCAGATGAGCTGAAGCGGGATCGTTATGCGGAGAATGGGTCCGCGCGCATCCCGCGAGAGCTGCTAGCTCGGCACGTGGCCGCGACGTTCGTGCTCGTGCTGAACTGGTGGGTGGAGAGCGGAAGCCAGCTCACTGCCGCGGAGATCGACGATCACTTTCGCTCACTCGTCCTGCCGGTCGTGGCGAGCAGGAAGATAATCATTTCGTAATGGAGACCTAACGGTGCGGAGCATGGCCCTGTCGCGGCGGTTCACCCTACGATTGTGATCGCAACGGCGGAACAGTTCCACGGCTCGTCGTCATCCGGCTTTCGTGGAGGGTCCATGCCTGGTCGCATCGCGAACGCGCTGCTCGCTGCCGCTCTGGCTACCGGTCTCGAGGCGCAATCGCCAGCATCACCATCGCTTCCCAGCACGCCGGCCGGGACCGTAGTGAAAGCCTGGTACGATGCGTATGGCAGCGGCGACACGCTGCGGATTCTCGACTTCTATCGCCAGTATCAACCACAGCGCGCCCGGAGTACCGTGCAATTCCGAGCGGCGTCAGGCGGCTTCGACATCCTCTCGGTCGAGCGTGCGGAGCCGCGCCGAATGGAGTTCATCGCGCGAGAGCGAAAGACGCCACAGACGTACTACGCGACGGTCGACCTGACGCCCACCGACCCGCCGCAGATCACCTCGTCATATCTGATTCCGATCGGGCCGAATGGCAGCGTCGACGCGATACGTATCGATGCGCCGGGCCGCGCGAAGGTCATCGATGGCGCGATCGCAAAGCTCGACTCGTTCTACGTGTTCCCGGACGTCGCGAAGCGAATGGCGGATTCTCTGCGCGCCCGAAGGACGCGTGGCGTCTACGACACGTACGCGAACGCTCCGTCGTTCAGCGTGAAGCTCAACAACGAATTGCGCGAGCTCAGTCACGACAAGCACATGGCCATGCAGTACAGCGCGCGAGCGATCCCACTACGGCCACGGCTGGCGACTCCGCCGCCGCCGTCGGCCGAGGATTCGGCGCGCATGCGCAGCCAGATGGATGCGATGAACTGCGGGTTCGTCAAAGTCGAGCAGCTCGAAGGCAATGTCGGCTACGTGAAGTTCAACGCGTTCGCGGACGTCGATTTCTGCGGGGCGACGGCGTCAGGGGCGATGAGCTTCGTCGCTGCTTCGCGGGCCTTGATCGTGGACATGCGCGAGAACGGCGGCGGTTCACCGGCGATGGTCGCTTACGTGTCGTCGTATCTCTTCTCGACGCGTACTCACCTGAACGACCTCTGGGAACGCAGCACCGCGAAGACCACGGAATACTGGACGCGCGATGACATCCCGGGGCGACGATTCGGCGGCGAGAAACCCGTCTACGTGCTCACCTCGGCGCAGACGTTCTCGGGCGCCGAGGAGTTCTCGTACAATCTCAAGAGCCTCAAGCGTGCAACGATCATCGGCGAGACGACGGGCGGTGGCGCTCACCCGGTGTCGGGGCATCAGATCGATGAGCACTTCATGATCGGCGTGCCGTTCGCGCGCGCGATCAATCCGATCACGAAAACGAACTGGGAAGGCGTTGGTGTGGAGCCGGATGTGAAGGTGCCGGCGGCGGATGCCCTCGCGACGGCGCTGAAGCTGATTCGGGACGGAGTGCGACAATAAGGGCTGTCATCTCCCGTCAAGGCCGGAGCTCTGGCATCCTAACCATCGCGGCGCCCGAAGCAATTCTTGTTTTCTTGACAACGCAGCCGGCCGGCTGCCGGGGTAGGGAGCGTTAGTGCCGGCGGAGCCAATCCGCGTCATCGTCGTGATCGTCGTTGATCCGCGTTAGGTCTTGCCGTTCTCCGCGAGCGACTCGGTCGCGGCTTTCGCCGCCGGTCAGCGCAGCGCGATCTCTGGTGCGACGAAGCCGCCGCGCAGCTGGGAATCGGCGCCGATGACAGCCCGGTAGAGCCCGGTTGGGAGCGAATCACCGAGGATCGTGCGCACCGGCACTGCCGTGCGAACGGTGGAGACGGACCCGCCTGGCCCGAACTGGGTCATCAGTGCGCTCGCAAGACACCCCTCCACGACGCCCGGCGGGAGCTTCATCGGGGGTGATTGGAGCCGCCAGACGCGTGTCGCTTTGCCTCGGCCGGTCGCGAAGGCTAGGGATACGCCGCATTTGTCCACCGGCAAGAACACCACTGTGCGATTAGTTCTTGAAGATGGTACAGGGACCAGTCCGCGGTCATTGCGTCGAGCTGCACCCGAGATGGAGGAACCGAGTGAGCGCGAAGCGATTCGAGTCGAACCTCGTGCGAGCCAAGTCCAAGGCGTACATCCCCGTTCCCTTCGACCCTAACGAGGCATGGGGCTGGAAGATCCGGCATTACGTCAAAGGGGCCGTTGGCGGCTGCTCGATCCGCGGGCTCCTCCGAGCGCAGGATGACGGCTACATTCTCCCGCTCGGTGCCGCCTGGCTCCGAGACAACGTCATTCCGAGCACAGCGACCATCGGCGTCATACTCGAGCCCGATGGTCCGCAGTCCGAAGCGCTCGCTGAGGACATTGCGCACGCGCTCAATGCGTCGCCGGAGGCAGAAACGTTCTTCCAATCCGTCGCCCCATTCTATCGAAAGAACTTTCTCCGCTGGATCGATCAGGCGAAACGACCGGAGACGCGCGCGGCGCGCATTGCCGAAATGGTGCAGATGCTCGAAGTGGGAAAGCTCAAGGGGTGAAGGTCTGCATGCTACAACAAACCACGAAGATCCTGGCACGGGCCAACGCCACAGGTCGTGCATCTGTGTACCTCCGCCGGGGCTTCGTTGCCACCGACGCAGTGGTCACCGTGGTTGCTCCAAGTCTCGACGATTCCGTGCAGGCACGTATGACCGTGAAGCCCGGCCATCGATTTCGGACGCTGACCTGTCCCATTCTTTACTTGGTGACGTGCAGCCGGGAGAAGTGCGCCTCGGTCCCTGAATCGATCCAGAGCGCCACCGCGCCAGCTGCGGGCGGATTCTTCATGTCGCTCACGATCAGCGTCGGCTGCGGTACGCGGTTCACATAGAGCCGAGCGGTTCCGGAGCGAACCTCGATGCGGATCGGCGTCCACGCGCCAGCCTCGAGATCGACGTACGACTCGTAGACACCCGGTTGTTCCTTCCGAAGCCGGGACCACGGGAAATCCGGGTGCGCGATGTACTGCGCCGAATGATTGCGGCGCAGCTGGTCCGTCGCGCGGCCGTTCGTCGGTCGAAGGTAGAAGGCCGCGTAGCGCGTGTGGGAGGAGTCGATGCGAAACGCGACGCCGACGAACCCGCGCGCGCTCGTGTCCGCGCCAGCCGCTGGGACACCAGCGATGTCGGCCTCGATCACGCCTTCACGAAACTCGACGCCGGGCACGATCGCGAGCCGCTCGACTTGTGTGTCCGTGGTGCCGGGCTTCGCCACGACGCGTACCGCGTCGCGGCCGCGGTACTGCACTCGCGTTGCAGTCACGTTCTCGAGCACGAGTCGGCCGGGATCACCGGCGAGGAGGTCCGGCGCGGGCTGTTGACGCTGAATCCAGCCTGTGGACAGCGAAAGCGCCACGAGGGAGGCGGCAAGAGAGAGTCTCGAAATCATGCGACCATCCTGGGAAGAGGGCGCTCCCCTCAGAATACACCGGGATCATCGGGATCGCACGTCAGTCGCTTCTGAGCACATCGGCAGGGTCGAGCCTGGATGCCCGTCGCGCCGGAAGGCAAGTCGCCGCCAACAGCGCCAGCGCAAGCACCACGATCGCAATCGTACCGAAGCGCACGTCGCTGGCCTGCGCGCTCAAGAGTGACCGCAGCAACGGCAGCGACCCCGCGACGCCGAGCACACCGACCACGGCGCCGGTGAGCGCCGGCTTCATTCCATCGCGAACGACCGTCGCAAAGAGGCCTCGCGGCGTCGCACCTAACGCGGCCCGGACTGCCAGCTCACGCGTTCGCTGCAACACACTCTGGGACACGACGCCGTACAGCCCGATCGCCGCCAGCACGAGCGCTATCACGCCGAATCCGGCAATCCAGGCGCTCGCCGTGCGCTGCGGACGAAGCTCGGCCTGCAGTCGGTCGAGCAACGTCCGTCCGCCCAGCACCGCGACCGAGGGGTCGACGCTCGTGACAAGTCGGCGGAGTGCATCGTGCGAAACCGGAGTACTCGCTCGGCCGCGCACGATCAGCGCTGGCCTCGATCCCGGCCGTTGCGCGAAAGGAACGTAAATTGTGAGCGGCCGGTTGCCCGAGAGCGTAATGTCGCGTGTGTCGGCGGCGACGCCCACGACCTGCAGCGGTGGACGAGGCGGGCCTTCGACCGCAGGCCACGCGATCCATTGCCCGATCGGATCGCGAGCGGGCCACAGCGTCTCGGCGAGGGTGCGATTCAGGATCACGACGGGCTGTGAGCGCTCGTCGTCGCTCGCCGTGAACGTGCGGCCGCGGAACACCGGAATGTGCATGACGTCGAAGAACGACTGCGATATCTCGACCACGCTCACCCGAGTTCCGAGCTCGAGCTCACGCCCAACGAGTGCGCTGGCTGGCGGCTCTTCACCACGCCGGAACACCGTCGTGCGTGCGCCCCACTGGAAAGGGGGAATCGAGCTCGCGAACGCGGCGCCTTCGATACCGGGGTCGGCCGAAGCACGAGCGAGGAGTGCGCGCTGGAACGTTAGGCGCCTGACCGGGTCATTCACCCATCCAGGAGGCAGCTCGTACGATACGTCGGAGAGGCCTTTCGGGTCGAATGATCGGTGCCCGGCCACGACGCGATGGAATGTGGCAAAGATCGTTGCCGCCGCGGCGAGCAACACCAGCGATGCGGCGACTTGCGCAGCGACGAGCGCGCGCTGGCCAAGCGAACGTCCCCGAACGACGCGGGCGCCTTCCTTCAGCACCGCCCCGGGTGGCAACCGCATCACGTTCAGTGCCGGCAAGAGCGAGATGAGTAGCGTCGTGAGCGTCGATGCCGCCACTGCGACGACCAGGACGCGCAGGTCGACCCGAAGATCCAGGTCCGACATGGACACGACCGTCTGCACCAGCGTGGCAGACTTCACGAGCGCCCGTGCCAGCAGCATGCCTAACACCGCCGCCACGACCGCAATCACGCCGGCCTCCAACACGACTTGCCGCACCAGCCCGGCGCGAGACGCGCCGAGCGCCACGCGTGTGGCCAGCTCTCGCCGTCGCGAGGCGACGCGGACGAGCGACAGGATGGCGACGTTGCTGCACGCGATCAGCAGCAGCAGTCCCACCGCCACGGCGAGCAGCGTCGGCACTCGGCTCATCTCCTCCCGTTCGTCGGTGATCATGCCAGCGCCCGCCCACACCTTCACCGTTCGCCCGCGGTTGGCAGCGTACGTCGCGGCGAGCCAGGCGGCCGTCGTCGCGAGATCGCGCTGGGCATCATCAACGGTCTTGCCCGGAGCGAGGCGCCCGACGAGCCGTATCAGGCCTCGCCGGCGAGACTCGAGGTCGATTCCCTGGAGTACGGGCGTCAGCCGCCCGGCCACGACGATCGGCACCCAGATATCCATCACGTGGGTTGCCATCGCGCCAATGAATCGTGGTGGCGCGACACCGACGACCGTGTACGCGTGATCCTTCAATGCGATCGTCGATCCGACTACGGTCGGGGATCCCCCGAACCTTCGCTGCCAGAGATCGTAGCTCACGACGACGACGTTCTCCGTTTCCTGCTCGACAAAAACGCGGCCGGCGACGGGCCTAACGCCGAGCACGGTGAAGAAGTTCGGGGTGACGAAGCTGACCCACTCGCGAGCCGGGCCTGACGAGTCCTTGACCGCCATCGAGGTGCCGTCGAAGCCGGCGATTCCGCTCAACGTTCTGGACCGTGCGCGAAGGTCGAGGTAGTCCGGATAGCTGAAAACGGGATAGCCGGATTCCGCGGCCGCCGTCGTTGGATCGACGCGCTCGATCGTGACGAGCCGATCGGGGTCGGCTGCGGCAGGCAGCGGGCGGAGCAGGGAGCCCTTGATGACCGTGAACACGGCCGTCGCTCCACCGATGCCGAGGGCGAGCGTGGCGACGGCGACGGCCAGGAATCCCGGAGCCAGCCTCAGCGTGCGCAGGGCATAGCGCATCTCGCGCGAGAGCGTGGCGAGCACATTGCCTACCCACGTATCGCGGGTGGCATGCTTTCCGGCCTCGATCCCGGTGAGTCGCATGACCGGCTATCCTGTCGACGTTCGAGCGAGAACGTACGATGTGCGCCGCGTGAGGTCAATGCTCACGCCACGGCACGGGCCTCGAGCTTGTTAGGCGGAATGAGGCTTCGCATCGCGCTTAATCGAGAATTAATCCACGACTCACCGGCGCGTCATCCGCTCGCGCTACTTTCGCTGGACGCTGTCCGGCATCGTTGAACCGCCACTGATGCACTACGAACGCATGCACGGAGGGGCCTGTCATGAACCATATGCGGGATTGGCCAGCATGCATTGCCGTGGCGATGGTCTGCGCCATTGTGCCAAGCAGCGCTCGCGCCCAGAAGGCGTCGCAATCATCAACCCCACAGGGGCTGGAGCTTCTCCACCACATGCAGGATGCGCTCGGCGGAGCCGAGCGCATCGCGGCAATTCGTGACTACGAGGAAACGGTGGTGGCACGAACCTGGAATCCAGACGGAAGCGCACTCGGTCAGGTCCGCAAGCGCACCCGCTGGATGCGAAGTCCCAGCCTGATTCGTTTGGACCAGATCGGTCCGCGTGACACGTACGTCCTCTTCTACGACGGCAGCGCGGGCTCTGGTTGGGAAATCCTTCCGGACGTGAGCAGCTCCGACCCACTCCGCACGACTGGCAAGGCGATCGACCTGACCGGCGGCGAGTTGCGGTTTGCCCAGGGCTACCTGTCCGGTTTTCAATTCAACCAGTGGCTCGCGGACCGCGTGCCGGGCTTCACGGTCTCCTCACCCGCCCCGAATGTCCTGCGTATTGCGCACGGCGACAACGCCGACGATTTCGCGCTGGATACCGCGACGTGGCTACCGATCAAGTCGTCCGGTGTTTCGTTGGCCAACCCCGACCGTCCGGTCCGGAGGGAGATGCACTACGAAGCGTGGACTACTGTCGGGGGCGTTCGTTTTCCGACGAGGCGCATCAATTATCTCGAGGGACTCAAGCTGGGCGAGATCACCGGTTCGGCCATTCGGATCGACCTTGGCTTGACCGCAGAGCAACTCCGGCGACAACCTGGCGACTTCATGCCTGACGTCCCTCGCCCTTAGCGAGCCAGCACGCTTCATCGTCGGCGGTGGCCGGGGCCAGACGAGGCTCGTCTCGCGAAGGGCAGAATCTGTCGCGCTCGACCGTCTAAGAGGATAGCGTTGCAGCGTTGCGGCAGTTGTCCGAATACACAGCATTGAGTAGTGGGCGTCTGAGTTTCTGATCGCATAATGGAACCACGACCGCTGAAGCCGCTGGCGGCGCTGCGCGCCGGGCGCGCTGAGGACGCTGTGGCGTTTGCTTATTAAGCAGAATGGCTCCGCTTCTAAAGAAGCTCAGCGTGTTCCGCGGCGCGCAGCGCCGTCAGCGTACCCAGCGGTCGTGGTTGCCTTGCACCACGTCCTGACCAGAGAATCCGCTGCTCCACAACGGTGTCTTGAACGCAGACTCGCACCACTAGGATTCTTTTGAAAGAAGACCCCTCTTTTGAACAACTCCTCAACAAGCTCCGGACTAAGTTACAGCGTGCGTCACTGGATAATATGACGGAGCGAGCGAGGCGGTCTCTCGAGTCGTACGCGACGCAGAACGCGCCGCTGCCAGGAGCAGACGTCGCGGTTATCGTTAGGCAGATCGCCGACGTGCTGGAGACTGCCCATTCCGCTGGCGTGGTGCACGGCGATCTCAAGCCCGAGAACATCATCTACGACCCTGAATCGCATCGGGTCGAGCTTCCGGACTTCGAGATTGCTGGAGCTCCCGCCGCGTCTGGCGAATACCAGCTCACACGAGGCGGGTTCATCATCGGCACCCTCCTGTACGTCGCGCCCGAGACGCTCGGCGGCGAGTCCGTGACACCGGCCGCCGATCAGTACAGTCTTGCCACCATCGCGTACTTCCTTCTCACAGGCCGCCTGCCGTATCTGGCAAGGACGCCGCGCGAGATGTTCAGGCAGTTGCTGTCACAGCCTCCCATCCCGCTGAATCAGGCTCGACCCGATCTCCAGTTCGAGCCGCAAGTCGAGGCGGTGATCATGCGCGGGCTCGCGAAGCAGCAACAGAACCGCTATCCGAGCCTGTCGACATTCGTCACCGAGCTCCGGCAGGCGCTGTTGAGTACCGAGTGACGGTCATTCGGATGAGCCTGGTTTGACCCATTCGGCACCTTCACGACGTACGACAACGTGAGCAGTCTTTAAGTGGTCCGCCACCGCGGACGCTCACCCCCGGAGGACCGTCGTGAATGTGCTGCTGCTGTCGATGCCGGACTCGTTCGAGCACATGCCCTCGATCGCGATCCGGCTGCCTAACGGGGCACTGGGCTCGCTGGCCGGCAACGTGGACGAGCACCATCACGTCGCCACCGCCGACCTGATCCTCGCGCAGTCCCAGGTCCAGCGCACGATCACCCGGCTCATGGCCGACCATGCGCCGGACGTCGTGGGGCTCTCGGTCATGACCTTCCAGCGACGGACGGCCGAGCGGGTCATCCGTCTCGTCCGCTCACTCAAGCCTAACGTGCGAGTGGTCGTCGGGGGCTACGACCCGTCTCTGGCACCCGACGCGTACACGGACACGGCCGACGGTGCCGACTTCATCGTCCGCGGCGAGGGCGAGGTCACCTTTCGCGAGCTGCTGCGGGCCATCGAGCGCGGGGCCGGCTACGACGACATCGTCGGTCTGTCTTTTCGCGACGGGGCCGAGTACCGGCATAACCCAAACCGGCCGCCGGCCAATCTGAACGGCGGCGAGATCCGCCCACCGCGGCGCGAGTCTCGCGTGCTCGACGGGTACGCACTCCTCGGACGACGCGTCGATGTCGTCGAGACGTCGCGCGGCTGCACGTTCGATTGCAGCTTCTGCTCGATCATCGAGATGCGCGGACGGAACTTCTTCACGTACTCCATCGAGCGCGTGATCGCCGACATTCGCGACGCGTACGACCACGGTGCGCGCGCGATCTTCCTCGTGGACGACAACATCGTCCTCAACGTGCGGCGGTTCGAGGCCCTCTGTCACGCGATCATCGATGCCGGGCTCGCACGCATCGACTACATCGTGCAGGCGATGACGTCCACCATCGCGAACCACGGCGCCACGCTCGCCCCGCTCATGCGTCGCGCGGGTTTCCGGTACGTCTTCCTCGGCATCGAGAACATTCTCGAGACGGACCTGGAGTTCCTCCGAGCACGGCGCAAGAACACGAAACGCGAAGACGGACGGAGCGCCGGGAATGCGTCGCGCGACGCCATCCGCTGCCTCCGCTCGAACGGCATGTACGTGGTCGGTGGTTTGATCGTCGGCAACCCCGATGATACGAAGGAATCGATCGAGGCCAACCTCGAGTTCGCGCGTCGCCACGTCGACTGGCCGTACATCCAGCACCCGATGCCGTACCCGCGCACACCAATGACACAGGACTTTCGCGCGCAGGGGTTGATCGAGAGTGAGCGGGTGGAGGAGTACGACGGGACGACGCCCGTGGTGCGCACCCGGCACCTCTCGCGCGACGACGTGGCGTTCCTCCGATGGCGCGCCGAGCGATGGATGAAGCTCCGTCACATGTCGGTCGCCTTCCGCCACGACCCCGGGTTCGTGCTTCGAAACGCCCGCAGGATGGCTGCTCACACCTTTCGTGGGAGCACCTGGCGCACATGGCTCCGTCTCGAGAGCGAGCGTCGGGCGTTCGAGCGCTACTGCGCGATTCGCGAACGGGAGCGCGAGTATCTCGCGGATGTAGGCAGGGAATCGCATTCGGCGGTCGCGACCACGGCCTGAAGGTGATCGCATCCGTGTGTCGGGGACGGAGCGAACAGGATTGCCGTGCGACGCGCGTTGGAGAGCACAAGCCGAGCACAGTTCGCGTTTCGCCATCCGCGTTAGGGACGAACGACGCTTCCGTCTCCTGACGAATCGTTGACACCTCCGGAGTCCAGCCATATCGTCGACGCATAGGCGCCCATGCGCGGTCAGCATGTGCTCCTCGACGAGTCACCCCAACGCCTAACGCGTGGAGAAGTATGACACTCAGCCGACAAGGCCCCTCGGCCATCCAATTCACATGGAGGGACTCACACCACCTCGCACCGCCACCCCGCAGTCGAGACCCAACACTCATGTACCAGACGGTCGATGGACGACCAAGGAGGCAGGATGCATTTGTCCTGGCGTTGGTTCGCTCTTCTCGCCGGATTCCTCATCACCGGCCCGGTCCGACCAGAGCTACTCGGAGCCCAACAGGCAGTCACCATCACGGGACGCGTCTCGAACGATGCAGGCGCTCCACTCCCGCTGGCGTCGGTCTACATCGAAGCGCTCGGCCTCGGCACCCAGACGGGTGACGACGGACGTTACCAGCTCACCATCCCGGCCGCGCGCGTAACAGGCCAACAGGTCAGCCTCGGTGTTCGCGCGATCGGCTTTCGCAACACCTCCTCGCTGATCACGCTGACCGGCGGTTCGCTCTCGAAGGACTTCACACTCACCGCGAACCCGCTTCGACTCGGTGAGGTCGTCGTCACCGGCTCCGGCACGACCACCACGGTCGAGAAGCTCGGCAACACGATCAACTCGGTCAAATCCGAGGACGTTCAGAAATCCAACGAGCCGAACCTCGTCAATGCGCTCGCGGCAAAGGCGCCCGGCGTCGAGGTCACGTCGCAGGCCGGCGACCCCGGTGCAGGGTCGTCGATCATCATCCGCGGACTCAAGACCATTCAGGGTGACGGCCAACCGCTCTTTGTCATCGACGGTCAGCCGATCGACAACTCGACGCTCAAGACCGGTGACTTCGCTGATGCGGGGACCGCGTACACCAACCGCGCGGCGGACATCAACCCTAACGACATCGAGTCGATCGAGATCCTGAAGGGTGCGGCAGCATCGGCGATCTACGGCGCGCGTGCCGCGCAGGGTGTCGTGCTCATCACGACGAAGAGTGGCAGAGCGGGGCAGACGCGCTACTCGTTCCGATCGTCCACCACGTGGGACGACGTCAACAAGGCGATTCCGCTGCAACGGGCGTACGGTCGCGGGCAGGAAGGCAGCGCCGCGTTGGCGGAATGTGCAGAAGCGGGATGCTACCCGACATCATCGAGCTGGGGTCCGAAGCTGGCAGCCGGCACCCCGACCTACGATCACTGGAGCGAGGCGTTCGCGACGGGGCGCGCCTACGACAACGTGCTCTCCATCTCCGGTGGCGACGATCGGCGGACCTTCTTCGCGTCCGTCGGCAACACCTATCAGAACGGCACGATCGTCGGCGACAACGACAAATACAACCGCACGACGGCGCGCCTCAAGGCGACGCAGTTCTTCGGCAGCAAACTGCGCGTCGGCGGCAACATCTCGTACATGGATGTCCGCGCGCGCTACATCCAGAAGGGCAACAACCTGAACGGCATCCTGCTCGGTCTCGCAAGAACGCCACCGGACTTCGACAACTTCCCGTACGTCGTCGACGGGCTCCATCGATCCTATCGGTACCCGAACCCCGCGAACTCGACGGATGATCGCGTCTACGACAATCCGTTCTGGGTCATCAACCGGGACCAGAACACGTCCGACGTGAACCGCGCGATCGGCAACTTCGACATCAACTGGGACGCGTTGCCCTGGCTCAATCTCAAGTATACGGTCGGTGCCGACTATTCGGCCGATAACCGCATCGAAGGGCTTCCGCCTCAGAGCTCCGGCGACGCCCTCACCGGCCAGCTCTGGCAGGGCACCTACACCAACCTGCAGCTCGACGGCAACTTCGTGGCGCGAGCGGAAAAGCGGTGGAGCTCCGCGTTCAACACATCACTCACGTTAGGCCAGAACCTGAACAGTCGCGACCTCCGCGAGGTCCAGGCCAAGGGGACGACCTACCTCGATCCGAATCTCTTCACGCTGAACAACACGGTCAACTCGAACCTGCAGGCGCAGAACTACACTTCCCTCGTGCGCGTGGCGGGCTATTTCGCGCAGGCCGGCGTCGACCTCTGGGACCAACTCTACCTCACGGCCGCCGTACGCGCCGACCAGTCCTCGACGTTCCCGGCCGCCGACCGAACGAACTGGTACCCCAAGGCGAGCATCGCCTGGAACGCGTTCGGGACTGGTTCCCGCGGAGCGGTCGGCCCGCTCAGCTATCTGAAGCTGCGCGCGGCCTACGGCGCCGTTGGGCGCGAGCCGATCGCCTATCAGATCCTCGACGCCTTCAGCGGAGGTGCTCAAGGGCTCGACTTCGGCGGCGGCACGACGAGCCCGACGCAGAACGGCCTCGGTGGGCTGGTCAGCGACACCGTGAAGGGCGCACCCAAGCTCAAGCCGGAACGCACCGGCGAGTTCGAGGGCGGGTTCGACTTCGGGCTGTTCAACCAGCGCATTGATGGCGGCGTTACGCTCTACGACGCGAAGACCACGGACGTGATCTTCTACCTGCCTGTTCCCGTGTCCACCGGCTACAAGAACGTGACGAGCAACGGTGGCGAGATCACGAACAAGGGGATCGAGGTGTCGCTCAACGCTCGCGCGCTCGAGTACGAAAAGCTCCGATGGGAAATCGGCATCAACTGGGCGAAGAACAAGAACAAGCTGGTGGAGCTCGAGGGCGCTGACTACGTCGGACTCACCGGCGGTTTCGGAAACAGCGTGGCAGTGAAGGGTCAGCCGTTAGGCACGTTCTACGGCACCGACTGGGTGCGCTGCCGGTATGGCGTGGCCGACGCCGACAATTTCCAATCGACGACCCTCGGCGCAAGCACCGACATCAACGCGCTGTGCCGTGCGGCCAATGCGCCTGACGGTGCACTCTTCGTCGATGCCAATGGCTTCCCGCTTCAGGACCCGGCCAACCGCGTGGTCGGCAATCCGAATCCGAACTGGATCTCGGGCATCCGGAACGTGTTCACGCTCTACAAGAAGTTCCAGGTCTCGACGCTCATCGACGTCAAGAACGGCGGCGTGAACTGGAACGGGACGCGCCTTGCGCTCCAGCGCTTCGGCACGTTCGGCTCGACGGCAGTCCGTGCCGACTGCAGCGCCGGGATCAACAACTGCGTCGGGAACGAGAAGATATTCGGCAAGACGATCGAGAAGAGCCCAGGCGTCATCGGTCCCGGGGCGGGCAAGTCCGTGCCGATCGGCGAGAACTGGTACCGCGCCGGGCTCGGAAACAACTTCAACGGACCCACCGGGCAGGGCGTCGAGGACGCCGGCTACGTGAAGCTCCGCGAGCTCTCCGCCACATACACGTGGGAGAACGCGCGACTGCGCGATCTCACCGGCTTCACGATGGTCGAGTTCCGGCTCGCCGCGCGCAACCTGCAGACGTGGACGGACTACACCGGCGTGGATCCCGAGACGAACCTCGAGGGCTCGTTCGGCATTGGGCGAGGGCAGGATTATTTCAACAATCCGCAGACCCGCTCGCTGATCTTCTCCATCAATCTCACCCACTAGCGCGCGGAGGACTCGTTATGCGTTTGCGAATTTCCGTCGCGCTGGGCGCGATAACGGTTGTCGGCTTCGTGGCCGGCGCCTGTTCCGATGGCTATTTCGAGGGCCCTCGGCTCAATGAGAACCCTAACAAGCCGTCGACGGCAGCCGCCGATCAGGAGTTCGTCGGCTTCCAGGCATTCACGTTCTCGGCGCTGACCGGCGACGTCAACCGTGTCATCAGTCTGTGGATGCAACAGATGGCGGGGACGGGCCGGCAGTGGGCCGGATACGATCAGTACACGGTCACCGAAAACGACTTCACGATGGACGACTTCTACGCCCAGGGCGCGCTCGTCGACATTCGTGGCGTCCAGTCCAAGGTGCAGGAGAACAAGCTCTATCTCGGGATCGCCCAGACGTGGGAAGCGCTGCTGATGGACATGACGTCCGACGTGTGGGGTGACATTCCGTACTCGCAGGCCGTCAGCGACGTGCTGCACCCCCAGCTCGACAGGCAGGTGGACGTGCATAACGCGCTGCTTGCCCTCGTCGACCAGGGGATCACGAATCTCAACGGCGGGGGCGCCGGTCCTAACGCCACAGACCTCGTCTACGGAGGAGACAAGACGAAGTGGAC
>Ga0075434_100000731_pt1 | contig 25794 bp, 25 predicted proteins | sample RhiMethybrSRZTD3_FD_75298 | JGI IMG/M metagenome (GOLD analysis project Ga0075434, IMG submission 75298) | Populus rhizosphere microbial communities from Tennessee, USA - Rhizosphere MetaG P. TD hybrid SRZTD3 | ecosystem: Host-associated > Plants > Roots > Rhizosphere > Soil | place: USA... | reverse complement strand
GGGTGCGGGTGCGGGTGCGGCGCGGGTGCGAGTGCGGCTGCGTGCGGATGCGACGCATGCGCGCCTGGTGTGTTATCGCGTGCTCACATGCGCCGTTATATGCAGTGGTGAGACTGGCCATTCACGATGCAGACCTCAGCGCTCTCCGCTCCGTTTTTGCGCAAAATCGCTACGGCGCGGAATGCGCATTGCGAACGGCGCTCTCGATGTGCGCGAGTCGGTGCGAGGAGCGTGTCTGCTTGGCACCCGTCCCGCGCTATTTCCACCTCGTGAGAATCGTTTCCCGATCGAAAAGCGCCACGCTGAAAACCGTCAACAGGATCCACACGCCCACGAGCCCGAGTCCGATGAACGCGAGCGCTGGCGTCGACAACCAGATGGCTCCCGTGAATTGCGCGACCAGCAGCGCGGAGAGCGGGATGATGATGAGGACGCCGAACTGCTGTGCCGTGCGCGGATCGTTCACTCGTGACGAGATGACGATTGCCGCTTGCAGCGACACGAGCGCGGCGACTGGACCGACGAACGCGATGAGAATCGCCGTGCGTCCCGTCGCCATCGCGGCCGCGACGCCCGGCTCGGCGAACACGACGAGACCGGCGAAGTAGAGGACGAGCCCCGCGACGGCGATCGCGAGCGTCGGCAGGAGCGCGCCGAGCACTTTCGAGATCAGCAGCTCCCAGGTGGCGATTGGCGTCGCGAGCAGCGGCTCGAGCGTGCGCGCCTGCTTCTCGCCGACCACCGAGTGCGCGGCAAGCGCCATCGCGCCGGTGATCGGGATCAGCAGGAACATCATCAGGAACTGCTGGAACAGGAAGAGCTGCACCCGACCCGTCGGCGTCAGTCGATCGTGGACGCCGGCCACCGCGCTCACGCGTACGAGATCCGAATCGTCGCCGAGCGGCGATCCGGTCATCGCGGGAATGGCGATGGTGACGGTGAAGGGCAGCGCCAGCGACATCAGCGTGACGATCGCAACCGGCAGCAGCGCGCCGCGATTGCGTCGCAGATCGAGCAGTTCCTTCGCCACGAGCGCTCGGAGCCTCGTCACTGCGGGGCGTCTCCGATGAGATGCAGGTACACGTCCTCGAGCGCCGGCGTTTCGTGCCGCACCTCGACGATAGGCGCTCCGGCCGCTGCGAGCGCGGAGACGATCACGGGCGTGTCGCGCTCGCCGTCTCGAACGTGCACGACGAGCGTGCCGCCTTCGCTTTCAGCACCCGGATCGAATTGCCGCGCGACGTGCAGATAGGCGGACGCAGCGGTCGCGAGGCGCACGGTCACGTGACCGGTGTGGAGCCGCTGCCGCAGCGCGGCCGGTCGATCGATCGCGATCAGCCGCTCGTGCAGCAGCGCCACGCGATCGGCCATCCGCTCCGCTTCGTCGAGGTTGTGCGTCGACACGAGAATCGAACAGCCGGCCGAGCGGCGTTCGTCCAGCAGGCGCCGGACGCTGCGCGTGATCTCCGGATCGAGCCCCGACATCGGTTCGTCGAGCAGCAGAATCGTCGGCCGATGAAGCAGCGCACGCGCGAGCGCGGCCTTTTGTCGCATGCCCTTCGACAGTTCAGCGGCGCGCGCGGATGCGTGATCGGTCAGCTCGAACAGATCCAGCGACGCGTCGATCACCCGGCGCGCGCCCTCCAGCCGGTAGATCGACGCATAGATCTGAAGGTTCTCGCGAACGGTGAGCCGATCCCAGAGGCCTGGCGTCTCGGTGAGAAAACCAATGCGCCCGCGCAGCGTGCCGCCGCTCGCGGGCGTGAGCGCGACGCCGTCGATCGTCACCGATCCGCTCGTCGGCGCAATCAATCCTGCGAGCATCCGCATCGTCGTCGTCTTGCCTGCGCCGTTCGGGCCGAGCAGTGCGACGATCTCGGATCGCGCCACCTCGAACGTGACGTCGCGGACGACCGTGCGTGGACCGAAGCTGCGCGTGAGCGCCCGTGCCGCGATCACTGCGCTGAGAATTCGAAGAGGCCGGGCGTGATGAGCAGCCGGTCGTTTTTGCCGAAGAAGAGGCTGTTGGGAGAGACGATGCCGGCCGCGCGGAACTGCAGCGTGCGAATCTTGTCGCCGTCCACGTCATACACGTACGTGTACGGCTCGACGAACGAGATCCACAGTCGGCCGCGCCGATCCACGGCGGCCGTGCGGACGGTCGGCTGCACCAGCGGCATCTCGCCTTCCGCCGTCTTCCGCGTCGGCCACGTCGTCGGCAGCTTTGCGATGACGTCGTCGATCTCGCGACCGACGACGCGCCGTTCGAACTGCAGGCGTCCCGCACGATCGTATTTCTGAAACACCGGCTCGCCGGTCTGGAACACGAAAACGAATCCGCCGGTGGGATCGACGAGCGGAATTCCGCTGTTCAGCGCGAGGTGCACCTCGCGATCGTCCTCGTGGCCGGTGTGTCGCAGCTGACCGAACGTACGGGTCGGCGTGCCGGCGAGACCGTACTCGGTGATCAGGCCGCCGGTCTCCGGCTGCGACATGAGGATGGACGTGCCCGTGTATTGCAGCGAACCGATGCCGTTCAGCACGAAGCTCTCGAAGACCACGCGCGGCCGCATGCGGCCGGGCAGCATGAAGCCGCCGATGCGGAAGCCCGCGGGCGAGAAGATCTGAATCCGCTCGCGGCCGTTCGGCGCATCGGCGACGACGAACGTGCCGTTCGGCTCGACGGCGAACGCGGTCGGATCGATGATGCGTCCCGCTTCCGCACCGATCTGAATGATCTCCCACGAGCTGTCCTGCTGCTCGTCGAGTCCGAACACCGCATGCGATCGCCGATCGAACACGAAGTACTGGCCGGACGCAGACTGCTGAAATCCGATCGGCTCACGGAATCGGCCGGCGACGTGCGCGGGCACCGCGCCTGCCGAACGCAGCACCTCAGGCTTTATCGCGCCGACCGCCGGCGCGAGGAGCAACAGGAGAAGAGTTAATACCGTGCGGTTTCGCGTATGGCCTTCAGGATGTCAGCGGACTGCGGCAGGATCGCTTCTTCGAGATCGGGATTGTAGGCGACCGGCACGTCGAGCGCGCCGACGCGTCTGACCGGCGCGTCGAGATGCTCGAACAACTCACCGGCGATCCGCGCGGCGATCTCCGCGCCGAACCCGCACGTCAGCTGATCCTCGTGCGCGATGACGACGCGGTTCGTGCGCTTGACGTGCGCCGCGATCGTCGGCCAGTCGTACGGCGCAATCGTCCGCAGGTCGAGGACGGCGACGCTGATGTGATCCTTCTCGGCCTGATGCGCGGCCAGCATCGTGCGCTGCACCAGCGCGCCCCACGTGACGACGACGACGTGGTCGCCTTCGCGGCGCAGGCTCGCGCGGCCGAACGGAATCATGAAATCGGCGCCTGGATACTCCGCCTTGTTGTACGTCTGACGGTAGAGATGCTTGTGCTCGAGAAACAGCACCGGGTCGTCGCAGCGGATCGCCGTGCGCAGCAGTCCCGCTGCGTCCTGCGCGTTCGACGGATACGCGATGCGGATGCCGGGACAGTGGGCGAAGATGCTCTCGCCTGACTGGCTGTGGTACGGCCCGCCGCCGCGCAGGTAACCGCCGATCGGCACGCGGATGACGACCGGGCACGACCATGTGTTCCCCGATCGGTACCGCATCATCGTCAGCTCGTCGCGAATCTGCATCATCGCCGGCCAGATGTAGTCGAAGAACTGAATCTCGACGACCGGCTTCAGCTTGCGCGCCGCCATGCCGATGGCGCGGCCGACGATGTTGGCTTCCGCGAGTGGAGAGTTGAAGACGCGATCGTCGCCGAACATGCGCTGCAGGCCGTGCGTGAGCTTGAACACGCCGCCTTTACCGGGAACAATCGGGAGCGCGTCCTTCCTGCTCGCATCGGCGACATCCTCGCCGAAGACGACGATGCGCGGATTGCGCGCCATCTCGTCCTTCAGCGTGCGATTGATCGCCGCGACCATCGTGTCGGGCTTGCCCTCGGGCTTCGCCGGCGTGTCGAACGCATCGGAGCACGGATCGACGTCGGGCGAGTAGAGCCACATCCGCACCGTGTCCTTTTTCGGCTTGGGGGCGGCCAGTGCTTTCTCCGCCGCCTCGTTCACCTCGCGCTCGACGCCGCTCTGGATCGCGGCCATCGTTTCGTCGGTCGCGAGCTCGTGTTCCCTGAGGAAGTCGGCGAATCGCTTCAGCGGATCGCGCCGTGCTTCGGCTTCGCGCTCGGCCGGCGCCTTGTAGAGCTTCTCGTCGTCGGACAGGGAATGCGAGTAGGGACGGATGACGAGCGCGTGGACGAATGCCGGTCCTTTGCGCGCGCGCACATATTCGGCGGCCTCGCGCATCGCCCGCAGGCTCTCGAAGAAATCGGTGCCGTCGATCGACTCGACTTTCAGTCCTGGAAACGATCGGACCAGACGCGAGATGTCGCCACCCGGCGTCTGGACCTCGACGGGGACCGAGATGGCGTATCCGTTATCTTCGACCACGAAGAGGACCGGCAGGCTCTTCGTGCATGCGGTGTTCAGCGCTTCCCAGAACTCGCCTTCGCTCGTTGCGCCGTCGCCGAGCGAGATGTACGCGATTTCATCGGGATGAAAGCGAGCCTCGCGATCCGGGATCTGCGGCACGCGGCTGTAGATGACGCCCGCCTCGGCGGCGCCGACGCCGTGCAGCACCTGCGTTCCGGTGGGACTCGATCCGGAGATGATGTTGAGGTTCGGGTGTCCCCAGTGCGAAGGCATCTGCCGTCCCGCGGAATTCGGATCGTCCTTCGCGCCGACGGCGGCGAGCAGCATGTCGAGCGGCGTCAGCCCGAGCTGCAGACAGAGCGCGCGATCGCGGTAGTACGGACAGAACCAGTCGTATCCGGCCTTCAACACGAGGCCGGCCGCGATACCGATCGCTTCGTGTCCGGCGCCGCTGATCTGAAAAAAGATCTGGCTCTGATTTTTGAGCTGAATCTCCTTGTCGTCCAACCTGCGCGACAGGAGCATGCAGCGGTACACGGCGAGCAGCTCGTCGCGCGTCAGATCCGATTGAATCGCCGCGCGATCCTGCCCGTTCAGAACGGCCTTCATCCGATGTCGATTTTATAACAGCCGCCCACGTTGGTATATGCTCCCTCGCATGAGCACCCAGACCGTCCGACTGCATCGATGGGACGAAATCGCGCTCGAAAAAGTGACCGAAATGCTGTCGCGCAAAATCGTAACCGGCGAGCGTGAGATGATCGCGCAGATCTACCTCAAACGCGGATGCCTCGTCCCGATGCACTCGCACGAAAGCGAGCAGATGACCTACATTCTGCAGGGCGCGTTGAAGTTCCTGATCGCCGGCGAGGAGATCACCGTCCGCGAGGGCGAGGTGCTGCACATTCCGTCCTGGGTCGACCATCAGGCCGAAGCGCTCGAGGACACGTTCGAGCTCGATGTCTTCAGCCCCATTCGCAGGGACTGGCTCGATCACACCGACGACTACTTTCACCGATAGTGGTTCAATGACGCGGTAGCGCGAAGGCTTTCGTCGCGCGCGCGCAGGCGAGCGCCGGATCACCATGGCATTTCTGATCATCCTCATCATCGTCGCCGTCCTCGCCGTGTGGGCGATCGCGAGCTACAACCGTCTCGTCGGACTGCGCAATCAGGTGGCGAACGGCTGGCGGCAGATCGACGTGCAGCTGAAGCGGCGCCACGATCTGATTCCGAATCTCGTGAACACGGTGCGCGGCGCGATGGATTTCGAGCGCGACACGCTGACGGCGGTGATGGAGGCGCGCGCGAAGGCGATGAGCGCGTCCGGCCCGGCCGACGCCGCGCAGAAGGAAGGACAGCTGACGCAGGCGCTCGGACGGCTGATCGCCGTCGCCGAGAACTACCCGACGCTGCGCGCGAACGAGAACGTCAAGATGCTTCAGGAGGAGCTGTCGGCGACGGAGAACAAGGTCGGATTCGCCCGGCAGTTCTACAACGACATCGCGACGAAGTTCAACACCGCGCAGCAGGTGTTTCCCACCAACGTGTTCGCGGGGATGTTCGGGTTCAAGCCCGCCGAGCTGTTCGAGATCACAGACGTCCGCGAGCGCGAGGTGCCGACCGTCGATCTGTCGCGTCGTTGATGAACCTGTACGAGCAGCAGGCGTCGAACCGCCGCAAAACGTGGCTGGTGATGGCGGCGTTCATCGCGTTCCTGTTTCTCCTCGGATTCGGCTTCGACGTGTTCTACGTGAATGTCGGCGGCGGGTACGTGCCGATCGGCTCGGTGCTCGCGCTGGCGGTGGGGTCGGTGTCGGCGCTCGCCAGCTATTACGGCGGCGATCGTGCCGTGCTGCTCGCGACCAGCGCGAAACCGCTCGCCGACCTCGCCTCCGCACCGGATGCGAGTCCGGACGAGAAGCTGAAGCTGCGGCAGCTCGAGAACGTCGTCGACGAGATGGCGATCGCGGGCGGCATTCCGCGGCCGCGGATCTACATCGTGCCCGACCCCGACCCGAACGCGTTTGCGACCGGCCGCGACGCGGAACACGCGTCGATTGCGGTGACGCGCGGCCTGCTCGACGCGCTCGATCGCGAGGAGCTGCAGGGCGTCGTCGCACACGAGATGAGCCACATCCGCAATCTCGACGTGCGGCTGATGACGATCGTCGCCGCGCTCGTCGGCGCGTCGGCGCTGTTGTCCGACTGGGCGCGCCGCGGGATGATGTGGGGCGGCGGCGGCAGCTCGCGCAGCCGCGATCGGGATCGCGACGGCGGCGGAATCGCGGCGATCGCATTCTTCGTCATCTGGGCGATTGCGATTCTGCTCGCGCCGCTCATCGCGCAGACGCTCGCCATGCTGGTGTCGCGCCGGCGCGAGTATCTCGCCGATGCGTCGGGCGCCGAGCTGACCCGCAACCCGCTCGGTCTCGCACGGGCGCTCGAGAAGATCGAAGCGGCGACCGCGCCGACGGCGGCCATCAATCGCGGCTCGGCGCATTTGTGCATCACCGATCCGCTCGGGCGTCAGGTCAACCTGAAGGAAGGGTTCTGGCCGGATCTGTTCGCGTCGCATCCGCCGATGCCGGCGCGGATCGCGGCCCTCAAGGAAATGGCATTTCAACGATGACGGGTCACCCATGAATCGCAACGGCGCGGGCTGGATCGTGTTGCGCGTGTGTATCGGTGTGTTCTTCCTGTTCGAGGGGATCGGAAAAATCGGATGGTTCACGCATCCGGCGATCCTCGCCGGTCAGCTGTCGACCTGGATGCAGGCGGCGCCGGCCGGATCGATCAGCCGCGTGTATCTCGAGCGGATCGCGATGCCGTATGAGCCGATCTTCGCGAGGCTCGTTCCGCTCGGCGAGCTGACGTGCGGCCTGGGGCTCATCGCCGGCTACGGGACGCGGCTGTTCGCGCTCATCGCGTTCTTCATGGCGCTGAACTTCCACGTCGCGGGCGGGACGCTGTTCAAGTACGCGTTTCTGACGAACGGCTACGGCCTGCCGGTGCTCGGTTCGACGCTCGCGCTCGCCTTGTCGCCGCCGTCCGCGCGTGTGCCGCGGCCGAAGCGCGGCGTCAGATCCGAGGTGTCTTGAGCGGATCGCCCGGCGAGGTTATTCCGGCCTCGCGCGTTTTCCTATTGATGTAGCGCGGGGCTTTCAGCCCCGCGCTACACGCATCTGGAAACTGCCAAGGGCTCACGATGAGCGGTGAGTCGAAGGGCTCACGATAAGCGTGTATGCGCCAGTGCAACTGCCGTTCGGGATCAGTGGACGCGGCGGTCCCAGTCGTCGGCGCGTCCGCCTGAGTAGACGTCGAACTTCTTGCGGACGCGATTGATCTTCCACTTCAAGTAGCGGTACTTCAGCTCGGACAGCGGGTGAACGCGGTTGCTCTTCAGGAACAGGTACGCGACGAGCAGGCCGCCGAGATGGGTGGCGTTCGCGACGCCGCCGATTTCCGAGAACGACGTGATGAGCGCGATCGCGCCGAGGATCGCGACGCACACTTTCGCCGGCACCCAGAACACGATCAGCAGAATCGGCCGCTCGGGAAAGTACATCGCGTATGCGAGCAGCAGCCCGTAGATGGCGCCCGATGCGCCGACGATGGACGACACGTACACCGCGCGCGCGAAGTCGAACGGCAGCAGCGAGAAGAGCACCGTCAGCGCGCCCGCACCGACGCCGGTGACGAAATAAAATTTCAGAAAATAGCGCGTGCCCCAGATCCGTTCGAGCTCGGCACCGAACATCCAGAGCGCGAGCATGTTGAACAGGATGTGGAAGATGCCGCCGTGCACGAACATGTACGTGACGAGTTGCCACGCGAACAGTTGCCGGACGACGTAGGCCGGCACGAGCCCGAGCACGACCTTGAGCGACGGCATGAACGCCGTGAGCACGAACACGAGCACGTTCGCGCCAATCAGCGCCTTCAGCGCGGTCGATACAGGACCGGGACCGAACGAGAACGAAGCAGCGTACGGAGACGACGGATAGCGGCGCATGCAGAGAAACCCGGATCGTATCGTACCTCGGACGGCGCGGCGGTGTGCCACTGCCGTGATTAGCGGTTCAGCAACTTCCGTACCCGCGACGTTACAGTCTGCAGCGCGTCCTCGAACTCGGCAATCCGCAGCAGCTTCGCGGCAATCGCGAGCACGACGAGCGCGCCGCCGATCGACCCCGCGAGCCGGGCCGACTGCACGAAAATGTGAGAATCGGACACGAGTGTATTCGCGCCATAGTCAATCGCGACGGCCGCCCCCGCCATCGCGACCGCCGCGGCCGTTGTCTTCGCGAACGCGACGCTGAGTCGGCGGCCCTCCAGACCGTCGAGCCTGGCGCGCAACAGCCACACGAGCACGCCGCCGTTCACCAGCGCCGCGATGGATGTGCTCAGCGCGAGCCCGCGGAAGCCCATCGTGCGCACGAGCGTCACGCTGAAGACGATGTTCACGACGATCGTCGCGACGCTCACCACGACCGGCACGCGGCTGCGGCCGAGCGCGTAGAACGCTGGCGACGCGATCCGCGCGGTCGAGTAGCCCACGAGACCGATCGCGTACAGGCGGACGGCCGATGCGGTGGCGGCCGTGTCGGCGGGAAGAAAATGACCGCGTTCGAACAGCAGCCGTACGATTGGCGTCGCGAGGGCCAGCAGCCCGAACGTCGCCGGGATGTTCACGAGCAACATCAACGCGAGTCCGCGTGACAACGTCTCGCGCATGCCGCCCGCGTCGTCGACCGCAGCGTGACGCGACACGGCCGGCAGCACGGCGGTTCCAATCGACACCCCGAACAAACCAATCGGCAGGTACATGAGACGGAACGCGTAGGTGAGCCACGAAACCGCGCCGGTTCCCTGGCTCGTCGCGAGCAGCGTGTTGACGAACAGATTCACCTGCGTCGCCGCAAGGCCGAGCGTGCCGGGCCCCATCAGAATCAGCACCTGACGCAGTCCCGGGTCGGACGGATCGAAGAGCGGTGCGTACCGAAATCCCTCGTGCCTGAGCGGCGGCCATTGCACCGCTATCTGACCGGCGCCGCCTGCGAGCGCGGCGATCGCGATCGCCATGATCCGCGGCAGTCCGAGGCGCGGCATCAGCGGAACGAGCGCGAACGCGCCGGCGATTGTCGCGACGTTGAACATCGCGGGCGCGAGCGCAGGCGTGAAGTAACGATGCAGCGAGTTCAGCATTCCCATGGCCGCTGCCGCAATCGCCGCCATCGTCAGAAACGGGAGCACCACGCGCGTGAGTTGAACGGTCAGCGCGAGCTTGCCGGGAACGTTCGCGTAGTCGGCGGCGTACAACGAGACGAGCGGGTGCGCGAAGACCATTCCCGCGATCACGGCGGCGCCGGTGACGATCAGCAGTCCGTTGATCACGTTGTTGCCAAGCCGCCACGCCGCGTCGCGTCCGAAGCGGGTGAGGTAGCGCGTGAAGGTCGGCACGAACGCGGAGCTCATGGCGCCCTCCGCGAACAGATCGCGCACGAGATTCGGGATGCGGAACGCGACGATGAACGCGTCCATCTCGTTGCCCGCGCCGAAGAGCGCGGCGAGCACCTGATCGCGGACGAGACCGAGAATGCGGCTGATGAGAGTCGCGGAGCCGGTGACGCCGGCCGAGCGCGCGAGGTGTCCGGATATGGACGATGTGTCCGGGTTCGACATCGCGGAGGGACCGCGAGCGTACCACACAAAAAAAGAGGCCCTCTTGTGAAGGGCCTCAAAGGAGGATGGATGAGAGGCGTTTTTGTTCGCGCTCTCGAAACGTTAGACGGGTGCCACGGCGAAAAGGTTTTGCGGCTTACTTCGCGAGCTTCTGACGCACCAGCTCGTTCACCATTTTGCCGTCCACCGTCTGGCCGGCCAGCCTGGCCATCGCGGCTTTCATGACGCGGCCCATGTCCTTTGCGGACGTTGCGCCCGTCTCGGTAATGGCTTCGACCACCGCGCGTTCGATCGCGCCCTCATCCGCCGACGGAGGCAGATACGCTTCGAGGACGCGGATCTCCGCCGCTTCCTTGTCGGCGAGATCCTGACGTCCGCCGCCGATGAATTGTTCGATGGAGTCTTTTCGCTGTTTGACGAGGGAGCTCACGACCTGCCGTGATTCGGCGTCGTCGAGCGCGCGGCCGCGTTCCACTTCGCGATTCGTCAGCGCGGCCTTCAGCATGCGCAGCGCGCCGAGGCGCACCACTTCCTTCTTGCGCATCGCATCAGCGATGGCAGCGTTCACGTCATCTGCGAACGACAACGGCTATTGGCCTTCGGGACCACCAGGGCGCCGCACCGGCTGACCAGGCACAATGCCTTGCTGCACACCCGGCTGCTGCGGCGGCTGAACGACCATTCCCGGTACGGCGACCCCGCCGTAGGGCGCCGTCGGCTGCGCCTGCGGCTGCGCGACGGGCGGCGGCTGCTGCTGCGGTTGCGGGAAGCCACCGGGCGGCATCACCTGCGGCGCAACGGTCGACGACTGCGTGGCCGGGAACGTGTTGAACACCGGACCGCGCTGCACCGGCTGCGCCATCGGGACGTTCGGCTGCGGACGTTCGTCATCCGCGTCGTCGTCGGCGGCGACTTGCGGCTGCGGGAAATTCGGCTGCGGATACGCCGCGGGCGTTGGCGATCCGGGCGCCGGCGCTGCGGCCAGCGCCGTGCGCGGCGGAGCCGGCGTCGGCATCACCACGATGCGATCGTACGTCGACACGTTGGGCGGTCCGGGAATCGGACGCGCGGCAGCCATGTAGCCGCTGACCGTTCGCAGCAGCAGGTCGAGTGCCTGCTGCTCGGGCATGTTCGTCAGCTCGAGCGTCATCGGCGGGCCGGGGATCTTTTCCACGTTGACGATCTTCGTCTGGCCCACACGCGCCCACTCGGTGAGAATCTGTCGAACCGTGGCGTCCTTCGCGACGATGGACACGCGTCCGTCCTGCAGTGTCAGCTGAACGTCGGCGAACGCCGAAGAGCACGTCAGTAACAGCGCAACTGCGCCAATCGCGGCCGCTTTCATCATGTTCATAGGACGAAATCAGTATACGCGCGGCCTCGGGCCGATCCAAGCGGAACAGGCTCATTTGCGCCGGAAATAATCGATGACCTGTTCGAGGATGTCGTCGAGTCCGTTCTTGGGCTCGTAGCCGATAAGTGCCCGGACTCGTGTCAGATCCGGGACGCGGCGCGGCATGTCCTCGAATCCCGACTCGTAAGCCTGGTCGTAGGGGACGAACCGGATGGGGGACGGGGAGCCGCTGAGCTCACGAATGCGCTCTGCGAGCTGCAGGATCGTAATCTCCTGGGTCGTACCAATATTTATCACCTGGCCGATGGCCTTGGGCTCGGCCACGAGCTTCAACAGCGCGCCGACTACGTCCGACACATGTGTAAACGCGCGGGACTGCGTCCCGTCGCCGAACACCGTGATCGGCTCACCCGCGAGCGCCTGACGCACGAGGTTCGGAATGACCATGCCGTACTGACCGGTCTGCCGCGGTCCCACCGTGTTGAAGAAGCGGACGATGATGACCGGAAGCTTCCGCTCCTTCCAGTACGCGAGGGCAAGGAATTCGTCGATCGCCTTGCTGCACGCGTAGGCCCAGCGGTGTTTCGGCGTCGGACCCAACACGAGATCGGAATCCTCGCGGAACGGAACGTCGTTGCTCTTGCCGTACACCTCCGACGTCGAGGCGATCACGACGAGCTTCTTCTTCTTGTTCGCGTTCTTCAGCACGACCTCGGTCCCGTGCACGTTGGTTTCGATCGTGTGAACGGGCTGCTCGACGATCAGCTTGACGCCGACCGCTGCAGCGAAATGAAACACGACGTCGCTGCGATCGATGAGCTCGGCGAGAAGCGGCTCGTTGTTCACCGTGTCGATGAAGTACTCGAACTCCTGACGTCCTTTGAGATGCGCGATGTTGTCGATGGAGCCGGTTGACAGGTTGTCGAGGATGAGAACGCTGTGGCCGTTCTCGAGGAGTCGTTCGGAGAGATGCGAGCCGATGAACCCGGCTCCGCCCGTGATTAGCGCACGCACTCGTCGGTCCTTTCGAAAGCGGCCACGTCTGCGGCGACGGTCCGCACGTCGTCATCGCTGAGCGCGGGGTGCAGCGGCAGCGAGAGAATCTCTTCACACACCAGCGCGGCAACCGGACATTCAGCGGGCGATGTCGACGCGAGCGCAGGCTGTCGGGGAATCGGAACGGGATAGTGAATCAGCGTCTCGATGCCGCGTGCATCGAGGTGCGCCCGAAGCTCGGCGCGCGCCGTGCAGCGCACGACGAACAGGTGGTACACGTGCCCGGCGTCGCACTCCTTCGGGACGTTCACCGGCGCGCCGGCGAGCGCGGCGCGGTACGTCGCCGCGAGGCGGCGCCGGGTATCCGTCCACGCGCGCAGGCGCGGCAGCCGCGCGCGGAGCACCGCCGCCTGCATCTCGTCGAGGCGCGAGTTGACGCCGGCTTCGAGGTGCCGATAGCGATCGGTCTGCCCGCCGTTGCGGAGGCGCCGGATTCGATCGGCCAGCGCGCGATCGCGCGTGACGACCGCGCCGCCGTCGCCGAGGGCGCCGAGATTCTTCGTCGGATAAAAACTGAACGCGCCGGCGACGCCGATCGTACCGACCTGCCGTCCGCCGGCGGTCGCAAGATGCGCCTGGCAGCAGTCTTCGACGATCGCGAGATGATGACGCGTCGCGATCCGATCGATCGCAATCATGTCCGCGCTCTGCCCGTAGAGATGCACCGGCAGGACGGCGCGCGTGCGCGGCGTGATCGCGCGTTCGATCTGCGCGGCATCGATCGTCAGCCGCTCCGGATCGATGTCGGCAAAGACCGGGCGCGCGCCCGCCATCATGATCGCGAGCGCGGAATACGCCGCGGACAACGGCGTCGTGATCACGTCGTCGCCGGCGCCGATGCCGAGCGCGCGGAGGATGAGCGCGATGGCGTCCGTGCCGGTGCCGACGCCCACTGCGTGCGGTGCACCCATCGCGGCGGCGAACTCCGATTCGAATGCGTCGAGTTCCGGCCCGAGCACGAACCAGCCGCGCGCGATCACGCGATCGATTGCCGATCGCACGTCGGCGGCGTCGTCGCGCGGGACGAGCGAGAGGAACGGAATTCGGCGCGTCACACCTGCTCCGCCTGCTCGGTCCGTCCCAGCGGCTGATCGACGTAGTGATCGTAGTGCTGACGGTAGAACGCGATCGTGCGGCGCAGTCCGTCGGCGAGCGGGACGGTCGGCGTCCAGCCGGTGGCGCGCATGAACTTCGTCGAGTCGGCATAGAAGCTGCCGATGTCGATCGCCTTTTTGTCGGGCGGCCATTCCACGTACTCGACGCGTCCGGAGCCGGCAATCTGAATGAGCAGCGACGTCAGCTCGCGGTGGCTGATCGGCCGATCGCCGCCGACGTTGAACGCTTCGCCGTTGCACGCATCGCTGGCGCCGGCGCGCAGGAACGCGTCCGCCGCGTCGTCCACGTAGACGAAATCGCGCAGCTGCGAGCCGTCGCCGTATACGGAGATCGTGCGGTCCTCGATCGCGAGGCGGATGAACCACGCGATGAAGCCCTGGCGATTGTGTTTGATCAGCTGCCGCGGTCCGTAGACGTTCGTCAGACGGAGCGAGCACGCGCGAACGCCGAACACGTTGTTGTAGACGAGATGGTAATACTCGCCGGCCGCCTTGTTGATCCCGTTGACGTCGGTCGGTCGTACGAGATGCGTTTCACTGACCGGAAGCGAATCGGGACGGCCGTATACCTGGCGCGTGCCCGCGAACACTACCTTGACGCGCGGATTGTGATTGCGGCACGCCTCGAGGACCGTCATCTGGCTGCGGCAGTTGATCTCGAGGTCCGTGTACGGATCGCGCATGCTGTCGATGTGACTCACCTGGCCCGCGAGGTTGAAGATGACGTCGCGATCGCGCACGAGGTAATTCATCGTCGTCTGCTGGCGGATGTCGGCGATGTTGACGCGCGCGCGATCGGCAATCCCGTCGATGTTGAAGAGATTGCCGCCGTAGTCGGGCAGCAGCGAATCGACGAGCAGCACGTCGGCGCCGAGCGAGACGAGATGACGGGCGAGGTTGCTGCCGATGAAGCCGAGGCCGCCCGTGATCATCACGGCGCGGCCGCGATAGAACGCGCGATAGTCGCCGCTCACGGCCGCGCGACGAGCGGCGTGATGCCGCGCCGGAGGTGTTTGCGCCGGACGACGAGCTCGAACCAGAGGCGCATGACGTCCACGCCGGTCTTCGCGATGCGGGGGAAGTTGAAGAACTGCGATTTGCCGAACGCGCGGTGGTAGTGGTGAACCGGCACTTCCACGAGGCGGAAGCCGCCGTCGTGGATCTTCTTCATCATCTCGAGACAGATGACGCCGCTCGTCTTCTCCAGGTTGATCTTCTCGAAGATGCTGCGCCGCATCAGACGGAAGTCGCAGTCGACGTCGCGCACCGACAGGCCGAACAGCATCGTGACGATGTGGTGATACACGCGGCCGATGACGATGCGGTGCAGCGGATCGGATCGGCTGATCTTGTAGCCGTTCACCAAATCGACACCGTCCGACATCTGCTTCCACAGCACGGCGAGCTCCGCGGGATCGTATTGCGCGTCGCCGTCGGTGTAGAAGATCAGCTCTTTCGTCGCGCTGCGAAAGCCGGTCTGCAGCGCGCCGCCGTAGCCGCGATTGGTCGGGTGATGGACGACGCGTACATTCGGATAGGTCCGCGCCAGCTCGTCGACGATCTGTGGCGTCGCGTCCGCGCTGCCGTCGTTGACGACGATGACCTCGAAGTCCGACGTCAGCTCCGCCGCTGCCTGCACGGCGCGAATCACCATGCTCGCAATGGTGCCGCTGTCGTTGTAGGCGGGGAAGAAGACGCTCAGACCGGAAGGTTTACCGGCGGGAGCAGCTGACATGGAAAAAGTCCATAAACCATAGCATGAACATGAGCTACGAGCCACGACTCGTTTTTGTCGCGACGAGCCGCCACGGGGTCAGCGCCGACTCGACGAGCACCGCGCGCGACATCTTCGATTCGCCCAGCCGTCGCTCCACGAACGTGATGGGCACCTCGGCGATTCTGCAGCCCTTCTGCGCTGCCACGAACAGCATCTCGACGAGAAACGAGTACCCGTCGGAGGTGAATCGATCGAGCGGCAGCGACGCGAGCGCCGTGCGCCGCCAGCACCGATAGCCGCTGGTGCAGTCGCGCGCGGTCAGCCTCGTGATGAGGCGAACGTAAGTGTTCGCGAAGCGGCTGAGCAGCCGCCGCCGCTTCGGCCAGTTCTGAACCGCGCCGCCTGCAATGTATCGCGAGCCGATCACGACGTCGGCGTTCGACGTGGCGCTGACGAGCGAAGGGAGCTGCGCCGGATCGTGCGAGAGGTCGGCGTCCATCTGGCAGATGACATCGACCGGCTGAGTGATGGCGCGGCGGATGCCGTCGATGTACGAACGTCCGAGGCCCCGCCGATCGGTGCGATGCATCACCTCGATTCGACCGGTGTGCTGGCGCGCGAGCGCGTCGGCGACGTCGCCCGTGCCGTCGGGCGACTGATCGTCGACGACGAGCAGCCGGACGTTCGGATGGCGCATCAACGCCTCGACGAGCACCGGCAGGTTGCCGCGCTCGTTGTAGGTCGGCACGATGACGAGCGCCGTCGGCCCGCTCGACGTCGTCATCGGCGACCTTCGAAGCGCAGCGACGAGATCTGCTCCGACACGAGGCCGACGAGAAAGATCACGACGCTCAGGAGGATGAGCAGCACCGACGAATTCGTCACGTGCGACTGCGTGATGATCGTCCACACTGCGTAAGCGGCGCCGAGCGCGAACGACGCGGCGCTCACAGGCATGAAGATCCGCAGCGGACTGAAGATGGTGATGACCTTCAGGAGGATGACGAAGAACCGAACGCCGTCGGCGCCGAGCCGGATCTTCGACGCGCCGCTTCGCTGCGCGGCGTCGATTGGCTCGAACCGCACGCGGTATCCCGCCTTCATGAACGCCAGTGTAGTCGTCGTCGGCGTCGAGAAGCCGTTCGGCAGCAGGTGGAGAAATTCGGCGAGATGATCGCGGCGCGCGGCGCGGAATCCCGACGTGAGATCCGGAACCGGTTGCCCTGTGAGGTAGCTCGCGAGCCAGTTCAACACAGTGTTTCCGAGTCGCCGCGCGCTCGTCGCCTGCGATTGGCTCGAGCGCGTACCTACGACGAGATCGTACTGGTCGAGCCGCGACACCAGACGCACGGCATCGGCGGGACGATGTTGACCGTCGGCGTCGGCGATGAGGACGAAGGTGCCGGACGCGTTCCTGATCCCGTTCTTCACGGCGGCGCCGTTGCCGATGTTGTACGGATGGCGCAGCACGCGCGCGCCGGCCGCTTCCGCCTCGCGCCCCGTCTCGTCGTGCGAGCCATCGTCGACGACCAGGATCTCGCGCCACGGCGCGGCAGCACGAAACCCCGCGACGACCGACGCGATGGACGCGGCTTCGTCGAGGGCCGGAATCACGATCGACGTCGCCGCCGCATTCGGCGAGATCGCGTCGCGCGAGACCGTTGCCGTCGCGACAGGCACGTGCGCCATCACACGCCGTCCAGGAGGCATTCAACGACGCCGTCCCACGTGATCGGACGCGCGCGATCGAAGCCGGCGTCACCCATCGACCGAGCACGCGCCCGGTCGGCAAACAGGACTGCGAGTGTCGTCCCGATCGATTCCGGCGTCGGTTCTGCGACGAAGCCGTTGACGCCGTCGATGACGAACTCGAGCGGCCCGCCGGCATCCGTGGTCGTCACGACGGGCTTACGCGACAGGAACGCTTCGAGCGTCACGTACCCGTAATCCTCGTCGAAGGGCGGGAACACGACAGCGAGTGCGCCTGCGTACAGGCGCACGAGCTGATCGTCGGGGATGCCGCCGGTGAAGATGACGCGAGACTCGACGCCGCAAGCAATCGCAGTCTCTTCGAGCTGACGGCGCAGCAGCCCTTCGCCGGCGATGACGAGCCGTAGGGTGCGGTCCGTGTGCGCGAGCGCGCGGACGATCAGATCGACGCGCTTGTTCGCCTCGAGGCGACCGACCGACAGGACGTAATCGCCGTACGGTCCCGACGTCAGCTGACCCGCGAGCGGCGGCGGGTGATAGAGCGCCTCCGCGGTGATGCCATTGAAGCGCGCGAGGCGCGCGGAAGTGTTCTTCGCGATCGTGAAGAGACGGCGCGACTCGCCGAGCATCTCGTTGTCGAGCGCCATCAGCCGATCGCGGAGCCGCACGTCGGCTTCGCTGTGCGTGAACTCGCTGTACGGCGTGCCGCAGAGATCGTAGATCGCGCGGTATTGATGCAGCAGCCACGTCACTTTGTGCGGATGCCGGACGAAGTACGTCGGAAACTTCGTCGCGACGACGGCATCGATCCGTTCCCCGTTGGCTTCGGAGAGATCGATGAGGCGCCAGGCCGCCGTCTGTGCGACCAGCTCCTCCTTCGGATACCACTTGAACGGGAGCGACACGCGATCGGCGCGGTAGCCGTGCCGCCGCAGCTGGTCGACGAGGTTTCGGACGAGCAATTCGGCGCCGCCGGAGACGAACGGGACCTGCGCTTCGCACACGAGCACCGTTTTCGTCATGTCGCGAAGCGGAAGTTGATGATGTCGCCGTCCTGCACGATGTAGTCCTTGCCTTCGAGCCGCACCTCGCCGTGATCGCGGCACGCCGCCATGGTGCCGCGCGCGATGAGATGGTCGTAGCTGACGACTTCGGCGCGGATGAAGCCGCGCGCGATGTCGCTGTGGATTTCACCGGCCGCGAGCTGCGCCGGCGTCCCGCGCGGAATCGACCACGCGCGGCACTCGTCCTCGCCGACGGTGAAGAACGAAATATATCCGAGCAGCCCGTAGCTCGCGGCAATCACGCGGTCGAGGCCCGAGGCGGTCAATCCCAGATCGGCCAGGAACGCCGACGCGTCCGCGGCGTCGAGCTGAGAGATCTCGAGCTCGATCTTCGCGCACACCGCGACGGCGGCCGTCGATGCATGCGAGAGGAACGCCGTGAGTCCGGTCGCTTGCGCCGCGCGATCGATTTGCGTCGCCGCGTCGCCGCCTGACGCGAGATCCGCTTCATCGAGGTTGATGACGATGAGGAGCGGCTTGGCGGAGAGGAACTGAAACCCGCGGAGCCGCTTCAGATCGTCGCCTTTGAGATCCAGCGCGCGAAGCGGCCGTCCTTCCTCGAGCGCAGTCTTGCAGAGCGTGAGGACGTCGCGTTCTTTCTCGAGATCCGCCGACCGGCTTTTCTTCAGGTCCTTCTCGAGACGTTCGAGGCGGCGCTCGGCGACGCCGAGGTCGGCGAGGATCAACTCGTCTTCCATCGCCTGCGCGTCGCGCGCGGGGTTCACCGATCCGGCCGGGTGCGGGACCGCGGGATCGTTGAACGCGCGCAGCACGTGGACCAGCGCATCCGCATTCTTGTACGCGGCGACGTCGACCAGCGTTTTCGCGCCGCTCGTCGCACCCGCGACGGCGAGATCGGTGAACTCCACAGTGGCCGGCACGCGCTTGCGCGGGTTGTACATCGCGGTGAGCCGATCGAGCCGCGCGTCAGGGACCTTCGAAATCCCGACCTGCGTCTCGCCCTTGCCGTGCGCCGCGCGCGCCGTCTCGCGCGCGCTCGTCATGAGTTGAAAGAGGGTCGTCTTCCCGCTCGACGCGAATCCAATGAGAGCAGCCCTGAGCATCGCCGAAACGCCGGATGGTAACACTGGCGGTGGGCGGGTTCAGGGTTCAGGGTTCTGGGTGCTGGGTTCGTTCTTGGTTCTGGGTTCCGGGTTCGGGGTTCTGGGTTCGGTGTTCAGGGTTCTGGGTTCGGGGTTCAGGGTTCTTAGTCCGCGACCGCCAGCGCTCAGTGTGTCGAACCGGGAAAGAGCGGTGCCTGAAGCCCCGAACCCCGAACCCAGAACCCCGAACCCTGAACCCCGAACCCCGAACGCCGAACCCGGAACCCTGAACCCGAACGAACCCAGCACCCAGCACCCAGAACCCCGAACCCGCGAGCTGGGCGATCATTAGGCGTAACTTACTGACCGGGCGGATTTTGCGATTGACACAGGGATGAGGCCCGCCTACTATCTGTGTGGAATTTTGTGGAGAAAAGTGGAGTAACGTCCGAGATCTAAGGTGTGTTTCGAGGACACGAGGCGGCGCGGATTGATGACAAGGGGCGACTCAAGGTGCCGAACGTTTTTCGTTCGCTGCTCGAGTCGAAATACGGCCGCGAGGTGTTTCTGACCAGCCTCAGCGGCGAGTACGTGCGGGTGTATCCGATGCCGGTCTGGACGGAGATCGAAGCCAAGCTCGGTCAGATGCCCACGACGCATCCCTCGCGTTTGCGCTTTCTCGATCGCGTCAACTTCTTCGGCCAGGTCGCCGAGCTCGACGCTCAGGGCCGCGTCCTCATCCCCGCGCGCCTGCGCGAGACCGCGACGATCAGCGGCGACGTCGACGTGCTCGGGCAATACAGCTACCTCGAAGTCTGGAATCACGATCGATTCCTCACCAAGCTCCAGCGCGAACCGTATACCGACGACGACGCGCGGGCGCTGTCGGAGTTCGGGATCTGATGACGCACGTTCCGGTCATGACCGCCGAGGTCCTTCACCTTCTGCGCCCCGAACGCGGCGGTCTGTTCGTCGACTGCACGGTCGGCCTTGGCGGCCACGCGCGCGCACTGCTGGAGGCCGGCGCGACCCGAATCATCGGCCTCGATCGCGACCGCACCGCGCTGGCGCTCGCGCGCGAGACGCTCGCGCCGTGGGCGGACCAGGTCGATCTCGTGCACGCCGATTACCGCGCGCTCGATGAGGTGCTCGACGCGCGCGCGATCGCGCAAATCGATGGCGCCCTGGCCGATCTCGGCGTCTCCTCGATGCAGTTCGACGCGCCGGGGCGCGGCTTCAGCTTCCAGCGCGACGAGCCGCTCGATATGCGCATGGATCAGAGCGCCGGCGACACCGCGGCGGATCTGATTGCGCGCGCGCAGGAACGCGAGCTCGCCGACGCGATCTACGCCTACGGCGAGGAGCGCTTCTCGAGACGGATCGCGCGCGCCATCGTCGAGGCGCGCGGCGAATCGCCGGTCACCACGACAGCACGGCTTGCGTCCATCGTGCGGCGCGCGATCCCGCGCCGCGGCCCGACGCGTATCGATCCCGCCACGCGCACCTTCCAGGCGCTGCGGATCTGGGTCAACCGCGAGCTCGACGGCCTGGATCGCTTTCTCGAATCCGCAGCGCGGCGCCTGCGTGCGGCGGCGAGGCTCGTGGTCATCACGTTTCATTCCCTCGAAGACCGCATCGTCAAACACACGTTTCGTGCGCTCGAAAAAAGCACTGACGCGGCGGTGAGGGTGCTGACCAGGAAGCCGATCGTGCCGTTGGATGCCGAAGTGCAGCAGAACCCGAGGGCGCGCAGCGCAAAGCTGCGCGCCGCTGAAAGAGCGGGCTGATCCGGTCGCGGACCTACGGACAACACCATGGAACCGTTTGAATACGCGATAAAGAAAGACGTTCGCAACAACCCCATCGTGCGCGAGGTCGACGAGGCGCGCCAGCGCGAGATGTGGAAGTCGGTCGGCGTGGCCGGCTTCCTCGTCGTCGTGCTGCTGTTCTCGGCGTGGCAGCACTTCGAGCTGCTCCGGCATGGATATCAGATCGAGGAGCTGCAGCGGCAGCGCACCGCGGAAGACGAAGTGACGCGCCAGCTGCGCCTCGAGATCGAATCGCTGCAGTCGCCGAAGCGGATCGAAGCGCTCGCGACGCGGCAGCTGCACCTCGTGGCGCCGTCGCTCGATGACGCCATCGTCCTCGAACGCGTCGTGCCGCCCGACACGCCGGCCAAGTCGGTCGTCGCGCGCCGGTGATGACGACGGTGGCCATGCCTGGAGTGCCGGCAGTGAATGCCTGGCGCATCACACTCAAGCAGCGGACGCTCGTCGCCGCGTGCGCACTCGCGCTGTGGGCAGGCGGCATCGAGCTGCGGCTGGTGTTTCTCCAGGTGGTGCGCCGCGCGGATCTCGTCGTGCGCGCCGACAAACAGCAGCTGCGCACGATTGAAGCTCCCGCGAAACGCGGCGACATCGTCGATCGCAAGGGACGCGTCCTCGCGACGAGCGTCGACGCGGACACGGTGTACGCCGTGCCGTCGGAGATCGGCGATCCCGATGCGGTCGTGGCGAAGTTGTGCGAGGCGTTCCGCGACTGCACCGAGAAAGAGCGTCAGGCGCTCATCGAACGGCTGCGGCGGCGCGGGGCGTTCAGCTACGTGCGCCGGCAGATCTCGCCCGACGAACGGCGTCGCATCGAAGCGATGAACCTCGACGGTATCGGGTTCATCAAGGAAAGCAAGCGTTTCTACCCGAATCGTGAGCTCGCGTCGCACCTGCTCGGCTGGGTCGGCATCGACAACAAGGGGCTGGGTGGTCTCGAATACACGTACGACCTGCAGATTCGCGGCAAGCCGGGGAAGGTCCTCGTGCAGACCGACGCGCGGCGGCACGCGTACAGCCGCGCCGAATGGCCGCCGACCGCCGGATCGACCGTCGAGCTGACGGTCGACGAATACCTGCAGCACGTCGCCGAGCGCGAGCTCGCCGCGGGCGTCGCGCAGAATCGGGCCGCGGGCGGCAGCGCGATCATCATGAATCCGCACACGGGCGAGATTCTGGCGATGGCGAACGAGCCGACGTTCAACCCGAACTCGTACCGCGACTCGGACGATTCCGAGCGGCGCAATCGCGCCGTTCAGGATCTGTACGAGCCGGGATCCACGTTCAAAGTCGTGACGGTGTCGGCGGCGATCGAAGAGAAGGTGATGCCGATCACCACGATGATCGACACCAACCCCGGAATGATCAAGCTCGGGGCGCGCGTCGTTCGCGAAGCGAGCCATCACAATTACGGTGTGCTCTCGATGCGCGACGTGATCGTGCGGTCGAGCAACATCGGCGCGATCAAGATCGGCTTCCGCGTCGGCACCGAGAGACTGAGCCGCTACGTCCAACGGTACGGGTTCGGCAAGCCGGTGTCGCCGGACTTTCCCGGCGAGAGCCCCGGCATCGTGTGGGATCCCACGAAATGGACCGACAGTGCGTTGATGTCGGTATCGATGGGCTATCAGGTGGGCGTCACGCCGCTGCAGATGGTCACGGCGTTCAGTTCCGTCGCGAACGGCGGCGAGATGATGCTGCCGCGCGTCGTCCGCGCCGTGTACCGCGACAACCGCCGCTACGCGGTGCAGCCGAAGGTGTCGCGCCGCACCGTCACGGCTGACACCGCCGCGACGCTCGTCGGCATCATGGAAGGCGTCGTCGCCGACGATCACGGAACGGCGAAGGCTGCGCGGATCCCCGGTTACACGATTGCCGGCAAGACCGGAACGGCCGCGAAGCTCGTCAACGGCCACTACTCGCACTCCGACTACAACGCATCGTTCGTCGGCTTCCTGCCGTCGCGCGATCCGGTCGTGGCGATCATCGTCGTCATGGACTCGCCGCACGCAGGACCGACGACGGGCGGCGCGGTGTCCGCGCCGGTGTTCAAGCGCATTGCCGAGGCGACGATGCGGTACCTCCGCGTGCCGCCGAACGTCAATCCGCTGCCTGCGGTGCTCGTCGCGCGCAACGACGCGTCGCGCGATCAGCAGACGAACGCCGAGCAGCCGAGCGAACCGGTCGTCAGCTTCGTCGCCGACGGCCAGCCGGGGACGCTCCCCGACCTGCGCGGTCAAAGTGCGCGCGACGCGGTTCGTACGCTCGTGAAGCTCGGCGTACACACGCGGATCTCGGGAGACGGTTTCGTTGTCGCGCAGGATCCTCCAGCCGGCGCGCCGATTGCGGAAGGCATGGTGTGCCGGCTCACGCTGGACCGGTCGCCTGCGCGACATTCGACTGACGCAGGCCAGCCATGACGTGGGCCGAGCTGCACGGCGTGCTGCGTCGTCGCGGGTTGATTCGAGGCGACGACGCGCTGCGCGCCGAAGCGGCGCTGGGACCGGTGTCGCATATCGCGTACGACTCGCGCGCCGTTACCCGCGGCGACGTGTTCGTCGCGTTGAAGGGGCAGCATGCGGACGGCACGGCGTTCGTGAGGCAGGCGGTGGAGCGCGGCGCCGTGGCGGTCGTATCGGAGCAGCCTGCGCCCGCTGACGTGCACGTGCCGTGGACGATTGTGAAAGACGCGCGTGTGGCGCTCGCGATTCTTGCGGTGACCTTCTACAGCAATCCGAGCAGCGAGATGCGCGTCGTCGGAATCACCGGGACCAACGGGAAGACGACGACGGCGTACCTGGTGGCATCGATTTTTGAAGCGGCGGGCATCCCCAGCGGCATGCTCGGAACCGTTACGTATCGAATCGGTCCGGGCGACAACGATGTGCGCGAGGCGGCGCGGACCACGCCGGAAGCCCCGGACGTGCAGGCGCTCCTTCGCGAAATGATTGATCGCGGGTGCGGTGCGTGCGCCATGGAAGTCTCATCGCACGCGCTGGCGCAGCGACGCGTGGACGGCACGACGTTCGCTGCCGCAGTGTTCACGAACCTCACCCGCGATCACCTCGATTTCCACGCGGATATGGAGGCGTACTTCGAGGCGAAACGCCGGCTGTTCGAGATGCTGCCGCGCGACGCGCCGAGCATCATCAACGTCGACGATCCGCGCGGCGAATCGCTGGTCGCGATCGGCGGCCGTGCCGTCACCTACGGACTCAGCGCCAAGGCCGATGTGACGCCCGACGCGTTGTCGTTTTCGCTGACCGGCCTGACGTTCGACATCCGTACGCCGCGCGGCGTCCTGCACGTGCGCTCGAGGCTGGTCGGGCGGCCGAACGTCTACAACATTCTCGCCGCGGCCGCGACGACGACGGCGCTCGATCTGCCGTTCGACGCAGTCGAGCGCGGCATCGCGACGCTCGAAGGCGTGCCGGGACGATTCGAAGTCGTCTCCGGACCGAAGGACGAAGTGACGGTCGTCGTCGATTACGCGCACACGGACGATGCGCTGCGCAACCTCCTCGAAACGGCGCGGCCGCTTGCGAGCGGCCGGTTGATCACGGTGTTCGGCTGCGGCGGCGATCGCGATCGCACGAAGCGTCCGCTGATGGGCGCCGTCGCCGGACGTCTGAGCGATCTGGTCGTGATTACGTCGGACAATCCGCGCAGCGAGGATCCGAATCGGATCATCGAGGAGATCCGGCGCGGCATCACGCCCGACACGCCACGGCGCGCGGCGGCAGGTGCCCCGGGACGATCCGACGATGCGCGCCGCAGTGCGGAGAGCGTACTCGCCATTCCGGATCGGCGCGCGGCCATCGCGAAGGCCATCGAAGTGGCGCGGCCGGCGGATCTCGTGCTCATCGCGGGCAAAGGGCACGAGAAGTATCAGGTCATCGGCGATCGCACGCTGCCGTTCGACGATGCCGCGGTCGCGCGCGAGGCGCTTGCGCGCCGCCGCACAGGGGTCGTATGACGCCATGCGGTCGCTCGAACGTCGTGGGGCAGTGTTCGTCCGCCGCTCGGCTGACGCGCAGCGGGTCGTGAACGCGGTTAACCTCGGCGCGGCCTGGGTTGCCGAGGCAACCGGCGGAACCATCGCCACCGGCGATCGATCGACGGAGTTCGCCGGCGTGTCGATCGACACGCGGACGATCCAGCGCGGTGAATTGTTCATCGCGATACGCGGCGAGCGGTTCGACGGTGCGGAGTTCGCGGATGCGGCGCTGAAGAGTGGCGCATCGGGCGTCGTCGTCCCGAGGGGCCGCAGACCGGCGAACGCGGCGGGCGCAGTCGTCATCGAGGTCGACGACGCGACCGCCGCGCTTCAGGCGCTCGCGCGGGCGGTCCGCCGGGCGTCGGGCTCGAAGGTCGTGGCCATCACCGGCAGCGCCGGCAAGACCACGACGAAGGAAGTGACGGGCGAGTTTCTCGCGTCGCGCTACCAGGTCGTGCGCAATCGCGGGAATTTCAACAACCACATCGGCCTGCCCTTGTCGCTGATCGAGCTGCGGCATCGGCCCGAGATTGCGGTTGTCGAACTCGGGATGAATCACGCAGGCGAGATCCGCACGCTGGTTCGAATCGCGGAGCCGGACGTGCGCGTGTGGACGAACGTGGGAGAGGCGCACCTCGGATTCTTCGCCTCGGTCGACGCGATCGCCGATGCGAAAGCCGAGATTCTCGAATCGGCCGCGAAGACGACCGTGCTCGTCGCGAACGCGGATGACGAACGGATTACGGCGCGCGCGCCGCGATTCGCGGG
>Ga0075434_100000730_pt1 | contig 25796 bp, 21 predicted proteins | sample RhiMethybrSRZTD3_FD_75298 | JGI IMG/M metagenome (GOLD analysis project Ga0075434, IMG submission 75298) | Populus rhizosphere microbial communities from Tennessee, USA - Rhizosphere MetaG P. TD hybrid SRZTD3 | ecosystem: Host-associated > Plants > Roots > Rhizosphere > Soil | place: USA... | reverse complement strand
GTCCCACCTGCTCCAGGTGAATATAAGAAGCTGTTTGCCAGCACGGGATGAAAGACGGGCTCCCACCCGCCGAGACCTTGTCCGTTCGGCTCCGGCTTCCAGTCACTCGCGAATGTCCAGATCAGCACCGGCTTCCCTTGTTGCCAGGTATAACGGGTGACGTTCCACGTGAGCCGATTCCAGGCATTCGGACCGCAATTGGCTCCGTTCACCCAATCGCCCGTTGGCGTGCAGGAGGGATATGTTCCGGACTTGCTCTCCATGTAGAAGTCGTTGCCGTCGATCAGAGTCGCCTGAAAGTGTGCAACCAGGTCTCCTCCCTGCTCCGCCTGCTCTTTCTCCACGAATGGGTCGTACACGATGTCGGCGAGTTGATGATGGAGGCCCTGCGCGGCGAGGTCGACCATCCCAGTGTGTTGCGCAGAGAGCCCCCACTGCGCCCAGAAAGGACTATTGGAGGCCGGTTGCGGTGGAGTTCCACCATTGTTGCCACCGGAACCGGCGGAATTACCGCCGCAATTCACTACCCCAAGAGACGCCGTGAGGACAACTAGAGTACAGAGTGTGCCGGCCGACGCCGTAAGCCAATCTGCAGGCATTTTCACTTCTTGGCCCCAGCCTTCTTTTTCGCTTCTTTGGCGCGCCTTTCGATCTCTTCCTCGCCATACATGCTGCCGCGGCAGCCCTTGGCGCCACAATGGCAGATCGCCTCGTCGTCTTCATCTCCGTCGTACAGGTTGTAGTCGTAAGTGAGCTCCTCGCCCGCGGCAATATCGCGCAGAGCGATGATCCAGATATGCTCGTCGAACTCGTCGGTTTCGCAGTTGGGATCGCAGCAGTGATTGATAAACGCGGCCACGCCGTCGCCATCGACAACGTAATCTCCCTCACCGATGCAGAAGAGATAGGTGTCCGGCCGCTCGGAATAGAGGTCGTCAGCCCCTTCCTTGGAAAGCCGCGTGCCGGTGTATTCGACGACGTGGGTGCCTTCCGGGATGGCCACGGTCGTATAGCAACCGGAGCCGTGGATGCCGGACTTCCGGATCAGCAGGTTGGCAGGATCGACCGGGGTCATGCGCGCCTTGAGGTAAATCAGAGTAGCACGATGAGACGGTAGAACTGGTCACTCGTCTCGTCGACGCCGCTCAGCTCCCGGAATGACGCCGGCAAAAGGGGACTGGTTGGGGGTCGCCAGCCGTTCGTCATCCCCTTATACTTTCTTCGGTGACATCCAATAAGGAAATTGAAATCAAATTTTGCATCGATAACCTTCGCGCGCTCACACGACGACTCCGGGCGGCAGGGTTTCGAGTCGTGACCCGTCGCACCTATGAGATGAACACGCTTTACGATTTGCCAGGGCAGCCTCTTCGCAAACGGGGCGACCTCTTGCGCTTGCGAGAATACGGTAACGATTGGGTGCTGACACATAAGACGAAAGGGAAAGCCGGACGGCATAAAGCACGGACTGAGACTGAGACTCGAGTCGAGGACGGAAAGAAAATGGATGGGATCCTAAGGTCGTTGGGATTTCAGCCGACTTTTCGCTACGAGAAGTTCCGCGCGGAGTGGAGTGATGGCCATGGGCACGTAGTAGTCGACGACACGCCGATCGGAAACTTCGGGGAGATCGAAGGCACCCCTCGCTGGATTGATCGGACGGCGAAGGCGTTGGCGATTCGTCGGGACCACTACCTCACTGAAACCTATGCGGGATTGTTCTTCGCATGGAAGGGGAGAACTCGCAGTAAGGCAAAGGAGATGACGTTTCGAGCGGTTCAAGGCTCGTAAGTGCAAGAGGAAACTTTGCGTCCTTTGCGTGAGCTTAGCGAACTTTGCGGTTAGGGCAGGCGTTCGCAAAAGCTTTAACCGCCAAGATCGCAAAGAGGGCTGCGACGCGCGCAAAGAAGATCAGTTGCGGCTTGCGGTTAGGCCACTTTGTCCGCGATCGCCTGCTCGTAACCTTCTGTAGCGTAGTAGACTGCGCGGTCGAAGAATTGGTCCAGTTGTCGGAGCAGCTCCAGTTCGCCGAAGACGTTGTGCAGCCCGGCGTGGATGCCCTGCCACTCCAGAAACGCCCACAGATGTTCCTTCGTGAGCAATAGAGCCCAGGTCAATGACGCCAGCGAGACGCCTTGGCTTGCCCGCCGCGCACCGAGCTCTTTGTAGACCTTCTCGATGTCGTGTTCAGTTTTGGTGAGGAGCCATTCGCTGAGATTGCGATAAATCTCGTGACAGCGATGATGCAGCTCGTGGGCTGGGACTTTGCGCATGTCTGCAGTTCGATCGGAGGAAAGGAGCTTGTGGGTCAGTCCTTCGGCGAGCTCTTCGGAATGGGTTTCGATCAGATGTACCAGACGAAGTGCAATCATGGGAGCCTCCGTGCACTTCCTGTTTCTATTGTAGTGCGGATTTTGTTGGTGGGAGCGACTTTTCTCTCGGACTCGTAAGCACAGTTTCAGAACGGTACCTGGCCGGAGAACACGTTTGCGTTGGAGATGTCTTAGCTATTAGAGACAGGCGCTTCGTGGCAGAGTGGAGCGACGGGCGTCCCGCCCGGCGGCGCGTGGAGCCATAGAACTTGCTAGTTCTCTGATCCTGGGCGGAGTGAGGCGACTGGCGAATGCAGTTGAAACGCCGATAGGCGTGGGTTTGCTTACCCGATTACCAATTACCAAATTCCCTCAGGCTCCGTGGCACTTCTTATACTTCTTGCCGGAGCCGCAGGGGCAAGGATCGTTGCGGCCGACTTTCTCTGCGCCTCGCACAACCTGTTGAACCGTGCGCTGCTCGCCCCCACCCGCCATGCGGGCCTGCTCCAATTCGCGGCGTTTCTTGCGCTGGAAGGCTTGCTCCAAGTCGTCTACCGAGGTGGCGACATGGCGCGGTGGGCGGCCATTGCCTCCTTCGGGCTGAGGATTCATTCCAGACAAGGAGGGCGAGGACCCCCTCCCGCCAGCCGGCGGGACGCCGAGGGTACTTTCGGAATCGGGAGGCCGTTCCAGGATCTGCATTAGGTAGAGATAGCGGACCGTCTCTTCCTGGAACTTCTTCATCATCTCTTCAAACATGTCGAAGGATTCGCGCTTGTACTCGACCAGCGGGTCGTGTTGTCCGTAGCCGCGTAACCCGATTCCCTCCTTCAAGTGGTCCATGTTGAGGAGGTGGTCTTTCCACAACGAGTCGAGCACGCTGAGCATGATCATGCGCTCGTGATAGCGCATAGCCTCGGGTCCGATCATCTGCTCTTTGGCCGCGTAGCGTTGTTTGAGTTTTTCGAAGATCGCATCGCCCAACTCCTGGCGATTGAGCGTCTCAGGCTTCAGGCCTTCCGCATAGATGTCGACGCCGAAGCGTGTGAAGATGCCGTCCTTCAGACCTTTTAGATCCCAATCATCCGCGTGCGCTTTGACGGGAACGTACTGATCGATCAAGTCCCCGAAAATGCTGGTGACGTAGTCCTCGAGGATCAGGTCCTTCTGGTCAAGGCCATCGAGCAGGCTGCGGCGCAGGCCGTACACGGCCTCGCGCTGCTTATTCATGACGTCGTCGTATTCGAGAAGGTGTTTGCGGGCTTCGAAGTTCTGCGCTTCGACGGCCTTCTGGGCGGCCTCAATGCGGCGCGTGATCAGTCGCGACTCGATGGGCACGCCTTCCTCCATGCCCAAGCGTTGGAGCAGATTCGACACCCACTCCTTGGCGAAGATGCGCATCAAGTCGTCTTCGAGCGACAGATAGAAGCGCGAGGAGCCGGGATCGCCCTGGCGGCCAGCGCGGCCGCGAAGCTGGTTATCGATGCGGCGTGCCTCGTGGCGCTCAGTGCCAAAGATGTGGAGTCCTCCCGCGGCGACCACTTCCTTGTGCTCGTCGTCGGTCTGGGATTTGTAGCGTTTGAAGACCTCTTCCCATTGCGCCGTCGGGACAATGTACTCGTTGCCGCCGTAGTACCAGACGGACATGGTGGCGTCGTCAACACCGGCTTGTACCTTGCCCTGGGCGGCGCGCAGGGGCTGCGCCGTTCCCTTTTTCACGCATTCCTGCTTGGCCATGAATTCCGGATTGCCGCCCAGCAGAATGTCGGTGCCACGGCCAGCCATGTTGGTAGCGATGGTCACGGCGGCCTTGCGCCCGGCTTGCGCCACGATCTCGGCTTCACGTTCATGGAACTTAGCGTTTAAGACGACGTGCTTGATGCCTTTCTTCTTGAGCAAGTCGGAAAGCCGTTCCGATTTTTCAATAGAAGTTGTGCCCACGAGAACCGGCTGCTGGCTCTGGTTGAGACGCTGAATCTCATCAGCCGCAGCGAAATACTTCTCTTTCTCGGTGCGGTAAACGACATCGGGATTCTCGATGCGCAGCAGTGTCTTGTTCGTAGGGATAACCACCACTTCCAGCTTGTAAATCTTGTCGAACTCGGGCGCTTCCGTTTCCGCGGTGCCCGTCATGCCGGCCAGCTTCTTATACATGCGGAAGTAATTCTGGAAGGTGATGGTCGCTAGCGTCTGGTTCTCGCGCTCGATCTTGACGTTCTCTTTCGCCTCGATCGCCTGGTGCAGGCCGTCCGACCAGCGGCGTCCGGGCATCATGCGGCCGGTAAACTCGTCAACGATGACGACTTCCTTTTCGCGCGGATTGTCTTCCTTCTGCTTGACGACGTACTCAACGTCGCGCCGATAAAGCGCATGCGCCTTCACCGCAGTTTCGACGTGATGCTTCAGATCCCAGTTCTCGGGGTCGGCGATGTTGCCGATTCCGAGCAGCTTCTCGACTTTCTCCCAGCCTTCGTCGGTAACGGTGATGTTCTTGTGCTTCTCGTCGACCACGAAATCACCGGTGTAGATCTTCGGCTCGCCGGGCGGAACGGGGACTTCCTCGCCCTTCTCCAGCTTGGGAATGATCCGATTGACGCGGTCGTACTTGTCGGTCGACTCTTCACTTGCGCCGCTGATGATGAGCGGGGTACGGGCTTCGTCGATCAGGATGGAGTCGACCTCGTCGACGATGGCGTAGTTGTGCACGCGCTGCACGCAGTCCTTGAGGTCAAACTTCATGTTGTCGCGCAGGTAATCGAAGCCGAACTCGTTGTTCGTGCCGTAGGTGACGTCGGCGGCGTAGGCTTCGCGGCGCTCGTTGTCGTCGAGATCATGCACGATCACGCCAACCGTCAGGCCGAGGAAGCTGTATAGCTTGCCCATCCACTCGGAATCGCGCTTCGCCAAATAGTCGTTGACCGTGACGACGTGCACGCCACGCCCGCTGAGCGCGTTCAGATAAACGGGAAGAGTCGCGACCAGCGTTTTGCCTTCGCCGGTCTTCATTTCGGAAATCTTGCCCTGGTGCAGCACCATGCCGCCGACCAGTTGCACGTCGAAGTGGCGCATGTCGAGCACGCGCCGTCCGGCTTCGCGCGCGACGGCGAAGGCTTCCACCAGGGTTTCGTCGAGGACCTCTTTGAGCGCCTGGTTGCGCTCGTCTTCAATCTGTTTGAGGCGATCGGCCTCGGCCTCAGGCTCATTGGGAATCTGGCTGAGGCGCTCCTGGATGCGCGCGCGGAATTCGTCGGTCTTGGCGCGCAGTTCGGCATCCGACATTTTGCGCATGGCCGGTTCGAGCGCATTAATGGCCTCGACCTGCGGCATCAGGCGCTTGACTTCGCGCTCGTTCTTGGTCCCGAAGACCTTGGCGACTAAGGTGTTAATCAAAACTAGATTCCTTCAGAGGGACACGTACCTCATAGTATAAAGCTGGATTAAGCCTAGCATATTGGATGCGAAGGAACAGCCTGAGGTCGGAGCTGGGACACGACACGAAAGGGCCAACAAACTCCGCTGTGGAGAGACGGGCGTCCCGCCCGACTGGACGGGCGGGGACGCCCGCCGCTCCATCGTTCTCTGAATGACACCGGCGGAATTTTGGCAAGGTTCGCGTGACCTTTCAGGTATATTTTCCCCGCCGCTCATGCCCACTTTCTACGATCAATTTGTCGCCTGCGAGCAGTACTGGCCGCAGAATGTTGCCCTGGAAATTCAGCGGCACGATCAAGTCGAAGGTTACACGTACTCCGAAACCCGCGAGATGGCCGAGTCAGTCGGTCGATGGCTGTCTGAGAAGAAACTAGGCTCTGGGACGCGGGTGGCCATCTTCGCCGACAACCATCCGCGCTGGGTGGCGACGTATCTTGGGACGATTGCGTCCGGATATACGGCTGTCCCGCTCGACACGGCCTTCCACGCCGAGCAGGTCAGCAAACTTCTTAAGGATAGCAGCGCTTCCCTGCTTGTCACCGATGTGAAGCATCTCCCGATTGCCCAACAATCGGTGACCGGGTTAAAGGTCGAACTTGTCCTCACCGATCCGGCAAGTTTAAAGAAGGATCCCGGCCAGCCAGGGTGGATGGGTGATCTCGACAGCATGTTTGCAGCCGGCCCGGGTGACTTTCGCGCAGTGGAGGCGCCAGCTGAGAACGTGGCGGCGTTACTCTACACCTCCGGGACTACGGCCGATCCCAAAGGCGTGGAACTCACGCACGCCAATCTTCTGGGGGAGGTGAACGCCGTTTTCGGTCTGCTTCAGATTGGTCCGCAGGATGCGGTTCTCGGTATTCTGCCCATGTTTCACGTCCTGGCGCAGATGGCGAATCTGCTTCTGCCTCTCGTCAAAGGCGCACGCGTGGTGTACCTGGAAACGCTGAACACTACCGAACTGCTGCGCGCGTTACAGGAACGGCAGATCACGGTCTTTGCGGTCGTCCCGCAGTTCTTCTACCTGATTCACGAGCGCATCTTCAAAGAAGTGGGCAAGCGCGGGAAGATTGCTGAGTCGCTTTTGCACTCTCTCATGCGTGTGAATCGTATCTCACGCAAGGTCGGACTCAATGCGGGGAAGATATTCTTCGGCAAGATCCACGCGACGTTTGGTACGCGCATGCGATACCTGATCACGGGTGGCTCGCGCTTCGATCCAGTGGTGGCGCGCGACTTCCATGACTTCGGTATCGACCTGCTCAATGCTTACGGGCTCACCGAAACTTCGGCAGCAGCCTTTCTGAATCCGCCTGGCAGAGTTGTCATCGGCTCGGTTGGGCCGCCGCTGCCGACCATCGAATCCAATATCCTCGATCCCCAACCGCAAGAGGATGGCAGTCCGCCCGTGGGCGAAATACTGATTCGCGGACCGATCGTGATGAAGGGTTATTGGAATCGCGCAGACGCTACCGCGGCAGTCTTAAAAGATGGTTGGCTCTACACCGGCGACCTCGGCTACTTCGATGCGCGCGGTAACCTGTTCATTACAGGCCGTCGCAAGGAAGTGATCGTTCTCGCGAATGGAAAGAATGTTTATCCGGAGGAGATCGAAGCACATTATCTGAAGTCTCCCTTTATCAAAGAAATCTGCGTGATGGGTATGGAGGCCAAGCCGGGCGATCCAAGTTCCGAGCGTCTCTATGCAGTGATCGTACCGAACTTCGACGTGCTCAAGGAACGCAAGATCGTCAACGCGAAGGAAGTCATCCGGTTTGATGTCGAAGGTCTGTCGCAGCAGATCGCCTCGACGAAGCGCGTGGCGGCGTACGAGATCTGGCAGGACGACCTGCCCCGCACGACCACGCGCAAGCTGAAGCGCTTCGAAATCGAGAAGCGCGTGCGCGCAAATCAGGCGCGCGGCGGGGGCGCCGGAGAAGGAGAGGTTCCCGCGCAGAAACCGCTCACCGCCGAAGACTCGGCGTGGCTGGAGCAGGCTGACGTGCAGCGAGGGCTCAGGATCATTCGTGAGCATGCGCGCAACGCACCCGAGGCGCTGCGCCCGACCGACAATCTCGAACTCGATCTGGGACTTGATTCCATGCAGCGCGTGGAATTACTGGTTGCTCTCGAGGAAGAACTGGGCGGCGACGTGGAGGAGGGTCAACTGGCCGAAGTCTATACGGTTCGCGATCTGCTGAATGTCGTGCTGGAAAGCGCGGCCAGCGGGAAGACGATCTCGCGCGCGCAGTTTGCCGGATGGAAGGCCGTCTTGCACGAAGACCCCGCCGATCCAGACGTTCTCGAACTTGCCAAGCCGCATCCGCTGGTCGAAGCTTTCTGGTTTTTCGTTACACGCGGTTTACAGCTCATCGCCCTCGATCGTTTCCATCTGCAGCATTCGGGCCTCGAGAAGTTGCCGAAGAAAGGGACGTACATTCTCTCTTCGAATCACCAAAGCTATCTCGATCCGGTCGTCTTGGCTTCCGTGCTGCCTCGCGAAGTTTTTGTGAATTGCTTTGCGGTGGGTACGAGTGAGATTTTTGGAACGGGTATCATGCGCCGGCTAGCTCGTGCCGTGCGAGTGGTGGTGGTGGATCCGGACGCGAATCTGATTCCCGCGATGCGTGCCGGCGCCTTTGGATTGCGACATGGCAGGAACCTCATCCTCTATCCTGAGGGCGAGCGTAGCATCGACGGCACCCCCCGAACGTTCAAGAAGGGTGCGGCGATTCTCTCGGTCCATCTGCAGGTGCCGATTGTCCCGATCGCGATCCATGGCTTCCACGAAGCCTGGCCGCGCGGCAAGCGCTTCCAGAAATTCGCACCGCTGAAGATGATGTTCGGCGATCCCATTTATCCGCCACAAGAGTCAGACGCGTCGGAGGAGGCTTACGCGAAGCTGATCGGTACCGTGAGGGAGCAGGTCGTGGAGATGTGGGAGAAGTTGCGCGGCGAAGAGCGTGAGGACACACTCGAAGCGAAGGCGGCCGATTAGTTCAACGGTCCTCCAACGAGGCCAACCCGAGCAATCTGCGGGCTACCTCCAACACTGTAATGCACTCGTAACTCAGCCGGATCCCGAAATGTTTTATAGACGGGCTCTACCAGCTCAAAGCGCACTTCCAGGGTTCCCGTTTGACGCGCGGTTAACTTCACTGGGTAGGCGCCCGACCTAAACGGGTGGTTCGCGTAGGTTTGTCGAGAGGTGACCAACTCCACATCTGTGATGACCACTGAGGAACTAAAGGAGTTCGTGACTTCGAGCTTGGGGCTACACCAACTCTCACCGATGAGCTGATGACGAGTCGCGACGCGAATAACTAGACCGGTCCTCGTCGCACTTTTTTGGCACATCCTGCTGTCTAATTGCCATGCCTGGATCGCAGGCTATCAACGACGCAAGCAATACGCAGAAAATCGCACTAATAGTTCGACTCACGCTCCCTCAAACTATTTTGCCCGCGGATGGGTCTGGTCATACACCGCCAGCACGTGCTTCATGGAAAGTTGGGTATAGCGCTGCGTGGTCGACAGGCGCTCGTGGCCGAGCATCTCCTGAATGGCGCGCAGATCGGCGCCCTCTTCCAGCAGGTGCGTCCCGAAGGCGTGACGCAGTGTGTGTGGATGCACGTCGGGCGAGAGCCCCTTGGCCACGGCAATCTTCTTGACGATGCGCCCGACGCTGCGCACGGTGAGTCTGCCGCCACGCTGGTTGATCAATAATCCCGGTGTCGTCTTTCGGCGCTCAGCCAAGATCTTCTGCCGCACCGGCAGGTATGCCCTCAGGGCAGCAGCGGCGGATTCCCCAAAAGGAACGTAGCGTTCTTTCTTGCCCTTCCCGCGAATCAGGATCGCTTCGGCGCTGACCCGGATGTCATCGACATTCATCCCGATCAGCTCAGAGTTGCGGATGCCGCATCCATAAAGCAGTTCGAGCAACAGGCGGTCGCGCTCGGGAAAGGCTGCCACTTCGGGCATCTCACTGTCGAACACGGAATTCATCTCTTCAATGGTGGGCACGCGCGGGAGCTTCTTCGGCAGCTTCGGAGTAGACACGAGCTTAGCGGGATTCTGTTCGACCACGCCCTCCTGCGCAAGCCAGCGGTATAACGAACGTACGGCTGCCAACGACCGTGCCACTGATGCTTTGCTCAAACCCTTCTCGTAAAGATGAGACAGGAAGCCACGGATCGCCACGTGGTCGATGTTCTTCCAGTCTCGCGAGCCCATGTAGTTGGAGAAGTTTTCAAGATCACCCGCATAGGCCTTGATCGTATGCAGCGACGCATTGCGCTCACGTAGCGTGCGGAGGAACTGGTCCGCCGCTTTCTCCACAGTTGTGCGTTTCTGGCTGGGCCCTTCGGTCATTTCGTCAAAACCCGTGTCACCACAAAATCACAGAGACACAGAGCAATGCAATTCGCTCTTTCGTTTAACTCGAAATTGGTATCGCCTCCGTAATATTCACAAGCCCGCTTTGTTTTTCTTTGTGCCTCTGTGTCTCTGTGCTGAGTCAACTCCTCGCCTTTGCCCGCGGGTGATGTTTCTGATACACCGTCTTCAGCCGATCCAAGGCCAGATGCGTGTATACCTGCGTGGTCGAAATGTCCGCGTGGCCGAGAATCGTCTGCACCGTGCGCAGGTCAGCACCATTTTCCACCATGTGACTGGCACAAGAATGACGCAGCATGTGCGGTGAAGCGGACCGACCCGAGGAGTGCGATGCTGCCTTCACCATCTGCCACACTCGCTGACGGGTGAGTTTGTGCGCGCCGCGCGCCAGAAACAAGGATGGCGAACACTTCCCTGCTGACAGCGTCTTTCGAGGCCTGCCCAGATACTCTGTAAGCGCATCCTGCGCCGACCTGCCCAGTGGGACGATCCGCTCCTTGTCCCCCTTGCCACGCACAATCATGGATCCAGTTTCGAGTTTCACGTCTTCCAGCTTTGCTTGAATGATCTCGGAGACGCGAAGAGCGCCCGCATAGAAAACCTCTAACATCGCTCGATCACGGGCAGCAATGGCAATTGCGATGTTCGAGTCAGAGACCGGCCGTGGCGCTCCCAGAGTCTTTTCCATCTCATCCCGCGCCAGAGCCTTGGGAAGAACTTTCCACTGTTTGGGCGAATCGATGTTGAGGGTTGGATCGTGTTCGATTTTCTTATCCGTAAGCAGATGCCGGTAGAGATGTCGCAACGCGGAAAGTTTGCGGCCTACCGATCGGCCGTCGACGGAATTGGAGAACAGTTGCTGGATGAAGTCCCGCACATCGTTGCGACGGGCGGTCGCAAGGAGGCGCTTCCGTTGTTCGAGAAAATCGGCGAACTGACAGATGTCGGTGCTATAGGCCGAGACGGTGAGCACCGCCAGACCTTTCTCGACCTTGAGGTAGTCGAGGAAGCCGGACAGGGTGCGAGCGTTGGCTGTTGAAGGCATGAAAACGGGCTCTCAAGAAGTGGAGACCTTCTTGTTGAGTATGCGCATTATCGGACTCTGGGCCAAGTGTCGGAATGGGTGCCGTTGTGGTGCGGAAACTCGGTAAGTATGGGAATTTCGAGCACTTCGTCCCTCGGCCGATTTATGCGAGTGGAGCGGCAGGTGTCCCCGCCACACCTAACTTCGAAATCCATTCAGAAGTTCGCGGGCGTACATCGCGCCTTCGGGCGTTTCTTCATGCTTGAAGTAAGCAAAAACGTCGCGGTTCTCTGCCAAGTGCTGCTGCATGCGGCCGACCATTGACTGTCGTTCTTCCGCTGTATAGGTAGGCTTGCGGAATCGGTAATAGGCGAACTCCGCAGTTACAACGTCCGGGGTGGTCCGCTCCTCTGTCTCCGCCACGCACAACGCGGCATTCTGTTGTCGCAGGTTCGCATAGGTTTCTTCTGCGAACCATGAGTCATGGCGGAACTCAAATGCCGACCGCAGTCGGCGCGGCAGGGCCGTCAGGAATGCAGCCAGTAATTCCTGGTCAACTTTCAAATTGGGCGGCAGTTGAAACAGGACCGGAGCCAATCGGCCTGCGCTCGCCAGCGGCTCGATGGTTCCCAGAAAGCGCGGAAGGAAGTCTTCCGTCCCCTTCAGCCGCTTGATGTGGGTGATGACCTGATGCGCTTTCACGGTGAAACGGAATTCCGCCGGAGTTTCCGCCAGCCAATTCTGCAGCGTGGACTCCTTCACCAACTGCCGGAAGGTGAAATTCACTTCGACCGCATTCAGCTGAGTAGCGTAGAAGTTAAGAAATTTCCTCTGCGCAAGCTTCTGCGGATAGAAGTCCGGCTTCCAGCTGGGATAAGCCCATCCTGAGGTGCCTGCGAATAACTGCGCCATGGTCCGCGGATTATACCGCCCGCTGCTTCTTCTTCGCTGATGCCTTCCCGCGCTCGGAGGCTGGCTTGTTGTTCCGGGTGATCGAATGGGGGTTCTTCGTCCGCGATCGACTCCGCGCCGGTTCTTCCTCCTCCGCCTGGGCCGCCAGGTCAACGGTGGCAGTCTGAGCGCCGGCAGCTGCGGCCACGCCGCGCAAGTCTGGAAGTTTCTGTTTCAATTTCAGCACGGGCGCGTGCAGGTCACCCATTTTTTCGAAACGCTCCAGAACCTCAGGCGCCTCGAACACCAGCAGACTCGCGTCTTTCTTATTCGAGGCCCGTTCAACTTCCTCCCACGTCACTGGCGTGGAAACCGTGGGACGTTCCCGTGCGCGCAACGAATAAACCGAGACCGTCGTCTTGTGCTCGTCATTCTGACTCCAGTCGACGAACACCTTCCCTTTCCGTAGTTCCTTCTTCATGTCGGAGACCACCATCTTGGGATGGTCGTGTTCCAGCAGTCGTGCCAGTGCGTTGGCAAAAGGCTTGGTCACGTCGTAGCTAGTGGGAGTATTAAGAGGAACATAAATCTGCAGACCTTTCGATCCCGAGGTTTTCGGAAAACTCTCCAGTCCCCAGTGATCAAAAATCTCGCGCAGCCAGAGTCCCACTTCTGCACATTGCACGATATTCGCTGGCGGTCCTGGGTCCAGGTCGAACACCATCATGGTGGGACAATTGATGTCTTCGGCTTTCGCCAGCGAAGGATGAATTTCCAGCGACGCCAGGTTCGCCAGCCAGGTGAGCGTGGGCAGATCTTCGACCAGCAGGTAATTGATGTGTCGACGGTTGTGCCGGCTCCAGATCGGCGACGTCTTCACCCATTCGGGCCGGTGCTTGGGAGCATTCTTCTCGTAGAAGTACTCGCTATCGACGCCGTCAGGGTAGCGCTTCATAGTGACAGGGCGTCCCGCGAGATGCGGTATAAGTGCGGGCGCAATGCGCGCGTAATAGTCGATGACCTGGCCCTTGGTGAAACCCGTGGACGGATAGAGCACCTTGTCCAGATTCGACAGGCTCAGCCGTCTGCCTTCTACTTCAACGGCGGGCGAGTTGCTCACGTTTGCTCCTTCCCTCGGTCCGAGTCGATTTCGGAACGCTGGTAGTATAGTGGGCCTCCGCGGCGCGGGCGGGTATTCATACGATGCTTTCAGCGCCGCGAACGGAGATCAATTTCATGTCCGCTTCCCGCCGGGAATTTCTGGCCGGTCTTGGCGCTCTCGCCCTGTTTCCGATCGAACGCTCCGAACCAGACCTCATTCTGCACAATGCCAACGTTTGGACAGTCAGCACTCGTCAGCTGCGCGCCCAGGCGATTGCCATCTCGAACGGACGATTCTATGCCGTAGGAAGCAATGAAGAAGTTCTAGGTGTGGCCGCCGGCGGCGCGAAGAAAGTTGATCTTGGCGGCCGAACAGTACTTCCCGGCTTCATCGATGCCCACTCGCATCCTGCAGAAGCAGGACTCAACCATCTCCGCATGGTGGATTGTGATCTCCGCTCCATTGCCGAAATTCTGGACGCGTTGCGCAAACAGGCCGCGAAAACTCCTCCGGGTCAGTGGATTCTGGGTTTCAAATACGATGATACGAAGACATCCGACGGCCGACCACTGACTCTTACGGACCTCGACGAGGCGCTTCCCCAACATGCGGTGTTTGTGGAGCATCGTGGCGGTCACACGGCATGGGTCAATTCTTTCGCGCTGAAATTGACCAAGATCGACGACAACACTCCTGACCCTTCGGGTGGCAAGTACGATCACGACCCCGCCACCGGACACTTGACCGGACACGTTCGCGAGAATGCAAAAGAAGGGTTTCGGCAACTGATTCCGACCAACTTCACCCGTGACGATCACCGCGAAGGCGTAAAGCTCATTGCCAAAATGATGGCGCGCGTCGGCATCACTTCGGTGACGGACGCACTGGGCACGCCCGACGACTTGCGGGCCTACCAGGACGCGCGCGCGGCGGGCGATCTGGCCATTCGCGTGTACTGTTCGATCTACTTCGCTTTTATCCAGCGCTTGCTCGATGCTGGCGTTTGCACCGGATTGGGCGATGAATGGGTACGGGTCGGGTTCATGAAGATGATCTGCGACGGATCGATCTCGGAACGCACTGCCCGACTCTCACAACCCTACATCGGACGTCCCAACGATTTCGGCATCCTCGTCTCGACAGAAGATGAACTCTATGAGCGCTCCCGCAAAGCCCACGAAGCGGGATGGCAAATTGGTACTCATGCCAACGGCGATGTTGGCATCGACACGACTCTGCGTGTCTATGAGCGTCTGCAGAAAGAAATGCCGCGCCGCGACCCGCGCTTCCGGCTGGAACATTGCACAGTCGTGAACGATTCGCTCGTGCAGCGCATCAAGGCTCTGGGCGCGATCCCAACGCCGTTCTCTACTTACGTCTACTACCACGGCGAAAAGATGAAAGAGTATGGCCCGGAGCGCCTCGACCACATGTTTGCGCTCAGGAGTTTTATCGACGCCGGCATCCGTCCGACGCAGGCTTCGGACTATCCTCCCGGCCCCTTCGAACCGATGATGGCGCTGCAATCGGAAGTCACGCGCACTGACTCGCAAGGAACAGTCTGGGGAGCTAAGCAGAAGATCACGCTCGAAGAAGCGATTCGTGTAGGCACAATGCATGGTGCCTATGCGTCACACGAGGAAAATTTGAAGGGATCCATCGAGCCTGGGAAGTTGGCGGATTTGGTTGTGCTGGGGCGTGATCCTTTCAAGACCGATCCATCGCAGCTCATCAACACGCCGGTAGAGCGGACGATGGTGGGCGGGAAATGGGTGTGGGAGGCGTAGCACTGGTTTCATCGACTCGGACCAGGCGTCAATTCAACGGGTCATCGTCGGCGGTTGCATCGCGGTTTTCTTCAGTTACTCGCATCGTCCCCGACACATCCAGGAAATAACTCCGGGTCCCCGGTTTACCATTGACAGGTCGGGCAACGATAGCAAAATCACCATCCGGGCCTGCGCGGAGAAGTTCATAGCGAAAGGCATAGCCTTCTCGCGTGAGCCGGTTCTCGGCCATATCCGGCTGTAACAAGTCGGCGTGTTGCTCACCGCCCTCCTCGCCTTCGCCCGCTGGGCCGAGCGCGGTCAAGTCTTCCGGATAGCCCAGGTCGGGGTACGCGATGGCATATTGATGGACCGCCGATGACCATGAATACATAATTCCCATGATCCTGCTCCCGAGTTCCTTATTCCGCACGTTGCGGAAGCGCTCTGCAAACTCGGGCTCATCCAAGGAGATCCGTTGGAAGAAATGAGGCAGATCAACTCGCGTGACGCGCCACTCATTGTCTTCCAAGTTCATCCAGAGGAGAACACTTTGTGTGTAATTTTCGGCGCGTTGCACAACCAGCTCCAGCATGGCTTCAGTGCCGCTGTTGATCTCGTGCAGCACGCGGATCTCCGACCGTTGATCCGATCCCTTTTGTTGCATCACCAGTAATACTTGCGCATCGTCCGGAACCGTCAACTTAGCACCCTCGTCGCAGAGGGTACGGCCGATCAATAACTTCTGCTCAGCCAATGCGCGATCCTCTTCGCTGAGCTGCTGCAATGCCTGGCGAAGCAGTTCGGGCAGATGCTTCTCCACGGTCGCAGCCGTGGATGCCATTGCCATCTCCACCAAGGCTTGTTGCGGTGTTCCTGCGGACGAGAAGCTCACCACGGAGAAGGAAGTAATCATAGCCAGCAAAATCAGCCTCCTCCGCATCCTCACCTTCATGGTTGCCTCTGGTGTGATAGACACCGGACATTAGAAGGGTGCTCCAAAGTGTTCTTCCCGTCGGTGCATCCCACACCTACGTGCCGATGACCGACGACCAACGACCGACAACTGGTTTGACACCTGCCCCACCCGCCACGTACTCTCGATTTCTTCCCGGTTTCTGGCCCGTCCAATCCAGGGATACCGCTTTCATGCCATGCTCCCACCCAGTGGAGGTTCAATGAAGCACCCGGCAATCGGTCTGTCTGCCTTTGTTTTCATGCTTACTGTTCTGGCCGCCGCACAGGACGTCGCAAGCTTTGAGAAACGCACCACGATGAAGAAGCTTCCCAACGGCCTGACCGTCATCGTGATGGAACGGCCCGAGGCGCCGGTCTTTTCGTTCTTCACGCATGTCGACGCCGGGTCCGTGCAGGATCCGATGGGCAAAACTGGCCTGGCCCATATGTTCGAGCACATGGCGTTCAAGGGCACCGACAAGATCGGCACGAAAGATTACGCCGCGGAGAAAGCTGCGCTCGCCAAGGTTGAGGTTGCGTATTCGGCCTATCTCGCAGAGCGTGACAAGGCCATCGGCCGCGATGAGAGCAAACTCAAGGACTTGGAGAAGTCTTGGAAAGATGCCATCGCCGAAGCTGACAAGTACGTCAAGCCCAACGAATTCGGCGAGATCGTGGAGCGCCAGGGCGGCGAGGGGATGAACGCCAACACCGGTGCCGACGAGACCAACTATTACTTTTCCTTCCCGTCGAACCGTCTGGAACTCTGGGCGTACCTGGAATCGGAGCGGTTTCTGCATCCCGTGATGCGCGAGTTTTACAAAGAACGCGATGTGGTGCAGGAAGAGCGCCGCATGCGGACCGATAGTAGTCCTATCGGCCGGCTTATCGAACAGTTCATCACCGCGAGTTTCCAGGCGCATCCTTACCATCGGCCCACGGTCGGTTGGATGTCGGACCTGAACTCGTTCTCCGCTACCGATGCGCAGAAGTTCTTCGATGAGTACTACATTCCCTCGAACATGGTGATTGCAGTCGTGGGTGATGTGAAGGCGAATGAGACGATTCCGCTGGTCGAGAAATATTTTGGCCGTCTTCCCTCGAAGCCTACGCCGGATGAGCGCACGACGACCGAACCTCCGCAGACCGCAGAGCGGCGCGTGATCCTGCGCCAGGCGGCGCAGCCGTTTTACATCGAGGGCTACCATCGACCCGACTATCGCGATCCGGACGACGCGGTCTATGACGCGATCTCGGATCTCATGTCGAACGGCCGAACTTCGCGCCTCTATCGCGCGTTGGTGCGGGACAAGAAGATCTCCGCCTTCGCCGCGGGCTTTTCCGGACTGCCCGGCCAAAAATATCCCCACTTGTTTTCGTTCTATGCAGTGCCCGTCCCCGGACACACGCCGCAGGAACTGGGCGATGCGATTCACGCTGAAATCGATCGTGTGAAGAAAGACGACATCAGCGACGACGAACTGAAGATGATCAAGACCCGCGCCAAGGCGAACCTGATCCGCGGGCTCGCTGACAATGCAGGCCTTGCGCAGCAACTTGCGATCTTCCAAGCCCGCTTCGGCGACTGGCGCGAGTTGTTCCGCAATGTCGAACGGATCGACAAGGTAAGCAAGGCCGACATCCGCCGGGTGGCCAATACAACTTTCGTGGAGAGCAATCGCACAGTGGGCATGAGTGAAACCGTGAAACCATCCACCGCCTCCGCACAGGGAGGTGCACAATGAAGGCGAGAACCATGATTGTCCCGGGCATGAGCGCCTCGCGGGCGGCCGTCATTTTCTTTTTGTCCATCTTGTGCCTACTTCTCAGCGATGCGACCGCCGCCAATGCGCAAGCCACCGATTGGCAGCAGATTCCCATTCCTTCCCTGCCCGCATTTCATCCAGCCGAACCGAAGCGCGTTGAACTCCCCAACGGCATGGTCATTTTTCTCCAGGAAGATCATGAAATCCCATTGATCGACGGCTCGATCCGGGTTCGGGGTGGTTCGCGGAGCGAACCGGCGAACAAAGTGGGGCTTGTCGACCTCTATGGCGAAGTCTGGCGCACTGGCGGGACCAAGTCACAGACTGGCGATCAGATGGACGACTTTCTGGAGGCGCGGGCCGCCAAAGTTGAAACCGACGGCATGGTCGACTCCACGACGATCGGCTGGTCGTGCCTCAAAGCCGACTTTGATGACGTCTTCAAATTAGTCGTTGATTTGCTCCAGAATCCGGAATTTCGTGACGACAAGCTTGAGCTTGCTGAAAAGTCGATGGAAGAAATCATCGCACGGCGCAACGACAATCCGTCGAGCGTTGCCGGACGCGAGGCTGGGAAACTTGCCTACGGGGCGAGCAATCCGTACGCGCGACAGGCCGAGTACGCTACCGTTCGCGCTGTCAAGCGGGTCGATCTGGTGAGCTGGCATAAAACCTACGTCCATCCCAACAACATGATCGTAGGCGTGAGCGGGGACTTCGACTCGGCTGCTTTGGAAGCCAAGCTCAAAGCCGCGTTTGCATCGTGGCCAAAAGGCCCCTCAGCACCAAAGGAAAACATCCAGTTCCAGTCCGCCAAGCCCGGGTACTACCTGGTCAGCAAGGAGGATGTGAATCAATCCAACATACGCATGGTGGCGCTGGGGACGGAACGCAAGAATCCCGACTATTTCGCTATCGAAGTGTTCAATGAAGTCCTGGGCGGCGGATTCTCTTCGCGATTGGTGCAGGATATTCGCACCAAGCGCGGCCTGGCTTACGCGGTGGGCGGAGGGATCGGCACCGCCTTCGACCATCCGGGCGTGATCCGCTTCGTGATGGGAACCAAGAGTCAAAGCACGGCCGAGGCGATTCAGGCACTCTACGAAAACGTGGACAATCTCCAGAAAAAACCCATCGACGATGCTGAGATCAAGCGCGCCAAGGACGCCATTCTCAACTCATTCATTTTCAACTTCGATACTCCCGACAAAGTGCTGCGGGAGCGAATGGCGTACGAGTTCTACGGCTACCCGCTCGACTTTCTCGAGAAATACCGCGCCGGAATCGAGAAGGCGACCAAGGAAGATGTTAACCGCGTGGCCGCGAAGTATCTGCACAAGGATCAACTCGCCGTATTAGTGGTCGGCAATCCCAAAGACTTTGATAAGCCCCTGTCTGCGCTTGGCGCGGTCACGAATGTCGATGTCACCATTCCTCCGGCTCCGGGCGAGAGCAGCGCCGAGCCGGCCCCGCCAAGCGCACCAACTGTCTCAAATCCGGAAGGCAAGGCGCTCGTCGCGAAGGTGGCTGAATCGCTCGGAGGTGCGTCGAAGCTGAAATCCGTTCATGCCATGCGCGCCAAAATCGCGCAGCAATCGCAGGAAGAAGCCGCGCCGCCGGTGGAGGTGACTGTTGTATTCCCTGATCGCATGCACGTGGCCATGGATTCTCCAATGGGTCCGATGAACTTGGTCTTCACGTCTACTTCTGCCTTCATGGCAGCGCAAGGACAGGTGCGGGATATTCCTGCGTCGCAAAAGAAGGAAAGCCTCGACGAGATCAAACGCGACATGATGTTCGTCGCGCAGCATGCAGACGATCCAAAATTCATCTTCACGGCCAACGGCTCGGAGAAAATCGGCGAGGTGGAAGCAAAGATCCTTGATATCAATGCCGACGGAACGCCTACCCGCTGGTATGTTGATCCTAAAACTGGCCGCATTCTCCGCGAGAAATACACCGCGATGGGACGATCGGGTCCATTTCAAAGCGAGACCGATTTCTCAGATTGGAAGACTTTTGATGGAGTAACCCTTCCAACCAAGCAGGTAAGCAAACAAGACGGAAAAGAAACCAGCACGCAGACGTTCACGGAAGTCCACATGAACCCGCAGGTGGATCCGAAGATATTTGAGAAGCCGCAGTAGAGCAGGTGACAGGTCTCGGGTGTTAGGCCTTAGGTCTTAGGTTTCAGGCGGTGCTCAGCGAGCATTCTCCCTCTCGGTAGAGCAACGACACAGTACCTAAGACCCAAGACCTAAGACCCAAGATCTAAGACCGGACACCTGATACCGGAGACCTGAGACCCGATCCTTTCGGTGCGATCATTCCCCACGCTTCGCGAATATGAGAGGCCAATTCCTCGTCGCCGATCGCGTCGAGTTCAATGCCGACCCAACCGCGCACGCCGACATAGGGAGGTCGGAAGAAAGTTGCGGGCGCGGTCTTGACTAGAGCGGCCTGTACACCCTGGGCGGCGGGAACCCATACCGCGATATGTCCGTCGTTGTGATGGTTATTCGCGAACATGGTAAAGACTTTCTTGCCAACAAAGAATGTCGGTTCGCCGTGCGACAGCTTCTCTGTACAGCCGGGCATTGCCTTACAAATACGACGTACTCGCCGCAGGTGGTCCTCGGCGGTATCTGCACTATGCTCCTTCGCCACTGGCCCGGGCCTCCTTCTCTCCCGGGAAAATCGACGCTTTCCATCCGGGATTTCCGACCAGCAGCACAAGATCATTAACCTCGGGCTGCGCACATTCTGTTCCACCGTAGCGAGCGATCAGATCGCCCGAAAAGGCAACCGCTGCGGGAGAAAAATAGAAATGATGTGCCAGCGTATCGACGCTGGCGAACATCGCCGCCTTGGACGGCCACTGGTGCGCCAGAAACAAGGTTTCGAACTCCTTCTGTAACTCCATATGCCGACGGGCAACCACATCGCTGTTGGATAGCGTAACTCTGTGCCAGCCCGGGCCCGAAGATTGCATGATTCCTTATATCTCCCGTGAAACGTGGCGCGTAATTGATGGTTAGTGAATCTAATTTAATGCAATCCATGACGACGAACAATGTGCATGTTATCTCGGCATCCAAAACGATCGCGGCGCCACCGCAGCGCATTTATTCGATCCTCGCCGATTATCGCGAAGGACATCGGAGCATCCTTCCTCGCCAGTTCACCAGCATGACCGTGGAGCGGGGAGGCATGGGCGCCGGCACCATAATTCAATTCACGATGCGCCTGCTAGGGAGAACGCAACACTTTCGGGGTTTCGTCTCAGAACCCGAACCCGGGCGAGTACTCGCGGAAACTTATGAAACGAATGGAGTCGTGACGTCTTTCATCGTGGAGGCTGGACCCGCATCAGGACTATCCCAGGTGACAATCACGAGTGATTTTCCTGTACGCAGTGGACTTGCTGGCATAATCGAGCGTTTCTTTAGCACGAGACTTTTGCACCCTATTTATCTTCAGGAACTTGAGTTGCTCGCCAAACGGTCCATGGAAGCTTAGAAACATCCTTAAGAGGGGTTGATTTTGGATGGCGAGTGAGAATCGCTTGTTCGTCAGGGACGAGCGAACATGAAGTACACAATCCCAAGCAATGAGATCGACAGGAGAAGAAGGACAGTAAATCCATGCCAATCGAATTTCGACTTAGCCTGTGCCAATTGAAAATTTGTCCACGGGGGCGGGGGAGGGCGACCCGAGCAACGAATATTGACGATAAAGCAATCGAGGGCCACTTGTCCTCATCCGGATGGATGATATCGGTTGAAATCATTTTGAAGGGGTATCGGGCCGGGAAAGTTGGCACTCCCAGGTTTCGGTGAGGGCGGCAGAGGGAAGCTAGTTGGACAAGATTCATGACTGCAATCGCCTGATTGAGGCATCGTCGAGGCCTCTCGATTGGCGTGCTACGATCAGGTAGCAAGATCAGTTGCAGGACGAGGAAGAAGTTGTCGGAACGATCAGGAACTGCCGCTGACGATCCGTTCGGTGGTCGGCAGCCGACCAGCCACGAAAGACTTACGGGACGACCCTGGGATGCGTCCTACCACGACGGCCCTGCGCCTTGGGACATTGGCCACCCGCAACCTGCCATTGTGCGTTTGGCTTCGAAAGGCGGATTCGCCGGAGCAGTGCTCGATGCCGGCTGCGGGACCGGCGAGAACGCTCTTCACATCGCCTCGCTGGGATTGTCGGTTCTGGGAATTGACGTCGCAGAGACAGCGCTGGCGATCGCACGGAAGAAGGCTGATGACCGCGGGAGCCAGGTTGAGTTCGTTACGGCTGACGCATTCCAGCTAGAGCGTTTGGGGCGCAGGTTTCAGACGGTGCTGGACTGCGGACTGTTCCACACTTTCGATGTCCACGAGCGACCCGGATACGTGGCGAGTCTGGCGTCGGTGACCGAACACGACGGAACCCTGTATGTGTTGTGCTTCAGCAACGAAGGGCCCAAGACCGGCCCGCACCCCGTCGGTCAGGACGAGCTGAGGGCGGCGTTCAACCCCGGCACCGGGTGGAGGGTCGTTGGCATCGAGCGGGACCGCGTTCAGACGAGATTTCACGATGAAAACGGCGCACCCGCCTGGTTCGCCACAATCAAACGGATCTAGGCTGCGGCTGATCGGCTCGGTACGGGAGCATGCCGTTTTACCCAGCTGATGCTGAGGTGCCCAATATTCCCAATCACGATTCCCCAAAAAATCCCCGTCCCTGTCCCTCAACGAATCGAGAGACCAGGACGGGGCCACCAATTCTTGGCAGGTTAAGCTGCTTTCGCCAATTGGGCACGCATCTGTTTCATGAATTCGCGCATGGCCGCGATGTGGCCTGGGGAGCGGCCTTCGATCCATTTCTCGTAACGTTGCGCGGCTTTTTCCAGGTTGGCGCAGAACGTCTTAGCGACGAAACGCTCTCGGAATGCAGGGACAACCGGCTTGACCATCTCCCAGACACCGAAAAATTCTCCGCTCGTTTCAAAGAACAAGTCCTCATGCAGCAGATCATAGTTGAGCAGAGCACAGGCCTGTTCCCAATAGCTGATGACCATGCTGGCGAACGTACCTGTTTCCGAGCCCATGGGAGCAATTCGCATGGAGTCGTCCAGGCTGGTCACATGATAATTCTTAAAAAACCAGTCACGCGCCTGGCGTAGTTTGGCCTCGCGGCGCTGATCGTAAACCTGAAGATGAAGTTGGGCTTGTTCGAACGTTGGCTTACTCATGCCTGTTTATCTCCTTATGGTTTTGTTGTTCCGGATTATTTAGGATTGGCGCTCAGGCCTGGTCGCCCGAGGTTACTGGTACACCCGTACACCACGCCCTGTCTATGTAGACGATGAAGACCTGACCCGGGATCATCACTTTCGCAGAAAAAGCTGTGGAAAACTCTGAGGTCTCTGTTCCCGGTGCGCCCATCGAATTCGGTATCACTTCATGAACGGGAGCTCATTGGTCTGGATGGTATGAAACTCAGCCTCCGTCAAGGGCAGCTTGCGAAAAGCGCTCCAAGCTTCTCGTGGTGCGAGGTTTCCCGCGCGCGCCCCATCCGATCCGAAGAGAACGCGGTCAATCCCAAGTTGCCGGATTCGCGTAACCAGCAATGTCACCTTTTCCTGCCATTGACCATAGCCGACCACGCCTGAAACATCGAAGTAAATATGCGCCATGCGTTTGTCCCGCTTCGTGGATGCTTCTGCAAACACTGCCAAAGCTTGATCGACTGCAGGGTCATCATAGGTGCCAGCTCCGGCCAAGTGCGCGATCTGCACCGTGACATCCGGAGCACCGGGCAGAACCTTGTTCAGGAAAATTCGCGCTTCGTTGGCTCCATATGGGCGCTTTCGGGTGATGGACGACCTCATGTGAACCACAATCGCCATCCGATTCCTGTTCGCGGCACGGAAAATTCGACAAACTTGCTTCACGCTTTTGGGATCGTTCAGATCAACATCCGAGTTTCCGAAGTGCAACTTGAGACCGAAGTGAAGATAGGGGTCCTGCGCGCACCGGGCAATTTCCGTGAGAGCGTACTCCTTCAGCGGATTCACAGAGCAAAAGCCGCGCAAGCGATCCGCATATTGCGCCACCTGGCGGCTGGTCCAATCATTTTCGGCTTTAACGTGCTCGTATTCGTTCTCAACCTGCGGCTTGTTCGGGTTGCTGAATTGATAGGCGACCGATAACACCAATGCCTTCTGGATTCCGGCGGCGTCCAGAAGAGAGACCAGATCTCGCGCTCAAAGGCTCCAATTTCGGCGCCAGTTTTGCGGTCTCCGGGCTGAACAGATGTTGGTGATAATCGATCAGGGGTGCCGATGTCACGGAGGGCGAGTGCGCTTGCGAAAAAGCGATGGAGCATAGGGCAAGAAAGATAACCAGGGATCGAACGTTCATGTTTATGCCGTGGCGATCACTCTACCACCCAATCGATGCCGATTAGTGGTTCATTTCTGGCACAGAGTGGCGATTGGCCAAAGAATTCCCATGAGCCTACAGAAGTCCTAAGACTCGCGATTCCCGACCCTAATCTTGATGGAACAAGGAGAACCAGCAACTACGAATGCGGGTGAATCCTCGACCTTAGACGTGTTTGCGTTTGGCTCGGAGCGTGAACAGATAGGCAAGTAAAAGTCCGAGTATTGCTCCGATTATTGCTTCCGTAAGGGTGTTGGTGTCGAATGAACGGCCTCCTCTACCCGCGATCAAGAAACCACAATACGCCATAGCTAAGGTCCAGAGAATCATGCGACGACTGCTCATAGGGCCCACCTCTCCATACGGAAATACGAGCAAATTGATTGTGAAGCTGAAGTTGGTGACGAGGATTATGGCACGACTTGCATCAACAATCACAATGATTTGACCAGAAAACTAGCTACAGGATTTTCCCTAGGAGAACGCAGTCCCGAAACACGGTTCGCCCAAACGAATCATTGCAGAAGTCTCTACCCGCTGCTATCTGGCAAAGAATTGCCAGGAGAAAAAACCGAAGCCGAACGAGCACAGCATAAGCGCCCAGAACTTCCAGTTATAGATGGTGAAATGTGCCAGCATGGCGGTCGCGATCGGCGCCTCCCGATTCTGATGCGAAAACCGCAGGAGTGCCAGCAAAAGGACAACACCAGATACCATCAAGCCCGCCAGAACGCTTCGCATTTGATACCTCCGGCCGAAGGGACTATTCGAGCCCGAGCGAATGGGGCCGATTCACTGCGCCAGCATCCCATCTGCGATTAAGACTCACTCGCAGAAGTGTGACTCGCTTTGTTTCTAAAGTGACCATCTCCGCAGTGACATTATGCTCAGCGCTGGGCAGCGGTCAAGCTGAATGCCTACTTAGCAATCAGCACTTTTTGCCCATGCACTGGCACTTTTTGGCTATTTGGTTCGCCAGCGGGTATTGCTGTAATGCTCGACTCATGGCGAAGAAGAAGAAGAATCCTGCAGCTGTAGCGCTGGGCCGCAAGGGCGGCAAGGCGTCAGCCCGGAGACTTACAAGGGAACAGCGCACGGAGAAGGCCCGGAAAGCGGCGAAGGCGCGATGGAACAAGGCCGGATGAGTAGAGTCGCTTGTAGGTGTTGAAAAGGGAGCCAACTTAAACCGAAGGAAGGCTGCCTAAAGCAGAGGTGTCATAGTCATCTAGGCGAAGTCTCCCCTGGCCCGAAACGTCTTGCCGAATTTTTCTCGATAGATACCACGCCCCTCCCCCTTGACAACCACCTTCGTGCCCGATACTCTATGGCGAACAAAAGGCGAATATGACCAGCCTGCCCTTGATTCCCGAGCCCGAAAAACCAAGGCTGATCGGCATTGCTCGATTGGCTGCGCAGGGAGAGTCCATCCGCGAAGGACATGAGATCGAGTATTTCACCCTGCTGACGCGTTCGCTTCTGAACCGGGTGGTCAGCAACCGCAATCTTCCGTTTACCTGGGCGATCAATCCGTACCGCGGTTGCGAGTTCGCCTGCAAATACTGCTATGCCCGCTACACGCACGAGTTCATGGAGATGTCGGATCTGGACTTCGAGCGAAAGATCTTCGTGAAACAACACGCGGCGGAACTGCTGCGCCAGGAGTTAAAGAAAGTCAAGAAAGGGGAGGAGATCGCGATCGGCACCGCGACCGATCCCTATCAGC